>Ga0307505_10000188_pt1 | contig 76110 bp, 72 predicted proteins | sample 23_S_MG_FD_202183 | JGI IMG/M metagenome (GOLD analysis project Ga0307505, IMG submission 202183) | Soil microbial communities from Populus trichocarpa stands in riparian zone in the Pacific Northwest, United States - 23_S | ecosystem: Environmental > Terrestrial > Soil > Riparian zone > Trees... | reverse complement strand
GTTCGCCAACGGGGCCGTCGGCAGCTTCGCTGTGAGCTCCCTCTCGTCCGGCAGGAAGAACCAGGTGCGGTTCTCGTTCGACACGACGCGCGCGGCGGTCGACTTCGATTGGAACGATCGTGAGGCCTTTCGCATCTCCTACGTCGATGAAGCGGCCGACCATCGTGGCTTCCGCACGATCCACACGAGTGATCAGCATCCAGATGGGTGGTGGAGGCTCGCAGGTCTCGGCACGGGCTACCTCGAGGTCTCCGCGATTCAGTTCCAGAAGTTCATCCGCGCGATCGTCGAAGGGCGGTCCGCAGAACCCGACTTCCGTGTCGCCGCGCAGGTTCAGCGGGTGGCGGATGCCGTGGTCGAGGCCGCCGCCTCCGACCGGTGGGTGGATGTGCCCGCCATGACAGAGAGCGGTCGCTGATGGGCGCCGAGCACAACATCCGCTTCGGGACGAATCTCATCACCTACTTCGAGCCTTCCTGGTGGGGTCTCGACCCCGACCTCAGCTATTCGGAGTGGTCGGCAGCCTTCGCGGAGAACCCGCGTGCCTACTTCGACCGAATGCTCGATGCCACTGTCGAAGCCGGACTCGAGGGCGTCGAACTTGCACCCGACCCCGGCGGCTGGCAGGGCGCGCTCGTCGCATACGGCAGCACCGAAGGGATCCGCGCGGCGCTCGAAGAGCGCGGGCTCGTGCTCACGTCGAGCTACGCCCATGGGCGTCAGCTCATCGGCAACGCGATGACGGACCCAGAGGCAGCGGTCGTCGCGGCCGACGCGTTCGAGCGCCACGCCCGGTTCCTCCAGGAGTTGGGGGCACGCACGATCGTGTCGGGCAACATCGCGCGCTCGCGGTTCGGCAATGAGAGCCCCGACGCCACCGCGACGGCGGCGGACTTCCAGCAGGCCGTCGCACCCGAGGTGCACGAGCGGTTCGCGGATCACCTCAATCGACTGGGTGCGATCACTGCGCGCTATGACGTGCAGATCGCCGTCCACACCGACGCCTACTCGATCTGCTCTCGCGACGCCGATATCGCGACCGTGCTGTCGCTGACCGACCCCGTCGGAGTCGCTCTCTGCCCCGATGCGGGGCACATCACACTCGACGGCGGCGACGCGGTTGCCGTCCTGCGTGACCACATCGCCCGTATCCCGACCATGCATTGGAAGGACTGCGCCGCACCGCTGTCGGGGCACGTCCTCAGAGGCGATCAGAAGGAGCGCCATGCCGAGATGCTGCGCTCCTTCCGCGTCCTCGGCGACGGCATCGTGGATTGGGAGGAGTGGGTGCGCATCCTCCGGGATCACGGCTGGAAGGGGTGGGCGAGCGAGGAGATCGACAACTCACCCGAGCCTGTCGAAGAACTGCGCCGCGGGCTCACCTACTTCCGCACGCACCTCGCCTCGATCTATCGCTGACCATGCCCGGAGCCGAGCTCATCCCCGTGCGAGGCCTCGTCACGCCGCCCTTCGGCCAGCTGCGTGAGGTCTTCGCGAGGTCTCTCGCGGCTCAGGGTGGCGGTGGGGCCGCTCTTGCGATCGTCCGCGACGGCGAGCTCATCGTCGATCTGACCGGCGGCGACTATGCAGCCGACAGTGTTCAGCTGGTGTTCTCCGTGTCGAAGGCGATCACGGCGATCGCCGCAGCATACGCGGCCGACCACGGAGCGCTGGACCTCGACGAGCCGATCGGGAGCTTCTGGCCCGAGTTCGCGCGGCCTTCCAAGGCGAGCATCACGGCGCGAATGGTGCTCTCCCATCGTTCGGGGATCGCCTCTCTCGACCGTGCCCTGACGTACTCCGAGCTGATGGCCGGCGAGGGCGACGACGCCGTTGCCCATCAGGAGCCCTACTGGCAGCCCGGTACACGCCACGGATACCATGCCTTCACATTCGGACCGCTGATGGACGGAGTCTTCCGTCGGCGACTGGGCGTGAGCGTCGGAGAGTATCTCGCCGAGCACATCACCGGCCCACTCGGCGTTGACGTCTGGCTCGGTCTGCCCGATGCAGTGTTCGCACGCGTCTCGCCGATCACGTATCTTCCGCCCGCGATCTCGGAGACGCGTGCCGCGTTCGTCGCCGATAGCGGCATCCCGGCCGGAACGACGGGAGCGATCGCACGCGAGATGGACCTCTACAACGAGCCGGATCTCCTGCGGGCCGGATTCCCTTCCACGAGTGGTGTCGCCGACGCGCGCTCCCTCGCCTCGCTCTTCGCCGCGACGCTCGGCGGGTCACTCCTCTCCGCCGATGCACGCCGGGATCTCGTCGCCGAACGGTCGCGAGGCACCGATGCCGTCCTGGGCGTGGAAACCGCGTTCTCGAGCGGAATGCAGCTGCCATTCGCGCAATTGCCGTTCTTCGGCCCGAACTCCTACGGCCACGAAGCGGCCGGCGGCTCGTTCGCGTTCGCAGATCCCGACCAGGGCCTCGCCGTCGCGTGGACGACCAATGTGTTTCCCCGCATGGCAGGCGCGAGCCCTTCCGGCCTGGCTCTCGTCGACACCATCCGCTACTGCCTGGGGCGCGAGGCCCCAAGCCCCGATCAAGGGAGAAGCGCATGACTGCTCCGCTGGTAGAGCACATCGGGATCCTGGTCCCTGACCTGGAGGAGGCGATCGGCCGCTGGTCGGCTGCGACCGGCTACACCTTCAGCCCCATCGGTCGCTACCGGACCGATCGCTACAGCGATCACAGCGATCCCGACCTGCATCATCACGATGCGCGCATCTCGTTCTCACTCGAGGGTCCGCCGCGTATCGAGCTGATGGAGGTGACCGGCAAAGGAACGCACGGACCGGATCAGCTCGGCATCCATCACCTCGGCATACAGAACGTGGCAGATGCCGAGGGACACCGCGACGCACTTGCGCTCAAGGGGATCGCGATCGACGGATGCTCGTTCGATACGGAGGGGCGAATCCTGCTGATGTTCACCGACAGGACAGCGCTCGACGGCATCCGGCTCGAGTTCATCTCTCCCCTGCCTGGACCCCTCGTCGCCGACGACGGCTCGGCGCTCTGGCGAGACCCGGCAACCGGAAAGGCGAGTCTGTGGGGGGCGCCGCCAGATGCCCAGTGAGCTGCCCACCCCGTGCCGGTCGAGCGGTGAGCCCGAGTCCTGTCGCGGGGCGTGAAGAGGCCGCCTTCGCGCCGGCGGTCATCGCTTTCGCTGCTGCGGGACTCGTCGCCTTCGCAGAACTCTACGGCGTCCAGGCGCTGCTGCCAGCTATCAGCCGGGAGTTCGATCTGTCGGCGGCCTCCGCGGCTCTCGTACTGTCGGCAGGTGCGCTCGGGCTGGCTGTCGCCGTCGTACCGTGGTCGCTTGCCGCCCGGCGGATCCGGCGTGGAACCCTTCTGCGTATCGCGATCATCGCGACGATCGTGCTGGGTCCGCTCGTGGTGGCGATCGACGGCCTCGGCCCCTTGCTCGTCGTCCGATTCATGCAGGGTGCGGTGCTCGCAGGCATCCCCGCGCTCGCAGTGACGCATCTCGGCGATGTCCTCGACCGGACTCGGGCTGCGGTGGCGGCGGGGTGGTACGTCGGTGGCACGGCGCTCGGCGGACTCAGCGGCCGACTCGTCGCCGGGGGCGTCGGCGCGCTCGGCGACTGGCGGATGGCGCTGGCTGCCGTATCGCTGCTGTCCGCGATCGCGGCCGCGGCCTTCCTCCTGCTCACGCCGCGCGTGGTCGAGCTTCCCGAGAGCCCCGGCGCCGCTCAACGGTCGCTCGGCGACCCGCGAATCTGGACTCTGTGCCTTCTCGCACTTCTGCAGATGGGCGCATTCGTCGCGGTCTACAACTTCATCGGGTTCCGGTTGCTGGATCCCCCTTTCGCATTCCCCGATATCACCGTCACGGCCGTCTTCGTGGTGTACGTCGTCGGGTCGTTCACGGCCGCCAGGTCGGGGCGACTCATCGCACGTTTCGGACGAAGGAGAGTCGTCGCTGTGGGACTCACGGCGCAAACCCTCGGCGCGCTCGTCACCTTGCCCGACTGGCTGCCCACCATTATCGCGGGGCTGGTGATCGTCACCGCCGGATTCTTCGCCCTGCATGCGCTCTCCGCCGGCTGGGTCGCCGAACTCGGTCGAGGGAGCGCACTTCCATCCGCGCTCTACACCATCGGCTACTACGCGGGAGCCGGCCTGCTCGGGTGGGCGCTCGGGCTCGTGTTCGATCGCGGTGGGTGGGCCGCGCTCGTCGCCGCGCTGACGGCGCTGGGTCTGGTCTCGGCGCTGATCGCGTCGCGTGGTCTGCGTTTGGTGCGCGCGTAGCACGTGCGTTGCCGGAACGAAACGGGCGCGGCTGTCCCTGACGTGTTCGAGCTCGAGGACACGATCGTGCGTGCGAGCTCCTGGCCGGCGCACCGGGTCTATGCGCCCCGGTCGACCGGTCACCGCTGCCCGGGAGAGAGCTCGCGATCGCGGGTCTCGCGGCGGCGATCTCGACGCTGAGCGATCCGCGGATCACCATCCTCGGCACGGGCCTCGCCGTGAACCGCCGCCGGCTTCCCACCATGCCCGCCTCGGGAGGTCGCGTGCGTGCGGTCGGATCCACCCCTCGCTGCCCCTTCCACTGACGCCGCTCGGCGACCGCTCGGCGACCTTTCGGCGATGCGCGGGCCGTCAGCCGATCCGCGTGTCTCCCGGAGGAGACACCCGGAGCCATCGGTGACCGTACGGAGCGAGGTCGATCTCCGCTCGCCCCTGTTTGTCGAGGGCCGTCCGCCCGGGCTCGAGAAGGTCGAGCAGTTCCGTCTCGGGGTCGTCGGGCTCGATCGACAGGCGCATGCGCACGGGCACATCGGTGAAGTTGTGCAACGCGACCATCCGCCCGAGATCCGATGTGACGGCGTGCGCGAGCACTCCGTCGGCGTCGTGGTCGAGGATCTCGAGGTCTCCCCAGCCGATCTCCGCGGATGCCCGGTAGTGGCTGATGAGTCGCTTCACGAACTGAAGCAGCGATCCGTCGTCGTTCCACTGCTGCTGCACGTTGACGTGCTCGGGCGCGTAGCCGTCGCCCGGTGGGGCCGCGGGGAGGCGCCCCGGCGGAGCCTGCGAGAAGCCGCCGTTCTTGCCGTCGGTCCACTGCATGGGCGTCCGCACCGAAGTCCGGTCGGTGATCGACGGATTCTCGCCCATGCCGATCTCCTCTCCGTAGAACAGCACGGGCGTGCCGGGCAGCGAGAACATCAGGCTGTAGACCATCCGGATGCGCCGCGGATCGCCGCCGAGCATGGGAGGCAGGCGCCGCGTGATGCCGCGGCCGTAGATGCGCTGGTCCTCGTCGGGGGCGAACGCGTCGAAGACCTCCTCACGCTCGGCATCCGTCAGCTTGTCGAGCGTGAGCTCGTCGTGGTTTCGCACGAAGTTCGCCCACGCGGCCTCCGGGGGCAGGGCCGGCCGTGAGGTCAGCGCCTTCACCAGGGGCGCTGGATCGCTCCTGGCCAGCGAGAGGTAGAGCGCCTGCATCGATATGAAGTCGAACTGCAGGTCGAGTTCACCGCCGTCGGGCCCGCCGAAGAACTGCAGCTGCTGCCGGTAGGGCAGATTGACCTCGCCGAGCAGCGCGGCGTCCCCGGCGCGCCGCTGCAGGAACCGCTTCAGGTCCCGGAGCAGCTCGTGAGGATCGCCGAGGTCCACGCCGTCGGGCGGCTCGATCAGGAACGGGACGGCGTCGATCCGGAAGCCAGAGACTCCCAGCGCGAGCCAGAATCCCATCGTCTTCGCGATCTCGTCGCGCACGCGCGGGTTGGTGACGTTGAGGTCGGGTTGGTGCCGGTAGAAGACGTGCTGGAAGTACTGGTCGGTGCGAGGCTCGTGCTCCCAGACCGATGCCTCTTCGCCGGGGAACACGGTGGGCTGCGTGCTCTTCGGCGGAGCGTCACGCCAGACGTAGAAGTCGCGATACGGGGAGTTGCGACTGCGCCGGGCGGACACGAACCACGGATGCTTGTCGGAGGTGTGATTGACGACGAGATCGACGATGACACGGATGCCGCGGTCGTTCGCGGTCCGCAGGACCTCGACGAAGTCCCCGTGGGTGCCCAGCCGCGAATCGACGCCGTAGAAGTCGGTGACGTCGTAGCCGTCGTCCCGGCCCGGCGACGGGTAGAACGGCATGAGCCACAGGCACGTGATGCCGAGGTCGGCGAGGTAGTCGATTCGCCGCGCGAGTCCCTCGAAGTCTCCTACGCCGTCGTCGTTGCTGTCCATGTAGGTCTCGACGTCCAGGCAGTAGATGACGGCGGACTTCCACCATAGATCGCTCGTGTCGCTGATCTTCACTGTGCACCTCGCAGGGTCGGGAGAAGAGTTCGTTCGGCGCGATCGAGGAACGCCGACTGATCCGTGCCGACCCCGTGCAGGTAGACGCGTTCGAATCCGGCGGACACGAGATCTGCGACGCGCTCCGCGACCTCGACCGGGTCGGCGGAAGCGATCGCGCCGCGACGCAGCTGCTCGTCCGTGGGATCGCCGGCGAGCTCGTCGAACTCCTCCGGCTGCTCGATGTCCCAGAGCGATCCGGGGATGGCGGGATGCCGCCATTGCTCCCTCAGCACCTCGGTGACCGCCGACTCGCTGTCCTCGAGCGCGATGTGGGCCTGGAGGATGCAGGGGCCGCGTCCTCCGGCATCCCGATACGCGCTCACGACATCGTCGAGGACCTCTCTCGGCTGAGAGACCGTCACGAGCCCGTCCGCCCACGCGGCCGCCCAGCCGGCGGTCTCTGACGTGACGGCGGCTGCGAACAAGGGCGGCGGCGTCGCCGGACGACTCCAGATCCGCGCGCGATGCACCGTGATCGGGCCGTCGCGCGTCACCTCGCGTCCCGCGAGCAGGTCGCGGATGGCGTCGACGGATGCCGCCAGTCGCTCGTTCCGTCGGGATTTGGGCGGCCACGGATCGCCCGTGACGTGCTCGTTCATCGCCTCGCCGCTGCCGAGCGCCGCCCAGAAGCGCCCGGGGAACATCTCCTCGAGCGTCGCGACGGCCTGGGCCGTGATGACGGGGTGATACCGCTGACCCGGAGCGGTGACGACGCCGAGCGAGAAGGCGGTCGATGCCAGCGCTGCGCCGAGCCAGCTCCACGCGTAGCCGGACTCGCCCTGGGTCGCACTCCACGGCGCGAGGTGATCGGAGCACATGGCGCCGTCGAATCCCGCCTGCTCCGCGCGGACGACGGCATCGAGCAGGGTGCTGGGCGGAAGCTGCTCGTGCGAGGCGTGAAATCCGATGAAGACCATCGTTCGAGTCTTTCCGATCGCCGGGACGTGAGGCAGGGGGTTGACGGCGCGCTGCTTCTCAGCGCGCGAGGCGCCCGTCGCGGCACCCATTCAAGTGGAACTCGACCAGCATCAGATCTCCGCCGCCATCGACGCACTTCGGGAGACCCCCGAAGTGCTGGAGTGCTTCGCCCCCCGCTGGCGACGCCGACGTGCTGCTGTGGGTGGTCGCCAAGAGCCCGGACGACCTCTACCGCGTCGCCGAGGTCGCCCGCCGCTTCGCTACCGGCGGCGTATCGATGCCGCATACTCGTCAAGCACACCTAGGACTCCGCGGTGCTCGTACACCCGCGAGCGTCGACGCCCGCTTGCCTCCGTGAGTACTCCCGCCTCGACGAGCTGTGTGATGGCGCGCCCCGCAGTCATCTTGTCGGCTCGGAGTCGCTGCTCCACGAACCGGCTGTTGATAATGGGCTGACCGACGAGTTCGGGGATCAGCCGCCACACGAGCGCATGCCTTCGGATCCCGCTGACCGCCTCGCGCGCCCGGTCAACCTCGTCGGCGAGCTCGTCGACCAGCCCGCGGCCACTGCCGGCGGCGAAGAGCGCGGCCGCCGCGAACGTGGTGAGGATGGGATGCGCGTTTCCGGCGCGGAACGCGCCGAGGGCATCGAGGTAGGCGTCGGTGTCGCGGAGGATTCCCGCTGAGAGCGGGACCGTCGCGTTGCGCACGATGCCCTTGTTGCGCATCATCGCCTGCGCGAGCGCCCGCCCGGTTCGGCCATTGCCATCGGAGAACGGATGGATGGTCTCGAACTGGGCGTGCGCGACTGCCACGTGGGCCAGTGCGGGAATGTCCTCGCGAGCCATGAACGCGAAGAGGTCCGCCATCGCCTCCGGCACAAGCGTGAACTGCGGCGCGACGTGGCGGGCCGTACGGGGGCCGACCTTGGTGTCGCTGACCCAGACCAGGCTGTCTCGCCACCTGCCGGCCTCGCTCTCCCAGCCCGGCTGGCGGGAGAGAAGCTCGAAATGCATCGCCAGGACGCTGTCCTCGTCAAGCGTGTCCGACAGGCGCAGCGCTGCCTCCATTGCCCGGACGTTGCCGACCACCGTGCGCGCGTTTGGTCTATCGCCCTCATCGATCTCGACGAGGGCGAGCTGCTTCGCAGATGCGGTCAGTTGCTCGATCTGAGAACTGGATGCGCTTTCGGTGCGCAGCAGGATCGCCGACATCGGGGCGAGTACATGACTGTCGTTTCCCAGTCGGAGGGCGGCGTGGGCGTCGAAGTCGGCCAGGGCTTTCTCGGCGTCGGAGAGCGCCGCGCTCACAGCGCCGGGAAACGTCGGCTGCCAGTCGGCGAGGACTGCCGGCACGCCGCTGCGGTAGGGGCCGCTCTGCCGCTGTCGCTCAGCGCGGGATGCGGGCAGCGTCACCGTCCAGATGTGCTCCTCGTGGCCCATGGCGGGCACCGAGACCAGCAACGAATCTGTGACCATGACGACCTCCTGGTAACAGATTATCTTGAAAGTGTTACCAAAGCGATGGATAATCGCTGGGCCGGTGCGCGGGAATCTTGGGACCGATACCGTCCGGTGCTAGAGCGAGAGCTCGGCGAATTCGCGCACAGCAGCGGTGATCGCGATCTCGGTCGGGAGACGTTCCATCGAGGACGCACCGTAGAAGCCATGCAGACCTTCGGCGTTGCTCAGCACGTACTGCGCGTCGGCGGGCATCGACACCGGGCCACCGTGGACGAGCACGATCACATCGTCACGCACGGCGCGTGCAGCCGCGGCCCATTCCGTCGAGAGACGCACGCAGTCGTCGAGAGTTCGCGCGGTCTCCGCGCCGATGCTGCCACCGGTGGTCAGGCCCATGTGGCAGACCACGATGTCGGCCCCGGCTTCGGTCATGTTCGCCGCGTCCTCCTCGGAGAAGACGTAGGGAGTCGTGAGAAGGTCCAGTGCGTGAGCATGCGCAATGAGCTCGACCTCGAGCTGATAGCTCATCCCGGTCTCCTCCAGGTTCGCGCGGAACTGGCCGTCGATGAGTCCGACGGTGGGGAAGTTCTGCACACCTGAGAATCCTTGATCCCGCAACTGCGCGAGGAAGTGCGGCGGGTCGTAGAAGGGGTCGGTGCCGTTGACTCCGGCCAGCACGGGAACGCGCCTGGGGATGGGCAGCACTTCCTTGCCCATCGCTACGACGAGTTCGTTGGCGTTGCCGTAGGCGAGCAGTCCGCTCAGAGATCCTCGACCCGCCATGCGGTAGCGGCCGGAGTTGTAGATGACGATGAGATCCGCACCGCCGTCCTCTTCGCACTTCGCGGACAGCCCGGTTCCTGCGCCGGCTCCAACGATCGGTCGCTTGGAGTCGACCTTCTCCCTCAGGCGGTCCAGGATCTCCGCGCGCGCAACGAATGGCATGTACTCCTACTTTCCGGTGGGTGTCGTCGAAGCTACTGGTCGCCGTTGGGAGATCAGCTCGTGGAGGCGATCGGCGAGCTCCACGGCCAGGACCGGATCGTTGATATCTCGCGGCGACTCGACGAGCACGGCGGAGTCGGCGAGACCCTCGTGGATGGAGGCGAAGAGGGCTTCGTCGGCTCCCGCGTCATAGAACGGCCCGCCGGGCACTGCGATCGCCGACACGCCTCCGCGTGGAAGGACCACGACAGCCGCGCCGACGGATGCCGAGACCTTGCGCGCGAGTTCGGCACCGAGTTCTGCGCATTCAGCCGCGGTGGTGCGCATGAGTGTCACGCTCGAGTTGTGCACATACAGATTGCGGTCCCGGAACTGGGTGGGGACGGTCTCCATCGGTCCGAAATTGACCATGTCGAGCGCGCCCACCGAGACGACCTGCGGTGTTCCCGTCTCGGCCGCAGCCGTGAGCCGGAGCGGGCCAGCCGAGAAGACGCCGCCGACGAGATTGTCGGCGAGCTCGGTCGTTGTGACATCGAGCACCCCGTCTATGTAGCCCTGCCGGATGAGGGACTCCATCGCACGACCACCCGAGCCGGTCATATGGAAGACCAGTACCTCGTAGCCGAGCTCTTCCAATCGTTCGCGAGCTCGCGTGACCGCCGGCGTCGTCACGCCGAACATGCTGGCGGCCACGATCGGCTTGGCAGCCCTTTCGGGCACGGGTGCCGCGGTCACCATCCCTGCGACCGCGGCGGCGGCGTTCGCGAGCATTCTCGCCGAGATCCGGTTCAGGCCAGCGATGTCGACGATGCTCGGAGCGAGGATGAGGTCGGTCTCGCCGATGTACTGCTCGGTGCTGCCAGACGCGGCAGTGGAAAGGATCAGGCGGGGAAAGCCGAGCGGAAGGTCTCGGAACGCCGCAGCGGCGACTGACGTGCCGCCAGTGCCGCCGAGCGCGAGCGCACCCTGCACCCTGCCGGAGCGGACCAGGTCTCCGACGACCGCAACGGCGCCCTGGGTCATCGCGGCCATCGCCGCGCCGCGATCGGCTGCGGCGGCAAGGCTCTCGAGCTCGGTTCCGCCGGCCCGTGCGACCGCAAACCGGTCGATATCAGCGGTGATCAGAGGTTCGCCCAGCACACCGAAGTCGACGATCACCGTCTCGATGCCCGATCCGTGGAGGCGGTCGCGCACGAAGTCGTACTCCGCGCCCTTGGTGTCCAGTGCACCAAGCAGGACGACGGTGGGGGAACTCATGACCACTCCGATTCATCTCTTGACCGCGGTGCTGCGGCCGTACCCATAATGGCCACATGACTACCGGCTATTCGAGTGCCAATTCGTTCAGATTGGCGACGATCGGGGCCAATCGGCTCGCAAGACTGCTCGGCGATTGGATTGCGGGCGAGAGCGCGCTGCACACCCAACTGGCCGCCAACCTGCGCCAGCTGATCTCAACGGGTGCCCTTACCTCGGGAACTCGCCTGCCTTCGGAGCGCAGTCTCGGAGTCGCCCTCGGCGTTAGTCGGAACACCGTCACGAAGTCGTTCGACGTGCTGCGCGGCGAAGGCGTGCTCTCGAGCCGGCAAGGGGACGGGACGTATGTCTCGGCGACACACCGCTCGCATACCGCCCGTGGCGACGACCGACTGCGGTCGTTCACCGAGGGCGACGACCTCGACCACGTCGACCTTCGCAGCGCCGCGCTGCCCGGGCTGGCGCTCGTCGCCGACCACTTCGATCTGCTGGACAGTTCGAGGGCGCGTCAGCTCGTCGCGTCCCACGGCTACCTTCCGAGCGGTCTGGACGAGCTCCGCGACGCGGTGGCGAGGTACTACTCGTCTCTAGGCCTGCCGACGTCTCGCGAGCACATCCTGATCACCTCCGGCGCCCAGCAGGCGCTACGTCTTGCGGCATCGTCCGTCACCGAGACGGGCGCGACCGTCGTCATCGAGGAGCCTTCCTTCCGCGGGGCGATCGAGTCGCTGCGTTCGCTCGGTGTGCGGCTCCTGAGCGTGCCCAGCGGCAGCGAGGGGATCGACGTGGATGAGCTGGCATCCGTCGTGGCACGGGAGAGGCCCGCGCTGATCGTGCTGCAGTCCACGGTCCACAACCCGACCGGGTCGGTGCTGGACGTGTTCCGCCGGAGCAGGGTCGCGTCGATCGCGAATCGCTTCAACACACCAATCATCGACGACGCGACCCTCGCCGACACGATCATCGACGGTGATCGACGGCCGCTGCCCCTCGCTGCCGGCAGCGACATGGTGATGACGGTGGGCTCGATGAGCAAGTCGTTCTGGGGTGGATTGCGCGTGGGCTGGCTCCGCGGTCAGCCCGATGCGATAGCGGAGCTCGCAGCAGTCAAGGGCGGCCAAGACCTCGGCACATCGCTGGTAGCGCAGCTGCTGGCCAGTCATCTGCTCCCGCAGATCGAACGTGCGCGCGACGAGCGCCTACGCACCCTCACCGAGGCGCGGCGTCTGGTCCTCGAGGCCCTCGCCGAACAACTCCCCTCCTGGGAGCCAGTGGTTCCTGTCGGGGGCGGATCGCTGTGGGTGAAGCTGCCCGCAGCCAACGCGACCTCATTCGCACACCGTGCCGAGCGGTTCGGCGTGCGCATACTCCCGGGCTCGACGTTCAGCGTTCACGATCGGCTGGACGATTTCCTCCGCCTCTCGTACGCCGGGGCTCCTGCGCACACGCAGCGCGGTGTCGAGCTGCTCGCGGACTGCTGGGACGCTCACTACTCCGACATCGCGGACTGACTTCGCGCCCGATCGGGGGCCACCGTCGCCAAATTGGCCCTCGGGTTCTTCCGCCGTGGCGACGATCATGGCCTACACGACCACATCAGCGCGGATGCCGCGTGCGATGCGAGGGCGCAACACCGAGGAGACACAGCCCATGCCCGAATCGACCGAACGAGCAGCCCGCGGCGGGCTCACCGCACTCCCCGACGTCCTTGTCGAGCCACAGCAGTGGGGACGCCTCGAGTGGATGGTGTCGGGCGCGCTCGGCAACTCCGACAGGCTGACCGTCGGCAAGTGCTTCATCCTGCCGGGACAGCAGAACCCGGTCCACCACCACCCCAACTGCGACGAGGTGCTACATGTCGTCAAAGGACGGATCCGACACCGCGTCGGTGATGACTACGTCGAGATGACGGCAGGCGACACGATATCGATCCCGAAGGGCTCTGTGCACAACGCCACGAACATCGGCGACGAACAGTGCGAGCTGCTCATCTGCTTCGACACCGCGAGCCGAGAGGTCGTCGGCGAATGACCCGAGGGCGCAGGCATCGCATCGCGATCATCGGTTGCGGTGTCGTTAGCGAGATGCACTTCCGCGGCTATCGGGCGCACGAGGACCGCGTCGAGATCGTGGCTGCCGTGGATCCGTCGCCGGAACGGCGTCGGTGGGTGACCGAGACCTTCGGCGTCGAGACGACCTTCCCGTCGATCTCCGCAGCGATCGCCGGTTGCGTCTTCGATGTTGCGGTGGTCTCGACCCCGAGCCACGTGCGCCTGGAGGCGGTCGCTGAGCTCGCTGCCGCGGGCAAGCACCTCTTCGTGGAGAAGCCCCTCGCCGACGGTGTGGCAAAGGCAAGGGAGATCGTCGAGGTCGCGGATGAAGCGGGAGTGCTGCTCGCCGTCGACCAGAACTTCCGATACCACTACGCATTCGGTCACGCGCGGGACGCGATCCGAGACGGTCGCATCGGGCGCGTCGTCTCGATCGACCACCGCGAACTGATGTGGCGGGAGGTCTCCGGGTGGCGTGCCGAACAGACTCACCACGCGCTGTCGGTCATGGGAGTGCACTGGTTCGACGGGTTCCGCTTCATTCTCGGGCGTGAGGCGGACTGGCTCGTCGCCACCACGCATCGGTCGGCGGCGATGCACGCGGCCGGTGAGACCGACGCCTCCGTCCACGTCCGCTTCGGCGATGTGAGTGTGAACTACACGCAGAGCTTCTCGAGCCGGGTCGAGCGCATCGAGACGATCGTGATCGGGGAGACGGGCACCCTCCTCTTCGACTACGACCATCTCGAGATCCACACCGCAGACGACGTCGAGACGGTCTCGAATCCCTGGGCGGGCGCCGGCAAACCCGAGTCGGCGTTCCTCGGACTTGATGACCTCCTCGCGGCCGTCGACAGCGGCGGACAGCCCTCCAACTCCGGCCGCGACAACCTACGGACGCTTTCGCTCCTCGAGGGCGCATACCTCTCCGCCGCGACCGGCGAACTGGTGCGACTGCAGGAGGGGGTGCTGTGATGCGCGTCGCGTTCTCCAAGCCTCTGGCGCCGGGAGAGTTCGAGATCCTCCTCGCCGAGTTCGGGCCACTCGGCTACAAGGGCTTGCAGCTGAAGACCGGGCAGTTCCTCCCATGGCTCGATGTGCCAGGGCGGTTCGTGAGTCTCACCGCCGGGCACCCGGGTGCGGCAGCGGTGCTCGTCTACTTCGACGAGCTCGACGACGGGCGACTCGCGCGCGTGATCGACTTCGCGATGGAGGTCGGCTCCGAGATGGTCGTGTTCTGCCACAACCGCTCGCGGCAAGGCATCACCGGCGCCCGGCGGGTCGCACTGGCCGAGCAGCTGGCTGTGCACGGGGATCGCGCGAGGAAGGCCGGCATCCGGCTCTCCCTCCACCACCACTTCGATCAGCCGGTCATGCTTCCCGAGGACGTGCGCGAGTTTTGGGGTGCGATCGACGCTGACGTGATCGGTCTCACTGTGGATACCGCGCACCTGGCCAAGAGCGGGGTGTCCGACATCCCCGCCTTCATCCGCGAGTTCGCGTCCGTCATCGACAACATCCACCTCAAGGACTACGCGGACGGGGAGTGGCGTCTTGTGGGCGAAGGCGATCTCGACCTCGACGGCATTCTCGCCGCGCTGCACGAGGTTGGCTACGACGGCTGGCTTTGCATCGACGAAGAGTCCGATGCCTCGCTCGCCGACGGACTGAGAGTCTCGCGCACCTGGCTCGACCAGCATCTTCCTTCCACCGCATAGGTCCAACCCGCAGTACAACCCGATGAGTCTGTTTCGTCAATGATGAAGGGAAACAACACATGTCTCGAAATCGAATGCACCGTCCTCTGCTGCGAGGTGCGGCACTGACCGCAGCCCTCGCCGTCGCCGTCGGCGGACTCGCAGCGTGCGCACCCGGCGGCAGCGGATCCGAGCCGATCTCGGACGCGACCTCTGGTCCCGTGACGATCACCTGGTGGGATTATTACGCCGAGGGCGCAGCCAGCACACAGCTGCAGGAGCTGCTCGACAAGTACCAGAGCGAGAACCCCGAGGTGACAATCGAACGCGAGTTCATCGCTTACGCCGATCTGAAGCAGAGTCTGCTGCAGTCGGCCGGCGCAGGTTCGCTTCCGGACATCGTCGTGATAAACAGCCCCGACCACCAGCAGTTCGCTGAGCTCGGGATCGCGGCGAACCTCGACGAGAAGCTCGCGGAGTGGGGCGAGCTCGACGCCTACCCCGACGGCGTCATCGCCTCTGCGACCTTCGAGGGCAGCATCTACGGCCTGCCCATCTCGGCGAACTGTCTCGCGCTGTTCTACAACACAGCGATCCTCGAGGAAGCGGGCCTGGAACCGCCGACGACGTGGGAAGAGATGGAGCAGGTCGCCGCCGCGCTCACGACCCCCGAGCGCTATGGATTCGCCTACTCCGCGGTCAACAACCAGCAGGCGGTCTTCCAGTATCTGCCGGCGCTCTGGCAGAGCGGCGCAGATCTCTACGACCTCGAATCAGACGCAGCGGTCGCCTCCCTCGACTATTGGGCGGGCCTGATGGACGCGGGCAGCGTCTCACAGGAGGCGCTGAACTGGGACCAGTCTGCAGTTGCGGCCGAGTTTGGTCAGGGTCGTGCCGCGATGATGATCAACGGTCCATGGCAACTCCCGTTCCTCGCGACTGAGGCGCTGGATCTCGACTACGGCGTCGCACTCCTCCCCGTCGACGACGAAGAGGCATCGGTCACCGGCGGAGAGAATTACATGATCATGGCTGGTCCGAATGAGGATGCCGCCTGGGATGTCCTGCGGTTCCTGCAGGAGCCCGAGAACGTCACCCCCATGAACATCGCCGGGGGCAGCCTCCCGACCCGCACCGACATCGACCCGTTCCCGGACAACCAGCTGATCGGCATCTTCACCGAGCAGTTGCAGGTTGCCAGGCCGCGCGCCTACGGCCCCGCATATGCGGAGATCGCCGACCATGTCGTCGTCGCACTCCAATCGCGGATGACCGGAGCGGCCTCATCTAAGGATGCACTGACGACTGCGGCCAACGCGATTGCACCGCTGCTGCCGCAATGATCCTCGATACACGCACTGACCCTCGGGTGGCCGGCTCTTCGCCGGCCGCCCGAGGGGCACGCAGCAGACGACGTCGCCGACTCGACGCCTTCGGCAGGTACTCCTTTGTTCTGCCGGCCGTGATCTTCCTGATCGTGTTCATGCTGTACCCGCTGGTGTACACGTTCAACCTCAGCCTGTTCGACGTCAACGCGGGAAACTTTCTCACCGGAGGGGCACCGTTCGTCGGCCTGGAGAACTACGCGCAGTTCCTGACATCCCCCAATTTCCTCCCCTCGCTGATCATCACGCTCGTCTTCACAGTCGGATCGCTCGTCTTCCAGCATTCGATCGGGTTCATGTTCGCGCTCTTCTTCAACCGAGGCTTCCCGCTGTCGGGGCTGCTGCGGGCTCTCATGCTCGTCGTCTGGGTCATGCCGGCGGTGGTGTCGGCCAGCCTCTGGCGATGGATCTTCAGTGGCAGCTATGGACTCTTCAACGCCTTCCTCGGGCTCCTCGGCATCCCATCGACGGAGCCGTGGCTCGTCAACCCGAACACCGCGCTGATCGCGGTGATCATCGCGAACATCTGGGTCGGCATCCCGTTCCACATGATGCTTCTGTTTGCCGGCCTACAAGGCGTTCCCATCCAGCTCTACGAGGCAGCCAGCATCGACGGCGCATCGGCGTGGCAGCGGTTCTGGAGGATCACTGTCCCCATGATGCGACCGGTCATCGTCATCGCCCTGCTGCTCGGCTTCGTCCACACATTCAAGGTGTTCGATCTCATCTACGTCATGACCGCGGGTGGTCCCGCAGGGGCGACCAACGTGCTCTCGATCGAGGTCTACAAGCTGTCGTTCGAGTACTTCCGTTTCGGGGACGGCGCGGCCGCCGCGAATGTACTGCTCATCATCCCGCTGCTGTTGTCGGTGCTCTATCTCTGGCTGCGCAGACGAGAGGAGTCGACGCTGTGAGCGCCCCTTCGCGAACGGTCACGCTGACCGAAACCCTCGTCACCCCGGGCCGGAAACCTTCTCGCCGCGGACTGAAGTCGGAACGACCGAAGTGGCATCTGACGGCGGTCGCGATCGTCGTGGTGGGCATGTTCCTATTCCCGCTCTACTGGCTCGTGTCCACGTCGTTCAAGTCGCCCGAACAGCTCTTCACGAAGCCGCCTACCTGGGTGCCGGTGCCGGTGGACGTCAGCAACTACGCCACGGCTGTCTTCGACAACCCGATCATGATGAGAGCGCTGGGAAACAGCGTCATCATCAGCATTGGCGCGACGCTCATGACGCTGCTCCTGGCGGCACCTGCCGCCTACGCGCTGGCGCGACTCCGCCTCCGGTGGACGGCGCTCCTGCTTCTGCCGTTCCTTGTCGCGCAGCTGCTGCCTGCCATCAACGTCGCGCTCCCGATGTTCACTCTGTTCACCCAGTGGGGGCTCGTCAACTCGTATGCGGGTCTCATCCTGGCCAACACGGTGGGAACGCTTCCGTTCGCTGTCATCGTGCTGAGGCCGTTCTACCTCACGATCCCGAAGGAGCTCGAAGAGGCCGCTGCCGTCGACGGCGCGACCCGGTTTCAGGCCTTCTTCCGTATCGTGCTCCCGCTCGTTCGCCCGGGCCTGGTCACGGTCGCGGTCTTCGCGTTCGTCATGACCTGGGGCGAGTTCGTGTTTGGGCTCACCTTGACGACGCAACGCGAGATGCAGCCGGTGACGGTCACGCTCAACTCGTTCATCGGGCTCTACGGCACGCAGTGGGGTCCGCTGATGGCAGCGTCCACCATCGTGGCGATTCCGCTGATCATCGTGTTCGTGATCTTCCAGCGTTACATCACGAGCGGGCTTGCCGCCGGTTCAGTAAAGGACTGACGCCGGTAGCCATGATCGATGACGTCGTGGTGGTAGGAGCAGGCATCATCGGTGCGGCGTGCGCCAGAGAGCTCGCGCTCGCGGGACTTCGAGTCACGGTGGTCGACCGAAGTGATGCGGCAGCAGGTACCACGTCGAGCGGCGAAGGGAATCTGCTCGTGTCAGACAAGACGCCCGGGCCCGAGCTCGCCCTTGCCATCTACGCTGCGGCGCTCTGGCCGGAACTCGTCGCCGCGCTCATCGACGAGCTCGGCCCTCGCTTTCCCGACCTGGAGTACGAGCCGAAGGGCGGCATCGTCGTCGCCACGGATGAGGGGGCAGCGGCACCGTTGCGGGCGTTCGCGGCCGCCCAGCGTATGGCGGGGGTCGAGGCTCACGACCTCGCGATCGAGCACGCTCTCGCTCTCGAGCCCCACCTCGATCCCGCGATCGCCGCCGCCGTCCTCTACCCGCAAGATGCCCAGGTGCAACCCGTGATCCTCGCTGAGGCGCTGCTCGCCTCGGCGCGCCGTCACGGCGCCGCGGTGCGCACGCACGAGGAGGTGCTCGGCAGTGTGACCAGCCGCGGTCGCATCGTCGGCGTCCGCACCTCGAAGGGGGAGATCGCGGCGGGTGCGGTTCTGGTGGCTGCGGGGCCATGGTCAGGCGCGGTGTCCGCGACCTTCGGTGCCGCATTGCCGGTGCACCCGCGGCGGGGGATCCTGCTCGTGACCGCTCGGATGCCGCGCCGCATCCGCCACAAGGTCTACGACGGTGACTACGTCGGCGCCACGCAGTCTGGCGATGCCGCACTGCAGACGTCGAGCGTGATCGAGTCGACTCGTGCGGGCACTGTGCTCATCGGGTCGAGCCGAGAGCACGTCGGCTTCGACAGTCGGTTCCGCGCCGATGTGGTCGCCGAGATCGCTCGCAAGTCGCTGCGGATCTTTCCGTTCCTTGCGGGTGCGAGCGTCATGCGCGTGTACGGCGGGTTTCGGCCGCACGTGCCGGACCACCTCCCGGTGATCGGCGAGGATCCGCGCTTGCCTGGACTGTGGCATGCGACCGGCCACGAAGGGGCGGGCATCGGTTTGTCGATCGCGACCGCCCGCCTCATCGCAGCGGGAATGCTCGGCAAACCCGCGCCGGTCGACGGTGAGCCGTTCCGGGTCGCGCGACCGCAGTTGCTCGAGTGGACGGGCGCAGCAGCATGACTTCCCGCACCATGCCCGCTGACCGCGATCCGATCCGGCCCACCGGCACGTCCATCACCATCTCCGTCGATGGACAGCCGACGAAGGGTCTCGTCGGCCAGACGATCGCCGGCATACTGCTCGGCGCGGGACGCGCATCATGGCGACGCACCGCCGTCGCGGACGAGCCGCGCGGGTTGTTCTGCGGCATCGGCGTGTGCTTCGACTGCATCGCGACCGTAAACGGCGTGCGTGATGTCCGCGCATGCCTGCGGCGAGCTGAGGACGGCGACGAGGTGCTCGTGCAGCATGACGTGCTTCCTCGTCGCGGGCATCCGGAGAGTCAGCGATGACGGGCGCCAGACACATCGTGGTGCTCGGTGCGGGACCGGCCGGCCTTGCGGCCGCCGTGGCAGCCGCGCCCAACGCGCACGTCACGCTGATCGATGCCGCCGACGAGTTGGGAGGTCAGTACTGGCGGCACCTGCCGCCCCAGCGCCCGACGGCGCACGAGGCTCGACTGCATCATGGCTGGTTGCGCTACCGCGACCTGGTCGATCGCATCGCCGGCAGTCGCATCGATGTCGTCACCTCCGCTCAGGTCTGGTCGCTCGAGCGTGAGGGAGAGAGGTCAGTGCTGCACGCGGTGGTCGGTCCCCCTGATGCCGCAGACCGCGAGCGTCTGGTGCTGCGCGCCGATGCTCTCGTGATCGCCACGGGAGCGCACGACCGCACGCTGCCGTTTCCCGGCTGGACCCTCCCGGGCGTCTATTCCGCGGGCGCCGCCCAGGCGCTCGCCAAGGCAGAACGCGTCGCTGTGGGAACGCGGGTCGTCGTTGCCGGGGCAGGACCCTTTCTGCTGCCTGTCGCCACCTCCGTCCGCGGAGTGGGAGCGCGTGTCGTCGGCGTCTTCGAGGCCGCACGCGCTCCCGCGCTCGCACGCGCCTGGCTGCGCGGATCGTGGGCGCCCTTGGCGGCAAAGGCTCCGGAACTGGCCGGCTATCTATTGCAGCTGGCCCGCCACCGCATCCCCTACCGCTTCGGTCATGCCGTGGTAGCCGCTCACGGCGACGGACGCGTGGAATCGGTAACCGTCGCCCGGCTCGCACCCGATTGGAGTGTCATGCCCGGCACCGAGCGCCGGATCGGGGCCGACGCGATCGCCGTGGGGCACGGGTTCACGCCGCGGCTGGAGGTCGCGATCGCCGCCGGCTGCGACCTTACGCCGCATCGGTTCGTCGGGGTCGACGACCGGCAGCGCACGAGCGCGCCCGGTGTCTGGGCGGCCGGTGAAGTCACCGGCATCGGCGGGGCGGGTGCCGCGCTCGCCGAAGGGGCGATTGCGGGTGCGGACGCAGCCGGCGTCGATCCCGATCGGTGGACGTCGGGGCGACGCGATCGTGACCGCGATGTCGCGCTCCGCATTGAGGCCGCGCACGGCATCCGTCGGGGCTGGCCTTCCTGGCTCACCGACGAGACGATCGTCTGCCGCTGCGAGGAGGTGAGCGTGGGTCGGCTCCGGGAGATCACCGGTGTCACCGACAGCACCTCGCTGCGGTCGCTCAAGCTCACGACGCGCATCGGCCTCGGCGTGTGCCAGGCAAGAGTCTGCGGGCGGACCGTGGAGCACCTGCTCGGCGCCACCGGTCCCAGTTCCGACCGCCGACCGATCTTCGCGCCGGTTCGACTCGGCGAGCTGGCACGCCCCATCGACCCAAATGGAGACGACAAGCGATGAGTACCTTCGACCTGGGCGGCGTCATCGTCGCCACGACACTCGCCTTCAAGGAGGACGATCGCGCGCCGGGTGGCCTGGCCGTCGACTACGACCGCTACGCCGAGCATGTCGACCTGCTCATACGCAGCGGCTGTCGCGGCGTCGGGCCGAACGGTTCTCTCGGGGAGTACTCTTCCCTCACCGACGAGGAGCGCCGCCGCGTCGTGCAGGTCGCCGTCGAAACGGTCGACGGGCGTGGCGTCGTGGTCGCCGGGGTACATGGAGTCGGATGGCATCAGGCGAGGCGCTGGGCGCAGCTCGCTGCGGAGGACGGTGCCGACGGGGTGCTGCTGCTCCCACCGACCCTCTACCGGGCTAGCCAAGAGGAGGTGATCGAGCACTACCGGAGGGTGGACGAGGTCGGTTTGCCGATCATGATGTACAACAATCCACTCGATACCAAGGTCGATCTGACCCCCGACCTGATCGCGAGGCTCAGCGAGTTCGAGAACGTGATCGCCGTCAAGGAGTTCAGTGGCGACATCCGCCGCGTGCTCGAGATCCGGGAGCGCTGTGACATCCAGGTGATCGCCGGTGCCGACGACCTTCTCTTCGAGTCGCTGGTGGACGGCGCGGTGGGCTGGTTCGCAGGGTACCCGAACGCATTCCCTAGGGAGGCGGTCGAGTTGTATGAACTCGTGCGAGACGGCAAGGTCGCGGAGGCACTCGACCTATACCGGCATCTGGTGGCAGTGTTCCGCTGGGACTCCCGTACGGAGTTCGTCCAGGCGATCAAGTTGTCGATCGACATCGCCGGACAGAGTTTCGGCGGTCGCACGCGCCCGCCACGCGGGCCCCTGACTCCAGCGCACGCGGATGCCGTCCGCCGCGACACCGAACAGGCGCTCGCGGCGCTCACCTCTCGGAGCCGAGCATGACCCGCACCGGTCCGATCGCTCCGGGCGAGTACGCAGCAGTCCTCCCTGCCGACGGGGTGCGCTTAGGCCCCGGTCTGCATCAAGACTGGGCGCGGCGCAATCGCGAGGCGACCATTCCACACGGGATCGCCAAGCTCAGAGAGTGCGGGAACGTCGAGAACCTCCGACGGCTCACTCGCGCATCGGATGCGCCGTTCGAGGGGATGCTGTTCGCGGACTCCGACGTCCACAAGACTCTCGAGGGCGTCGCCTGGGAACTTGGCCACGGCGAAGACCTCGCCCTGCGCGGCTTCTACGACGAGACCGTGGCTCTGCTCGAGCGGGCGCAGCGCGAGGATGGCTATCTGAACTCGAAGTACCAGCTTGAGGAGGGCGCGCAGGGACCATGGACCGACTTCGCCCACGGCCACGAACTGTACGTTCTCGGCCACCTCGTGCAGGCGGCGGTCGCGGGCAAGCGAGCGATCGGCGATGACCGGCTGCTCGCTGTCGCCCAGCGATTCGTCCGCTTGGTGATCGACCGGTTCGGCGAGCCCGACTCACCGGTGTACTGCGGTCATCCGGAGATCGAGACCGCACTGGTGGAACTCGCCCGCACGACCGGGGACGCGGCGACGCTGGATCTCGCCGACGCGTTCGCGCGCCGCCGCGGGAGCGGCTTCATCGGAGACGCCCGATTCGGTCCCCAGTACTACCAGGATGAGATTCCGGTGTCGGCGACCGACATCATGCGCGGGCACGCGGTGCGCGCGATGTATCTGAACGCGGGCGTGGCAGACCTGTACCTGGAACGTGGCGACATGGAGCTGCTCGACGCGCTCGACAGGCAGTGGGACGACTTGATCGCGCGGCGGCTCTACATCACCGGCGGCACGGGGTCTCGGCACCGCGACGAGGCATTCGGCGATGCGTACGAGCTTCCGAGCGAGCGCGCCTATGCCGAGACCTGTGCGGGCATCGCGCTCCTGCACTGGGCCTGGCGCATGTACCTCGCGAAGGGCAGCACGGCGTACCTCCACGTCTTCGAGCAGACTCTCTACAACGTGGTGCTCGCCGGGATCTCCGAGTCTGGCACGCAATTCTTCTACAGCAATCCGCTCCAGCGCCGCAGCGACCACGGCGCAAGCCAGGAGGAGTCCGCGGGGATGCGGCTGGACTGGTACTCATGCGCGTGCTGTCCGCCCAACCTGATGCGCCTCTTCGCGTCAATCGAGCACTATCTCTTCGCCCGGCGCATCCGCGCGGATGGCGGCACAGAAGTGCAGGTCGCGAATTTCGGCATGGCGGAGCTGGACCTCAGTGCCGGAGCCACGCTTTGCATGACGACGGAGTACCCGGCGAACGGACACGTGAAGCTGACAGTGGACGGCGATCCGGGCGCGACCTCTCTGGCCGTGCGAGTGCCCGCGTGGTCGCGAGGTGCTGTCGCGGTCTCGGTCGACGGGACCGAGGTGGAGCCCGTGCTCAATGACGGCTGGCTACGCATTCCGCACCTGCATGACGGCAGCTCCATTGAGCTCGAGTTCCCGATGGAGGTCGTCGCGTGGTACCCGCACCCGGCGGCCGACGGACTGCGTGGTTCCGTCGCCTTCATGCGGGGGCCGATCGTGTACTGCGCCGATCAGGACGACAACAGCCAGGACATCGAGCGGCTCGAGGTGCTCTCGGCGACCGTGCGTACCTCGACCGAGATGACATCGCTCGGGTTGATGCTCGAAGTGGACGCCGAGGAGTTCGCCGATCCGCTCGCGGCACTGCCCCTCTACTCGACCGAGCCGGTCGCGACGATCCCGCGCCGGGCCGCGGCAGATGTGCTCGTGCTGCGCCCATACGCGAGCTGGGCGAACGGTGCTACGGTCGGCGCCATGCGGGTGTGGCATCCGCTCGCACGCGCAGGTCACGTGCTCGTAGACGAGGACAGCTGACGTGCGGGCGTCACGACTGATCACGGCGGTCGACTCGCACACAGAGGGGATGCCGACCCGTGTCGTCACTGGTGGGATCGGTGTCATCCCCGGAGCGACGATGAACGACCGGCGGCTGCACTTCATCGCCCACCTCGACCACGTCCGTCGATTCCTGATGCTCGAGCCAAGAGGTCATCCCGCGATGAGTGGGGCGATCCTCCAGCCGTCCACTCGATCGGACTGCGACTGGGGCGTGGTCTTCATCGAGGTGTCCGGCTGCCTACCCATGTGCGGCCACGGCACCATCGGCGTGGCGATGGTCCTGGTCGAGACAGGAATGGTTGAGGTGGTTGAGCCCGTAACGGAGATCCGGCTCGACACGCCGGCGGGCGTGGTTATCGCTCGCGTGCAGGTGAGCGCCGGGCACGCGGATGCGGTCACGATCGAGAACGTTCCGAGTTATGTCGACCGGCTCGACGCCCTCGTCGCGGTACCGGGACTGGGCGGTGTCCCATACAGTTTGGCGTTCGGCGGAAACTTCTACGCGATAGTAGATCTCGATGCCGTCGGACTGCCGTTCGACCGCTCGCGCTCACTGGAGATCGTCGCAGCGGGAATGAAGATCATGGCTGCGATCAACGCCACCGCACGACCCCGGCACCCGGAGATCGAGGGGGTCGACGTGTGCCACCATGTGGAGTTCATCGCCCCAGGCTCGAATGCTCGGATTTCGCGCCACGCGATGGTGATCCACCCAGGCTGGTTCGATCGATCGCCCTGTGGCACCGGTACCTCGGCCCGGATGGCGGAGTTCTGGGCGCGCGGCGAGCTGCCGCTGCACACGGACTTCGTCAACGAGTCCTTCATCGGCAGTCGCTTCGTGGGTCGGCTCGTGGGCGAGACGACCGTGGCGGGCAGGACCGCCGTCATCCCCACGGTCACCGGCCGCGCCTGGGTGACCGGGACGGCGCAGTACGTGCTGGATCCCACCGACCCGTTCCCCACCGGATTCGAATTCTGACCGATCGTCGCCGCTCGAACTTCCTCCCCATCCGCAACTTTCTGAAGGAGCAAGAGATCATGGAACTACGCACCACCGAACTCGGAACCACCGGCATGCAGATCACGAGGGTGGGGTTCGGGTCATGGGCGCTCGGGGGCGGTGACTGGGCGTCGTCGTGGGGGCCGCAGGACGACGTCGACTCGGTTCGCACCGTTCGCCATGCGGTCGATGCGGGGGTCAACTGGATCGATACCGCCGCAGTCTACGGACTCGGCCATTCCGAGGAGATCGTCGCGCGAGCGCTGAAGGACTATGCCAGCGCGGATCGGCCATTCGTCTTCACCAAGGGCGGACTCGCGTGGGACCCCGACGATCGACGAGCGGGTTCGCGCAAGATCGGGGATGCCGCGACACTACGTCGGCAGGTCGACGAGTCGCTTTCGCGATTGGGTGTCGATCGCATTGACCTGTACTTCATGCACTGGCCACCAGCGGATGGCACCCCGATCGAGGAGTACTGGGCCACGCTCGTGGATCTGCGCACGAGCGGCAAGCTGCGCGCCATCGGCTTGTCCAATCACGGGCCGGAGGAACTGTCGCGCGCTGAGCACATCGGCCATGTCGATGTCATCCAGCCGCCGTTCTCGGCGATCGATCCCACGGCTGCCGAGGCGGTGCTCCCGTGGTGCGTTGAGCACCGCACGGGCTCAGTCGTCTACAGTCCGATGGGCAGCGGGTTGCTCACCGGTCGTTTCTCCAGGGCGCGGGTGGATTCGTTGCCTGAGGACGACTGGCGTCGGCGGAGCTCGGCCTTCACGACCCACCTCGACGCGAATCTTGCTACAGCCGCGGCAGTCCGGGAAGTGGCCGAACGCCACGCCACGACATCCGCGGCCGTTGCGGTCGCTTGGACGTTGGGCTTCGCGGGGGTGTCCGCTGCGATCGTCGGCGCACGCACACCTGCTCAGGTCGACGACTGGCTGGCGGCCGCGGACCTCGCGCTGACAGACCAGGACTACGCTCGGATCTCGGACCGCCGACCGCTGTAGGAATTTGCGCGGCAACCGCCTGTGAGCTCTACTCCATGCGAGCACGCTCGGCGGTGTCAGCCGCGCTGGTACCGGCGGGCGATCTCGTGGAACGCGGCCATCGGAACGAGTGTGTACGGCCGGCCCGCATCGGTGACGGCCGGCACGCTGGCGAGGATGCCGAAACTGGCGATCTCGATGTCGCGGGCGGGGTCGGATGAGCGCGGATCGGTCGGCTCGCTGAACTCGAACACGAAGGCGCCGTCGACGCCGTGGGCGGTGAACGTGTCGAGCAGCTCGGCGAAGAGAACGATGGCGAGTCATGTGCTGGAGGCCCGCGACATCCGCAAGGCCTACGGAGACTGACGATCACGCGCCCCGGTCGACCGAGCGCGGCTGCTCGCGGCGCAGCAGTGCGGCGATGAGCGCCTCGACGGGCTCGCGCGGCGCCTGCGGGTTGGTGAGCAGGGCGAAGTCGATCTCGCCGAGGAGCGGGAGGCCCGCCGTCACCGGGACGGGCTGAAGGTCGTTCGGCACCAGCGACCGCGGGACCACGGCGACGCCGATGCCCGCCCGCGCCGCGGCGAGCACCCCGTTGATCTCGCGCACGTGGCAGGTGATCCGCCACGTGCGGCCGGAGTCCTCCAGCGCCTTGATCGCCGCCGCGCGGGACAGGCTCGGCGCCTGATAGGCGATGAGCGGCACGGGTCGCGCGGGGTCGAGATCGAGGTCGCGGTGGCCGACCCACACGAGGTGGTCGCGGCGCACCACGCGCCCGTCGGGAAGCCCCGGCTCCTGCTTGATGTACACGAGGTCGAGCTGCCCGGCATTGAGGCGCCGAGCCAGCATGCCGCTCTGGTTGACGGTCAGCTCGAGATTCAGCCTCGGGTTGGACTGCCGGAAGTCGCGCAGGATCTGCGCGAGGTGCGTGGAGGCGAGGTCGTCGGCCGAGCCGAACCGCAGCCGGCCCCACATCGCCGACCCCGTGAAGTACCCGACCGCGTCGTCGTGCGCGCCGAGGATCTTCCGCGCAAAGCCGAGCATCGCCTCGCCGTTGTGGGTCAGGGTCACGGTGCGCGTGTCGCGCTGGACGAGGATGCGACCGGCCTCTTCCTCGAGCCGGCGGATCTGCTGGCTGACGGTGGGCTGGCTACGATCGACGAGCTCGCCCGCGCGGGTGAAGCTGCGCGTCTCCGCGACCGCGACGAAGGTCCGCAGCAGGGTGACATCGAACATCCGGGGGCCTCTCATTCGAGAATCCAATGCGAGATATAGGTCTCATTGTAGGAGCTGATCACCGCGGAATCCCTAGGTTGGAAGGGAAGCTCGGGTGGTGGGATCGTGTCGGATGTCGGCGGAGACGTGTCCACCTCGACGGCGCCCATCTCGACCTTGGCCCGGACCGCAGGCATGCGTGACACCTTCGCGTCGTTCCGGGTGTTCAACTTCCGGCTCGCGTTCGTCGGCGGACTGCTCAACAGCATCGGCGGATGGATGGCGCGGATCGCCATCGACTGGCTCGTCTTCGAGCTGACCGGCAGCGTCGCCTACGTCGGGGTGACGGTGGCGCTCCAGTTCGCACCCATGCTGCTCCTGGCTCCGTGGGCGGGCGTCATCTCCGACCGGTACTCGCGGCGGCGCACGCTCATGATCACCACAGGACTCGGCACTGTCGCGATCGCGCTGCTGGCCGTCCTCGTGCTCAGCGGCCACGTCGAGGTGTGGCACGTGATGTGCATCGCCGGGTTCACCGGCGTCACCGCGGCGATCGACGCGCCGTCCCGGTCCGCATTCGTCTCCGAGGTGGTCGGCACGGCACGGCTGCGCAACGCGATCAGCCTCAACGCGATGACCTTCCACTTCGGCGGCCTGGTGGGTCCGGCCCTCAGCGGCATCCTCATCGCCGTCGCGGGATCGGGCTGGTCGATCGCCGTGAACGCGGTGACCTCGGCCGTCGCCCTCGGGATGCTGGCATGCATGCGACGTCGCGAGCTCATCCTCGCGCCGCGGCAGGTGCGCGCTCGCGGCCAGTTCCGCGAGGCGCTGGCGTACGCGCTCTCGAAGCCGACCATCGTCTGGCCGCTGGTGCTGCTCGCGTTCGTGACGGTCTTCGGCATGCAGCTGCCGGTGCTGCTGACCGCGACGGCGTCGCCCGACGGGCTCGGAACGGGCTCGGCCGGCTACGGCCTCTACACCTCGCTGGCCGCCGTCGGCGCGTTCTGCGGTGCGCTGTTCACCGCAGGGCGCGCGTTGCTGCGGCTGCGATCGCTCGTCGTCGCCGTAGTGATCTTCGGCACTCTGACCGCACTCCTCGGCGTCGCTGCGCTCGCCGCGCTGCCGATCTTCTTCCTCGCCGGGATCGTGGGGGTCGGGGCGACGCGGGTCACGTTCGCGGTGTCGGCCGACGCGATGGTGCAGCTGTCGGCGCGCCCGGCGATCCGCGGCCGCATCGTGTCGCTCTGGGTGATGGTGTTCTCGGGCGGCCAGGCGCTCGGCGGGCTGGTCATGGGCTGGATCGCCGCGCACTTCGGGATGACGGTCGCGTTCATCGTCGCGGGTGGGATGCCGGCGCTCGCCGCTCTCGTGGTCGCGGCGGTGCTCGCGCGGCGGGGCCGGCTGCGCCTGCGGGTCGATCTGCGCTCCCCGCGGCGGCTCGTCCGGATCGTCCGTCGCTGCGAGTCGCCTCCCGCGCCACCAGGTCGCGCGCGACCGCGTGCGCCGCGCCCCGATATGTTGGGGAAGGCAACTTCCCGTGCGCGCAGAGGAGCACCATGACGTCACCCACCGTCCTCGTCGTTCGAGGCGGCTGGCAGGGCCATCAGCCGACGGCGGCGACCGAGGTGTTCCTGCCCTTCCTCGAAGCGCAGGGGTACAGCATCCGCATCGAGGAATCGCCCGAGGTGTACGCGGATGCCGAGGCGATGGCGGCGACCGATCTCATCGTGCAGTCCATGACGATGTCGGAGATCACCGGCGACCAGGTGAAGGGTCTCCGTGCGGCCGTGGCGGCGGGGACGGGTCTCACGGGCTGGCACGGCGGGATCGCCGACTCGTATCGCGCGTCGAGCGACTACCTGCAACTGGTGGGCGGTCAGTTCGCCACGCATCCGAGCCGCCACCCCGATCTCGTCGTCGGCAACTCCGAGGAGGACAACTACCTCCCGTACGCCGTCGAGATCACGGACCTCGGCAGACGGCATCCGATCACCGAGGGTGTCGATGACTTCACGCTCGACACCGAGCAGTACTGGGTGCTGCACGACGACCTCATCGACGTGCTCGCCACGACGACGCATCCGACTCAGCCATGGCATCCGTGGCACCGCCCGATCGTCTCGCCCGCGGTCTGGACGCGCCTCTGGGGTCGTGGTCGCATCGTGGTGACCACCCCCGGACACACCCCGGAGGTGCTCCGGCACCCGAGCGTGTCCACGATCGTGGAGAGGGGGATGCTGTGGGCCACCCGCACCGCATCGGCATCGTAGGCCTCGGGAACATCTCGCGGGCGTACCTCACGACGCTGCAGTCCTGCCCGGCCGTCGAGATCACCGCCGTCGCCGACCTCGACGCCGCGCGCGCCGCCGCCGTCGCCGAGGGGCTTCCCGCCGCGCGGGCCCTCGCCGTCTCGGAGCTCCTCGCGAGCGACGACGTCGACACGGTCCTCAACCTCACGATCCCCGCCGCGCATGCCGAGATCGCGCTCGCGGCCATCGCGCACGGCAAGGACGTCTACGGCGAGAAGCCGCTCGCGGTCACGATGGGTGAGGCGCGCGAGATCCTGGATGCCGCTGCCGCCGCGGGCGTGCGCGTCGGGTCGGCGCCCGACACCGTGCTCGGCACCGGAACGCAGACGGCGCGCGCCGCCGTCGACGGCGGGCAGATCGGCCGCCCGGTCGCCGCCACCGCCGTGATGATGACGGCGGGGCACGAGGCGTGGCACCCGAGTCCGGACTTCTACTACCGCCCGGGCGGTGGCCCGCTGCTGGACATGGGGCCGTACTACGTGACCGCGCTGGTCCAGCTGCTCGGGCCGGTGCGGGCGGTCATCGGCTCGGCGAGCCGGCTGCGCACCGAGCGGACCATCGCGTCGGGACCGCGCGCCGGCGAGTGCATCCCCGTCGAGGTGCAGACGCACGTCTCCGGCGTGCTCGAGCACGACTCCGGGGCACTGTCGACCCTCACGACCAGCTTCGACGCGATGGCGACGACCGCGGTGCCGATCGAGGTGCACGGCGAGCTTGCCAGCCTCTCGGTGCCCGATCCGAACGACTTCGACGGCGAGGTGCGGCGGTTCGACCGGCCCTCGCGCACGTGGGAGCCGCTCGAGGTGTCGGCGGGGTACGTCGGCGCCGCCCGCGGGACGGGACTCCTCGACTTCATCGCCGCGGGTCCCGGCCGCGCGGGGCGGGCGAGCGGCGACGTGGCGCTGCACTGCCTCGAGGTGATGACGGCCCTGCTGGAGTCCGCCGAGACGGGTCGCCGGGTGGCGCTGGAGACGACGGTCGACCGGCCGGATGCCGTTCCGCTGACGCCACTCGCGGAGTGGACGGGGCAGGTCCGGGCGTAGCACGCGCTCAGCGGCATCCGTTCGCCCTGCTGTTGCGCGCTCGCGCTGTCGGAACCGCCATCCGCGGTCGTTCGGGCCTGCGCACGGCCGCTCGCGCGGTCGAAACCGCCTCTCGCGCCAGAAGCGTCCGGCAGCGGATACCGGAAACGACCGCGCGAGCGGCTGGTGCGGCCCTCGGCATCCCTCGGCATCCTGTTCGCCATCGTTCCTCGCGCTCGCGCTGTCGAAAGCGCCACTCGCGCCCGGAACCGCCATCCGCGGTCGTTCGGGCCCGCGCACGGCCGCTCGCGCGGTCGAAACCGCCTCTCGCGCCAGAAGCGTCCGGCAGCGAATACCGGAAACGACCGCGCGAGCAGCCCGGCGACTCGCGTAGACCCCGCTGCGCGACGTCGCGGCGCCGATCGCGGGGCGTCATACAACGACGCTCGGGATGCCGTGGGCGGCGCCATCGGCCACGGCATCCGGCGACGGCATCCCGGCGGAAAGGCCTGGCCAACCGCGATAAGGGCGGCGCCACTGCGGGCGCGTGAACACCGACCGCGCAATGTTACGTCGCACGGCGACACGGGCCGACACATTGCCGGAACGGGCGGCCCGGCGCGTCCCGGATCCTCCATAGTCTGGCGGCGTCCCGCACCGACCCAGGGAGCACCGTGTCCGACATCCTCATCTCCGCCGACGAGCTCGCGCAGCGCCTCGAGCGCGGCGAGCGCGTCCGCATCCTCGACGTCCGCTGGCGCCTCGACCGTCCCGACGGGCGTCCGGAGTACCTTGCCGGCCACATCCCGGGTGCGGTGTATGTCGACCTCGACCACGAGCTGGCCGAGCACGGCGCGTCCACCGACGGGCGGCACCCGCTGCCGTCGACGGCGGTGCTGCAGGCCGCGGCGCGCCGCTGGGGACTCGACGACGGCGACGCGGTGGTGGTGTACGACGACCTCAAGTCGCTGTCGGCCGCCCGCGCCTGGTGGCTGCTGACCGACGCCGGCGTCGGGGGTGTCCGCATCCTGGACGGCTCGCTGCGCGCCTGGACCGGCGCGGGCTTCGCCCTCGAGGAGGGGGACGTGGTCGCCGAGCCCGGCGCCGTGACCCTCACCCCTGGCCGGCTCGCGCAGCTGACGATCGATGAGGCCGCAGATCTCGCCGAGTCGGGCGTGCTGCTGGACGTCCGCGCCGCCGAGCGCTACCGCGGCGACACCGAGCCCATCGACCCGAGGGCCGGGCACGTCCCCGGAGCGCGCAACCTCCCGACCACCGAGAACGTCGACGCCGACGGCCGCTTCCTCGCCCCCGACGCACTGCGCGAGCGGTTCGCCGCGGCCGGCGCGGCCCCCGGCGAACCGGTCGGCGTCTACTGCGGTTCGGGGATCACGGCATCCCACGCGTTCGTCGCGCTGACCCTCGCCGGCTTCGAGCCGCAGCTGTACCCCGGCTCGTGGAGCCAGTGGTCGAACCACCCCGACCGTCCCGTGGCGGTCGGCGACAGCCCCGCCCAGACCATCAAGGAGCACCAGTCATGACCGTCGAGTTCATCAGCGCCGTCAACGTCCGTCCGGGAGACGAGCTCAATCCGCAGCCCGGCGGCCGCGGCATCGACCCCGCCTACCTCCGGCGCTACGCGCGCTCGCTCGAGGATGCCGGGTTCGACTACACGCTCGTTCCCTACGGCAGCTCCGGTCCCGACTCGTTCGTCGTCGCGACCGCGGTGGCGGCGGCCACCGAGCGGATCAAGCCGATCGTCGCGGTGCGCCCGAACACGGTGTTCCCGACGGTCGCCGCACAGCAGCTCGCCACGCTCGACCAGTTCTCGGACGGCCGTGCCGTCGTCCACATCATCTCCGGCGGCAGCGACGCCGAGCAGGCGCGACAGGGCGACTTCCTGACCAAGGAGGAGCGCTACGACCGCTCCGAGGAGTGGATCCGAATCGTGCGCCGCGCGCTGACGGAGAACAAGCCGTTCAGCCACGAGGGCACCTACTACCGCTTCGAGGACTTCGGCCCGGGCTTCGCACCGGTCAGCCCGGTGCCGATCTCGGTGGGCGGGTCCTCCGACGCCGCCTACCGCGTCGGCGGCGCGCTCGGCGACATCTTCGGGCTCTGGGGCGAGCCGCTCGCCGACACCCGCGACCAGATCGCGCGCGTCGCCGAGAGCGCCCGTGCCGCAGGGCGCACCGACACCCCGCGCATCTGGGTCACCTTCCGTCCGATCGTCGCCGAGACCGACGAGCTCGCATGGGACAAGGCGCATCGGCAGATCGCGACACTCGCCGAGAACCACGCCAACGCCGGACTGGTGCCCTTTCGCGCCGCCAAGGGCACGCCGCAGAACGTCGGGTCGCAGCGGCTCCTGGATGCCGCAGCGCGCGGGGAGCGGCACGACCGGGCGCTCTGGACGAAGCCGGCAGCGGTCACCAATGCGCAGGGCGCCTCGACGGCGCTGGTCGGCAGCTACGAGACCGTCGCTGCGGCGATCCTCGACTACGTCGACCTCGGCGCCGACCTCATCTCGATCCGCGGCTACGACAACCTCAACGACGCGATCGACTACGGCCGCTTCGTCCTGCCGCTGGTCCGCCAGGAGCTCGCGCATCGCGAGGCCACGGGCGTCCGCGGCGAGGTCGTGGCGCAGCCGCCGATCACCGAGGGCGTGCACGCATGACCGTGGCGGAGGCCGTGGGGCTCGCCGAAGCGCGTCTGGACGCCGCGTCGCTCGCGGGCGTGACGGCGACCCTCGCCGCGCACGCGCCGGCGCACGATGCGGAGGGCTCCTTCCCGTGGCCCGGGATCCGCGCCGTGCACGACGCCGGCCTGCTCACCGCCTCCGTCGGACGCCGCTACGGCGGCCGCACCCTCACCGCCGGTGAGACGGTCGACGTCTTCCTCTCACTCGGCGAGGGCGACCCGTCCGTCGCGCTCATCTCGGCGATGACAGTCCTCCAGCATGCGCTGCAGGACGCGGCATCCGTCTGGCCCGAAGCCCTCTACGACGAGGTGCTGCGCGAGTCCGCGGACCGGCCGACCCTGATCAACGCGATCCGCGCGGAGCCGGAACTGGGCGCGCCCGCCCGCGGCGGCCTGCCCGCGACGACCGCCACGCGCACCGCCGACGGCTGGTCGGTGTCGGGCCGCAAGGGCTTCGCGACCGGGTCGGAGGGCCTCGCGTATCACCTGGTGTGGGTCGTGACCGACGAGCGGGAGCCGCGGATCGGGCATGTCATCGTGCCGGCGGGCACTCCCGGCATCCGGATCGTGCGCACGTGGGACCACCTCGGCATGCGCGCGAGCTCCACCCACGACGTCGTGTACGACGACGTCCGCGTGCCGTTCGAGAACTTCTCCGGCACGCCCGTGGGCACCGTGCCCAACAACGCGGCTCCGCACGGCGCGTTCGCTCTCGCCGTGCCGGCGCTGTACGTCGGCGTCGCGCGGGCGGCGCTCGCCGCGTTCGCCGACTTCGCCCGCGACCGCGTGCCGACCTCGCTCGGCCGCCCGATCGCGACGCTCGAGCGCATCCAGACGGTGGCCGGCGAGGCGCGGGCGCAGATCGCGCAGGCCGAGCTCGTCCTCGCGCAGGTCGCGGCGACGGTGGATGCCGGGACCGCCGCCCCTGAGGCGCTGGGCCTGGTCAAGCTCCTCACCTCGCGCTCCGCGATCGCAGCCGTCGAGGGGATCGTCGCCGCGATCGGCAACCCGGGACTCACCCGGTCGCTGCCGTTCGAGCGGCACCTCCGCGACGTCCTGTGCGCGCGCCCGCATCCTCCGCAGGACGACGCCGCGCTGCTGGCGACCGGCCGCGCGCTCCTGCTCACCTGACCACTCTTGACCCGCACCACCCACAACCACCACCCCACCAGAAAGAGGCACCACCCATCATGAGCACCCACAGATACCGAACCCCCGCGCTGGCCGCGCTGGCCGCGGCATCCGTCGTCATGATGGCGGGATGCGCGACCGCGACCGAGGGCGGCACGACCGTCGAGCCCACGGGCGACCCCGTCGCGGGCGGCGAGCTGACCCTGGAGTTCTGGCCCGACAACGCCGCCTTCGCGTGCGTCGATCCCTTCCAGACATACTGGATCGAGCACCGCCAGGTGATCCGCAACGTCGCCGACTCGCTGACCGACCAGAACCCCGAAACCGGCGAGATCGTGCCGTGGCTCGCGACCGACTGGGAGATCAGCCCCGACGCGCTGACATACACCTTCCACCTGCGCGACGACGTCACGTTCACCGACGGCACCGCGTTCACGGCCGATTCGGTCGTGCTGGCGCTCGACAGCGCCGTGGAGACCCTCGAAGCCGCTCCCGGCGCATACGGCGGCGTGTACATCTCGGGCTACGAATCCTCGACCGCAGTGGACGACACCACCGTCGAGATCCACTTCGCCACGCCGAACGCCGCGTTCCTGCAGGGCACCTCGACGACGAACCTCGCGATCCTCGCGGCGTCGTCGTACGAGGCGACGCCCGAGGAGAGGTGTCTTGGCGACGTGGTCGGCTCCGGCGCGTTCGTCCTCGACCGGTACGCGCCGGGTGAGGGCATCGACCTCTCCAAGCGGGATGGCTACGCGTGGGCGAGCGAGCTGAACGCGCACCAGGGCGAGGCCTACCTCGACACGGTGCGGATCAACTACGTCGCCGAGGACAGCGTGCGCGTGGGCAATCTCGCCAGCGGCGCGAGCGACATCGCGTGGCCGCGCAACCCGTTCACGCCCGAGGATGCCGCGCTGCTGGAGTCCAGCGGAGCGACTCTCCACTCCCGGTCGCTGCCGGGGCCGTCGCAGGCCTGGTACCCGAACGTGTCCGACGGGCGCCCGCTCGCCGAGCTCGAGGTGCGCCAGGCGCTGCAGAAGGCGATCGACCGCGAGACCTACGCCGCGACGATCTACGGGCCGGACTACCCGGTCGTGGAGGGTCCGTTCGACACGACGACCCCGTTCTTCGTGAGTCAGGCGGACGCGCTGGCGTACGATCCCGAGGGTGCGGGCGAGCTGCTCGACGCGGCCGGCTGGGTGCTCGAGGACGGTGCGACCTACCGCACCCGCGACGGGGAGACGCTGACGCTCGAGGCCCCCATCACGGCCGAGACGCCCGGCGATGTGCTCCTGCAGGACCAGCTGAAGCAGATCGGCATCGACCTGCAGCTGCCGGTGTACCAGGCATCGGAGCGCGCTTCGCTCACCGCCAACGGCGAGTACGACCTGCTGGTGACCTACTACACGCGGGCCGACCCGGGCGTGCTCGCCTGGATCCTCGATGAGCGCTACGCGGGCTCGAAGGCGTTCGCGGCGAACAGCCAGACGGCCGAGACGGCGGTCGCCGTGCAGGCGCTGTTCGACGCGGGCGTGCAGGAGACCGATCCCGAGGCCCGTGCCGCCCACTATGCGGAGCTGCAGCGGCTGCTCGTCGAGGAGGGCGTCTCGTTCCCCATCTTCGAGCGGGTGCAGTACGCCGCCACGGCTCCCGGGGTGAACGGGTTCCGCTACACGAGCGAGTCGTTCCTGTCGTACTACGACATCTGGAAGAGCGCCGAGTAGAACATGTCGAGGTACGTTCTCAGTCGGATCGGGCAGGCCGTGCTCGTGCTGTGGGCTGCGTACACGGTGACCTTCGTCATCCTGTACCTGCTCCCCAGCGACCCGGTCGCGATCATGCTGTCGGCCAACAACGTCGAGGTCGACTCGCTGACGGCCGAGCAGCGCGACGCGGCGGTGGCGCGGCTGGGCCTGGACCGGCCCGTCTGGGAACAGTACCTCGGCATGCTCGGGGCGGCCCTGCGCGGCGACTTCGGGACCTCCTTCGCGAAGCAGATCCCGGTGTCGGAGCTCCTCGCGCAGCGCCTCCCCGCCACCGTGACCCTCAGTGCCGTGGCGGTCGGCTTCGCCCTCGTGGGCGGTGTCGCCACCGCGTTCGGTGCGACCCTGCTCCCGCGCGGACGGGTGGCGTCGTTCGTGCGGCGCCTCCCGGCCGCCGGGGTGAGCGTGCCGAACTTCTGGATCGGGCTGCTGCTCATCCAGGTGTTCGCGTTCACGCTCGGCTGGTTCCCCGCGATGGGCAGCGAGGGATGGCAGAGCTACGTGCTGCCGGCGGTGACGATGGCGATCCCCACCGCCGCCGTGCTCGCGCAGGTGCTCATCCGCAGCTTCGACGACACCCTCGACGAGCCGTACATCGCGACCGCCCGCGCCAAGGGACTCAGTCGGTTCGCGGTGCAGGTGCGGCATGCGTTCCGCAACGCGGCGCTGCCGACCCTCACGATCCTCGGCCTCCTCGTGGGAGCGACGGTCACCGGCTCGATCGTGGTCGAGACGGTGTTCTCGCGGCACGGCGTGGGCCGGCTCGCCCAGGAGTCCGTGCTCGCGCAGGACATCCCCGTCGTGCAGGCGATCGTGGTGCTCGCCGCAGCGGCATTCGTCGTCGTCAACCTGATCGTCGACCTCCTCTACCCCCTCCTCGATCCCCGCATCGCCCGCACACCGAGAGTGAGCCGCGCATGACCGATCTGCTCGAGAAGCCCGCCGTCGACGTCCGCATCGAGAGGACGGATGCCGCTCCCGCCGCCACTGCGCCCCTCGCCGCTTCCTCCGCGAAGCGCTCCCGCTCCCGCGGGCCCATCGCGGCGCTCCTGCGACGCCCTGGTGTCGTGCTGGCGCTCGCCATCGTGCTGTTCGCGCTGCTGACGGCGGTCGTGCCGCAGCTGTTCGCCACGCACGACCCGACCGCGACCGCCCCGGCCGACCGGCTCCTGCCGCCCGGCTTCGCGCACTGGTTCGGCACCGACGAGGTGGGACGCGATCTCTACTCCCGCGTCGTGCACGGCTCGACGCTCACGATCGCCGCGACGGCGCTCGCGATCGGGATCGCCCTGGTCGGCGGGCTCGCCCTGGGCGTGTTCGCCGGCTTCGTGGGCGGCACCGCGGATGCGGCGATCATGCGCGTCGTCGATGTCTTCCTCGCCATTCCGGGCCTCCTTCTCGCGCTCGCGATCGTCACCGCGCTCGGCTTCGGAACGCTCCCCGTGGCGATAGCCGTCGGGGTCGGCATCATCCCCGGCTTCGCGCGCACGACGCGCGCCGAGGTGCTGCGTGTGAAGACACTGCCGTACATCGAGGCCGCCCGCGCCGGTGGGGCGTCGTGGGGCCGCATCCTCTTCACGCACGTCCTCCCCAACTCGTGGGGCCCCGTCGTGGTGCTGGCGGTGCTCGATTTCGGTGCGGCGATCCTCGCCGTGGCCGCGCTCAGCTTCCTCGGGTTCGGTGCGGCACCGCCCGCGGCGGAGTGGGGGACCCTCATCTCCAACGGCCGCAACTATCTCGTCACCGCTCCGTGGGTGTCGCTGCTGCCGGGGCTGTTCGTCGCCGCAGTGGTGCTGAGCCTCAACCACCTCGCGAAGTCCCTCGAAGAGGTGCAGCGATGACCCTCATCGAGATCCGCGGGCTGGAGGTCGACTACCGGCGCGACGGCCGCGTGGCACATGCCCTGCGCGGCATAGACCTCGTCGTCGCACGTGGCGAGCGGGTCGCGATCGTCGGCGAGTCGGGCTCCGGCAAGTCCACCGCCGCCCTCGCGCTGCTGGGGCTCCTGCCTCACAACGGTCACATCGTCGGAGGCTCCGCCACCGTGGCAGGCGTCGAGCTCGCCGGTGCGGGCGAGCGGGCGGCGCGCCGCATCCGGGGTCGCGTGGTGGGACTGGTCCCGCAGGATCCCAGCGTGTCGCTGAACCCGACGCAGCGCATCGGCCACCAGGTCGCCGAGGCGGTGCGGCTGCGCGGCATCCCGAAGCCGCAGGTCGACGCGGCGGTGGTCGAGGCGCTCGAGCAGGCGGGCATCGACGACCCCGTCGCCCGTGCGCGGCAGTACCCACACGAGCTGTCCGGGGGCCTCCGCCAGCGAGTGCTCATCGCGATCGCGCTGGCCGGCGACCCCGACGTGATCGTCGCCGACGAGCCGACCAGCGCCCTCGACGTCACCGTGCAGCGCCGCATCCTCGACCATCTCGACCGGCTGGTGCGGGAGCGGGGGATCGCACTCGTCATCATCACGCACGACCTCGGCGTCGCCACCGACCGGGCCGATCGCGTGGTCGTCATGCGCGAGGGCGTCGTCGTCGAGGAAGGTGCCGCGCTCGACGTGCTCGCCGCGCCGCAGCACGAGTACACCCGCCACCTCGTGACGACCGCGCCGGGCCTGCGGGCGGCCGAGCCGCCGCCCGAGCCCGCGGGCGAGGCGCGCGTTCTGGTGCGCTGGGATGCCGTGACGAAGGACTTCGCGCTGCCGGCAGGAGCGGCATCCCGCACCCTCCGTGCCGTGGACGACGTGACCCTCGACGCGCGCGCCGGACGCACCCTCGCGATCGTCGGCGAATCCGGATCGGGCAAGACGACGCTCCTGCGCCTCGCTCTCGGGCTCGAGCGGGCGGATGCCGGGTCCGTCGCATTCGATGGGCGTGTCGTCTCCGACCTCGGCGGCCGCGATGGCCGGGCGCTGCGCCGGCGGTTCCAGCTCGTCCAGCAGAACCCGTTCGGCGCGCTCGATCCCCGCTTCTCGGTCGGGCGGAGCATCGCCGAGCCCCTCACCGCCTTCCGGGTCGGGACCAAGGCCGAGCGGCGCGCGCGGGTCGCGGAGCTGATCGATCTCGTCGGGCTGCCGGCGGATGCCGCGGCCCGCCGCCCCTCGGAGCTGTCGGGCGGTCAGCGCCAGCGGGTCGCGATCGCCCGGGCACTCGCGCTCGAACCCGAGCTGATCTACCTCGACGAGCCGGTGTCGGCACTCGACGTGTCGGTGCAGGATCAGGTGCTGCGCCTCCTGGCCCGCCTGCAGCGAGACCTCGGCGTCGGCTACGTCTTCGTCTCGCACGACCTCGCCGTCGTCGCGCAGGTCGCCCACGAGGTGGCGGTGCTGCGCCGCGGGCAGGTCGTCGAGTACGGTCCCGCCACCCGCATCCTCACCTCTCCTTCGCACGAGTACACCATCGACCTGCTCGCCGCCGTCCCCGGCCGAGCTCTCCGGGAGGCCGTCGCATGAGCCGCTACATCGTCATCGGAGCGGGCGCGCTCGGCGCCCTGCTCGCCGCGCAGTGGACGCTCGCGCGCGTGCCCGTCGTCCTCGTCGCCCGCGGTCGCTCGCTCGATGTGATCGCCCGCGACGGGGTGCTGATCCGCCGTCCGGAGGGCGACGAGGTCATCGACATCGACGTGGTCGGCTCGATCGCCGCGGCGCGGCCGACCGTCTCGGACACCGTCGTGCTCGCGGTGAAGTCGCAGGATGCCGAGGCCGCCATCGCCGCGATCGCGTGGGTGCCGCTCGACGACGGACGCGGGGTCGTCGCCGACCTGCCGATCCTCACGCTGCAGAACGGGCTCGCGACCGAGGAGTTCGCGCTGCGGCGGTTCGACCGCGTCGTGGGCGTATCGATCGGCATCCCCGCGAGCCATCTCGAGCCCGGCGTGATCGTCTCGCCCGCGAGCCCCGTCGTCGGCGTCGCGTGGATCGGGGGATACCCCTCGGCGCTGCCCGGCGAGGAAGAGCGGCACCGCTCGGCGTTCGCGCTGGCCCGGTTCGCCGCCTTCATAGAGCCCGACATCGCCGCCGCCAAGCGTCGCAAGCTCATCGCGAACCTGCGCAACGTCGTCGATGTCTTCGACGCGCCGATCGAGGACGCCGAACTGGCCGAGCGGCTGCTCGCGGACGAGGCGCGCGCGGTGTTCGACACCGCCGGTCTCGCGGTCGCGCCGCCGCCGTGGGATGCGCCGCCGCTCGTGATCGGCGAGGTGCGCGGGCACGTCGCCGGCCACCTCTCGACGTGGCAGAGCTTCGCGCGAGGATCCTCCAGCGAGGTCGACTACCTGAGCGGCGAGATCGCCCTCATCGCGCGCCGGCACGGCATCGAGGCGCCGCTGAACGCCGCCGTCGCCCGCGAGCTCGGCACGCTCTCCGCGCGCGGCGGACGCCCCGGCGAGGTGCGCCTGCCGCCGGAGTTCGCCTCGGGAGTGCTCGTCTCCGGGCGCGTGGGATCGCGCGCGTGAGCCTCGACCAGCTCGTCTCAGGGCTGCGGACGGATGCCGACTCCCGCCGCTCCGCCGCCACGGACCGCTCCGGGTGGCCCGGTGCGGTCGACCCGCGCGGGGTCGTCCGCGCCCGTGACGTCGCCGAGGTGCGCGACCTCCTCGCGTGGGCGCATTCCTCCGGCACCGCCGTCGTCACGCGGGGTGCGGGATCGGGTCTCGCCGGAGCGGCCGTCGGCGTCGAGGGCGCGGTCGTCCTCGACCTGTCGGACCTCGACCGCATCCTGGCGATCGATCCCGACGAACAGCTCGCCCGCGTCGAGCCGGGGGTGATCACGGCCCGCCTCGACGAGGCCACTGCCGCGCATGGGCTGATGTACGCGCCCGACCCGGGAAGCGTCGGGATCTCGACGATCGGCGGCAACATCGCCACGAACGCCGGGGGGCTCCGCGGTGCGAAGTACGGCGTGACCCGCGATCACGTGCTCGCCCTCGACGTCGTGCTCGCCGACGGCACCCTCATCCACGTCGGCCGCGACACGCTCAAGGGCGTGACCGGCTACGACCTGGTGGGGCTGTTCACCGGCTCCGAGGGAACGCTCGGCGTCATCGTCGGCGCGACCCTGCGGCTGCTGCCGCGGCCGGTCCGCACCGCGACGGCGACCGCCGCGTTCGCCGACATCGAGACCGCCGCGCGCGCCGTCTCCGCGATCACGCGGTCGGGCGCGCGACCCGCCGTGCTCGAGATCCTCGACGGCGCGACGCTCGCGGCGATCGACGCGGCCGAGGGCACGGCGCTGCGCGCGCGCGGCGAAGCGCTGCTGCTCATCCAGACCGACGGGTTCGGCGCCGAGGAGGAGCTGGGCGTCGTCTCGGCCTCGATCGCGGGTCTTGCCACGGTGATCGAGACGGCGACGGATGCCGCGGCATCCGCTCGCCTTCTCTTCGCCCGCCGTCAGGCGCTGCCGGCCCTCGAACGCCTCGGACGCCCCCTCATCGAAGACATCGTCGTGCCGCGCGAGCGGCTGGCCGACGCCGTGCGGGGCATCCGCCGGATCGCCGCCGAGGAGCGCGTGCAGATCTTCGTGTTCGGCCACGCCGGCGACGGCAACCTGCACCCGATCATCGTGACCGACCCCGCGCCGCCGGACGCTCCGATTCCGGCTTCCGCGCTCGCGGCCGCGGACCGCATCTTCGCCCTCGCCCTCGAGCTGGGCGGCACCATCACCGGTGAGCACGGCGTCGGCCGGCTCAAGCGCGAGTGGGCGCGGCGCGAGCTCGGCTACGACGTGCATGCACTGCAGACGCGCGTGCGCGAGACGTTCGACCCGCGCGGCATCCTGAACCCCGGAAGCAGCCTCTGACGCCGCCGGCGACCGCGCGGGAATGTGTCAGATGTGGTCGCTTCGCGCCCGCGGAGGCGACCGTTCGTGACACTTTCTCGAGGGGCCGTTTCGGGCCGGGTGGGGGATGTGTCAGATGTGGTCGCCTCGCGCCCGCGGAGGCGACCGTTCGTGACACCTTCTTGGGGGCGCCGGGTGGGCCGGGTGAGAGCGGGGCGCGATCAGTGCTGGTGGGCGGGCACCGCGGCGCCCTCGGCGAGCTTGAACGCGAGCCGGCCGTGGGCGAAGCCGCCGCCGGCGCGGATCGCGGTGGCCACCCACGCGGTCTCGGCGAGCTCGGCATCCGTCGCCCCGGCCTTCACGGCCTTCTGCGCGTGCGCGTCGATGCAGTAGGCGCACTGGGTCGTGATCCCGACGGCGAGCGCGATCAGCTCCCGGAACTTCAGCGGGATCTCGCGCCCCTCCGCGGCGAAGACCGCGCTGTCGAAGTCGACCCACGCGCGCAGGATGTCGGGCGTCTCGTCCTTGTAGACGCGGGTGTACGCGCGGTCGTTCTCGCGATCGAAGAAGTCGGCCATCGGATGCCTCTCGTGCCGCGGACCCGTTGCCCGCGCGGGTCTGCCACGCTAGCCGCGGCCCCGAAGCCCGCGGGCATCGTTACGCGCGGTGACGCCCATGTGTCTCCCGGTTGCGCCATCACGGGCACCCGCGGCGCCGGAGATCTATCGTCGCCTCATGACAACCGCGACCGAACGACAGGCTCCCGCCACCCCGGTGGCCGAGAACAGCACCGCGCGCCGCCCGCTGCGGGTGGTCGGCGTCTCCGGGTCGCTGCACGAGCCGAGCAAAACTACTGCGCTGGTGGCGGAGATCATCGAGGCGGTGGCGGAACGGGTGCCGGTCGACTCCCGGCTCATCGAGCTCACCGAGCTCGGACCCCACCTGGCCGGAGCGCTGCGCCGCGAGGATCTCCCGGCGCACGTCGAGGACGCTCTGGTCGACATCGAGTCGGCGGACCTTCTCGTCGTCGCCAGCCCGGTCTACCGCGCCTCGTTCACGGGCCTGTTCAAGCACCTCTTCGACTTCGTCGGTCAGTACGCCCTCGTCGGGCAGCCGGTCCTGCTGGCCGCCACCGGCGGCGGCGAGCGCCACGCGCTCATCATCGAGCATCAGCTGCGTCCGCTGTTCGGGTTCTTCCAGTCCCTGACGCTTCCGCTCGGCGTGTACGCCAGCACCGCGGACTTCGACGGCTACCGCCTCCGCGAGGACGGCACGATCCACGAGCGGATCTCGCAGGCGGTCACGCGCGGCCTGCCGCTGGTCGAGCAGGCCGCGCATCAGCGCGTGTCCGAATACGTCTCGATCTGGTAGACGGCAACGCCGCATCCCCGCGGAGTACCGGCCATGACCTCGGCGCTCGACCTCGAACACCTGAGGACTTTCACCGCCATCGACGAGTTCGGCGGGTTCGGCCGGGCCGCCGACGCGCTGGCGCTCAGCCAGTCCACCGTCAGCCAGCACGTGCGGGCGCTGGAGAAGGTGCTGCGTCGGCCGCTGGTGCGCAAGGACGGTCGACGGTCGGTCTTCACGCCGGCGGGCGGTGAGCTGCTGCTCGAGGCCCGCCGCATCCTCGCCGTCCACGACACCGCTCTCGGGCAGCTGCTGCGGTCGCCCGCGCCGAGTGCGGTGCTGGGCGTCGACGACGCCGTGGCGGCCGAGGTGCTCGGCGCGCTCCGAGACGGAGTCGGGATGCGCCATCCCGACCGGACGGTGACCTTCCGGATCGATCGATCCCGGCGGCTCTCCGACGATGTCGTGGCGGGCGCCGCCGATCTCGCCGTCGTCCTCGATCCGGAGGGCACGTCTCCCGGACGTCGACTGGGCGAGCTGCCGCTGTCGTGGTACGCGGCGCCCGCCGCGCTCGTTCCGGAGCCGTCGGAGGGCATCCTGCCGGTCGTTGCCGACACCGGCGCTGCAGGGCTCACCCGGCGCACGATGCGGCTCCTCGTCGATCACGGCCACCGCCCGCACGTCGTCGCCGAGGCGAGCACCCGCGGCGGCGTGACGGATGCCGTGCGCGCCGGTCTCGGCATCGCCGCGCTCTCTCCGGGTGCCGGGGGGCTCCGCCGGGTGCCGGACCTTCCCGACCCGGGCAGTGTCGTCGTGCGCCTCGAGGGAAGGCCCGGGGCGGACTGGGACCTCGCGCAGACCGTCGCCGACATCGTGCGCGAGATCGTCACCCCGAGTGCGCCCGCCGTGGACGTGCAACACGGCGTCATCACCGGGCATCGAGCGTAAGAATCCGGCATCCGTCCGCGCCCGCGCCGCGCGCGGCATCCGGCGTGCTCCCGCCTGTCCGCACCGGTGCGCGGTCGGAGACGAAATGATCGCGCGGTGCGATGGATACCCATCGACGCCACGGGTTGGACGCGCGCTGCGGATCGTCGGCACAGTGACATCCACAGTGACATTCCACAGCCATCTCGCACCCCCGTGCACTTCAGGAGGTACCCATGACCACCCTTCGAACCACCTCGCGCCGCCGGTCGCCGCTGTCCGCGGCCGCCGTGCTGACCGCGTCCGCCGTGCTGCTGGCCGGCTGCGCCGCGGCCGCGGCGGACGCGCCGACGGCCGAGGAGCCTGCCGCCGAGACCGTCACGATCACCGACGAGCTCGGTCGCGAGGTCGAGCTCGACATCCCGATCACCGCCGTGTACGGCGATCTCTGGTACCAGTCCGAGATCATCCGCGGGATCGGCGCCGGCGACACGATCGTCGCGATCGAGTCCAGCTCCGACCCGGTGGCCAACCCGCTCAATGCGGAGTACTTCGCCGCCTTCGAGGGCCTTCCCGTGGTCGGCCACTATGAGGAGCCGAACTGGGAGGCGATCGTCGAGTCCGGCGCAGAGGTCGCGCTGATGAGGCGGAATGGCCCATGGGAGGAGGCGGTGGAGAAGCTCGAGCCGTTCGGGATCGACGTGGTCGTCGTCACGACCTGGGATCCGATCGTCCTGCGCGAGTATCTTCCGCTCCTCGGCGAGATCTTCGGTGCCGAGGAAGGGGCGGCCGAGCTCGCGGCGCTGTACGACGACATCGAGGACATCCTGGCCGAGCGACTCGACGAGGCCACGGTGAAGTCCGTCTACTTCGAGAACAACGCCGACTTCGTCACGTCGGTTCCGGGTTCCGGCTGGCACGACACGATCGTGCTCGGCGGCGGCGAGAACCTCTTCGGCGACGTCAACGTCGGCAACGACTCCAGCGCGTCGGTGCACCAGTACGAGGTCGACCCGGTGGAGGTGATCGCCCGGAACCCCGACGTGATCATCCACACCGGCATCGACGGCGGCGTCTCGGGCTACGAGCCGTGGACGAGGGACGAGCTGACCGCGCAGACCGAGGCCATCGCCGATCGACCCGGGTGGCAGGCCACCACGGCCGTGGCCGACGAGGAGGTCTACGTGTTCAACAACTTCTTCTACTCGGCCCTCGGCAAGCAGCTCGGCGCGCTGGCCGTCGCGACCTGGCTCTACCCCGACCGGTTCGAGGACGTAGACATCGACGACTACTTCGCCCGGTGGCTGACCTCGCAGGGCGTCGAGCCCCGTCCCGTGAGCGACTACGTCCACAAGCTCGGCCAGTGAGCGCGGCGGTGGAGGGTGCGGATCGCGCCCTCCACCCCGCACCCTCCGACGAGAAGACAGGAACAGCATGACCACCACCATCTCCCCGCCGCCCGCGGTCGACCCCTCCCGGCCGCGTCGCGGCGGCCGGCGCTATGCGGTCCAGGTGACCACGGTCGCCGTCGGCGCAGTGCTCACCGTGCTCGCCGCGCTCGTGAGCATCCAGGTCGGCACGAGCGGCGCCACCTTCGGCGATGTCGTCGGGACGATCTGGGGCCGTCTGACGCTGACGGGCGGCGACGAGCAGCTTCAGACGATCATCTGGGAGCTGCGCGTTCCGCGCGTGACCCTCGCGATCCTCGGCGGCGCCGCGCTCGCGGTGGCGGGAACCATCTTCCAGGGTCTGCTGCGCAACCCGCTCGTCAGCCCGTACACTCTCGGGATCGCCCCGGCTGCCGCGTTCGGCGCCTCGGTGTCGATCATCATCCTCGGAGGCAGCACGTCCTCGAACGGGTTCACGCTCGTCCTCGGCGCGCTGATCGCCGCGCTCCTGAACACCGCGATCGTCCTCGCACTGGCCTCCTCGAAGCAGCTCGACGCGACGACGCTGATCCTGCTGGGCATCGCGCTGACCCAGCTGTTCAACGCCCTCACCGCCGGGCTCCAGTACTTCACCGATGACGAGGTGCTCGCGGCGATCGTGCGGTGGACGTGGGGCTCGGTGAACGGGGCCGCGTGGTATCAAGTGGCCGTGCTGCTCCTCCTCATGGCGTTCGCCTACCCGTACATCCAGTACCGCAGCGGCGCGCTCAATGCGATCGCATTCGCCGGCGACGACGGCGCCCGCAGCCTCGGTGTGCCCGTGACCCGCGTGCGCCTTCACCTCATCGTCGTCGCCGCGGTTCTCACCGCCGTGACGATCAGCTTCACCGGCATCATCGGGTTCGTCGGCCTGGTCGGACCACATATCGCCCGGCTGATCATCGGCGGCAACCACCGGTTCCTGCTGCCGTTCTCGGCGCTCATCGGGGCGCTGCTGCTCGTGGTCGCAGACACGGTCGGGCGCCTGCTGCTGAGCCCGGCGGTCATCCCCGTCGGGATCATCGACGCGATCATCGGGGCGCCGATCTTCATCTACCTCGTCCTCACTCGCAGGAAGGCACTCGCATGACCCTCACCGTCGAAGACCTCGGGGTCGGCTACGGCAAGCGCGCCGACGTCCTGAGCGACGTCGGGCTCGAGGTCGCCCGGGGCGAGCTGATCGGGCTTCTCGGCCCGAACGGCTCGGGCAAGTCCACCCTGATCAAGACCATCGCCGGCATCACGCGCAAGAAGCGCGGCACGCTCCGCTGGGACGGCACCATTGACCTCGACGCCCTGCCGCGGCGGGAGCTGGCAAAGCTCGTCGCCTACGTCCCGCAGTCGATCCAGCTGAGCTACTCGCTCGACGTCCGCGAAGCGGTGCTCCTCGGTCGCACCCCTTACTTCGGCACGCGGCCGAGCGACGAGGACTGGCGCCACGTGGACGCGGCGCTTGAGCTGCTGGGGCTGGCCGAACTCGCGGACAGGAGGGTCACCGAGCTCTCCGGAGGACAGGCGCAGCGCGTGCTCATCGCCCGTGCCCTCGCGCAGGATCCCACGGTGCTGCTGCTCGACGAGCCCACGTCGGCGCTCGACATCCGCTACCAGTGGCAGACGCTCTCGCTCGCGCGGAAGGTGGCGCGCGACAACTCGGTCGCCGCCGTCATCGCGATCCACGACCTCAACCAGGCGGCGCGTTTCTGCGACCGGGTGGTGTTCCTCCACGGCGGCACGGTTCTCGCTGCGGGGCGCCCAGTCGACGTCTACTCGTCTGAGCTGATCGCCCAGGTGTACGGCGTGGACGTCGAGCTGTCGCTGTACAAGGGCTTCGTCGAGGTGCACCCGGCATCCGATGCCGACGAGGAGATCGACGAGCTCGACGCGCTGCGCCGGCCGGAGTCCGCCCTCGAGACGAGCAGCCGACCGTGACCACGCAACGGCACCAGAGCCACCAGAGCGACCAGAGAAGGAGCGACAGATGACGACGCAGAAGTGGGGTGCGCGAGCGACCGAGCGCGGCGAGGGGCTGGTGCTGGGAGTGCTGCTGGGCGGGGTGGGCAGGTCGTGGTACTCCGGCGACGGCCGGCCCGACGATCTGATCGCCCTCGACCGCTACGCGCAGCAGGCGCGGCTGGCCGAAGCGGCGAAGCTCCATACGATCTTCCTCGCCGACGGGCTCACCGTGAACGAGTCCGCGCCCGAGCCGGGACTCGAGCCGGTCACGCTGCTCAGTGCGCTCGCCGCACGCACAGACCGCATCGGGCTCATCGGCTCGGTGTCGACCTCGTTCACCGAGCCCTACAATCTGGCCCGGCAGATCGCCTCGCTCGACCATCTCTCGCGTGGGCGCGCCGGCTGGAACCTGGTCACCTCGGCGTGGGGCGAGGAGAACTTCGGCAAGGTTCTGCCCCCGCACGACGATCGCTACGCGGTCGCGACGGAGTTCGTCGAGGTCGTCCGGGCGCTGTGGGAGAGCTGGGATGCCGACGCGATCGTCGCCGACCGTGAGCGGCGCCTGCTCGTCGACCCCGCACGGGTGCACCGCATCGACTGGGAGTCCGAGCACTTCTCTGTCCGTGGTCCGCTCAACGTGCCGCGCAGCCCGCAGGATCGGCCGATCATCGCGCAGGCGGGGTCGTCCGACGCCGGCCGCACGCTGGGCGCGACCCACGCCGACGTCATCTTCACGACCGGGCTCACCGAGACGGAGCCGTCGATCGAGCTGTACGACGACATCAAACGCCGGGCGCGTGCCGCCGGGCGGCATCCCGACGACGTGAAGATCCTGCCGGGGGTCGCTCCCGTGATCGGGTCGACGGATGCCGAGGCGCAGCGCTTCTGGCGGGAGTCCCACGAGCACTTCGACTTCGAGCGCGGCCGGGCGAGCCTGGCCGGCCAGTTCGCGGGCGTCGATTTCGCGGGCATCGACCTGGACGCCCCGGTGCCGGTGCATCTGCTCCCGCCTGCGGAGAGCGTGCAGGGTCGCCGGTCGCGCTACGAGGTGATCCTCCGGCTCGTCCAGACCGGCGAGCTCGCGACCGTGCGCGACGTGATCCTCTATCACGCGAGCGCTGCGGGGCACTGGTTCCCGATCGGCTCGGTCGAGCGGATCGCGGACGAGCTGCAGGACCGCTACGAGCGCGGCGCCGCCGACGGGTTCAACATCCTGGCGTTCGTGCAGCACTACCCGGGCGGACTCGAGGCCGTCACCGAGCACCTCGTCCCGGAGCTCCAGCGCCGGGGAATCTTCCACCACGACTACGAACACGAGACTCTGCGCGCCAACCTCGGGCTGGCGCGCGCACTTCAGGAGGCATGATGACGCTCATCGACCAGACCCACGACCGCACCGCCACGACTGCCGGCCCGGTGGCCGATCCGGTCGCGACGCTCGCCGCGCGGCGGCGCGACACGCGGTGGGAGCTCGCCGCAGCCCTCCGGCACTTCGGGCGGCTGGGCTACGAGTTCGGCTTCAACGGGCACGTCTCCGCTCGCGCCCCCGAGGTGCCCGGCTCGTACTGGGTCAACCCGTTCGGCGTCTCGGTCGGCGCCGTCACCGCCGAGGACTTCGTGCTCGTCGACGCGTCCGGTCAGATCGCCGACTCGCCGCGCGGCCACACGATCAACGGCTTCGCGGGCAACCTCGCGCTCCACGAGGCGCTGCCGGAAGCCGCGGTCGCCGTGCACCTGCACACCCCGAGCGGCTTCGTCTGGTCGGCCCTCGGCGAGCCGCTCGCGGCCGTCAATACGGACGCCGCGCTCATCGTCGGCCTTCAGGGCCTGAGCGCCCGACTGTGGGGCGACGAGTCGGGGCCGACGAACGTCGAGCTGGCGGCGGCAGGCAAGCGGATCATCCTGCAGCGCGGGCATGGCTTCGTCACGTGGGGATCGTCGGTCGGCGAGGCGGCGTTCTATCTGTGGGCGGCCGAACGGGCCGCGGCGGCGAACCTCGCGCTGCGCGGCACCGGCGTGCGGCTGCCGGACGACGTCGTCGACCGCTGGACGCTGACCCCCGAGACCGCGCGAGCCCACTTCGAGCCCGCGTTCACGCTCGAGGAGTCGCTCGCTCCAGCGTGAGGACGGATGCCGTTCGCTCAGGCGCGTCTGGCGCTCCTGCGGGGCTTGTCCTCGCCGCCCTTCGGCGGGACGGAGACGTCGAGCCGCTCCTGGCCGCCGAGCGACGACCACGAGCTCGACAGACCTTTCGCGGCGTGGCCGGCGGCGCGCACCGCGCGCTCGTCGGCCCACGAGTTGAGCACGTGGCCGGAGTGCCCGCGCACGTGCTCGAGGACGACGTCGGGGAGGCCGGCCGCGCGCCGCGCATCGCGGGCGGCGATCAGCTGCTCGAGCAGATCGCGATTCTTCGTCGGGGCTCCGGTCGAGGTCTTCCAGCCGCGCCGGCGATGGCCGTCCATCCACGAGCTGTACGTGTTGATCGCGTACATCGAGTCCGCCTGGATCACCAGGTTCGGCGTGTCCGCATGGTCCGTGATCGCGCGCAGCAGGCCGAGCAGCTCGCCGATGTTGTTCGTGCCTTCGGGCACCGCGCCCGCGGCCCAGTGGCCGTCGGCGGCCACCCACGCCCAGCCCGCCGGCCCGGGATTGCCCTGGCAGGCGCCGTCGGTCGCCACGATGTAGGGGGAGTCTTCAGCCACGGCCGCAAGGCTAACGCGTTCCGCCCCGGCATCCCGCATCGCCCTAAACTTGCACTCGGGCTCGCGCCCGCATCGACCCGAGAACAGAGCCGTCGTCAGGAGTGCCCGTGCCGTTGATCGTGATGGGCGTGTCGGGTTCGGGAAAGTCGACCGTCGCGGCAGCGGTCGCAGCGAAGGCGGATGCCGTGTTCCTCGACGCGGACGACTTCCACCCCGCGGCGAACGTGGCGAAGATGGAGTCCGGCACCCCCCTCACGGACGCCGACCGGGTGCCCTGGCTCACAGCGGTCGGGGACGAGGTCGCGGCTCGCGCGGCACGTGGCGAGCACGTCGTGATGGCCTGCTCGGCGCTGCGCCGCAGCTATCGGGACCTGCTGCGGGAGCGTGCCGCCGACCTGTTCTTCGTGCACCTGGACGGCACGCATGAGCTGCTCGCCGCGCGGATCGGCGCGCGCACCGACCACTTCATGCCGTCGACTCTGCTGGACTCGCAGCTGGCCACCCTCGAGCGCCTCGCACCCGACGAGGCGGGCGCCGTCGTCGACATCGCTGGCACGCCGGACGAGATCGCCGACGCGGTCATCGCTGCGTGGCCGCGCCGCACCTCGCATACGCCGGTCAGCCGCGCCGACGTCGACCCCACGCTGCTCCCGAGGCTCGACCGTACCCCCGCGCTCAACCTCGAGAACCCGGTCCTTCGTGCGCTCGTCGCCACGGCGTCCCGGCTCGCGCCCGGGAGGAAGGTCGACGGCGTGGCGGTACGCAGGGTGCGTGACGGCGCGGTGGACGTCCGCGTGTACACGCCGGCCGAGTCGTCCGGAGCGGCGCTGCTGTGGATCCACGGCGGCGGTCTGGTCCTGGGCGCCGCGAAGATGGACGACCGCCTCTGCGGCGAGACTGCCGCCCACCTCGGTGCGACGGTGGTCTCGGTGGACTACCGCCTGGCTCCACGGCATCCGTTCCCTGCCGCTCTCGACGACGCGCACGCGGCGTGGGCATGGCTGCTCGCACACGCGGGCGAGCTCGGCGTCGACCCCGCGCGGATCGCCGTGGGCGGGCAGAGCGCGGGCGGCGGGCTCGCCGCCAACCTCGTGCAGCGGCTGCACGACGAGGGTGCGACGGTCGCCGCGCAGTGGCTCTACTGCCCGATGCTCGACGATCGCACCGCCGCCGACCGGTCGTTCGACGATGCCCGCCATCTGGTCTGGAACAACAGGTCGAACCTCGTCGGCTGGTCGTCGTACCTCGGCGAGGCGATGGGCGACACCGTGCCGGCGTACTCGTCCGCCTCCCGTCGCGAGGATCTCGCCGGGCTGCCGCCGGCTTGGATCTACACCTCGGATATCGAACTGTTCCACGACGAGGACGTCGACTACGCACGCCGCCTCGCCGCCGCGGGCGTCGACGTGACCCTCGACCTCGTGCGCGCCGCGCCGCACGGCTTCGAGGCGTGGGCGACCGACACCGCCCTCGCACAGGACCTCTTCACCCGCGCCCGCGCATGGCTCGGGGAGCGGCTGAGGGCCGGATTCGGGTAGCCGGCGGCCGAAGGTTGCTTCTGCTATCGGCCCCACCTACGTTGGAGTGGCTCGACGTGACCTATCGACTCATCAGGGGAGCACACGCATGGCCGGCAAGTTCGATCTCGAGACCACGACGCTCGGTACGCTGCTCGACGACCCCGAGGCCCGGGGGATCATCGTCGAACTCGTCCCCGAACTGCCCGACCACCCGATGATCGGCTTCGCGAAGGGGATGCCGGCCGCCGCCGTGCTCAAGATGGCAGCCGGGCAGCTGCCGCCCGACGTGCTCGACCAGCTGAAGACCCGCATCGCGGCGCTCTGACCCGAGCTCAGCGCGACGGAGGCGTCGTGGACTGCCGCACGATCAGGTGCGTCGGCATGGGAGTGTCCTCCGTGATGCTGTCGGGCTCCTCGACGGCGAGCAGCACCTTCTGCATGATGAGCTCCCCGAGCGCACCGAAATCCTGCCGCACCGTCGTCAGCGGGGGGTAGAGGTATCCGGCCTCCGGGATGTCGTCGAATCCGACGACGCTGACGTCCTCGGGCACCCGGAGGCCGCGTTCGCGCAGCGCCGAGAGCAGGCCGATCGTCATCTGGTCGTTCGCGACGAACACGGACATGCCCCGTTCGATGTCGAGGGCCTGGCCGATGCGATAGCCGCTGGCGGCCGACCAGTCGCCGAGACTCGGGTCGACCGCCTCGAGCCGGTGGGCGGCCAGTTCGTCACGCCAGCCGCGCACGCGCTCCAGCGCGTCGGCCGCCCGGGTGGGACCCGCCACGTGCAGGATCCGCGTGTGTCCGAGCTCGGCGAGGTGCCGCACCGCCGAGCGCGCCCCGCGATACTGATCGATCGAGACGATCAGCGGGCTTCGCCGGGGGGTGGATGCCGCTGCCACGACGGGCACGCTGAGGTCGAGCCCCCGCACGATCTCCAGCACACCGATGTCCACGACCACCAGCACGATCGCGTCGACCCGCTGACGCAGGAGACCTTCGATGACCCCGCGCACGCCGGACGGGTCGCCGTCCAGACCGCTGACGGAATCGACGTTGTAGCGCGCGGCGCGCGCTGCGAAGTTGAAGTGCATTGCGATCGAGGTCGGCCCGAAGTCGGAGACACCGGGGGTGATCAGCCCGATCGTGCGGGTGCGGCGGGTGACCAGCGCGCGCGCCGCAGGGGAGGGGCTGTAGTGCAGCTGGGCGATCGCCTGCTCGACGCGGGCGCGCGTGGCGGGGCGGACGTTGGGAAGGTCGTTGATGACACGCGAGACCGTCTGGTGCGACACCCCGGCCAGCCGTGCGACGTCGAAGATGTTCGCCGTCCGGGTCGAGCCGTTCTCGCCGGTGGCGCCGCCGGGCTCACTCATCGGGTACATCCGGCTCATCGAGCTCATCCGGTTGAGCCACGAGCGCCATGAGCGAGTCGACCGTCAGGTCGTCCGAGGACAGGATGCTGACGACCCGCCCCTCGCGCAGCACCGCCACGCGGGTGGCGACGCGCAGCACCTCCTCGAGCTCCGCCGAGATGAACACCACGGACAGTCCGTTCGCGGCCATCTCGCCGACGAGGTTCTGGATCTCGACCTTCGCGCCGACGTCGATACCGCGGGTCGGCTCGTCGAGGAGCAGAACGCGCGGCGAGAGCGCGAGGAGGCGCGCGAGCAGCACCTTCTGCTGGTTCCCACCGGACAGCGTGCCGGCGGGCCGGTCGAGATCGGGCGGGCGGATGTCGAGTGCATCGACCCAGCTGGCGGCGAGCTCCCTGCGCCGCGCGGCGGGGATGCGCCGGAAGGCGCCGCGGTCGGCCTGGAGGGCGAGGGTGATGTTGTCGAGCACGCTGAGGTGGCTGATGATCCCCTCGGTGCGCCGGTTCTCGGACGAGTACACGACGCCGAGGGACATGGCCGACCGGGGACTGTGGGGCGTGCCGTCGCGCCCCGCGATGCGGATCACGCCGCTGTCGCGCCGGTCGATCCCGGAGATCGCCCGCGCCAGCTCGCTGCGGCCGGATCCCAGGAGTCCCGCCACCCCCAGGACGTCGCTCTCGAAGAGGTCGACATCCGCGTCCGCGATGCCCGACCCTGCCGTCACACCGCGGGCAGTCAGGTAGGGCGTGCCCTTCTCGACGGCATCCGTCGCCTTGGTCGGCGCCGTGAGAGCCGTCGCGCTGCGCCCGAGCATCGCCTGCACCAGGTCGATGCGGAGGAGCTCTTTGGTGAGGTACTCGCCGACGAACCTGCCGTCGCGCAGCACGGTCACCCGATCGCACAGTTCGTACACCTGGTCGAGGAAGTGCGAGACGAACAGGATGGCCACGCCCTGCAGCTTCAGTTCGCGCACCACGCGGAACAGCTCCGCGACCTCGTCGAGATCGAGGCTGGAGGTGGGCTCGTCCAGGACCAGCACGCGCACATCGGTCGAGATCGCGCGGGCGATCGCGACGAGCTGCTGGACGGCGAGGGAGTGCGTGCCCAGGAGCGAGGCCGGATCGATCTGCAGCCCCAGCTCGGCGAGCACCTCGCGTGCTCGCGCCCGCATCCGGCGCCAGTCGATCGCCCCGCCCCTGCGCGGTTCCTGGCCGAGGAGGATGTTCTCGGCCACCGAGACGTTCGGAAGGAGATCGATCTCCTGATACACCGTGCTGATGCCGGCGCGCTGGGCGTCGTGCGGCGAGGAGAACCTCATCTGCTCACCGTCGAGGCGCAGCACGCCCGTGGCCAGCGGCAGCGCCCCGGTGATCGCCTTGATGAGCGTCGACTTGCCGGCGCCGTTCTCACCCATCAGCGAGTGGACTTCGCCGGGGAAGAGGCGGAAGTCGACATCGTCGATCGCATTCTCGGACCCGAAGCGCACCGTCGCACCCGTGAGCTCCAAGAGCGGCCGGGCGGCGGGTTCCATCACGCCATTATCCTGCCTGTCGATCGCTGGCACGCGGACCTCTCCCCGGCTCGCCGCTAGGTCCTCCGCCGGATCGAGCGCGCCACGATCACGCGCTGCACGACGATGAACAGCAGCAGCAGGATGCCGATGATGATCTGCGTCCAGGACTGCTCCGCACCCATGAACGAGATGATCTTCTTGATCGTGCCATAGACGAGCACTCCGACGAGCGAACCCAGGACGTACCCGGTCCCGCCGGTGAGCAGGGTGCCGCCGATGACCACGGCGGCGATCGCGTCCAGTTCGGTCCCGATTCCGTTGCGGGGGTATCCGGCGCCGGAGTAGGCCGTCAGCAGCAGTCCGGCCAGGCCGCCGCAGACGCCGCTGATCACGTACACCGCGACCTTCGTCCGCGCGACGTTCAGGCCCATGAGGTGCGCGGACTGCTCGCCGCCGCCGATCGCGTACACGGTGCGGCCGAATCGCGTCCAGTGCAGGACGAACACGGCCACCGCGACGGTGACCAGCGCGATGATGACGGTCGGCGTGATGTACCAGCCGCCGAACGAGATGCGGGTGCGCTGGAGCCACAGCACGGCCGGGTCCTCGACCTTGATCGACGCCAGGCTGACGACGAACGCCAGACCGCGGGCGAGGAAGAGCCCTGCCAGCGACGCGATGAAGGGCTGGACGTTGAAGTACTGCACGAGGACCCCGATGAGCAGCCCGATGAGCGCACCGCCGAGGAGCATCGCGGGGATCGCGATGTACACCGGGATCCCCTGTGAGAGCAGGCTCGCTCCGAGGATGCCGGTGAAGGCCATGACGGAGCCGACGGAGAGATCGATGCCGCCGGTGAGGATCACGAAGGTCATGCCCACGGCGAGGACGATGAGGTAGGCGTTGTCGAGTAGGAGCGCCGAGAGGTTGCCGGGCGTGAGGAAGTTGCCGAACCGCAGCTGTGCGCCGATCAGCAGGATGATCAGGATCGCGATCGCCGCGAAGGTCGGCATGAGCGACGCGCGCCTGTTCATGAAGGTGCCGTAGCGCGCGCCCAGCGTGCCGGTCTCTCGAACGGGGGTCTGCAGGCTCGTCATCGCGATGCCACCTCCTTCGTGATCGTGGTGTCGGAATCTCGCCGCGAGCGGGATGAGGCGGCCCCTCTGATCCAGCGATGGAGGCGGGGCGACTGCATGATCACGACGACGATCACGACGATCGCGAAGAAGACCGGGCTCTGCGCCGGCGGCACGCCGAGGAAGAGGATCGTCTTGTCGAGCGTCTGGATGATGAGAACGCCGACCACCGTCCCGGCGATCGTGAACTTGCCGCCCATGAGCGAGGTGCCGCCGAGCACGACGGCGAGGATGGCGTAGAGCTCGATGAACTGCCCCGACGCGTTCGCGTCGGCGGCCCGGATGTTCGAGCTGTAGAGGACCCCGGCGATTCCGGCCAGCAGCCCGCTGGTCACGTACGCGCCGAAGATGATGCCGCGCGCCCGGACGCCCGCGAGCCGGCTGGCCTCGGGGTTGATGCCGACGGCCTCGGTCAGGACGCCCAGCGCCGTGCGGCGTTCGATGAGCGAGACGACGGCGGTGGCGGCGACCCAGATGAGGAAGGCCACGGGCAGGAACAGCAGGTACCCCGTCGCGATGAAGGAGTAGGGCGCGCTGTTGACGGTCGTGATGAACCCGTCTGTGATGAGGAGCGCGACGCCTCGCCCGGCGAGCATGAGCACGAGCGTCGCGATGATCGGCTGGATGCCCACGACCGAGACGAGGAAGCCGTTCCACGCGCCGAGCACGAGCGAGACGCACAGCGCGGCGATCACCGCGACGAACACGGTGGCGATGCTCTCCGGATCTCCGGACGCATCGATGATCGTCAGGGCGACGGCCCCGGAGACGGCCATGATCGCGCCCACCGAGAGATCGATCCCGCGTGTGGCGATCACGATGGTCATTCCCAGGGCCACGAGCATCAGGGGAGCGCTGGTGCGGAGGATGTCGATGAGCACGCCGTAGAGCTGCCCGTCCTTCACGGTGATGCTGATGAAGCTCGGACGCACGATCGTGTTGACGACGATGAGCGTGAGCAGCGCGACGATGGGCCAGAAGAGCCGGTGCCGGGCGAGCTTCTTCATGCTGCGCTCCCTTCGCCCTTGTTGGCGATGTAGTCGATGAGATCGTCGATGCCGAGGTACTGGGAGGCGAGCTCGCCGATCGTTCGGCGGTCGCGCATCACCACGACGCGCTGCGCGATGCGCAGGACTTCCTCGAGCTCGGAGGAGATGAAGATCACGGACAGTCCGTTCTCGCTCAGTTCGGCGACCTTGCGCTGGATGTCGGCTTTCGCCCCGACGTCGATGCCGCGGGTGGGCTCGTCCAGGATGATCAGCTCGGGTGCCATGGCGAGCCAGCGACCGAGCAGCACCTTCTGCTGGTTTCCTCCGGACAGGTTGCCGGCCAGCATGTGGGGATTGGCGGGCCGGACGCCGAGGGCTTCGATGTACTCGGCCACGAGGGCATCCTGCTCCGTCCGGCGGAGTCTGCGCAATGCGCCGCGTTTGGCCTGCACGCCGAGCACGATGTTCTCGGCGACGGTCAGATCGGCGATGATCCCTTCGGCGCGCCGGTTCTCCGACGAGAACGCGATGCGGTGCTCGATGGCCTGCCGGGGCGAGCGGAGCCTGACGGCGGCGCCGTCGAGTTCGATGTGGCCGGAGTCCGCGCGATCCGCGCCGTAGAGCAGCCGGACGAGCTCGGTGCGGCCGGAGCCGAGCAGTCCCGCGATGCCCAGGACCTCGCCTTCGTAGACCGAGACGTCCGCGGGCTCGAGCTGGCCGCGGCGCCCGACGCCGGTCGCCCGCAGCACCGGCGCCTTCTGGCGATCGATCGCACGGCTGGAGACGGAGGACAGCGCCGTGAGCTCGTCGAGTTCGCGACCGATCATCTTGGTCACCAGCTGGGCGCGGGGGAGATCCTCGATCAGGTACTCGCCCACGAGCGCGCCGTTGCGCAGCACTGTGACACGGTCGGAGATCTCGTAGATCTGGTCGAGGAAGTGGCTGACGAACAGGATCGCGACGCCGTGGGATCGCAGCTCGCGCACCACTCGGAACAGGCGCTCGACCTCGTCGCGGTCCAGGCTCGAGGTGGGTTCGTCGAGGATGAGCACTTTGGCGTCGAGCACCATGGCGCGGGCGATCGCGACCAGCTGCTGGATGGCGATCGAGTGGCTGGCGAGCGTCGAGCGGGTGTCGATCCGCTGCCCGAGGCTCTCCAGGTGCGTGGCGGCCTCACGGTGCGTCGCCTTCCAGTCGATCCCGCCCCCGCGTCGCGGCTCGTGACCGAGCATGACGTTCTCGCCGACCGACAGGTTCGCGCAGAGGTTGATCTCCTGATAGACGGTCGAGATGCCGGCCGACTGCGCGGCCGCGGTGCCGTCGAACACGCGCCCGGAGCCCCCGACGGTGATCGTGCCCGCGTCGATGGGGTAGACGCCGGTGAGGGCCTTGATCAGCGTCGATTTGCCGGCGCCGTTCTCACCGATCAGGGCGTGCACTTCGCCCGCATAGAGCGCGAAGTCGACGTGATCGAGCGCGAGCACCCCGGGAAAGCGGATGGTGATACCCGTCATCTCGACGACGGGTGCGACGGATTCGGCTGATACGACAGGGGAGACTGCGGTGTCCGTGGACATGGGGCGACGTCGGCCTTTCCAACTCCGGTGTCTGCACATCCGCCGGGACCGATCCCGGACCCGGCGGATGTGCGACGACCCTACATTGCTGCAGATTCGATCGATCTCGGATCAGTAGAGCCGGGTGTCGATGACTTCGGCGGCCTGCTCGGGCGTGAAGCTCTGGTCGATGACGAAGTATTCCTTGTCGACCGCCGTGCCGTCGAGGACGTCCTTCACGATTCCGGCCGCCAGCTCGCCCAGGAGCGGGTTGCACTCCACGATGAAGTTGATCTTTCCGTCGATCAGGGCGAGCATGCCGTCCTTGACCGCGTCGATCGAGATGATCTTGATGTCCTCGCCGGGCGTGGCTCCGGCCGCTTCGATCGCCTCGATCGCTCCGAGCGCCATGTCGTCGTTGTGCGCGTAGACGAGATCGATGCCGTCGGCGCCGTACTTCTGCAGGAAGCCCTCCATGACCTTCTTGCCGCCGTCTCGGGTGAAGTCGCCGGTCTGCGAGTCGATCTTCTCGATCGAGGTGCCCGCGATGGCCTCGTCGAAGCCTTCAGCGCGATCGTTGGCGGGCGCCGAGCCCGTGGTGCCCTCGAGCACGACGAGCTTGGTCGCCTCGGAGCCGAAGTTCTCCGCGGCCCACTCGCCGGCCATGACGCCTTCGTTGCGGAAGTCGAGTCCGACCCAGCTCGCGAAGAGGTCGTCGGATGCGGAGACCGTCCGGTCCTCGAGGACGACCGGGATGCCGGCATCCTTCGCCTCCTGCAGCACGTCGTCCCATCCGTCGGTGACGATCGGGGCGATCACGATCGCATCGACGCCCTGGTTGATGAAGTCGCGGACGGCCGCGATCTGCGCCGCGGGGTCGTTGTCGGCGGCGTTGAAGGTGAGATCGAACCCGTTCTCCTCCGAGAACGCCGTCTTCATCGACTCCGTGTTCGCCGAGCGCCAGCCCGACTCCGAGCCCGTCTGCGCGAAGCCGACGCTGATGAGTTCCGAACCTCCGCCGCCGTCGCCTCCCGCGCCGGGCTCGTTCGTGCCTGCACAGCCGGTCGCCGTGAGAGCCATTGCTCCCAGGAGTGCGAAGCCGGTGAGAAGTGTCTTCTTCTTCATTCCCAAAACCTCCTCGTTCTGGTCCGGCATCGATGCCGGGTGTTCGTGTCCCCGCGGTCTCACAGCTGTGGGCCGCGATTGAATGTTAGCCCTAACATTCGGTATCCGCGCAAGATGTTAGCGGTAACAGTTCCGTAACGCGCCCAGAATCGTCACGCCTGCGGAGCGGCCCGTCGGTCGAAGGCGGCCGCCAGAAAGTGAGGGATAACATCCGCGCGACTGATCCATGCGGAACGGCGCCCGACGACTCCCGGGCGCGCAGAGACACCGCGACGCCCGCGGGTCTCGACCCGAGGGCGTCGCGTCGTCGCTCACTCCACGTGGTCGCGCCAGGAGTGGCGCGGTGCGTACCCGAGGAGCCGCCGCGCCTTGTGGATCGACAGCAGCGTCTCGTGGTCGCCGAACTCGGCGTTCAGCGGCACGTCGGGGAACACCTCGGCGATGAGTTCCGCGTTCGGCCGCGACATGACGGTGTCGGCCGCGGCGATGATGAACGCCTCGAAGCCCGGGGCAGCGGTCTCGAGGGCGCGCTGCACCGCCTGGGCACCGTCGCGTGCGTCGATGTAGCCCCACAGGTTCCACTTGCGCCGGCGTGCGTCGGCGTCGAAGGACGGGAACGCGGCGTAGTCCTCGGGCACCATCACGTTCGAGAACCGCAGCGCGGTGATCGACAGGTCGGGATGCCACCGCACGAGCTCGACGGCGAGCTGCTCCTCGAGCGTCTTGACGATGGAGTACACCGACTCGGGCCGCGGCGCGTACTCCTCGTCGACCGGGATGTACGGCGGCGGTACGTCGAACGGCAGTCCCAGCACGGTCTCGCTCGATGCGTAGACGATACGACGGATGCCGAGCCGCACCGCAGCCCAGAAGACGTTGAAGCTCGCCGTCATGTTGTTGTGGAAGGTCGCGACGTCGGTGCGGATGCCGGGCGCCGGGATCGCGCCGAGGTGCACGACGGCATCGACGCGGTCGTTCCGGTCGACGCCGCCGAGGGCGTCGACGACCTGGCCGTAGTCGGTGAGGTCGACCTGGACGAAGTCCGGACCGCGCGCTCCGACGACGTCGAGGCCGATGACCTCGAAGCCCGCGGCGCGCAGCTCGCGGGCGACGACGGTGCCGAGTTTTCCGGTCGAGCCGGTGAGGGCGATGCGCATGCTCCCAGCGTGCCACGGCGCAGGGCATGCCGGGCCGGCGACCGCTCGCCTGTCGCATTCTGCGGTTCGGCTCGGCGTGTTGTGACAGGCGAGCGGGGGTGGGGTGGGGTCCGGTGGGTCCGCCGCACGTCTCCGACCGCTCGCCTGTCGCATTCTGCGGTTCGGTTCGGCGTGTTGTGACAGGCGAGCGGGGGTGGGGTGGGGTCCGGTGGGTCCGCCGCACGTCTCCGGCCGTTCGCCTGTCGCATTCTGCGGTTCGGTTCGGCGTGTTGTGACAGGCGAGCGAGGGTGGGGTGCGGGAGGACGAGCTGCGGAGGTGGGTAGGGTGAGCGCGATGAGCGAGACCGAGAGCGCCGGACGCCGGGTGGGCATGCGCGATGTCGCGCGCCTGGCCGGGGTGTCGTCGCAGACGGTGTCACGGGTTCTCAATGACCACCCCAGCATCCGTCACGAGACCAGGCAGCGGGTGCTCGACGCGATGGCGGCGCTCGACTACCGCGTCAACAACGCCGCCCGCGCCCTCGGCACGCGCACGACGCGGACACTCGGCGTGATCGCGTCCGATGCGACGCTGTACGGCCCCTCGGTCGGCATCGCAGCCCTCGAGGCGGCCGCGCGCGAGGCCGGTCGCTGGATCGCCACCGCCTATGCGGATGCGGCGGAGGCGGCATCCGTCATCGACGCCGCCCGGCGCCTCCTGGCGCAGGGCGTCGACGGCATCGTGGTGCTCGCTCCGCACGTCGCCACACTCGCGGCGCTGCGCGAAGCGCAGCCGGGCGTGCCGCTCGGAGTGCTCCACGGCGACCTCGGGGAGCGGCGGCAGGAGGAGGGCGCGGCGCTCGCGGCCCGGCATCTCGTCGCACTCGGCCACCGCCGCATCGCCCGGATCGCCGGCCCCGACGAGTGGCTCGAGGCCGTCGCGCGCGATGCCGGCATCGACCAGGCGCTGGCGGCTGCCGGGCTGGAGGCCGGCCCGCAGTGGCGTGGCGACTGGACCGCCGCAGCCGGCGCGGCGCTCGCGGACGAGGTGGCGGCGGCCGTCCGGGCGGACGGGGGACCGACCGCGGTCGCGGTGGCGAACGACCAGATGGCGCTCGGCCTGATCGCGGGGCTGCGGGCCGCAGGGCTGGACGTGCCCGGCGACGTCAGCATCGTCGGGTTCGACGACAACCAGGATGCCGCCTTCTACCGTCCGGCGCTGACCACTGTGCGGCTCGACCTCGCAGGCGAGGCTCGTCAGGCCGTGGCCACGGTCCTCGGCCTGGATGCGCCGTCGCCCTCACCCCCCGTGCTGGTGATCCGCGCATCGACCGCGCCGCCTTCCTGATGCGACGTGGCATCGATCGGGGTGGCCAAACCAGAGTGTTACCGGTAACATGACTGCGGCGGAGAGGAGTCCGCACCCACGAGACCCGATGGAGGACCCCGTGACGAGCCCCGACACGGCCGCGACGCCGGCCGCCTTCTCGCCCGAGATCCACGCGGCGATCGACGCCACCCGCACCGACGTCGCGCAGCTGCACGGAGAACTCGTCCGGTACGGGCTGATCGTGTGGACGGGCGGCAACGTCTCGGGCCGCGTGCCGGGTGCCGACCTCTTCGTCATCAAGCCCTCCGGCGTGAGCTACGACGACCTCGCGTCCGAGAACATGATCCTGTGCCACCTCGACGGCACCGTGGTCGCGGGCACGCCCGGCAGCGACCGCAGCCCGTCGAGCGACACCGCCGCGCACGCCTATGTCTACCGGCACATGCCCGAGGTCGGCGGGGTCGTGCACACGCACTCGACGTACGCGACGGCGTGGGCGGCCCGGGGCGAGGAGATCCCGTGCGTGATCACCGCGATGGCCGACGAGTTCGGCGGCCCGATCCCGGTCGGGCCCTTCGCGATCATCGGCGACGACTCCATCGGCCGCGGCATCGTCGAGACCCTGACCGGGCATCGCTCGCGGGCGGTGCTGATGCAGAACCACGGGCCGTTCACCATCGGGGTGAGTGCGACGGATGCCGTCAAGGCCGCCGTCATGGTCGAAGACGTCGCCCGCACGGTGCATCTTGCGCGCCAGGGCGGTCCGCTCGTCCCCATCCCGCAGGACGCGATCGACAGCCTCTACGCCCGCTACCAGAACGTCTACGGGCAGAGCGGCGACGAGCGTCGATGAGCGCCGCCGAGAACGCCGCGGCCGCAGCGATCCGCGAGGGTCGCACCGCGCTCGGCATCGAGCTGGGCTCGACCCGCATCAAGGCCTGCCTGATCGACGCCGACACCGCGGCGGTGCTCGCCGTCGGCGGCTACGAGTGGGAGAACGCGTTCGTCGACCGCACCTGGACCTACGCGCTCGATGACGTGTGGTCCGGGCTCCAGTCGGCGTACGCCGACCTCGTCGCCGAGGCGGACCGGCGCCACGCCGTGCGGCCGGAGACCTTCGGCGCGATCGGCGTCTCCGCGATGATGCACGGGTATCTCGCGTTCGACGAGCGCGACGAGCTGCTCGTGCCGTTCCGCACCTGGCGCAACACCACGACCGGTCCCGCCGCGGCCGAGCTGTCCGAGATGTTCGGGGTCAACATCCCGCTGCGGTGGTCGATCGCGCACCTGCACCAGGCGGTTCTCGACGAGGAGCCGCACGTGCCGGACGTGCGCTTCGTCACCACCCTCGCCGGCTATGTGCACTGGCGCCTCACGGGCCGCCGGGTGCTCGGGGTGGGAGATGCGTCGGGGATGTTCCCGATCGACCCCGAGACGGGCGACTACGACGCGGGGCTGCTCGCCCGCTACGACGAGCGGGCCGAGGTCACGACCCTTCGACAAGCTCAGGGACCGGAGAAGGGCGCTCAGGACCCGGACCGGCCGCTGAGCTCGTCGAAGCGTCGTCGAGAGGCGTCGAGGCTCGCCGCCCTCCTGCCCGACGTGCTCGTGGCGGGGGAGCCCGCCGGCGAACTGACGACGGAAGGTGCGGCGCTGCTCGATCCGTCGGGGGCGCTGCGCCCCGGCATCCCGCTGTGCCCCCCGGAGGGCGATGCCGGCACCGGCATGGTCGCGACGAACGCGGTCGCCCCCCGCACCGGCAACGTCAGCGCAGGCACCAGCATCTTCGCGATGGTCGTGCTGGAGCGGCCGCTGGGGCAGCCGCACGAGGAGCTGGATGTCGTCACGACCCCCGCCGGCGACCCCGTGGCAATGGTGCACTGCAACAACGGCGCGAGCGAGCTCGGCGCGTGGGCAGGTCTCTTCGGCCGCTTCGCCGAGGCCGGCGGAGTGCCCCTCGACAGCGACGCCGTCTTCGGCATCCTGTTCCGCGAGGCGATCGAAGGCGAGACGGATGCCGGCGGGCTCCTCGCGTACAACCACCTCGCGGGAGAGCCGATCGCCGGGCTCGCCGAGGGTCGCCCGCTCGTGGTCCGCACCCCCGACAGCCGGCTGACGCTCGCGAACCTCATGCGCGCACAGGTGTACGGCGTGTTCGGGACGCTCGCCCTCGGGATGCGCGTGCTGGATGAGGAGGGCGTGGCACTGGACCGGATGCTCGCCCACGGCGGACTGTTCCGCACGGTCGGCGCCCCGCAGCGGTTCCTCGCGGGCGCGCTCGGCGCCCCCGTCGCGGTGGCCGCGACGGCATCCGAGGGTGGTGCGTGGGGCATCGCGGTGCTGGCATCGTTCCTGTCGGCGGCACCCGGGACCAGCCTCGGCGAGTACCTCGACGACCGCGTGTTCCGCGACGCCGTGTTTCACACCGTGGCCCCCGACCCCGCCGACGTCGCCGGCTTCGCCGCCTACCTCACCCGCTACCAGGCCGGCCTCGCCGTCGAGGCCGCCGCCGTCACCCACCTCTGACCGAAGGATCCGCAGACCGTGACCCGCACACCACTGACCACCTCCCTCGCCTCCTCCGAGGTCTGGTTCGTCACCGGCAGCCAGAACCTCTACGGCGAAGAGACCCTCCGGCAGGTCGCCGAGCAGTCGCAGGCCGTCGCCGCAGGTCTTGAGGGCCTCCCGGTGAAGGTCGTGTGGAAGCCCGTGCTGAAGGATGCCGACAGCATCCGTCGCCTCGCCTTCGACGTGAACGCGCGTGACGACGTGATCGGCGTCATCGCGTGGATGCACACCTTCAGCCCGGCGAAGATGTGGATCGCGGGCCTCGATGCGCTGCAGAAGCCCCTTCTGCACCTGCATACGCAGGCCAACGTCGAGCTGCCGTGGGCCGACATCGACTTCGACTTCATGAATCTGAACCAGGCCGCGCACGGCGACCGCGAGTTCGGATACATCCAGACCCGGCTCGGCGTCGCCCGCAAGACCGTGGTCGGACACGTGAGCAATCCCGCCGTCACGCAGCAGGTCGAGGATTGGCAGCGTGCCGCTGCGGGCTGGGCGGCCGCCCGCAGTCTCAAGCTCGCCCGCTTCGGCGACAACATGCGGTACGTCGCGGTGACCGAGGGCGACAAGACCGAGGCCGAGCTGCGCTTCGGCGTTCAGGTCAACACCTGGGGCGTCAACGACCTCGTCGAGGCTGTCGCGCAGGCGACGGATGCCGAGATCGACGCACTCGTCGAGATCTACCTCACCGAGTACGACGTCGCCGCAGAGCTCCTTCCCGCCGGCGAGCGGCATCGGTCACTGCGCGACGGCGCGGCGATCGAACTGGGCCTGCGGTCCTTCCTCGAGGAGGGCGGCTTCGGCGCGTTCACGACGAGCTTCGAAGACCTCGGCGCGCTCACTCAGCTGCCGGGCCTTGCGGTGCAGCGACTGATGGCCGAAGGCTATGGCTTCGGCGCCGAGGGGGACTGGAAGACCGCGATCCTGGTGCGCGTCGCGAATGTGATGGGCTCGGGACTCCCCGGAGGCGCCAGCCTCATGGAGGACTACACGTACGACCTCGTGCCCGGCGCTGAGCGCATCCTCGGGGCGCACATGCTCGAGGTCTCGCCGTCGCTCACCGCATCCAAGCCCCGCCTCGAGGTGCACGCGCTCGGCATCGGCGGCAAGGCCGACCCGGTGCGCCTGGTCTTCACCGCCGACCCGGGTCCCGCGCTCGTGGTCGCGCTCAGCGACATGCGCGACCGGTTCCGCCTCGTCGCGAACGTCGTCGAGAACGTCGAGGCCCCCGACCTGCCGAACCTTCCGGTCGGGCGCGCGGTCTGGAAGCCGGCGCCGGACTTCGCGACATCCGCCGCCTGCTGGCTCGCGGCCGGCGCAGCGCACCATACCGTGATGACGACCGCCGTCGGCATCGAGGTGTTCCGCGACTTCGCGGAGATCGCCAAGACCGAGCTCGTCGTCATCGACGAGGACACCACGGTTCGCGGCTTCCAGCGCGAGCTGCGGTGGAACCAGGCGTACTACCGACTCGCTCAGGGGATCTAGGCCCCGTCAAGGTCGGGATCGTCCGGGTGACACGACCCCCTCACCGGTCCGGTTCGAACATGAGCGGCGTGAGCATGTTCGCGACGCTGGCCGCCCACGCCTGGGCGCGGTCGAGTTCACCGTCCACGAGCACGCTGTCGTGGTCGACCAGGAAGTCGGCGTGCGCGAGCACGGGCCGACCTGCTCCATGCAGGCGCTTCTCGATGGCGACCGAGGCGTCGCCCGACAGGATCCTCGCCATGTCGACTCGCGTGGAGAAGGTGGCGTACGCCGTGTTGGAGCGTGGGATGTCGGTGGGCAGCCGTTTCAGCCACTCCCGCACGCCCTCGTTCTCGGTCCCGGATTCGAGCGTCAGCCCTTTGTCGGGATTCTGCGCCCACTCGGCGGCCTGGCGACGCGACGAGGCGCGCGGCATGCTGTGCGCGTGCGTGGGCGCGCCGACGACGACGAGGCGGTAGGAACTGAGATCCACCGGCGCATCCGACGCGGCGACCAGGGAGCTCGGCAGTCCCGTCGCCTCCAATCCGCGCGCGATGGCCACGCCGACCTGCCGGGTGCCGCCGAACATCGATTCGTAGATCACCACTGCGTTCACCAGACCGCTCCTTCCACTGGGGATACTCGACAGTCTGGTCCCGTGGACGGGACAGCACACGGGCCGAAGGTCCCGCTGCGTGACCGGTGCTCAGCGCTGCTCGCGACGCTGCTCGGCGCCGTACACCGCGGCCTGCGTGCGCCGCTCCATGCCGAGCTTCGCCAGCAGCGCGCTGACGTAGTTCTTGACGGTCTTCTCGGCAAGGCCCAGGCGCGCGCCGATGTCGCGATTGGTGAGGCCTTCGGCGATGAGCTCCAGCACCTGGCGCTCGCGCAGCGTGAGGTCGGGCGTGATCGGTGCCGCGTCCGGTGCTCGCTGCGAGTGCAGGGCCTGCGCAGTGCGGCGCATCAGCTCGGCGGGCTGCACCGTCTTGCCCGCTGCGGCATCCCGGATCGCGGCGACGAGCGACCCGCTGCGCACGTCTTTCAGGACGTACCCGCTCGCGCCCGCGAGCACGGCGGCGCGAAGCGCGTTGTCGTCGTCGAACGCTGTGAGGATCAGGCACGACACTTCGGGCTGGGCCGAGCGGATGTCGCGGCACAGGTCGATTCCGCTGCCGTCCGGCAGGCGCACGTCGAGGACGGCGACATCGGGTCGGGTGGCGGCGATGCGCCGCAGCGCGTCGCGTACCGTTCCCGCTTCTCCCACGACCTCGAGATCGGGGACGGAATGGATGAGCTGCGCGAGGCCACGGCGCACGATCTCGTGGTCGTCGACGAGGAAAACCGTGGTCACGACCTCGTCCCGTCGCTCACCGGCACGTGCCACTCCACGCGCGTCCCGCCGCCCGGGCGTGGTCCGACGTCGCACCGCCCGCCGCGGAGGCGAGCGCGTTCCGCGATGTTCGCGAGACCGCTGCCATCGACGACGGGCGGGATCCCGCGCCCATCGTCGTCGACGCGGAGCACGACCGTCCCCTGGTGCACCGACACCTCGACATCGGTGTGCGTGGCGTGCGCGTGGCGGACGACGTTCGAGAGGCACTCGCGGAGCACCGCGGCGAGGTCCTCGGCGACATCCGGCGGCACCACGCTGTCGAGGGGACCGGAGAAGACGATGCGCGGTGTGGGTCCTCCGGGCGCCGACGCCTCGGACACGACGGCCAGGAGGCGGGCCCGCGCTCCCCGCAGACTCTGGTGCGGTCGAGTGTCGAGTGCGAAGACGATGGTCCGGATGTCGCGGATCGCCGCGTCGATCATGTCGATCTGCTCATCGACCGCGGCAGCCGTCTCGGGTGGGAGGGTGGACGAGATGCCCTGCAGATACAGCCCAGCGGCGAACAGGCGCTGGATGACGCGGTCGTGCAGGTCGCGCGCGATGCGGGCGCGATCCTCCGTGCGCTCGAGCCGGAAGCGGTCGTCGCGCCCTCGCACGATCTCGATCGCGATGCTCGCCTGACTGGCGAAGGTGAAGGCCATCTCGAGATCCGCGTCCGTGAACGGCGAGCCGTCCTCGCCGCGCGAGACGGACAGGACTCCGAGGGGCTCCTCCCCGAGGAGGAGCGGAATGGCGACGGTGGGGCCCACGGAGGGCTGCCATTCGAATCGCTCGCCCTCGGGCTGGCTCTCGACGCTCGCCGCACGACGACTCGCCAGCGCCTGTTCGCTCAGGGTGCCCTCCAGTGGATACGTCCGGCCACGCACGCTCGCGGCATCCGGACCCCGCGCCGTCTCGATGCGCAGCTCGCGCTCGCCGTACGGCACGGCGACGACCACGAGGTGCGCCTCGAGCAGCTCCGCGACCCGCTCCGCGATGACATCGAGCACGTCCTCCTCGGCGACATCCAGCATCGCGGCCATGACGTCCGCCGTCGTCGCGCTCCACGCCTCCCGCGTGCGTGCCGTGTCGTACAGTCGCGCGTTCTCGATGGCGACGCCCGCGGTCGCGGCGAGCGCCACGACGAGGTCCTCGTCGTCTTGCGAGAAGGCCCCGGAGGAGCTGTCCGTGAGGTAGAGGTTGCCGTAGACCTGCGCGCCGACCCGGATCGGCACACCGAGGAACGCCGCCATCGGCGGATGTCCGGCTGGGAAGCCGGCGGAACGCGGGTCGTCCTGCACCCGCGCGAGTCGGATCGGTCGCGCATCCTCGATGACCGCGCCGAGAATGCCCTCGCCGCGTGGCAGATGGCCGATGCGATCGACGGCGTCAGCCGGCATTCCGACATGGATGAACCGTTCGAGATGCCCGTTCGTGCCGATGACTCCGAGGGCGCCGTAACGAGCGCCGACGAGCTCCATCGATGACTCGACGACTCGCCGCAGGACGACTTCGAGATCGAGGCGCTCGACCACGGCCGTGTTCGCGCGGAGAATGTCGCGGAATCGCCCGGCAAGGTCGATTCCGAGTGCGTCGATGCCACCGGTCACGCCGTCTCCCGTCGACGCGAGTCTAGTGATCCACCCGCACTGCCCGCGCGGAGTCGACCCCCTCGGAGCCGGAGCCGTCGGCGACCGGGCCGGGCACGATGCACACCGGCACTTCGGCCACTCGGAGCACGTTCTGTGCGGCCGAACCGAGGAGCGCGCCCGCCAGCGGCCCGCGGTGGTGGGTGCCCAGCACCACGAGAGTCGCGTCGGGAACCGCCTGCAGCACCGCGGCACCCGGGACATCGTGCACGAGCATCGCTCGGGGCGCCAGCTCGGGGTGAAGCGCCGCGATCGCGTCGATGGCACGCCGCAGCACCCTCCGATGCACCGTCCGCGTCTCGATCGGCGACGCCAGCAGCGCCGCACCGCGCTCCATCCTCGGCACCGGTGTGACCCAGGAGTGGACGACCGTGAGCGGAGTGCCGGCGGCGGCGGCCTCGTCGGCGGCGAAGCGGACTGCGGCTTCGGACGAGTCGTCGTCATCGACGCCGACGACGACACCCCCCGACGTGGGACGCCACTCGGATGGCACCACCACGAGGGGAACCGGTGTTCGTGCCGCCGCACGCAGCGGCAGCCACCCGGTCGCGGCGGAGCGAAGCGGTCGCCCGCGGTGTGCGCCGATGACCAGGAGGTCTGCTGCTGCCGCGCGGTTGAAGAGGGCGCCGGGCATGCTGCCTGGGACCGCTGCGGTCACCACCTCGCAGTCGGGCGCGCGGTCTCGCAGCCGCTGCGCGACGGAGTCGAGGCCGTCGTCGGGTCGCTCCTGGGCGGCCGCGAAGACGCCTGCCGCCGCGACGATGCCCACACTCGCCGATCGTGTCGCCACCCGGTCGCCGACCCAGTCGATGGCCGCCTGAGCCGCCGCGGAGCCGTCGTATCCGATCACGATCGCCTCCATGACGCTCCTCCTCGTCCGCCACGAGGACGCCGTCCCCCTCAGGCTGAGGACGACGCTAAGGCGGCCGGGTTACGCCGTGCAGGGCCGAAAGTCCCGTGCCTGGGTCGCGTCGGGGGACCTTCGCCCCTACCGCGGCGCGCGCGAGTCTGCGAGACCAGAAGGAACGGAAGGAGCGACCATGAACACGCCCGAACAGCCGTCGGTGCCGACGCCCCCGACGGGCGCCGTGGAAGTGCTGACGGACGCCGAGTGCTGGCGACTGCTGGTGCACTCGAAGCTCGCGCGCCTGGCGGTGGAGGCCATCGACGGCGCCCCGGACATCTTCCCCGTGAACTACGTGGCCGCGCAGGACCGGTGCCTGTATGTGCGCTCGGCGCCCGGCTCCAAGCTGCGGGCGATCGCAGCACACCCGTCCGTCGCAGTGGAGATCGACGGCTACGACGACGACGTCGCCTGGAGCGTCGTGGTGCGCGGCGTCGCCGAGCGACTCGACGCCGATGACGAGATCGACGCATCGGGCGTGCTGCAGCTGGTCACGTGGAGCCCGACTGCGAAGCACGACTTCGTGCGCATAACGCCGCAGGCGACGACCGGCAGGCGCTTCCGGGTGCACGGGGGCGTCCCGCAATGGCTCGTGGCGACGGCCGACGACTCCGCCCCGGCAGGCCGGCACCGACCGCAGGAGATCCCGCACTTCGCGCCGCTCGCGGCGGAGCGAGCCGACTCCACTCGTCACGACATCGTCGACCCTCCGGAGTGACGGGCGAGCCGCCGACTCGGTACTATCGACAGGCCCAGGGCTCCGGCCCGTCCTGGCCGAACAATGGCGCACACACCCCTCTCCGGCATCCAGCACTCCATCCGCTCCGGCGGATACCACGCCGTCATCGCGAGCGTCGGAGCGACGCTGCGATCACTCACCTACGACGGACGCGATCTCGTCGTGCCGTTCGACGCCGACGAAGTGCGTCCCGCGCACCGGGGTGCGACACTCGCGCCGTGGCCGAACCGCGTCGTCGACGGCCGGTACACGTTCGGCGGCGTCCAATACCAGCTGCCGCTCACCGAGCCCGCGCGCGGTCATGCCCTGCACGGCCTGGTCACGTGGCTGGACTTCGAGGCCATCGACAAGGGCTCGGATCACGTGTCCCTCGCCCAGCGTGTCGAGCCGCAGACCGCCTACCCGTGGCGGATCGTCGTCAAGACCACGTTCGCCCTCGGCCCCGACGGGCTCACCCAGACCGTGACCGCGCGCAACGAATCGGACGAGCCCGCGCCGTGGGGCACCGGCCCCCATCCCTATCTCGTCGCCGGCCCCGGCCGTGTCGACGACTGGACGCTCGAACTGCCCGCCACGCAGGTGCTGGCCGTGACGCCCGATCGCCTGATCCCGACCGACCTGGTCGCCGTCGATGCGGACGAACCCGAGCGCTTCGACTTCCGCAGCGCACGCCCGATCGGCGGAGTGCAGATCGACCACGCCTACACCGGTCTCGCGCGCGACACCGCCGGCGTCGCGACGGTACGCGTGACGGTCCCCACGCCCCCTCCACTCGCCGCTGACGCGTCGAGCGGAGCCTCTGGGCGCGTGGTCCCGGCCGAGGGCAGAGGCGTCGCGATGACCTGGGACGCCGCGTGTCCCTGGGTGCAGGTGCACACCGCCGATCGCCCGGGGCTGCCGATCGATCGCATCGGACTGGCGGTCGAGCCGATGACCTGCGCACCCGACGCCTTCAACGACGGCGCATATCCGTACGATGCGGGACTCATCGTGCTCGAGCCGGGCGCCGAGTCGTCGGCGTCCTGGCGGATCGCCGCGCTCGGTCGCTGAACTCGTCCGTGCGTCTCAGCCCCGGCTGAGCCCGGCGCCGAACAAGGGATGGGCGCCGGCCCCCCGGGCGGCCCCCATCCCGTGCTCGTCAGCAGCCCGGTCCGGATCGGTGACGCAACCGGCTCCGGACGGGCCGGAAGGCCCCGAGTTCTCTGCGGGGCCCTCCGTGTCCACTGCCGCGTGCCGGGTGTCCCCGACCGCGACGCACGCGCGGATCAGCTCTCGCGCAGATCCTCCTTGATCTCGTTGCGCTTGTGCACCGAGTCACGGTCGGCTTCCGCCTTCTTCACGTCGGCCTCCGCCTTGACCTCGTCGGCCTTGTCGCCGATGCGGTCGGTGGTGTCCTCCCACGTGTCCTTGATCTTGTCGCCGACGGCTCCGGCCGTCTCCTTGGCGTCGTCCATGATTCCCATGCGCAACTCCTTTCGTGAAGTAACTGCTGACTCGACGCTACGTCCCGCCGGACGAAGGAGCAGGGGGCTTGCGCAGACGACCCGGCCTTGCTATCCCGACCCGGCACCCGTGGGCCCTAGGCTGAGCGGCATGAACCTCGCCGCCACTCCCACGCCCATCAGCGCCGATCCGGGGCCGCTCTTCTCGACCTCCTGGATCATCGGCCTCATCATCTACATCGTCATCGCCGTCGCGCTGTGGAAGGTCTTCGAGAAGGCGGGATATCCCGGCATCCTCGCGATCATCCCCTTCGTGAACGTCGTCTTCCTCGTCAAGATCGCCGGCTGGTCCGGATGGCTGGCGCTGCTCTACCTCGTGCCGCTCGTCAACATCGTGTTCTCGATCATGGTCGCGCTGAGGCTCGGCAAAGCCTTCGGAAAGGGCGGCGGCTTCTCGTTCTTCCTGCTGTGGCTCTTCTCCTTCATCGGCTACCTGATCATCGGGTTCGGCCCGGCGACGTACACCAAGCCCGCGACCGCCTGATCCTGTGCCGCCGGCCACTTCCGTGGCACACTCGACCGCATGCGATTCGAGACGACCCTGTTCCTCGACGGGAACAACACCGGCATCGAGGTGCCGCCCGAACTCGTGGAGGAGCTCGGCGCGGGCAAGCGCCCGCCGGTGAACGTGACCGTCAACGGCTTCGCCTACCGCAGCACGATCGCGCCGATGGGCGGGCGGTTCCTCATCCCGTTCAGCTCCGACAAGCGCGCGGCGACCGGCCTGCAGGGCGGTGACGCGATCACGGTCGAGCTGAGTCTCGACACCGCGCCGCGCACCGTGAACGTGCCGGACGACCTCGCGGCCGCGCTCGCGGCGGCCGGGGTGCGCGACGCGTTCGACGCGCTGGCGCCCAGCGCGCGCAAGGCGCACGTCACCAACGTGGAGGGCGCGAAGGCGGACGAGACCCGTGCCCGCCGGATCGCGGCGATCGTGGGCAAGCTCGGGGGCTGAGTCCGTTCGCCCGGTCAGCCGATCGGCGTGGTCGTGTCGATCGCATCGCGCAACGGCCGGCGCATCGCATTCCAGTAACCCGTCGGCGCGAGCCGCGTGAGCACGTCGACGAGTCGCGCCTCGCGTCCGACCATGGTGCGGGCTCTGCGCCGCACGGTGGCCTCGACGATGCGGGCCGCCGCGTCAGCGGGCTCTGTGTGGTACATCGCCGCCTGCGAGGCGGCCGCACGCTGCGCGATCGCCGGATCGAGCGCCGCCGCGTACCGACCGTGCAGGATGATGCCCGTCTTCACGCCCGCCGGGTAGATCGCCCCCACCGTGACGCTCGTGCGCTCGAGCTCATGGCGCAGCGACTCGGTGAACCCGCGCACCGCGTACTTGCTCATCGCGTACGGGATGCGCCCGGCCGGCGCGGCCAAGCCGTAGATCGATACGAGGTGGGTGATGTGTGCGGCGGGCTCGCGCCGCAGCGTCGGCAGGAGCGCCTTCGTGATGTTGACGGTGCCCCACAGGTTCACGTCCATGAGCCATCGCATCTCGTCCATCGTCAGCTGATCGATGTCGCCCAGCATCGACGAGCCGGCGCACGTGATGAGCGACTGAACGTGCGGGTGGGATGCCGCGATCTCCTCCGCGAGCGAGAAGACGGCGTCGTCGTCGGTGAGGTCGACGACATGCGTGGTGTGACCCGTCCCCGAGAGCTCGGCGGCGAGCGCGGCCAGTCCCTCGGCGTTGCGGTCGATGAGCGCGAGCCGCGCGCCGCGGCGCTCCAGCTCCCTGGCCACCTCGGCGCCCATCCCGCTCGCCGCACCCGTGATCACGGTCGTCTTCCCGTGCACGTCGAGCCGCCGCATCCTCGCCACTTCGCCGCCCTTCGTCGTCGTCGTCAGATCGCCCTCCATTGTCGCCGACTCACGCGTCCGCACCGGACGGCTAGCCTTCTGGGGGGAGGTGCGATGGGAAAGACCGCGGATGCGATCGCCGAGGGCGTCTCCATCGCGTCCGCCGCCGCCCGTCTCACCGTGCGCAACCACATTCTCGTCGAGACGATCGCGAACGACGCGGCCTTCGACGTCGCGCGGTTCACGGCCTTCGCGACCGACACGCTCGTCGCGCTCGCGGAGGAACAGGAGGCTGCGGCCGCGCTGGTGCAGCGACAGCGCAAGAAGGCGTGGGGCAAGTTCAGCGACTCCGACGGCACCCACGACTACCGTGACCGCGACACCCGCAACCTCCGCAAGCGGCAGCGCCAGTATCTCGGCGTCGCCAAGGAGCTGCGTCGCCGCGCCGCCGATCCCGACGTGGTGCAGGAGCTCGTCGAGCAGTCCCGCGACGCCGCGTGGGGGGACGTCGAGGCGAACCTGCAGCGACGCCTCCGCGTCGAGGGCATGCGCCCCGAGTTCGACCCCGACTACGAGATGATGCGCGCGGCGCGGATGCAGTCGCTCCGGCTCATCGACCTGCCGCGCCTGGCTTCGCATCGCCGGCGTGCCGATCCGGAGGCGCAGGAATCATGATCTTCGAGCCTGACCATCCCCTGTCGCAGCGCGTCCGCGCGCTCTGCCTGCCGTATCCGGAAGCGGTCGAGGTGATCTCCCACGGCCGGTGCACGTTCCGCGCCGGCAAGCGGCAGTTCGCGATCGTCGGCGCCGCCCACGACGATATCGGCGCGGTGGAGTTCGTCCCCGACGACTCCGAGCGCCCCGCGCTGCTGGAGCGGCCCGACGTCTTCGTCCCGCCGTACGAAGGCGCGTACGGCTGGCTCGCGATCCGCGTTGAAGCGGACGCGGGGGACTGGGACCTTATCGCCGAGCTGCTGGACACCTCGTACCGCCGGGTGGCGCTGCGGCGGCAGCTGCGCGCACTCGATGATGGTGGCGGCGCAGCGGCATCCGCCATCGATTCGCCCTGAGCGAGCGCGTGAGGTATTCTGGACGCTGGTTTGCGCGAGAGCGGAAGCCGTGCGCCCGTAGCTCAATGGATAGAGCATCTGACTACGGATCAGAAGGTTGGGAGTTCGAGTCTCTTCGGGCGCGCACTGTGTTGAGACAGTAGGAGACGGTCCGCGAAAGCGGGCCGTTCTTCGTTTCCGGCGTCGCCGGTCGGTGCCAGACTGGGCGGCGGAGGCCGCCATGAGACTCGTCCAGATCGCCCAGCACGCCGACGACCTCGATCGCGCGGCGGACTTCTACACGGTGCTGCTCGACAGCCGGCCGTCGGCGCGTTACGACCCGCCCGGTCTGCTGTTCTTCGACCTCGACGGCATCCGTCTGCTCCTCGACCGCAACGCGCCGTCGTCCCTGATCTACCTGCGTGTCGACAACGTGCACGAGACGCTCGAACGACTCGACGGTCTCGTCGACATCGTGTCGAGCCCGCACGTGATCTTCCGCCACGAGGACGACACGCTCGGGCCGGCGGGCACGGACGAGTGGCAGGCGTTCATCACCGACTCCGAGGGGAACACCGTCGGGCTCGTCGCCTTCCAGCGATCGTGATCGCGGCGGGCAGTGTGCCTGTCGACCACGGCTCGGCGCAGGCATCCTGCTCATTGAATCCATCACGAGCCGGGCAGGATGCCGCTCCACGGCGGTAGCCTGAACGGGTGAACGCCTACGTCTCGGCGTTCGAGCTGTTCTCAATCGGCGTAGGACCCTCGAGCTCCCACACGGTCGGCCCCATGCGGGCGGCCCTGGACTTCGCCGTGCGCCTGCGCGAGGCCGGCCGCCTCGACGACGTCGCACGCGTGACCTGCACGCTGTACGGATCGCTCGGCGCGACCGGCATCGGCCACGGCACGCCCGACGCGGTGGTCGCCGGGCTGCGGGGGCTCGCTCCCGAGACGGTGGATCCGGATGCCGTCCGCGCCGCGTGGTCATCCTGGGCACCGGGCCGGTCGCTGTCGCTGGACGGCACGCACCCCATCGCGTTCGACAAGGGCGATGTGGCCTTCGCGCCGCGGACCCGGCTGCCGGGGCACCCCAATGCGATGACGCTGGAGGCGTGGTCCGATGTCGCGGCCGGACCCGCGCGCGCGACCGGGAGCGCGGTGCGCGCGACCGGCGCGGACTACACGGCGGGAACGGATGCCGATCCCCGCCGCCTCGACGACGAGGGACTGCTCGTGCGCGAGACGTACTACTCGATCGGCGGCGGCTTCATCCGGCGGGACGCCGACCCTTCGACAGGCTCAGGGGCCACGCGGAGCGGGGCCTCGTACCCGCTCGACTTCGCCAGCGCGGAGGACCTGCTGGCGGTGTGCGACGAGCGCGGCGTCACGATCGCCGAGGCGGCGCGCATCAACGAGGAGGCGCTGCGCACCGACGAGGAGATCGCCGCCGGCCTCGACGCGATCTGGGACGCGATGTCGTCC
>Ga0307505_10000187_pt1 | contig 76481 bp, 80 predicted proteins | sample 23_S_MG_FD_202183 | JGI IMG/M metagenome (GOLD analysis project Ga0307505, IMG submission 202183) | Soil microbial communities from Populus trichocarpa stands in riparian zone in the Pacific Northwest, United States - 23_S | ecosystem: Environmental > Terrestrial > Soil > Riparian zone > Trees... | reverse complement strand
TCGACGTCGGCCTCGGGGTCCGACTGCCCGTAGACTTCCTTGTGACGCTGGTGGAACCCGGCGACGAGCGCGGCGACCGAACCGTCGACGACGTCACCGTCCAGCCTGACATTGAGCTCGAAGGACTGGCCCACGTAGCGCAGGTCGGCAGTCCGCTCGGTGCGCACCTGGTCGGCCGGCACGCGCTCCTCATGCATCTGGCCGAAACCGCGCTCGTCAAGCGCGGCATAGGCCGAAGCAAGATCGGAAGCCGAAGTGTCGACGGCGTGCCGCTTGAACGAGGTGGCGTTGTCGTGCTCGATATTTGCGACCAGCAGGCCTAGCGCGGCAAGGACGCCCGGCGTCGGCGGCACGATCACCGTGCCGATCGACAGTGCCTTGGCGACCTGGCCGCCATGCACCGCTCCGCCGCCGCCGAGCACAACGAGGCCGAAGCCGCGCGGATCGTAGCCGCGATAGACCGTCCACAGCCTGATCTCGTTGGCCATGTTGGCGTTCACGATCGCGTGGATCGCCCATGCCGCCTCGTAGACATTGAGGCCCAGACGCTTGCCGAGCCGCTCGACCGCGTCATGCGCGGCCGCGAGATCGATGTTGACCTTGCCGCCGGCGAAATTGTCGGGGTTGAGCCAGCCGAGCACGAGGCTCGCATCGGTGACGGTCGCCTCGGTGCCACCGCGCAGATAGGCGGCCGGCCCCGGCTGCGCGCCGGCGCTCTGCGGGCCGACATGGAGACCACCGGCGCTGTCGAGCCAGGCGATGCTGCCGCCGCCGGCACCGATGGCGTTGCAGTCGATCATCGGCAGCCTGATAGGGTAGTTGACGATGCGGCCGTCCGTCGTGGTCAGGATGGTTCCGCCGCGCACCACCGCGATGTCCGCCGAGGTGCCGCCGACGTCGAGGCTGATGATATTCTGGAAGCCGGCGGCCTCCGCCACGAAATGCGCCCCGCGCACACCGCCGGCGGGACCGGAAACCAGCGTGCGGCACGGCGCCTCCATGATGCGGCCGGCCGAGCTGATGCCGCCGCGCGACTGCATCACCTCGAGATCGGCGGTGATGCCGGCGGCCAGCAGGCCGGCCTTGAGCTGCTCGATATGACGGCGCATCACCGGCTTCAGATAGGCGTCGAGGCCGGTGACGCAGACGCGCTCATATTCGCGGAAGACCGGGTCTACATCGGACGAGATCGAGATCGCGACCTGGGGATAGGTCTCCCGGATGATTTCGCGGATACGCTGCTCGTGGCGCGGGTTCAGGAATGAGAACAGACAGCAGACGGCGATCGCCTCCACGCCTTGCCCTTCGACGAGATCGCGCGCCACGGCCCGCACATGCTCCTCGTCCAGTGGAACCAGCACTTCGCCGTTCGGCCCGATGCGCTCGCGCACGCCGCGGCGCTGGCGTCGCGGCGCGATGAAGACCGGCGTCTCTGAATCGGTGAAGAGGTCGTAGAGCGCGGAACGCTTCTGGCGGCCGATTTCGAGCGTGTCCTCGAAACCCTGGGTCATGATGATGCCCGTCGGCGCGCCGCGATGCTCGATCACCGCGTTGGTGCCGACAGTCGTGCCAAGAATGAACCGGTCGACCCGGGAGGGATCGACGCCCGCCTTGTCGAGGACGCTGCGGATCGCGTCGACGATGCCCGCCGAGTAGTCGTCCGGCCGAGACACGACCTTGGAGATGGTCATGCGGCCGCTTTCGTCACTGAGGACGATGTCGGTGAAGGTTCCCCCGACGTCGACACCAAGGATCATAGCTCGCGTTCCTCTATTTGTTGCTCTATGCGCAACAGTGTTGCGTCATATAGAATTGGTAAAATGAATGGAGCGACCTTGTCAAGCGGCATCGCGGAGGTCGAGGCAATGTGAACGCTTCTGGCACCCAGAAGGCACGAAACTGGGCGAATACGGCAATGAATGCTGTAAAAGTGGGGAAATTTGGCTCAGGCGGAGCACGGGCGATCAACTTGCCGCGCCGTGTTTTAAACCCACTTGACAAACAGACAGCGCAGGAGCACGCTTTGAGACAGTGTTGGCACATACGCAACAATGGGGAACCAAGCCATGATTACTAGACGCGTATTCACTGCCGCTTCTCTGGCCGGCCTCGCGGCCCCGGCGTTGTGGCTCGGCACCAAGCCCGCTGCAGCACAGGAGAGCGTCCTAAGGGCGAAGGTCATTGCAGACCTTCAGTCGCTGGACCCTGTCTGGACGACGGCCTACATCACCAGAAACCATGGCTACATGGTTTTCGACACGCTCTTCGGGATGGATGCCGACCAGCAGTTCCAGCCGCAGATGGTCGACACCTATGAGGTTTCCGACGATCTCAAGCTCTACACCTTCACCCTGCGCGACAGCCTGGCCTTCCACGACGGCGCGCCCGTCACCTCGGAAGACTGCATCGCCTCGCTGCGGCGCTGGGGCGCCAAGGATGCCCTCGGCTCGAAGCTGCTGGCGGTAATGGACGATTTCGAGACCGTCGACGACAAGACGTTCCGTATCAAGCTCAAGCAGCCCTGGTCGCTTGTGATCCCCGCACTCGGCAAGGTCGGCTCGACCGTGCCGTTCATCATGCCCGCACGGCTCGCTGCCACTCCGGCAACCGAACAGGTCACCGAAATGGTGGGCTCCGGACCGTTCCGCTTCGTCGCCGACGAATATGTCCCCGGCGCCAAGGCCGTCTATGTGCGCAACGACGACTATGTGGCGCGCGACGAGCCGCCGTCCGGCACAGCCGGCGGCAAGGTCGTCAATATCGAGCGCGTCGAGTGGCACTTCCTCGACGATGTCACCGCCATGAATGCGCTCCAGCTCGGCGAGATCGACTTCTTCGAAGAACCCTCGCCCGAAATCCTGCCGGTCCTGCGCGCCATGGGGAACCTCACCGTCGAGGTCACCAACCCTCTCGGCCTGCAACTCGTCATCCGGCCGAACCACACCCAGGCACCCTTCGACAACGTCAAGGTCCGTCAGGCGTTCATGGCGGCGATAAACCCGCAGGAACATTTGCTGACCTACGTCAACGACCCCGAATTGTTCACGCAGTCCGGTTCGGCCTATCCTGCCGGCTCGCCATACTCCACCGAGGATGGCGCGGTCTCTTACGACCCAGAACGCGCCAAGGCGCTGCTCGAGGAGGCCGGCTACGACGGAACGCCGATCATCGTGCTGCAGGCGACGAACATCGCCACCAACCGCATCTTCAGCACCGTCACGGCGGAGCAGTTGCGCAAGGCCGGCTTCAACGTGCAGGTCGAGGCCAGCGACTTCGGCACCATGTTCGGCCGGGCGCTCAAGAACGATCCGGCGCAGCCGTGGCATCTCATCCATTTCGCCAATATCGGGCCGGACATGCTCGACCCGGTCATCAACCGCATGGTCTGGGGCAGCGGCGATTATCTCGGCTGGGCCAAGGACGACGAGATCGTCGGCTGGCAGGCCGCCTTCCTCGCCGAGCCCGACTTCGAGAAGCGCAAGGACTTCGCCACACAGATCCAAGTCAAGGCGCTCGATCTCGGCTTCTACTTCCCGGGCGGCATGTTCCGTCAGCCCTACGCCTTCGCCAACACCGTCCAGGGGGTCGTCACGTCGCCTGTGCCGGTGTATTGGAATCTGACCAAAGCGGGCTGACACCAGAAGACTGAAGACTATCGTGTTAGGCTATCTGATCAGGCGCACGCTCGCCGCGATCCCGGTCCTGCTTCTGGTCGCCGTGGCTGTATTCTCCCTTCTGGAGTTCAGCCCCGGCGACCCGGCGGAACTGATCGCCGGCGACACCGCTACCCCCCAGCAGATCGCCGCCATACGCGAGGCGCTGATGCTGGACCGGCCGCTGATCCCCCGGTTCGCGGCATGGTTCGGCGCTATCGTACAAGGAGACCTCGGGGTCTCCCTGTTCTCCCGGGTCCCGATCGCCACGCTCATCGCCCAGCGGCTCGAACCCACTCTCATGCTTGCCGCCACCACGCTCACCCTGGTCATCATCGTCAGCGTTCCGCTCGGCATTCTGGCGGCGGTTCGCGAAGGCACGATCCTCGACCGGCTCGTCGGCATATTCGCCGCCCTGTGCTTCTCCGTTCCCGTCTTCATTGTCGGGTATGGCCTGGTCGGCATCTTCTCGCTCAAGCTCGGCTGGCTGCCAAGCCAGGGCTACGTTCCGCTCTCGCAGGGGGTTGGCGCCTGCCTGCGGTCGCTGGTGCTGCCCTCGCTGACGCTCGGCGGCGTCTACATCGCGCTGATCACCCGGGTTACCAGGGCCAGCGTGCTCGAAGTGCTCAACGAAGACTATCTGCGCACCGCTCGCGCCAAGGGTGTGCCGTCCTTCTGGATATTGCTGCGCCATGCGCTTCCCAACGCCGCGATTCCGATTGTCACCGTCATCGGCTTCGGCCTCGGGGCCATGCTGGGCGGCGTCGTGGTCACCGAAACCGTCTTCAACCTCCCCGGGCTCGGCCGCCTGACGTCGGAATCCATCCTGCGTCGCGACTATCCGGTCATCCAGGCGCTGACGCTGCTCTTCGCCGCCGTCTATGTTCTCGTGAACCTGCTGGTCGATCTCAGCTACGGGCTGTTCGACCCCCGCGTTCGCCAGTGGGGAGGTCGCCGGTCTTGACCCTCTCGCTGCAAAGCCACAAAGCGCGGCTGGCCGGGCTGCGCCTGCCACGGGCGCGCATCATGCTGCCGCTGTCGGTCATCGCCCTGTTGGCGCTCGCCGCGCTCTTCGCCGCCTGGCTCACGCCCGATCCGAAGGCGCTGGACCCGATGGCGCGCCTGCTGCCGCCCAGCCTCGATCACTGGATGGGGACCGACCAATTCGGCCGCTCGGTCTTCGCCCGCGTCATCCATGGCGGCCAGACTTCGCTTGTGGTGGGCATTGCCGTTATGATCGCCACCACGCTTGCGGGTGTGTTCCTCGGCCTCGTGTCCGGCTTCTCGCCGCAGGTCGACAAGGTGCTGATGCGGCTGATGGATGCGGTCATGGCCATACCCGCGATCCTTCTCGCGATCGCCATGCTCGCCCTGTTCGGCGCCGGCACGGTCAACGTCATACTGGCAATCACGATCCCCGAAATTCCCCGCATGGCGCGCGTGGTCCGAGGGGCAGTCCTCACCATCCGCGAGCAGCCCTATATCGAGGCAGCCATAACCAACGGCGCCCGGCTACCGCGCCTGCTGGTCGCCCACGTCCTGCCCGGCACTGTGCCGGCGATCCTTGTCCAGGCCAGCTACGTACTTGCGGCGGCGGTTCTGATGGAGTCGATCCTGTCCTTCCTCGGCGCCGGCGCTCCGCCGGAGGTTCCGAGCTGGGGCAACATCATATCCGAGGGCCGGCTCCTGTTTACCGTTGCTCCGTGGGTCGTTATGGCTCCGGGCGCCTGCATCGCCCTGCTCGTGCTTTCCGTGAACCTTCTTGGCGACGCATTGCGGGACGCGATGGACCCGCGCATGCGCAGGCGGCTGGCATGACCGCGCATCGCGACCTTCTTCTGTCCGTCGAAGGCCTGACGCTGTCCGCGCGCGGACCGGCGGGCTGGACCCGCGTCGTCGACGGCGTCGATTTCGGGGTCTGCGCCGGCGAGACGCTGGCGATCGTCGGCGAATCCGGTTCCGGCAAGAGCCTGAGCGCGCTCTCCGTCATGGGCCTGCTTCCGGCCAGGGGCGTTCGCAGGGACGCCGGTCGCATCCGGCTGGCCGGCCAGCAAGTACACGAACTGGACGAGAAAGCGCTGAATCGACTGCGCGGCACGAAGATGGGCATGATCTTCCAGGAGCCGATGACGTCGCTCAACCCGGTGCTGACGGTCGGCTTTCAGATCGCCGAGACGATCCGCACCCACGAGCACGCGTCTGCCTCCGACGCACGGGCGCGGGCGCTGGAAATGCTCGACCTAGTCCGCATTCCCGATGCGCGGCGCCGCCTTGACGCCTATCCGCACGAGCTTTCCGGCGGCATGCGCCAACGCGTGATGATCGCCATGGCGCTGGCGCTGAAGCCGATGCTGCTCATCGCCGACGAACCGACTACCGCGCTCGACGTCACCATTCAGGCGCAGATTCTGGCGCTGATCGACGAACTCAAGCGCGATCTGAGAACGGCCGTCGTCCTCATCACGCACGACCTCGGCGTCGTGGCGCAGATGGCAGACCATATCGTCGTGTTCCGCAGCGGCCGGAAGGTGGAGGAGAACGACGTGTTCTCGCTCTTCGCCAAACCGGCGCATCCCTATACGCGCGCGCTCCTTGCCGCCAGCCCGCGCCATTCCTCGGGTTCGTGGCGCACCTCGCGGCTGAACGAGATGATTCCGGCCGACGACGCGCCTGGGGCCGACCGGAAAGGGCTTTCGTGATGACCGTTCCGGTGGTTCTGGCGGCCCACGGCCTCTCCAAGCATTTCACGCTCACCCCGGCGGCGAAGCTGCTCGGCCGGCCGGCGAGCTTTCTCCGGGCGGTGGACGGCATATCGTTCGAGCTGCGCCAGGGCGAGACGCTGGCGGTCGTCGGGGAGTCGGGTTGCGGAAAGTCCACTCTCGCCCGCCTTTTGATGCTCACCGTCACGCCGACCACGGGATCGGTGGCGCTGCGCGGTCGCGACGTCTCGGGCTCGACAGGCGGCGATCGCCAGAAGGCGCGTCGCCACATCCAGATGATCTTTCAGGACCCCTACGCATCGCTCAACCCGCGCATGACGGTCCGGCAGATCGTCGCCGAGCCGCTGCGCAACCTCACCGCCATGGGTTCCGCGGCACGCCAGGCCAAGGTCGCGGAGATCGTCGACAAGGTCGGCCTGCCGCCCAGTGCGCTGGATCGCTATCCGCACGAGTTCTCGGGCGGACAGCGGCAGCGAATAGCCATCGCCCGCGCCGTTGTCCTCGAGCCTGCCGTGATCGTCGCCGACGAGCCGGTTTCGGCGCTTGACCTGTCGGTACAGGGGCAGGTGCTCAACCTGCTCGCCGACCTCCAGAAGGACCTCGGCGTCTCGTATCTATTCATCAGCCACGATCTGGGCGTCGTCGAGTACGTCGCCGACACGGTCGCGGTCATGTATCTGGGCCGCTTCGTCGAGGTCGCTCCCCGGCGGCAGCTCTTCGAAGATCCGCGCCATCCCTACACGCGCATGCTCTTGAACGCGGTCCCGCCAATCGACCCCAACAACCGGCGCGCCTGGACGGCGACGGCCGGGGAACTGCCCAGCCCCGTCAACCTACCCAGCGGCTGCCGGTTCCGGACACGCTGCCCGCTGGCGTCGGACATCTGCGCGCGGGTCGAGCCCAGCCTGGACGGCGACGCGGGCGGCCACTTCGTCGCCTGCCACCACCCGGGCCAACCGCAGACGCAGCATGCCACGGCGTCGGCCGCGCCGGCGATTTCCGACTGATCCAGCACAGCATCCGAAGAGACCGTCATGAACGCCAGTCCGCCCGCAATCCCCACAACTCTCCCCGAGGCGGCGTATGACGAGGGCTTTGCGCCTGTCGGTCGGCGGATCGGGCTGATCGCCCTGTCGACCGACCTGGTTGCCGAGCGCGCCTTCGGATCGATCGTCGAGCGCGGTGGCGCGAACTATTTCACCACCCGCATCCGCTATATTCCGTCCTCGGAGCTCGCCGGCAGCCACGATGAGGAGGAGCAGGACATTGCGCGCGCGGCCGCGGTTCTGCTGCCGGAGGCCGGCATCGACGTGCTTGCGTTCTGCTGCACCTCCCGTTCAGCTGAAAACGGCGAGCGCGAGACGATCGATTTCCTGGAGAAGTTGCGGCCCGGCATCGCCTGCACCACGCCGCTGACAGCCGCCGCCGAGGCCTTGCGCGCGCTGGGCATCAGGCGTCTCGGCCTCGTCTCGCCCTATCTTCTGGTCGGACACAATGCGGTCCAGCGAGCGCTCGGCGACCTCGGTTTCGAAGTGGTCCGCTCGGCGTGCTTCAATCTGGCGCTCGGCTCGCAGTTCGCGCGGCTGACCACTGCGGCCATCGCCGATGCCGCGCGTTCCGTCGCCGCCGGCGGCGGCATCGACGGGATATTCATCTCGTGCGCAGGCATACGCAGCATTCCGGCAATCGAAACGCTAGAACGCGAAACCGGCCTGCCCGTTGTAACCAGCGCGCAAACCATGGCATGGCACTCCCTGCGCCTCCTCGGACAGCCGTCCGCTCCCGAGCAGCCGGGCAGTTTGTTCCTTGTAGCATAAGGCGACGCAGATGTTTCTCGGCTTCGATCACTTGATTCTCACCGTGTCCGACCTCGACCGGGCGACGAGCGATTTCGAGGCGCTGGGCTTTCGCGTGACCTGCCGGGAGGATGCCGACCCGGCGCCGTTCCGCAACCGGCTGGTCTGTTTTGCGGATGGCAGTTACATCGAGCTGGTCGTGTTCCACGACCCGGCTTTCGCGGCCACCCACCGTTTCGCGCCGTTGCTCGAAGAAGGCGATGGTTGGGTGGAAGCCGTGCTGCTGACCGATTCGATCGAGGACGACGCCGCGCGCCTTTCTGCCGCCGGGCTGCCTTTCCACGGGCCTCGCTCGATGGAGAAGCCGCTGGCCGACGGGCAACGCTGGTCCCTGTCGGTGCTGGTGCCGGGGCGCGGCTACGGTCACCCAGCGCTGCCCATGCTGGCGCAGGATCTATCGGATCATACCCTGCGGGTGCCGGATCATTCGGTAATTCACCCGAACAACGCCGTGGGTACGGCCGGGATCGCGCTTCTCGTGCGCGATGTCGACGCCGCCTCGGCGCAGATCGGGACGCTGCTGAGCACGGAATCGATCGATATCCCTCCTCCTGAGGGAGCAGCCGACGCGCGACGCCTCACGTTCGGCGCCCGCCACGTCGACGTGCTGGCGCCGGCACCCGGCAGTGCGCTGGACGATCATCTCGCCCGCCGTGGCGAGGGTCTCCTTGAAATCCGGATACTGGGCGGGCCGTCGCGAGAACTTGTCGCCAGCCGCGCCCGCCTCACCTTCGTCTGACAATCCTGCCGGCCGTCCCGCGCGTGATCGCCGCAAGGTCCGGGCAGCCGGCCTCGGACCCGACAGGCTTAATGAATAGTCAACGCTTGCCGTTCAGGATCATCCGCCAGTGGGCTTGATGCGTGGGCAGGTGCAATGCCGGATACGATCGTGACGCGCGCCGAGATGCGCGAAGAGACGGCGGAAGCCGTATGCGAGATCGCCATCTGCCTTGCCCAGGCCATTCACGAGCTCGACCCCGACGCCCACCGGCGGATGAACTTCAACGCTGGCAAGGCCTACAACCGCCTGATCGGCGAACGCCGCGAACTGGCCGCCGACATTCTCTACCGTTTCGGCCGCGCCCTGATGGACTCGAGGCTGTTTCCTGAGTCCGGCCAGACGGATGACGAGAGCGGCGAGTTCAATTGAGCCGCCGTCCGGAATCGGGGAGGTCTAGCGAGAAGGCCGGAATGCCGATCTCGAAGAACTCCCCTCCACCGTTGCGCACCGTGTAGCTGCCCACCATGAAGCCCGAAGGCGTGCGCAGAGGGCAGCCCGACGTATACTGGAAGCTGTCGCCGGGGTTCAGTTCAGGCTGCTCGCCCACCACGCCAGGCCCGCGCACCTCCTCGACGCGCCCCGCGCCGTCGGTGATGCGCCAGTAGCGCGCCAGCACCTGGATCTGCACGTCGGAATTGTTGGCGATGGTGACCTTGTAGCCCCACACCCACCGCCCCTCGTCGGGGTCGGAGCGATCTGGCAGATAGAAAGGTTCCACCGCCACTTCTATGTCGCGCGTGGTGCTGCGATACATGGTGCGCTCCCGCGTCGCTGACCTTGAAATCTGTCACAGCGGGTTGGACGGTCAAGGCCGGCTGGCGGAAATTTGATGCCGCCGCGCCTCGGCGAGGCGGAAATGGGCGTGGGGAGTGCACTGCAATGCTCGACGGCTGGGCGAAGCCGAAGATCGATCCGCTGCTTGGGGTGCTGGCAGAACGTCTCGCCCGCGCCGGCGTCACTGCCAACGCCGTCACGCTGGCGGCGTGTGGCATCGGGCTCCTTGCGGCCGCAGTCATCGCCGCCGGCCATCCTCTGGTCGGCCTCGCCCTTCTGCTTCTGAGCAGGCTGGGCGACGGGCTCGACGGCGCCATCGCCCGCATCAATGGCCGCACGGATCTGGGCGGCTATCTCGACATCGTGCTCGACTTCCTGTTCTACGGCGCGATCCCGCTCGGCTTCGTTCTTGCCGATCCCGCCCAGAACGCGGTGGCCGGCGCGGTCCTGGTGTTCTCGTTCTATGTCAACGGGGCGAGCTTCCTCGCCTATGCGGCGGTAGCGGAGCGGCGCAGGATGGAGACGAGCGCGCGAGGGCCTAAATCGCTGTTCTTCACGACAGGGCTGACGGAAGCGACCGAAACAATCGCGTTCTTCGTCGCCTTCTGCCTGTTTCCGGCATCGTTCCCGCTGCTGGCGTTTATCTTTGCCGCGCTGTGCCTTTACACGGCGCTATCGCGCATCGTTCTGGCATGGCAAAGCTTCGGCGGCAAAGACATGCCCTTGCCTGCCGAAGCCGATGAAGGCCGGGATTGACCCGTTACGACAGGTAGCCCAGAAGCCACAGGATGATGATGATCGGCAGGGGGATGCCGATGAGCCAGAGAAGACCGCCCTTTAGCATGGTTCAAACCCTCAGATAGCGTTGTGCTTCGTGAGAACTCGTCCGGCCGGGCTTGGTTCCGCGAACCATTGAAATCTGTTGCCCGCGGCGGGTCGGCGACCCTACATTAGGCCGTGGCGCCTGCGGCCTTTGCGCCGCGATTCAGCCCAAGCACGAAAAGCCCGCCGACAAAATAGGCTATCAGGCCATAGGCAGCGGGCGGGATCGCCATTTCGGGGTCGTTCAGCATATACTCACTCATCGCCAGTGCGATGACCAGCGCGGCATTGTGAAAGCCGATCGACATGGACAGCGCGACTGCCTGCCGGCGCTCAATCCTGAGCATCCTGGGAACCCAGTAGCCGACAGCCAGGCTCATGAGGTTGAAGGCCAGCGCAACCGCTCCGACGGTGCGGCCCCAAGTCGCCAGCAATCCCCATTGGCCGATAAGGGCCATCATCACAACAGCCGCCAGAAACAGCATGGCCAGCAGCTTCACCGGCTTGTCGAGACGGGCCGCGAAGGCCGGATATCGCGTGTGAATGTAGACCCCAACCAGAGCGGGCACGATAGCGATGACAAATATCTGCAGTGCCTGATGAAGCTCGACCCTGACGGCGCCCTCTTCGCCATAGAACGCCAGCAGCGACAGGTTCGCGATGATCGGCAGGGTCACCATCGCCACGAGCGAGCTCACGGCGGTCAGCGAAATGCTGAGAGCGACGTCGCCGCGTGCAAGATGCGTGTAGAGCGCCGCCGACGTCCCGCCGGGGCTTGCCGCCAAAAGCATCATGCCGACGCAAATCGCCGGCGGCAGATCCGAGAAATAGACGAGCACGAAGCAGAGCGCCGGAAGTATCGCCACCTGGCAGAAAAGGCCGACCGCCACAGGCCATGGCCGCGCAAGGATGCGAAGGAAATCGTCAAGCCGGAGCGACAGGCCCAGCCCTAGCATGATGATGCAAAGGGCCACAGGCAGGCCGATGCTCAATGCCAGACTGGACTGCATGCGCCTCTCCGGAGTGTAGAAGAACATGCTAATGTAAAGTCGTTACCGGACCCTGAACCCTCCAACAGCGCCCAACCGCCATGCCGACGCGGTGTCGCCAACGGCCGCGACGGCTCGTTTCCGACCGAAAGGGTTCAGATTATTGCGTGGTTGATTGGAGCGGGTGAAGGGAATCGAACCCTCGTCGTAAGCTTGGGAAGCTTCTGCTCTACCATTGAGCTACACCCGCAGCCGCGCCATTACTCCGCCAGGCGGGTGCCCGCTGTCAAGATGGCTCGCGAGGCGCATGGCGCTTGACGGAGCCAGCGCTTCGTCCCACTTCTGCGCCGTCAACCGCCCCGAGGAATCAGCCGCAGTGAACGCCCTCAAGACGCTGATCGAATCGCGCCGCTTCGAGGCTGCGATCACCGTTCTCATCATCATCAACGCGATCACGCTCGGCCTCGAGACGTCGCCCGGTATCATGCAGCAATTCGGCCCGATCCTCGTCGCGCTCGACACCGCGGTGTTGGCCATCTTCGTCGGTGAATTGGTAGCCCGCTTCGCCGTCTACCGGCTCGACTTCTTCAAGGACCCGTGGCGCATCTTCGATTTATTCGTCGTGGCGGTCGCGCTCATCCCGGCCACGGGCAACATGTCCGTGCTCAGGGCGCTGCGTATCCTGCGCGTGCTGCGTCTCGTTTCGGTCGTTCCGTCGCTGCGCCGCGTCGTCAGCGGCCTGGTTTCGGCGCTGCCGGGCATGGGCTCGATCGTGCTTTTGCTCGGCCTCGTCTATTACGTGTTCGCGGTGATGGCGACCAAGCTGTTCGCCGAAACCTTCCCGGAAAAGTTCGGCACGCTCGGCAACTCCGCGTACACGCTGTTCGAGATCATGACGATGGATTCGTGGTCCACCGGCACCGTTCGCCCGATGCTCGACGTCCACCCTCTGGCATGGACCTTCTTCCTGCCCTTCGTGATCGTCACCAGTTTCGCCGTGCTCAACCTGTTTATCGGCATCATCGTCTCGGCCATGCAGGAGGTGCACGAAACGGAGGCCGCCGAGGAGCGCGACCAGATGCAGGACGAGCGGAAGGCCATGCTGGCCGAGGTGCGGGCGTTGCGGGAGGAAATCCGGGCGTTGCGGGCCGAGCGCCAGAGCTAGGCATCACCTAGCCGAACACCGACCAGCCCATCTTCTCCGACAGCAGCTCCAGCGCCAGCGTGCCGAGCAGCGAGTTGCCGTTCTCGTCCAGCGTCGGCGACCAGACGGCGACCGAGGCTACGCCCGGAGCGATGGCGAGGATACCGCCTCCGACGCCGCTCTTGGCCGGCAGGCCGACGCGGAACGCGAAATCGCCCGACCCGTCATACTGTCCGCAGGTCAGCATCATGGCGTTGACGCGCCTTGCCAGCCTTGCATCGTCGCTGCCGTCCGGCTCACCGCCACCGGTCTGCTTGCGCATCAGGTAGCGTCCGGCAAGCGCGAGCTGGCGACAGGAAAGCGCCAGCGCACACTGGTCGACATAGGGCTTCATCACCGCCTCGACATCGTGATTCAGATTGTCGAAGGCTTTGCACATGTTCGCCATAGCCCTGTTGGTGAAGCCCGACGACGCCTCCTTGTCGAAGACGGCGCGGTCGACACCGATTTCCTTGTCGCCGGTTTCGGCGACCAGCATGTCGCGCACGGTGCGGGGCCCGTCATGTTTCTTGGGCAGGTCGAGAAGCATGTCGACCACGACGATAGCGCCCGGATTGATGAACGGGTTGCGCGGCTTGCCCTCGTGGCGTTCCAGGTCGACGATCGAATTGAACGGGTCGCCCGACGGCTCGCGCCCGACCCGCTTCCACACCGTGTCGCCGAAGGCGCGCAGCGCGATCGTCAGCGAGAATACCTTGGAAATGCTCTGGATTGGAAAGGCGGTGTCAGCGTCGCCGCCGACAATCATCTCGCCATCGACCGTGACGACGGCGATGCCGAAGCGGTCGGTCTCTATGTCGGCCAGCCCCTCGATGTGCTCAGCCGCGTCGCCGAACTGTTCGATGATGCCCATGCGCGCGACGATGTCGTCCACCGACTGGCGCAGGTGCTCGCTGTCGACCGCTCTTTCCTTTTTCGCCATCTGCCTCTCCGGATCTGAACCGCAGAAGCAACGCCGCAGGCCGCGATAGGCTCCGCCGGATTGCGCCGCGTCTAAACCGCGAGCGCCAGTTCCTGCATTGCAGGCTCGAACGGTCGGATCGCCACGCTGTCACGCGTCATGGTGACGAAGCTGCCCGGCGGCACAGCCTGCCAGCTCGGCTCGTCTCGGTCGAACGGCTCGGAGACGAGACAGCGGCCCTGATCGCCGCGGAAGCCACCGGCATAGAGCGTCGGCGCGCTGCCGCCTATTGCATAGCGCACGGCGAAGAGTCGCGCCCCGTCGGAAAAGGCGGCCGTCAGTTTCAGCTTCGGCTCGATGCCGGCGCGCGCCGCCGTCTCGCAGATACGCGCTACCGTGCGCCGTGCCGCGCCCATCGGGTCCTCATCCAGCCCTTCGGCCAGCATCATCAGGAAAATGAGCTCGGAATCGGTCGAGCCGTGCATTTCATCGTACAGCCCGTCTGAAAGGCCCGCCTCGAGCGGCCGGCGGATCCGCTCGAATTCGCCGATCTGGCCGTTGTGCATGAACGACCATCGGCCTGATACGAAGGGATGGCAGTTGTCGCGGTTGGTGGCACCGCCCGTCGAGGCGCGCACGTGGGCGAGGAACAGCGGCGAGCGGATCTGTCGGCACAGGCTCTTCAGGTTGCAGTCCGACCAGGCTGGCAGGATGTCGCGATAGCGACCAGGTTCGCGCCGGTCGCCATACCAGGCGATGCCGAAGCCGTCGCCGTTGGTCGCCGTCTTGGCCTCCAGCGCGCCGTGGCTCTGGGCGATCAGCGAATGGGCGGGCGCGGTGACGATGTCCTCCAGGAAGACCGGCTCGCCGAGATAGGCCGCCCACCTGCACATCGCCTCACTTCCCCCTCTTGTGCGTCCTCTCATAGAGCTCGCGGACGATCCGCGAAGCAGTAGTCTCGAACAGAAACGGCAAGAAAGCGTGAACGAGTGCCGCACCCGCCGCCATCGTCAGCCGGGAGGCGAACCAGGCGGCGAAGGCCATGTGGCCGAAATAGCTCTCACCAACGGTGGCGGGATGGTCGGTGAACAGTCGGGCGATGCGGGTCGTCACGGCGGTGTCCTCCTCAAGCGCGCAACGGCCGGTCATGTTTGCCGGCCACTTAGGACACCATAACGCGCTCGGTACGAACATTATCCCATGTTGTCCTTGCTTTCATACATAGCGTCGAACATCATCCCAGTATGGCTCGCGAGATCGATACAATTGACCGCCGATTGCTGGCCGAACTGCAACGCGATGCTACGTTGACGGTAGACCAGTTGTCCGAGCGGCTGAACCTGTCGCGCAATGCGTGCTGGCGGCGCGTCAAACTGCTGGAGGAGCAGGGCGTGATCACCGGACGGGTGGCGTTGGTCGACGCCGAGAAGCTGGGGCTCGGCCTGTCGGTCTTCATCCTGGTGCGCACTTCGCACCACAATCCCGACTGGCTGAAGCGCTTCCGGGAGGCGGCAACTGCGCTACCGGAGATAACCGGCGTCTACCGGATGTCGGGCGACCTGGACTATGTGCTGCGCGCCCGCGTCGCCGACGTGAAGGCTTATGACCGGCTCTATCAGCGGCTGATCGCCCGGGTGCCGCTGGACGACGTCTCCGCCTCCTTCGTCATGGAAGAGATCAAGGAGACCACGGCGGTGCCGGTGGAGATTAGATAGTCAGTGAGTCGAAAGAAACCGCGACTGCTGCTGGGCTTCCGCTCAGCCCTCGGGGGCGCGATCAAAGCGAAATGCCGTGAAATCAGGAATGGTGGACGTTTCCGGCGAAACGTCAAACCAAATCTTCGACACGTTAGCGGAATGGGAGCAAATCCTGCGGGATACCTCCCTGTCACGGAGGCACAGATCACCGTCGATGTAGGGGGGGCTTTGTTATGTCCCCCGACCCGACGAATACAGCCGACCATAATAAGAACGGGAAACACGAAACCCGCCCCTTTTCCATCCGCCTGACCGACGCCGAGAAAATCCTGCTGCTGGCTCGTGCGGGTCGCGTGCCGCTCGGTACCTATATCCGCGATGCGTTGCTGTCCGGCGATGTACAGGCCAAGCGGCGGCGGATGGCCAATCCCGTAGTGGATCATGCGGCGCTGGCGCGCGTGCTGGCGGCGCTCGGCCAGACGCGGCTTTCCAGCAATCTCAACCAGCTTGCCAAGGCCGTGAATATCGGTGTGCTGCCGGTCACGCCGGAAACGGAAGCCGAGATTATGGACGCCTGCCGCGCCGTGTCCGTCATGCGTGGCGACTTGGTGCGGGCGCTCGGCCTCATGGAAGGCGGTGCGCCATGATCCTCAAGGGCAGCAAGCGCGGCGGCGCGGTCGATCTCGGCAAACACCTGCTCAAGCCCGAGAACGAACATATCGAGATTCACGAGGTTCGCGGCTTCGTGGCAGATGATGTCGTGGGTGCGCTCAAGGAGGTGCAGGCGATCAGTCGCGGCACGAAATGCCGCAAGTTCCTGTTCTCCCTTTCCCTGAATCCGCCGGAAACGGAAAGTGTGCCTGTCAAGGCGTTCGAGGACGCCATAGAGGCAATCGAGGCCAAGCTTGGGTTGAGCGGCCAGCCGCGTGTCATCGTCTTCCATGAAAAGGAAGGCCGCCGCCATGCGCATTGCATCTGGTCGCGGATCAATGCCGACACCATGACGGCAATCGACATGCCGCATTTCAAGCTCAAGCTTCAGGATGTCGCTCGCAAGCTCTATCTCGACCATGATTGGAAGGTGCCGGGCGGGCTGCTGGACAGCGCCTTGCACAATCCGTTGAACTTCGACCGGAAGGAATGGTTTCAGGCGAGACGGACGGGTCAAGACCCGCGCATCATCAAGGCGTTCTTTCAACAAAGCTGGGCCGCGTCCGATTCCGACAAGGCATTCAGGCAGGCGCTCGAACAGCGCGGCTATTTTCTCGCACGCGGTGATCGCCGCGCCGTGGTGGCCGTCGATGTTCACGGTGAGGTCTATGCCGTGGCCCGATGGGCGAACGTCAAATCAAAGGATGTCGTCAACCGCATGGGCGATGACCTTGCTGCCCTGCCTTCGGTGGATGAGGCACGCGAACGCATCGCCGAAACTGTGCAGGAGAAGATTCGCGGCTTCGTCGGCGATGCGATTACGGATTTCAGAAGCGCGGCGCAGGCCGTGGAAGCCAAACGGCTGGCGATGGTCGAGCGCCATCGTGCCGACCGCCGCGACCTGCAAACCGGACAGGACGAACGTTGGATCGAGGAAGCCCGAGAACGCGCCGAACGATTCCGACGCGGCATGCTTGGTCTATGGGACCGCCTGACGGGCAAACATGCGAAGCTGCGCCAGCGCAACGAGATTGAGTCCGCCGCCGCCGCAACCCGCGATGCCGAGGAAAAGCAGGCGCTCATCGAACGCCAGCTTGATGCGCGCCGCCAGTTACAGCGTGAAATCGTAAACGCGCGGCGGCTGCACACCCAAGAGGTTACACGGCTGCATCGGGAAATCTCGGCTTCTACCAATCTGGAACAAGAGCAGAATCATTCGCCGCGTCGCACGCGCGGCCTTGAGCAGCGCTTACGTCTATGAAAAAGTGGCGCAGGCAGGGAATAGTCGACACCCTTGAGGGTAAATCATACCGAACATTGAAACGGAATACTATGATTCTGTTTCAAATCGCCTCCCTCATCATCACTTGGTCGGCCTAGAGCTTCCATTGACCAAGGCGGTCGTCATCATGTCGTCCGACATGGCCAAATCTGTAATATTTCCTGTATAATTGAACGGAGAAGCAAACACCGCGTATATTTGTAGGATGCCAGAAAGCGCTGCCGACGCAGGCCAGACTGGTCCCAGCCCGCCTTCCGTCCACTCTGTCGCAAAATACTTGGTAGTCACCCCTGCATATAATCCTTTGTAAAACCCCTGAACATACTTCATTTCCCTTTTATTTGTCTCTTCGGGTAAAATTGTGTTTAATGGTGTATAGTCTACCCCGTCGAATAATACAGATCCAAAGTAAATGTCATCTTCATTTGGTTCTACAAATCTTTTTATAGTTCTGGTAATCACATCGGGGCGAAATATTTTGACAACTTCGGCAGTTGCGTCCGCTTTTGGCTTGCCGATGTCGGATGGGCGAAAACACGTACGGCCCATATCATCCGCACTTACATCAGACGCATCAATAAGGAGCATTTCCTTGACGCCGCACAAAGCCGCGAACAAAGCGGGCCAGCAACCACTCCCACCCGTACCCAAGACCGTTACCTGTTCCGGAATTGTGATGCCTTCAATCCCGTGCATAGCGGCAACAATATCAATAGGTTGAGATTGGGCCGACACAGAGGTTGCAACACCAGATGCGAGCGCCGAACCGGCAGCCAAAATCATCAGGTCGCGTCGGTCGATAGTAGTCATAACAAACCTCCCTCAGATTGAGAGGTGGATACTGATACCTAAATAGCAGATAAACAAGCTAAATAATTGGATACGTTCAGTGACAGCTGCGCTACGCTTACGTTCGCGCCTCTCCCGAAAGGACAGCTTGCGTTTTTGAGAGATGAAACAGAATTATCAATTCTGTTTCATAGGGACAACAGATGCGGCTTAAGCAGCCCCACCATTGCCAACCTATCGCACCGACAGCACAGAAATCTCGCCCGCGCCGCTATGGATGCGCGGGCGGATCATGATTTCCACGTCCTGATCGAGCGCGGTGAGGAACCCCATTAGCTTCTCTACGGAAAACCCGTCGAGCCGGTAATTGGCCAGTGCCGAAACTTTAGGCTGCGGGATGCCGAGAAGCTGCGCCGTTTGATGTTGCCGCAAACGGCGGGACTTGACGATTTCGTTGATCGCCATCGCAAGACGGGTCTTGGTCTGGCGGTCGGATGCATCGGGAAGCCCGATATCGGCGAAGACGTTGCTCGTGCCGTGTGTGATGTCTTCGGTCATTTTCGCCCTCCTTTCCCTTGTGGCGTCGAGGGTTGATTGTTCGATTCAAAATCGGCGCGCGCGCGTTTCAAACGTTCGCGCACCAGTTCGACATCCGATTGCGCGGTGCGGATGCCGGACGGCGATTTCTTCTGAAAGGCGTGAAGCACATAAACCACGCCCTCGAAACGCACCGTGTAGATCGCTCGATAGGCGTCACCGTCATAACGCTCCACGACCTCGAACACGCCAGCGCCTTCGCCTTTCCACGGCTTGGCCTGCGGGTGCTTGCCGCCAAGCTGGGCCACGCCGAGCGCATATCCCATGTCGCCCTTCACCGGATCGGGGAACGCCATGAAATCCGCCTTCGACGATCCTACCCAATGCAACGGCTTCTCGCGCGATGGCGGATATCGGTTCATAACCAGAATATACCATTTCCGGTATAATTTTCAAGGATGATGTTGGGAACGACTACAGGCTCGGCATGTCCAGTTTCAGGTCGTTCATATTTCTGTAAACAGGCGATGCTGCCGCCCCGAAATCGCGGCGGACGGGTGCAACGTCATCGACATCGATTCCAGCGATACGGTTGCGAACGTCGATAGGTGCGAAAGCTTCAAGTTCCCGCTCGATGTCGGCAATATCCTCGACGGTCAGATCGCCTGCCTCGATGCGGGCTTCGGCTGCATCAATCCGGTCCAGCAGTTCAAGCTTTCGCTCTCTGTCATCGACCAGCCTATGTTTGGCGTTGAGGTCGGGCAAATAGCTGTCTGCCGCCGGACGCCAATCTTCAATCAGATCAGGGTCGATGTCGTCGGCGTAGAGTTCAATACCGTGTTCATCAAAAACCCGCAGGCCGTCCTCGGTCTTGAACACGCGGCGGCCATCAGGAAGCACATAGGCTTTTGATAGCATATCATCGAGGCGCTTCTGCACCTCGGCCAGTTGACGTTCGTTCTCCAGCAGGAATTCGACGGTGACGGTGCGGTAGTCCTCAAGCTTGACTCGGAACTCGAATATCTGCGCCTCGGTTGCCAGCACTGCCGTTATAGCAAGGTCGGAGACATCATCATCGAACCGATCCGCGCGCAGGGTTTCCTTATGACGACGCTCAGCCTCGCGGAAAAAATGCTGCTGTTCGGCGCGATAGGCCGCGCTACGCGCGAATTGCTTTTTCCATGCGTGGTCATCGGCTTTGAGGATCATTCAGCACACTTCCTGTTGGCAAGCGCGGAAATAACCGCAGCGGGCGGGTAGTCAGGATACCTGCCAAGCGTTGCGTAGATCGTGTCGAGCGTTTTGTCGTCCTTGTAGAACCAGTCGTAGATGCAGTTCATGCCCACGGCGTCTTTTCCGCCGACCGTGTAGCGATGGAATGCGATCCCTTCGATAATGCCCGCGACGAAGGGGTAATGATCTTTGGAATCCAGCTTGCCGAAAACGGCATGAGCGCTGAGGTCGCGCGCATAGGACGGCGACACGCCGACAACAGCCGAAACAACAATCCCTGACAGGACTGCTTTTACATTTGCGATTTCGAGGAAGTTCCTCAACATAAAAGTTCTGTTTCGTTGAGATTTGAATAATGGCCCTCATTTCTGGTAAGATATTATAGAAATTGGCGTTTTGGGCGCTTGGCCGAGGTGGCTTTGCGACGGGCACGAAAGGGAATGTTTATGTGCCCTTCCGCCAACCGATAAGCCATTGAAACAAAAGGAAACATGACCAGACGCATTGCATACCTGCGCGTGTCCACCTCCGAGCAGACACCCGCCCGCCAGATCGAAGGGTTGAAACACCTCGCCGACGAGCTGCATATCGAAACCCTGTCCGCCGTGGCACGGCGCAGGCCGGTCTATGAAAGCGTGATTGAGCGGCTGCGCGCCGGTGATGCGCTGGTGATCTGGGATTTGGACCGCGCCTATCGTTCGTCCAAGGACGCCATCAACGAGTTGGATGCCCTGCACGATCGCGGCGTGCATTTCCACATCGCCAACCTGCAACTCGACACGACCGCACCGCATGGCAGGCTGATCTATACGATCCTGAGCGGGCTGGCCGAGTTCGAGCGCAACTTGCTCGTCCAGCGCACGAAGGAAGGCATTGAAGCTGCGCGCGAAAATGGCAAGCGGATCGGCAGGCCGCCGAAGCTGACCGACCGCCAACTATTCGATGCGCATTACCGGCTGGCGACCAAACAGGCCACGCGGGCCAAGATCGCCGCCGAGCACGGCATAGCTCCGTGGACACTGACACGGGCGCTGCGCCGTTCGATGAACAAACCGGCGCACTGATCCTGTTCCCTGTTCGATGCGGGCCGCAGGCCCCTCGAACCCGCCCGACAGGGTGGCACGATGTTCCCCGTCCCGATAGCCATTGCCAATCACGGCGAAGGGCAAATTGCATAAGCCATCGGCGTTGCAATAGGTGGTTTTTCGGCGCGTCCGAAAAATGCGCCGCAGGTGCAAGCCGGTTGCCTGCTCCGTGATAGGCTGATCGTCGGGATGGAATGGAACATGAACCTTGACTACGGGGCATGGTGAGAGCTGCGATCTCCCTGTGTCGAAAACCGTAAACGGAACAGCGGTCGTGGTCGAGGGGCGCGAAAGCCCTCGTCGGGTTGCAAGGGGCCGATGCCCTTTGCTCGATGGGTGCAGGGAGAGCGGAAATCTCCTGCACGTGGTCCAGCGGCAAGAGGCTGGCGCTCATCCAATCCGCGCAGGGTTGGTCAAGGGTGTCGGGAGCAGGGACGCTCCTGACTGGCGATGCAACGACCAGACGGTGCGAGTGGTCAACCGGCGATACGGTTGGATGGCGCATGATGGCTCAATGCCGGAAATGCGCCACGGGCCGGAAGGGGATGCAACGGGGAAACGCGCCAGCGGGTTTCCCCTTGCCAAGGTGCGGCTGTATTACAGCCGACATCTTGCGAGTGGGCCAAAGGTCCGCGAAGGGCGGTTCATATGAACCGACAGCTTGCACCACGCTGCAAAGAAGCGAAGTTCCATAACCCAAGGTTCGATTCCGTTGTCGAAATGCCTGACGCAAGGTATGATTAGATTCGGGTTCAGCACCTGTGACCTGTCGCCGGGTCAAACGCTTCAGATGCACCACACCGTCACAGACCACATTCTTCATAGTGGGCTGCTGCGTAATCGGCGAACAGCAGCCTTCAGATGGAGGATGTCTCTGTGTTCACCATGCATATTTCACTCACCGAAGCAGCCCTTGATGCGCTCAAAGCCGAACTCTTGGCCTTGCTGCCTGACGTAAAGTCGTCCCACCGATGCGAGGCTATCGGTCGGGGACTGGGCTTCAACACCTATGCGGCTGCGCGGACCGCAGCCAGATCACCCGCCTCGTGCAACGCAACTATTCATCCCGCCGCATTCGTCTCGTATCTGGCGCAACACGGCTTCAACACGTCATCTATTCCGCTTTTTCATGCAGCGGCAAAGGTTGCGCTGAGAAGCGTTGCCGAGCGAACGCCGAGGCTGACGATCTGGGGGATGGGGATCGGTCGTCCTCAAGCCAGCGCAAATGGAAAGAGGGAAACCGGCGCTGAATTTAGCAAGCGCCATGTGGAGGCCCGCGACGAACTGACAAGCAACTACGCTGTCAGGCCATTTCTTGTGTCGCTGGCGCTGTTGGAGAGGGTCACGCCGACCAAGACCATACGTAAGGGGACGGGGAGCTACTGGCTGAAACACATCGCCGAAAACTATGCCTGTAGCTATCCTGATGGGGGAGAACTCGGACCGCGTTACGTGCCGAATGGGGCTTTCATAGCGGCGGCGATCCATGCCGGTTTCCGCTATAGGTCCAGCATAGACGAGTATGGCTATGACGAGGTGAATGTGCGCTTCAATATGTCGAGACCGCGACTGGTTGATCTGGACTGCGAGATTCGGCCGGACGGCGGATACGCCGAAGATCGTCGCAGGAAGCAGGCAGCACGCGACGAGAAGCTTCGCCAGCGGCAGGACTATCTTGCCTACGGGCAACTAGTCCGATCCTATACGAACTAAGGAGGCTTTTAAACGAGATGGAAGGGCTGCTAGTAACAGAGAATCTGCGCGTGACAGCGCACCGTTCTGCTCAAGGCTGAAGTGATGATCATCAATAGACACAGAAGATGGCAGAGCGTTTCATGAGCCTGCGACTGAGGACCCAGCGGCAATGCTGAGTTCGCATTCATACGATATTGAGTTCCAACATAACTGCAATATTTGATAATAATCATTCTTCATATTGAGAGGGAGTAACCAAAATCATTGGTGATGTTGATTAAATTGTCGGGGGAAGGGTAGGCGGAGTGATACTTGAGTTGACGATTCATCTCACAAGGGGGTGCACTTTGGTGCCTAGCAACGAGAAGAAGATTGGTGTCTTAAAGGCTATCATTACACGCGTTGTAAAATTTTACAGTAAACTGAACGCCCCACTCCGGGTAGTAATAATACCTACGCTTATTACTATTTTCACCATACTTCTGCGGCAAACAGAGGCGGACAGTGGCTTTTTATATTTGGCTCTTTTTGTATTGGCTGCATTAGTTCTTGTCCAGAATGCCCTATCTTATCTTGATGGGGAATCCGCACGCTCCGCGGCAGAAAGGGGAAGAAATTTCCAAACTGTTGTCGAAAACTTAAATATTCTTGTAAGAAAAAAGGAGGAGGCCCTCAGAGAGCCTCTGATAAGGCACAAAAACAACCCAAATAAAGCGGTATTTCATGCTTCAAACAATTTAAGCTTGGAAAATTCTTTATTAAAAATCAACGAATGTCTTTATAATACAATAATTGACTACGTGAGGCAGCGTAGCTCCGGTCAAAGAACCGATATAACTTGCTCTCTTGTTAGAGTTGCCGGAGGAGAACTTCGGCCAATTCATATAAAAAGTGCCTTCGATATCGACGCCGCTCGGGTTCGCCTATCCAAAATAAGAGTTGATGATGGAATCTCCTTTGCCTCTTATTTGTGGAATGCTGACTCTACCCATATACTTTCTGGCCCGACCCAGAGGCTTGGGGAACTGGGTCGCTTTACGGTGTTTGAGACAGGGGGCGCGAGTCAGATTCGGTCGATAATGGGGTACAGGATTGATATTGATATGGAGCCGAGGATGATGTGGCTGATAGATTCGAGCGAAGAGGATTCGCTTCCCAATTCGGAAGAAAAGAAAGATCAAGCTCGGATAGACCACCTCAATAGGGTCTTTGCAACTTTCTCAACTAGAGTAAAATGCGAATTAGCATTTGACGAAGCAAGAACATTGTTTAATGATAAAGTTGCAACAGAGATATTTAGAGGTTAAATTATTATGGAAAAATATATACATGATGAGTTCAACGATAGTGCGTCAAGAGTTGGCGCCAGTGGCGCAGTAGATAGCATCACGGACATGGATATTGCGTACGCTTGGCATAAATTGATGGAAGAATTTAGGTTTCTTCCAACAAGAGTTTTTTCTTCTTTCTCGGGAAGGAAGAGCCTTGAATTGAAGTAGAGTTATTTGGAGTATTATCTATTTATCTTCATTTTGATTACCGCACCTACCTCCGGTAGGGATGATTGGTGCTTGTCATTGTTCCACAGTTGCTCATCATAGCTGCGTCGCATAACGGCATCGAAGATCGCAGACTTTGCGGTGTAGACGAGCATGTCGGCGGCGGTGCGCTGGAAATTGTCCTTGAGCGCAATATCGCATCGCGGATGGTTCGCCAGCAGTTTCACGATTTCCTCGTTCTGCCGGAAGATGGCGACGTGCAGCGCGGTCAATCCCGCGAACGATTCCTGTAGATTGATCTGCTCGGGATTGGCCTTGAGGATGTCGCGCGCCTGTTCGAAACGGTCATTGTAGACGGCTCGGATCAACGAGTAGGTCGCCAATTGCGCCCCGCTGTCGGGTTCCAGATGAAACGGCGTGCGTCTCGGCTTGGGCTTCGGCAGCGCGCTCATATCAGACTTCCCACGGCCAGCGGATTTTTGATTACGCGCTCGATCTCTTCGGCGCGAATGATGTCGGGCCGAATGAAGTGCAGTTCAGGATCGCGCAGGAACTCCTTCGGCTTCGGTTGATAGATGTACTCGCGCGAGAATGTCGTCTCGATGCGGTTCTTCACATCCGGCAAGGGTGACACCTCGATCTGCGCCGTTCCGGTGAGATGGTATTCAAGCTCGATGGTGTCGGCAAACTCGCGGCGCATGTGCAATAGATTGCGCGCCTCCATCGCGGCCCAATCCTTCCGCGTCTCGATCCTGACCTCGCCCGCCGTGTAGATGGATAGCCCATGCGGGTTGTCGTCCTCGTTCCTGCCCTTCGGCGTTATCAGGATCGAATGCGATTTGCCGACGCGGGACAGGCACTCGCGCAGGAACACGCGGATGCTGTTGCCCGAGGCGATGCCGACGCCCTCATGCACCATCTTCACATCGAGGGTGATGAAGTCGGGCGGGAAGAGCAAGGACAGCGGGAACTCGGCGGCGTGGTAATAACCCGCCGGTGTGTGGCGCAGGATCAGGATGCTACGCTCGGCGATGTATTGCTTGATATCCACGGATCGCCGCATCTTCTGCTGCGGCTCGAACTCGGACGTTCGGGCGAAGAAGTCGCGCACCATGCTCATAGGCAGGTAGGAGTTACGGTCACGCTGCGGCGCGCATATGTAGACGCCCGAGAAGGCTTGCAGGATTTCTTCTTCCCACGTCTCGTATTGGTCGAGCTTGGCGAGGTGGAAATAAAAATCCCGCGACGATTCCCCGACCTCCCAGAAGATCGCGTCGGGCGAGAGCTTCTCGCGGAATTTCTGGTCGTGATGGGCGACGATCCATTCAACCACCGTATTCACGAGCGGATCGGACAATTCCAGATTTCGCAGCCGCCGGAAATATTCCCGATGGAAGGCCATGCCCTTCCATTCGGAAATCGCTTCCGCGATGGCGCTCAGGCTGAGACGCGGATGCGCGCGGCATAGCTCGTTGAGCTTCTGGATGATCCGCTGGAAAGCGTAGGCATCGTAACTGCCCCGCGCGCTCGATCCCTGCATCTTGCGTGTTACAACTCTGTCTCGGATTTTCCCCGCGCGGATGTTTACTGAAATCGAACCGGCAGGAAAGCGGGTTCGATCCGAATAGACGAGCGGCTTGCTCTCCTTCCGGCGCTTTCAACGCATCGAAGGAGAAACCGCAATGCTTTCCATCTTTACCGACTCGCTGCCCAAGTCCGTTGTGGCCGGTGTCGCCCTCTGGGCAGGCGTCTCGTATTTCGTGACGGGACCGGAGGCTGGCGCGCGCGTGGCGCGGGCCGACTTCCTGCCCGTGTGCGAGGCCAATTTCAAGCATCTGGCGCAGACGATGGGCGCGCAGCGATTGCGCGCGCTGCCCGAGCCTTCGTTCGATCCGATGCAGGATATGGCCGCCGAACACGTGAAGCGCCTGCGCGACAACCCGTTCATGATGCAGATGCGCCAGATGAGCGGCGGCATGGGCGATCTGTTCGGCATCGATCAGATGGCCGACGCGGCGCTGGAGCAGATGGGCGCGGCCAAGCGCCAGGCGCAGCGCGCCTACAGGGAAGCCCGCGCCCGCATCGAGCGCGAGACGGCGGGCACCATCGCCAAGGCGGGCGATGTATGCTCCTGCGTGGTCAACGCCGCGATTCAGGAGACCCGCACGGAGTGGGCTATCTTCGCCGGTAGCCTGACGATGATCGCGCCGCAGCCGGTGAAGACGTTCGACCAGACCATGGCGCAGGTGCATAGGGCGGGCGGCTGCGATGCCGCCGGAAAGGCAGGTGCGTGATGGACGTGCCCGTCCTCTATTCCGGCGGCGGTTACTCCGTCGATGGCCGGATTCTCCGCACGCCGCGCAAGAGCTATGCGCTGGACCGCATCGAATATGTCGAGGTGCGCAGGCCGTTTCTGGCCTTCGTCGGCCTGCCCGCCGTGGGGGTTGTCGGCTTCTGTCTCGCCTTCTGGCGTTATCTCTACGGCGTCGAGATCGCGACGATGCTCGGCTTCTCGCTCGCGGCGCTCGTCTTCGCCTTCCTGTTCGGGACTCTCCGCGTCCACAGTCTGGCGCTGCGCGACGACGAGGTGGCGATGAACTTCGGCCTCGTCTCGCGGCTGCGGGAAGTCCGCGCCGCCGTCGAACAGGCGATGGGCGCGGCGCAGGATATGAGGGACGCCGCATGAGCGTCCCCGTCCGCGCCAAACCCGCACCGATCAACCGCGCGGCCTTCGTGGCCGCGCTTGCCGCCAGCGGCGCATGGGCTTTTTGGCCCAGCGCATACGATGGTGTGTTGAACTACGTAGCGGCGGGGCTTTGCTCTGCCGTGGCGCTCCCCGCAGGACTTCGGGCGGGTCTTCTCTATGTCCGCGACTACACCCTGCGGCGCAATCTTGTCCGCGCCGAAGAAGCGTCCACCGATCACGGCACGGCGCGCATGGCGGAATGGTCCGAACTCGTCGCCCGCTTCATGGACGATCCGGCCAGCGGCAATTTCCTCGGCCTGTATGAGGCCGCGCTGCCCGCCTTCGCACCGCCGCGCAATCCGTTCTCCCTGAACGAGATGCCGCCGGGTGTCGGCAAGACGGTGAACTACGTCATTCCCTCGATCCTGCATCAAGCTCGATTGGGAAAATCGCTGTTCATCCCCGATGTGAAGACCGAGCTTGCGCCGATGCTGGTTGCGGCCTTGCGCAAGTTGGGCATCGAGGTCTGGTGCCTCAATCCGGCCAAGGCGCATTTTGACCTGTGCGGCGATACCGAACTCAACCTCTATCAGCCGGTGCTCGACGCCTACCATTCGGTAGGCGCGTTCCGCGCCGACACCATCAAGATCGCGCTCGATCTTGCCGAACTGCATCTGCCGGAACCCAAAGACGCCGACAAGATCGTCTATTTCCGCAACGGCTCGCGCCGCTGCATCGGTATCGCCATTCTTTCGCAGGCCATGCTCGATTCCGCGCGCTGCACGCCCTCGGACGTGTTCGCGCTGCTCAACGATCCCGATGCGTTCAGGAAGCGCCTGCTGCTCCTGCGCTACGGTGCCGAGAAGCTTGCGCCGAACGATGCGATTGCCACCTTCCTCAAGACCGAAGCGGCGAACCTGCTGCATCGCTTCGAGCACAATGCCGAGAACGCGGCCGCCTTCCTCGAAGGGGCGACGCAAACGCTGCTCTCCTTCAATCAGGGCGGGCGCATGGCGGGCTATGGTCGCACGGCCACGCGGTCGATTGCCACCCTGCGCAAGCGGCAGGTGGTGCTGTTCGTCATGTCGCCGCTCTCGCACACGCGCGACTTCGCGCCCGTGGTCTCACTGCTGAACTACGGCGTGATGGAAGCGGCCAAACGCGATCCCTCCGGCCATCCGCTGCACATTGTTGGCGAAGAGGCGCTCAACTACCGCTTCAACGATCTCGCATCGGACATGGAGACGATGCGCGGCCTCAAGCTTTCGGCCGACTTCTATATCCAGTCCTATTCGGGACTGGAAAGGAAGCTCGGCAAGGATGCCGCCGCCTCGGTCGAATCCTACTGCGATGTCAAAATCTATGCGGGCCTGACCAGCTATGCGCGGGCCAAGCATGTCTCCGACATGCTGGCCGAAGCGACCATCCGCAGGCAGGATTATTCGTTCGGCTCGGATGCGACCGACATCAGCGTGTCGAGCAGGGAACTCGCTCGCCGCGTCATGACGCCGGACGAGATTCTGGCCATGCCGAGAGGCGAGGCGTGGGTATTTGTGCGCGGCATGCGGCCGATGCGGCTCACCATGACGCATTACGGCACCGTCACACCGTGGCGGGACGAGGTCGCCGCCAATCCTCTGGAAGGCACGACGCTTGCGGGCGGCGAGGCATTCCGCATCGTCTATCCGACGACCAAGGACGGCAAGGTCGACCCCAAGGGCAAACCGACTGTCGAAGGCGTGACCTACCCGAAAGACGGGGCAGCAACAAAACGCCGCCGCTTCGTCGCGCCCGTGCGGCTGCGCCATCTCGCATGGCTGCCGCCGCTGCTGGCGTTGTGGTTGGTCGATCTGCCCGCATGGGGCACGCCGCATCTGCGCTTCTCCGCCACCTACACCGGCACACCTGAGCACCGCCTCTACCGCCGCTGCGATTATGTCGGGCTGCATTCGCGCGTCGTTCATCCCGCCGATGGGCGCTGCCCGCTCATCCTCTTCTTCCCCGCAAACTGAAGGATCGCCGCCATGCGTGATCGCTATCGCCTCAATCTCGAAGCGCCGTTCCTGCGCGCCGCCGCCGACCCGATGCAGCCCAGTGCCAGCGTTTCGTCCGAACAGACGTTCCAGCGTCCGGCGAACGATGTTTCCGCCCGTTCTGCAAAAACCAGTTTCGACACGGACAAGCACCTGCGCCGCGTGCCGGTCCCGCAGCGCGGAGAGGCCGACTACACCGGCGCGACCATGACCCGCTATATCGACGGGCTCGACACTCGCCTCGCCGACCATATCCGCAAGCACGCGCCGCGCTGGCATGCGCAGGAAACCCGCCGCATTCTCTTGCGGTGGTCCGTGCCTGGCGCGACCCATCCCGCGCCAAGCTGGGCACCGCCGCGCAGTGTCGAGGCCGATGCCCGCGAGTATGCGGGCCAGCTCGTGCGCGAGCGGATCGTTGCCCGCCTGCGCCGCGTCCACGACATCCGCATCGCCCGCACGCTTGGCGGCTATGGCGAGGTCGATCCGCTGCATCTGCTGTTCCATGGCCGGATGGCGGGGCCTTCCAAGAAGATCAGGCGGAAGATGTAGGAATATATTCTTGCATGCGGGAAGAAATTCCTGTATTGTTCCTGCAATGCCCAAGCTTTGAGGAAGGGCAGACGATGAATGAGAAGAAAAGGAAAGACAGGCAGAGCGTGGATGGTGTTGCAGGTATCGAGAACGGGACAATCACAGGGTTTGAGGGGCGGACTCCGTCTTCCGGCTATGCCGGACCCGATCTCGACAAATACCGCCGCCATGTCGAGCACTTCGATCTGTCGGATGCGCAGAAGACCGACCTGCTGCTCGCCGTCTGGCGGATCATGCAAAGCTTCGTGGATCGCGCCTTCGGCGACGATCCGGTGCAGCAGGTGACGCAATCGCGGGAGCGGGCTGCCCATCGTGGGCCGATGCGTCCGGTAATCGACTTGCAGCCGGTGGACGAATCCCGCGACGACGATGCGGACGGCGATCTATCCGGCGCATTCGCACGTCACGCCGATACGAAAGACGAGAGGTAGGCCATGCATCAGGACAAGAAGCCGCAAAAGGCCGTCATCTATTGCCGCGTGTCGAGCACCAAGCAGGCGACCGAAGGGCACGGCTTGGAGAGCCAAGAGACGCGATGCCGCGAATATGCCGACAGCAAGGGTTACGAGGTCCAGCAGGTCTTCCCCGACGATGTGTCGGGCGGCGGCGACTTCATGAAGCGCGAAGGGATGGTGGCGCTGCTCAGCTATCTCGATGCGCAGCCCGACCGCAAGAATTACGTCGTCATCTTCGACGACCTCAAGCGTTTCGCCCGCGATACCGAGTTCCACATCAAGCTGCGCCGCGCGTTCAGGATGCGCGGCGCAACCATCGAGTGCCTGAACTTCAAATTCGAGGATACGCCCGAAGGTCGTTTCATCGAGACGATCCTTGCTGCGCAGGGCGAGCTTGAACGCGAGCAGAACAGCCGTCAGGTGATCCAGAAGATGAAGGCGCGCGTCATGAACGGCTATTGGGTGTTCAAGGCACCCATCGGCTATCGCATCGAGAAGGTTGCCGGACACGGCAAGCTGCTGGTGCGCGACGAGCCGCTGGCGTCCATCGCGCAGAAAGCGCTCGAAGGTCATGCGTCGGGGCGTTTCGAAACTCCGGCCGAAGTGAAACGCTTCCTCGAAGGCCAGCCTGCATGGCCCAAGGGCCGCAAGGACGAGCTCCATTGGGAGCGGATCAACGAGTTCCTCTCGCAATCGCTCTATGCGGGCCGCATCGACATTCCAAGCTGGAACATTCACGGCGTTGCCGGACAGCACGAAGCGCTTATCTCGCTGGAAACCTTCCAGAAGATACAGGAGCGCCGGAACACCCTCGCCAAGGCTCCGGTGCGCAAAGACCTGCACGAGGATTTCCCGCTGCGTGGCTTCGTCACCTGCGGCTGCTGCAATCAGCCCATGACCGCCTGCTGGTCGAAGGGGCGCAGCACGAGGTATCCATACTATCTGTGCGATACGAAGGGCTGCGCCGACTATCGCAAGTCCGTGCGCAAGGAAAAGATCGAGGGCGAGTTCGAGACGCTGCTTGCCGACCTGACGCCCGCAGAAGGGCTGTTCAACGTCGCCTTCGATATGTTCCGCGACGCGTGGGATACGGCGGCGGCAAGCGTGCAATCGCGCACGGAAAGCTTGGAGACGGAACTCGGCGGCATCGAAAAGAAGGTCAATCAGCTTCTTGATCGCATCGTGGATGCCTCGACCGATTCCGTCGTCACCGCCTTTGAAAAGCGCATCCGCGAACTCGAAAGCCAGAAGGCAATCATCCGCGAAAAGATCGCCGCGTGCGGCAGGCCGATGGCGTCGTTTCGCGAGACATATCGAACCGCCTTCGACTTCCTCGCAAACCCGCACGAACTCTGGCGTTCGCCCAATATCGAGGACCGCCGCGCCGTGCTCAAACTCGTCTTTGCACAGAAATTGCCCTACCATCGAAACGAGGGCTATCGAACCGCCGAAACCACCTTGCCGTTCAAGGTGCTGCGTGACTTCCGCAACGCGAAATCAGGAATGGTGGAGCCAAGCGGGATCGAACCGCTGACCTCCTGCATGCCATGCAGGCGCTCTCCCAGCTGAGCTATGGCCCCACATTCGGCCTGTGGCCGAGTGCCGTTTCCGGCTCTGCGCCGGCGCGCCTGGGAGGCGCGCCGTATGTCGTGGCGGCTTCTAGCGCCGCCTGATGCCAAGATCAAGCCTCGTGCGAAGCCTTTTTTCGACCTCAGGCCTCGTCGTCGTCTTCGCCGACGCTGATGATGCCCGAAACGTCGTCTTCCTCTTCCTCGTCGTCGGCAAGGAAGGTGTCGTCATCGTCGTCGTCGCCCAGGTCGACATCGTCGTCATCGTCATCGACGGAATCGCTGCCGCCCTTCGCCTCGTCGTCGGCATCCTCCAGCGACACGATCTCCGCGCCGCCTTCCTCGTTGTCCACTTCCTTCTCCTCGGCTTCCTCTTCATCGACGATGGAGGAGCTGCCGCTCTGGAAATAGGACAGCGGATAGGTTTGCCCCGTATAGGGCGAAACGATCGGGTCCTTGTTCAAGTCGTAGAACTTGCGGCCCGTTTCCGGGCAGATGCGTTTGGTACCGAGCTCGGGTTTAGCCACGTGCTGCCTCTCGTCATGGTCAATGGCGGGCGGCTCTGGAGGCCGGCTCCGCCGAGGGCGCTTTCGTCCGCGCGAAGGCCCTTCCTCGTCGAAAAAGTGCGGTCCCCTTAGCGGCAACTTGCCGTGCTGTCAAAGCCTATGTCAACGGTCCGCTCGCCTACGGCGCCGCAGGACCGGAATCGCCCGCAAACGCCAGCCGGCAGGCAGTTCCCGATCGGGGATGACCGGGCAGGCCCGCCGTGTTAGACACCGCCGCGACAATAGACCCGCCCCCGCGGCAGCCTCGAGGAACCGAAATGAACGCCCACGCCACCCCCCGCCCGGCGACCGCTAGCAAGGCCGACGGGCTGACAGGCCGCGTGCGGGTACCGGGCGACAAGTCGATCTCGCACCGCTCGTTCATGTTCGGCGGCCTCGCCTCGGGCCGCACGGTCATCACCGGCCTGCTCGAGGGCGAGGACGTGCTGCGCACCGGCGAAGCGATGAAGGCGATGGGCGCCCGGATAGAAAAGCACGGCGCCGAGTGGACCATCGACGGCGTCGGCAATGGCTGCTTGCTTGAGCCGGCCGCCCCGCTCGATTTCGGCAATGCCGGCACCGGATCGCGGCTGACCATGGGTCTCGTCGGCACATACGACATGAAGACCACCTTCATCGGCGACGCCTCGCTGTCGAAGCGGCCGATGGGTCGCGTTCTCGACCCGCTGCGCCAGATGGGTACCCAGGTGGTCGACGCCGCCAGCGGCGACCGCATGCCGCTGACACTTGTCGGGCCCAGGCGTGCCGCACCGATCGGCTACCGCGTCCCGATGGCCTCGGCACAGGTCAAGTCGGCCGTACTGCTTGCCGCGCTCAACACGCCGGGCGTGACCACCGTGATCGAGCCGGTGATGACGCGCGACCATACCGAGAAGATGCTGGCAGGCTTCGGCGCATCAATTGAGGTCGAGACCGATGCCGACGGCGTCCGCCACATCCGCATCGAAGGAGAGCCCACGCTGCAGGGCCAGACGATCCTGGTGCCGGGCGACCCGTCCTCGGCTGCCTTCCTCGTTGTCGCGGCGCTGCTGGTGCCCGGCTCCGACGTGACGATCGAGAACGTGTTGATGAACCCGACCCGCACCGGGCTGATCGCCACGCTGCAGGAGATGGGCGGCTCGATCGAGCTGCAGAACCAGCGGTCCGCCGGCGGCGAGGATGTCGCCGACCTGCGCGTTCGCGCATCCGACCTCAAAGGCGTCACCGTCCCGCCGCAGCGCGCTCCGTCGATGATCGACGAATATCCGGTGCTGGCCGTCGCCGCCGCCTTCGCGGCAGGCGAGACCGTCATGGACGGGCTCGACGAGTTGCGCGTCAAGGAGAGCGACCGGCTTGCCGCCGTGGCACGCGGGCTGGAGGCCAACGGCGTCGACTGTACCGAAGGCGAGGCTTCACTCACCGTGCGCGGCCGGCCGGGCGGGAAGGGCCTCGGCGGAGGGATGGTCGAGACCCATCTCGACCATCGCATCGCCATGTCCTTCCTCGTCATGGGCCTGGCGGCCGAGAAGTCGGTCACCGTCGACGATCGCGCCATGATCGCCACCAGCTTCCCCGAATTCATGGACCTGATGGCGACGCTCGGCGCCGAGATCGTCTAGGGCAGCCACTGCCGGCGCGGCGAGACGAAGAGGAGCGCATGCGCGAAATCGACTTTCATTTCGACATCATCTCGCCCTTTGCGCGCGTCGCGCTGGCGCGCCTCGGCGAATTGCCGGGGGATGTCATCGTTCGTCCGGTTCCCACCCTGCTCGGGCCGGTGCTCGCGCATTGGGGCCAACGCGGGCCGGCCGAGATAGCTCCCAAGCGGCTGCATACCTACCGGCTGTCCTGTTTCCTCGGCGAGAAATACGCCGTTCCGGTGCGGTTCCCGCCGCGCCACCCGTTCAACCCGCTGGCGGCCATGAGGCTTTTGGCCGGCTGCGACGCCGATCTTGCCATGGTGGGCCGCGCCTTTGATTTCGTCTTCGGCCAGGCGCGGGCGCCCGACAATCCTGACGAACTGGCCGCTTTCGCCGCCCATATCGGCGTCGACCCGGCGCTCGCCTCCTACCAGCCGGCGAAAGACCGGCTCCGCGCCAACACAGACATGGCTATCGCACGCGGCGTCTTCGGAGTACCGACCTTCGTCGTGCCGACCGACGATGACGGCATCGAGCTGTTCTGGGGCGTCGACGCCTTCGACATGCTGCTGATGTGGCTGGCCGAGGGCGGGGCAATGTACGCGCGCGCGCCCTATACCGGGCTGGAGGCTGTCGAAACAGGCGTCGCGCGCAAGGCAGCCGGCGGAAAAGGAGTGGCGGAGTGAGCGACAACAAAGTGGCAATGGTTATAGGTGGCGGCTCCGGCATGGGCGCAGCCGCTGCGCGCAAGCTGGCGGAAAGTGGCTACGCGGTCGCCGTCATGTCCTCCTCGGGCAAGGGCGAGGCGCTGGCCAACGAACTGGGCGGACTGGGCTTCACCGGCTCGAACCAGTCGGCCGACGATCTGAAGCGTTTCGTCGACGCGACGACCTCGAAATGGGGCCGCATCGACGTGCTGGTCAACGGTGCGGGCCACGGTCCGCGCGCACCGCTGCTGGAGATTACCGACGAGCAGTGGCACACGGGCTTCGATGTCTACTTTCTCAACGTCGTACGTGCCGTCCGCCTCGTCGCGCCGCTCATGGTGAAGCAGGGTGGCGGCGCCATCATCAACATCTCGACCGCCTGGGTGGACGAGCCGAGCGCCATGTTCCCCACCTCGGCCGTAGCGCGGGCCGGGCTTGCCACCTACACCAAGCTCTTCGCCGACAGCCACGCAGCCCACAATGTGCGCATGAACAACGTGCTGCCGGGCTGGATCGACAGCCTGCCCGCCACAGACGAGCGGCGCGACGCCGTGCCGATGAAGCGCTACGGCAGTGCGGACGAGATCGCCGCCACCATTGCCTTCCTCGCCTCGGACGGCGCGGCCTACATCACCGGCCAGTCGATCCGCGTCGACGGCGGCCTGATGCGGTCGGTGTAGAGATGGGCGGCGGCAATTTCGTCATCGCCATCGACGGACCGGCTGGCGCGGGCAAGGGCACCATGGCGCGCCGGCTGGCCGACCATTTCCATCTGCACCTGCTCGACACCGGACTTACCTATCGCGCCGTCGCCCATCGCATGCTCACGCACGGCCTGCCGCTGGAGAACGTCTCGGCCGCGGAGACCGCCGCGCGGCAGGTCGACCTTGCCGCCATGGACCGCGAGGTGCTGTCGCAGCACGCCGTCGGCGAGGCCGCCTCGCAGGTGGCCGTCCATACAAGCGTACGGCGCATCCTGGTCGAAAAGCAGCGCGAATTCGCGCGCCAGTCGCCGGGCGCCGTGCTCGACGGCCGCGACATCGGCACCGTGGTCTGCCCCGATGCCGACGTGAAGCTCTACGTCGCCGCCACGGCCGAGGTGCGGGCGCGCCGCCGGCTGGCCGAGATCGAGGCGCGCGGCGGCACGGCCGAACTGTCCCGCATCCTTGCCGATATCGAGCGGCGCGACGCGCGCGACATGGGCCGCGAGGATTCGCCGCTACGCCCCGCCCCCGACGCGCACTTGCTCGACACCAGCGAAATGGATATAGAGACCGCGTTCCGGGCGGCTCTCGCTCTCGTTGAGCGGGCTATGGCCGAGCGGAACGAAGACTGAAGCAGGCAGGCGACGCGATCCGTTTCCCGGCAGGGACATGGCGAGCGGCGCGTTTCCCGCTTCGCAGAACCGGCCAGCCCGCATCTTCATGCGCCGGAACGCCGCGACAGCGGCAAGTCGATCCGCGATGCGGATCGCGATGCAGGCAGGCCAGACGCAACGCGAACCCAAGGCGCACGCCCGTAAGGCCGCACGGATACCGGCGGCGGGGCATTCCAGGAGCACATATGTCTGCAGCAAATCCCACCCGCGACGATTTCGCGAGCCTGCTCGACGAGTCCTTTTCCGCCGAGCACTCCGCTGAAGGATCAGTCGTCAAGGGTCTGATCACGGCCATCGAAAAGGACATGGCCATCATCGACGTCGGCCTGAAGGTCGAGGGCCGCGTCCCGCTGAAGGAATTCGGCGCCACCGCCAAGGAACTGAAGCCCGGCGACACTGTCGAGATCTATGTCGAGCGCATCGAGAACGCGCTGGGCGAAGCAATGCTGTCGCGCGAGAAGGCTCGCCGCGAAGAGAGCTGGGTCCGGCTCGAAGAGAAGTTCAACAAGGGCGAGCGCGTCGAAGGCGTCATCTTCAACCAGGTCAAGGGCGGCTTCACCGTCGATCTGGACGGCGCCGTGGCCTTCCTGCCGCGTTCGCAGGTCGACATCCGTCCGATCCGCGACGTCACCCCGCTCATGCACAACCCGCAGCCCTTCGAGATCCTCAAGATGGATCGCCGTCGCGGCAACATCGTCGTGTCGCGCCGCACCGTGCTCGAAGAGAGCCGTGCAGAGCAGCGCTCCGAGATCGTCCAGAACCTCGAAGAGGGTCAGGTCGTCGAGGGCGTGGTCAAGAACATCACCGACTACGGCGCGTTCGTTGACCTCGGCGGCATCGACGGCCTCCTGCACGTCACCGACATGGCATGGCGCCGCGTCAACCATCCGACCGAGATCCTCAACATCGGTCAGACGGTCAAGGTGCAGATCATCCGCATCAACCAGGAAACCCACCGCATCTCGCTCGGCATGAAGCAGCTCGAGGCCGATCCGTGGCAGGAAATCGGCACCAAGTTCCCGATCGGCAAGAAGATCCGCGGCACGGTGACCAACATCACCGACTACGGCGCGTTCGTCGAGCTGGAGCCGGGCATCGAGGGCCTCATCCACGTTTCGGAAATGTCGTGGACCAAGAAGAACGTCCACCCGGGCAAGATCCTGTCGACGACCCAGGAAGTCGACGTGGTCGTGCTCGAAGTCGACCCGCAGAAGCGCCGCATCTCGCTGGGCCTCAAGCAGACGCTGGAGAACCCGTGGGAAGCCTTCGCCCGCAATCATCCTTCAGGCTCGATTGTCGAGGGCGAGGTCAAGAACAAGACCGAGTTCGGCCTGTTCATCGGCCTCGACGGCGATGTCGACGGCATGGTCCACCTCTCCGACCTCGACTGGAACCGTCCGGGCGAGCAGGTGATCGAGGAGTTCAACCGCGGCGACATGGTCAAGGCGCAGGTTCTCGACGTCGACATCGAGAAGGAGCGTATCTCGCTCGGCATCAAGCAGCTCGGCCGTGACTCGATCGGCGAAGCTGCCACGTCAGGTGAACTGCGCAAGAACGCCGTCGTCACCTGCGAGGTCACCGACGTCAAGGACGGCGGGCTGGAAGTCCGTCTCGTCGACCACGACATCGAGACCTTCATCAAGCGTTCGGACCTGTCGCGCGACCGCGACGAGCAGCGCCCCGAGCGCTTCTCGGTCGGTCAGAAGCTCGACGCACGCGTCATCGCCTTCGACAAGAAGACCCGCAAGCTGCAGGTCTCGATCAAGGCGCTGGAAATCGCCGAAGAGAAGGAAGCGGTGGCCCAGTACGGCTCGACCGACTCCGGCGCTTCGCTCGGCGACATCCTCGGCGCCGCGCTGAAGAAGCAGAGCGGCAAGGAGTAATCCCGCGCCCTGCCCGCTACGGGCCAGCCAACACGACCCCGCCGGAGCGATCCGGCGGGGTTTTTCTTTGGTCTGGACCGCGCGGTTCCGCCGCCTATGATCGCAGGCGCTGAAACCCGAAAGGATCGCAAGCCGATGATGAGAAACGACCCGCTGAGCACCGCCGACGTTGCGGCGTTCGTCGACGCCAGGGCGCCGGCCTTCATCTCGCTCAGCGACAGGGTATGGGCGATGCCCGAGTTGCGCTTCGAGGAGCGGCGCTCGGCCGCCGAGCACATCGCGATGCTGGACGCGGAAGGCTTTCGCGTCGAGCGCGGAATCGCCGGCATCGACACGGCGTTCATCGGCGAGGCGGGCGAGGGTGATCTGGTCATCGGCTTTCTCGGCGAGTTCGATGCGCTGGCAGGCCTGAGCCAGGAATCGGGCGTGGTCGAGCCGATGACGGGAACGCCCGGTGCCAACGGCCATGGCTGCGGCCACAATCTGCTCGGCGCGGCGTCGCTGCTTGCCGCCGTCAGCCTGCGGGACGCGCTCGCGGAGCGAGGCATTGCCGCGCGCGTCCGCTACTATGGCTGTCCGGCCGAGGAAGGAGGGTCCGGCAAGACGTTCATGGCGCGAGCCGGCGTTTTCGACGATCTCGACGCCGCCTTCTGCTGGCACCCTTGCGTCTACAATGGCGTCATGTCGACATCGACGCTGGCCAACGTTCAGGCCTATTTCCGTTTCACCGGGCGGGCCGCCCATGCGGCACTGTCGCCACATCTCGGCCGCAGCGCGCTCGATGCCGTCGAATTGATGAATGTCGGCATCAACTACCTGCGCGAGCACATGCCGCCGGATGCGCGCGTCCACTATGCCATTACCGATACAGGCGGCGTTTCGCCCAATGTCGTGCAGGCGTCGGCGGAAGGGCTCTATCTCGTGCGCGCCGCGCAGGCCGACGAGGCGCGGACACTGTTCGAGCGGGTTCGCAAGATCGCCGAAGGCGCGGCGCTGATGACCGGCACGGAGATGTCGATGGTGTTCGACCGCGCAACCTCCAACGTGCTGCCCAATCAAGTACTCGAGACGGCTATGCACGCCAACCTGACTCGCCTGGGGCCGCCCGCCTTCGACGCCGAGGACCATGCCTTCGCGGCGCGGCTGCGGGCAGCAGCAATCAGCGATGACGACGTCAAGGCGAGCGCGGACGCCTTTGGCGGCCCTGCCAACTTTGCGCGTGCGCTGCACGACGAGATACTGCCGATGCCGGAGCGGCCCGGGCTGCTGTCCGGCTCGACCGACGTCGGCGACGTGAGCTGGATCGTGCCCACGGCACAGTGCGAGACGGCGACGGCGGCGATCGGCACGCCACTGCACACATGGCAGATGGTCACGCAGGGTAAGCTGCCGGCCGCACACAAGGGCATGGTGCTGGCCGCCAAGGTGATGGCCGCGACGGCCGCCGACGCGATCCGGGACCCGGATCTGCTGGCGGCCGCCAAGGCCGAACTGAAGCGGCGAACCGGCGGAAGGCCCTATGTCTCTCCGCTTCCGGCAGACCTGGAGCCGCCGAAAGGCTCTTCCCGGCGCTAACCGGAAGCGCCCGGCCTCCGGATCAGAGTTCGCGACCGATTTTTGCGTCGACCGAATGTCTGTTGCCGCCCCTGACGACGAAGAACAGGAAGATGGTCGCCCAGAGGATCGACTTCTCGGCGTCCATATAGCCCTGCCCGAGCGTGACCCAGTGGAACCACACGGTCACCAGCAGCACGAACATGCCGGCAAAGGCGGCCGGACGGGTGAGGAGCCCGATCGCTATCAGCATGCCGCCGAAGAATTCGGTACAGGCCAGCAGCGGCGACCAGAAGATGCCGGGATAGAACCCCAGCCCCTCCACCATGTCGACGGCGCCGAACGGGCTTCCGATTTTGCCGGCGCCGTGGATGATGAGCGCGACACCGGCGACAACCCGCAGGATCGTTTCCGACGCTTCATGCAGGGACGCGTAGATTCGCCCCAAGGGCGGGATGAGAAGCGAGCGGGATCTGTCCGGATGGGTCGAAGCGGCGATGTCGGTCACGTAGTGCTCCTTGCTTTCTATTGCGCAGCGCACAATGACCAGCCCGAGCCGCTCAAGTTCAAGTAAACAAGGATTGAATCCGAATTTATCGGCTCAGCCGCGAAGCTCTTCCAGCAGCGCGCGGTCGATCTGAACGCCTTCCCGTACGGCGCGCTCCAGCGCCGCGCCCTTCGACGTGCCCGGCACATGCACGCCGTGGTCACCTTCGAGCCGGTCGAGTTGACGGCCAAGCCGCCCGGCGAAGTCGGGATCGAGCAGCGACGGCGCAATGGCGATAACCGTGAGCCCGCTGCCGGGACTTTGCGAGCCCGAGACGAAGGACGGCGCATCCAGCGACCAGTTGGCGCCGGTCAATCCGGCCGAAAGCACCTCCACCATCAGTGCGATATTGGCGCCGCGCGCGCCGCCGAAGGCAAGCAGCGCGCCCTTGACCGCCTGGGCGGCGTCGGTGGTGGGCTGCCCCTCCGCGTCGAGCGCCCAGCCTTGCGGGATCGGCTTTCCTTCTTTCGCCGCCTTGCGAATGTTGACGAAGGCGGTCGCGCTCGACGCCTGGTCGATCAGAAGCGGCGGGCCGCCGCGGCGCGGCGCGGCGAAAGCCAGCGGGTTGGTGCAGAATACGCGCCGCGTTCCGCCGGAGCCGGCCATAAGCGCGGGGCCGTTGCTTGCGGCCAGCGCCACCAGCCCCTCGTCTGCCAGTCTCGTCGCGAACCAGCCAAGCGAACCGCACGTATAGGCGTTGTGCTGGGCGAATAGCGCGATGCCGAGGTGGCGCGTCGCCTTCACCATATCGGCGAATACCATGTCGAAGCCAAGCTGGGCGATGCCACCGCCGGCGTCGACCCGAAACAGGGCCGGCGCCGGTCGCTCGACGACAGGCACCGCGTTGCCGACGATGCGCCCGGCCTGAAGCGCCTGAAGGTGGTCGACGAGATGGGCGAACCCGACATTGGGCTGCCCCGCCGCTTCTGCCTCCACGATGGCGCGGGCAAGGGAGCGCGCGCTGTCGGGACCAGCCCCGCAGCGCCGGCACGCCGCCTCGCACAGGGCCAGAGCATCCGAGATCGACAGTGTTTCAGATGCCTGGTTCATCGGCTCCCCGACCGTTTCATGCCCTGCTGCGACACTCGGAACCGTGGGCCATCCGGCGCGTTTCTGAAGTCCAAGGCGGCAGGACCGCCTGCAAGACAACAAGAAGGAGTTCTACGATGAACTGGAATCAGGTCGAAGGAAACTGGGAGCAGTTCAAGGGCAAGGTGCAGCAGCAATGGGGCAAGCTCACCAATGACGATCTCGACGTCGTCCACGGCAAGCGCAAGGAGCTCGCCGGCAAGATTCAGCAGCGCTATGGCAAGGCGCAGGAAGAGGCCGAGAAGGAAATCGACACCTGGCTGGGACGTCACTGATCCCGTTGCCGGCCACAATGGGAAAGCCCGGCTCGCGCCGGGCTTTCTTCGTTATGCGATACCGCTTCGCTGTCAGCGGAGCAGTTCGGTCCAGATCTGGGCGTGAATCTGCTGCACGTCGGCCGAACAGGTCAGCGCGAACTGGCCCACATCACCGAGTCCTTCGGGGATGACGATCTCGGGCGCGTCGCGCATATCCTCGTCCATGAACGGCCCCGAGCCGACGATCGCGTTGGCGTAGCGGGCGAAATTCGACAGCATCGCCGCGTGCTCGGGCTGCATGATGAAGTCGAGGAATTTGTAGGCGTTTTCGACATTCTGCGCGTCTGCGAGGATGGCTGCGTTGTCCATCCAGATCGGATAGCCGGTCTTCGGATAACCGTAGACGAAATTGTTGTTGCCGAGGCGCACGCGCATCGAGGCGCCATTCCAATAAACGCCTGCCGCCAGATCGCCCGCGACATAGGCGTCGACGGTGCCGTAGTCGAGCGCCAGCCAATGCGGCTTCGCAGCTACCAGCGCATCGCGCGCCGCCCGCAGCACGTCGCGGTCGTCGGTGCAGGTGTCGGTGCCGCCGACGGCACGGATGACGATGCCCAGCACGTCCGACATTTCGGGAATGACGTTGATCTTGCCCTTCAGTTCGTCCGGCGGGTTGAGGAAGATGTCGGCGGTGTGCGGGTCGCCGCTATAGACCGAGGTATCGACGACGACACCAGTCGTGCCCCACAGCCAGGGAACAGTGTGGGTGCGGCCCTGGTCAAACGGCACGTCCACCCATTGCGGGTCGATATTGCTGATATTGGGCAGCTTGGCGTGGTCGAGCTCCAAGATCAGCCCGTCCTCCACCCACACCGGAACGTAGCTCGCCGAAGGCACCACGATGTCGAAGCCGTGTCCGCCTGCCTTGATGCGCGTCAGAGCGGTATCGTTGCTGTCGTAGTCGGTGAGGGTGACGGAGATGCCCGTCTCCTTCTGGAATTTCTCGATCAGTTCCGGATTGGTGTAGTTGCCCCAGTTGTAGATGTTGAGGCTGCCGCCCTGTGCTGCGGCCAGCGAGGCCGACCCCATCAGCGCGGCCAGCCCGAGGCCGAGAACCGTCTTGGCATTCTTCATTTGTCGTCTCCCATTGTTGTTGATCGAAGCGTTCAGACCCGTTTGCGCGACAGCAGGAAGAAGATCGTCACCGCGGCCAGCGACAAAAGCAGGAACAACGTCGCAATGGCGTTCGTTTCGGGCGTCACCACCCTTCGCATCTGGCCGAGCATGTAGGTCGACAGCGTGTCCTGCCCGGCGGACTTCACCAGCTCAGTGATCACCACCGTGTCGAGCGAGATTACGAAGCCGAGCAGGAATCCGGCGATGATGCCCGGCGCGAGCAGCGGCAGCGTCACATGGCGGAAGGCGCGCCACGAGGTGGCGTAGAGGTCGGCAGCGGCCGTTTCCAGCGTCAGGTCCATCGTCTCCAGCCGCGCCCGGATCGGCAGGTAGGCGAAAGGTATGCAGAAGGCGCTGTGGGCAGCGATCAGGTAGCCGAGGCCGGTGTAGCCGGTCTGAACCTTGATCATGGCGAAGAAGATCAGCAGCGCCACGCCGGTGACGATCTCCGGCACCATCAGCGGCTGGTTGATGAGCGCGTAGATCATCGTCTGGCCGGGGAAGTGCCGCTTGCGGGTGGTGGCGAGCGCGGCCATCGTGGCGAGCGCGGTGGCGATCGAGGCGGCCGAGACCGCCAGCACCAGCGATCGGATCGATACGTCCTGCACTGTACGGTTGGCGAACGCCGCCTCGTACCAGCGCAGCGAAAACCCCTCCCACACCGTCATTGAGGCTGCGGCGTTGAAGGAATAGGCGACCAGCGTGAAGATCGGCAGATAGAGGAAGGCGAAGGTCAGCATCGCCATCATGGCGAAGCCCGGTAGCCGGCCTATCGCGAAGCGCGACCTAGCCACGTTGCCCTCCGCTGTCGCGCATCGCGGTCCGCACATAGAAGATCAGCGCCGCCACCACGATGACGAGCAGCGTCAGCGCCAGCGCCGCTCCCAGAGGCCAGTTGCGCCCCTGCCCGAACTGCAGCTCGATCAGATTGCCCAGCATCAAATTGCGGCCGCCGCCCAGGATGCGCGGCGTCACATAGGCGCCGATTGCCGGGATGAAGACCAGTATCGACCCGGCGATGAAGCCCGGCTTCACCAGCGGCAGGATGACGTGCCACAGCACGCGCAACCGGTTGGCGTAGAGGTCGTAGCCGGCCTCGACGAGGCGGAAGTCGAGCTTCTCCATCGAGGCGAAGAGCGGCAGCACCATCAGCGGCAGGAAAACGTAAGCCATGCCGACGAGGATGGCGAAGTCGGTGTAGAGCATCTGGATTGGGCTGGAGATGATGCCCGCCCAGCGCAGCAGGTTGTTGATCAGCCCCTCGTTGCGGATCACTTCCTGGATCGCGAAGGTGCGGATGACGAGATTTGTCCAGAACGGGATCGTCACCAGAAACAGCCAGATCGGCCGCGTCGCGGGTGGACGCGTGGCAATGAACCATGCCGTCGGAAAGCCTAGAATGGCCGTGATCAGCGTGGTGATCAGCGCCAGCCGGATACTGCGCCAGAAGATGTCCAGATGCGCGCCGGCAAAGCCGACCGTGTCGTCGAAGATGTCGCGCGAGAAGAAGACCCTGAACCAGCCCTCCAGCGAGAACTGCCAGACCACGCCGCCGAAATTGCCCGGCGTCAGCAGGGAATAGGTCACCACGATCAGCAGCGGGCCCGACGCCGCCAGCAGCAGAACGACCAGCGCCGGCGCGCAAAGAAGCCAGCGCAGGCGAACATCGCGTCGTCGGGCGGCCTGCTCTGTCTCGCGCGCCCTGCTCACGCCGCTCAATCCTTCAGGACCTGAGCCGAATCCGGCTCGATCGCCACGCCCACGGCGTCGCCTACGGCGTGGGCCACGGCCGTGCGCCTGCTGTTTTGCTGGCGCACGGTGAAGATGCCGCTGCCGTCGATACGTATGTGGTAGTGGGTGTCGGTGCCGAAATAGACGGCGTTTTCGAGAACACCGCGCAACGCGGCGCCTTGTGCGGCATCGCCGGCGACCACTTCGGCATGTTCGGGCCGCACCACGATCGTCACCTTGCGGCCGGGTTCGAACCCCTTTGGCAGCGAGGCCGAGACGACTGCGCCCGAACCGAGGCGCACGTCGGCGCGCCCATTGGCGGCGCCCGCGATCTCGCCGTCGAGGAAATTGGTCTCGCCGATGAAGTCGGCCACGAAGCGCTCGGCCGGATGGTCGTAGATCTCGCGCGAGGTGCCGACCTGGAGGATGCTGCCCGACGACATCACCGCGATGCGGTCCGACATCGTCAGCGCTTCCTCCTGGTCGTGGGTGACGAAGATAAAGGTGATGCCCGTCTCGGCCTGAAGCCGCTTCAGCTCGATCTGCATCTCCTTGCGGAGCTTGTAGTCGAGCGCGGAAAGCGGCTCGTCGAGCAGCAGCACCTTGGGCTGCGGCGCAAGCGCGCGGGCGAGCGCCACGCGCTGCTGCTGGCCGCCCGATATCTGGCTCGTCTTGCGGTTCCTGAGCGGCTCCATCTTGACCAGCTTGAGCATGGCCGCGACGCGCGCCTCGACCTCGGCCCTGGGGCGGCCGAGCATCTTCAGCCCGAAGCCGATGTTCTCGCCGACCGTCATGTGCGGAAACAGCGCGTAGGACTGGAAGACCGTGTTGACCGGCCGCTTGTAGGGAGGAAGCGGCGCGATGTCCTGACCGTAGAGCAGGATCTCGCCGTCGCTTGGAAAGTCGAAGCCGGCGATCAGCCGCAAGAGCGTGGTCTTGCCGCATCCCGACGGGCCGAGCAGGGTGAAGAACTCGTTCTGGCGAATGGCCACCGAGACGGCGTCCAGAGCCTTCACCTGCTCGTCACCCGATCCGAAGACCTTGCTGACACTGCGTATCTGGATTGCGTCTGCTTCCGGTTGTTCCGGCACCCGCTACGCCCCGACTGTTATCTGCCGTCTTGATCGCGGCATATGTTCCCTCTCGAATGTCACCACAGGCAGGCGGCCTTGGCAACAGCAACTGAACGTTGATTCAACATCGATTGCCGCGACGCAATCGTCGTGCCAGCCTCATGCCTCGTAGGTGATCCGCCCGCCGCAGATCGTCACCGCCGCCGATGCGCGATGCAGTTCCTCCGGCGGCAAGGCTTCGATGTCGTGCGAAAGAATAACGATATCAGCCAGATATCCCGGCCTTAGCCTACCCTTCCTGTCTTCGGCGAACTCCGCATAGGCGCCTTCGACCGTGTAGCCGGCGATCGCCTCGTGCAGTGAGAAGGCCTGGTCGGGCAGATCGTCTGCCCAGCGTTTGCGCAGTACGGCCGCCTGAATGCCGAGAATCGGGTCAACCGGCGAGACCGGCCAGTCGGAGGCGAAGACGACATGCGCGCCCGTCTCGCGGATCGTCCGGCATGGATAGGACCACGGCCAGCGCCGGCGGCCGATCTTGGAAACAGTCGGTTCCAGCGGAAAATCCATCGCGCCGGGCGGATGCGGCGGCTGCATGGAGGCGATGACGCCCAATTCCGCGAATCGCGGCAGGTCCTGCGCGGTCGTCACCTCGATATGCTCGACGCGGTGCCGGCTGTCGCGCACGCCATTGGCTTCGCGCGCGGCTTCGTAGCCGTCGAGCACCGAGCGCACCGCGGCGTCGCCGATGGCGTGCACCGCGATCTGCAGTCCGCGCCGGTCGATGTCGATTGCCAGTTCGGCAAATTCCTTGTCGGAGAAATACGGTTCGCCGCGCCAGCCGTCGGCGCTGTCGGCATAGGGTTCGATCATATAGGCGGTGCCGGAATCGAGCACACCGTCCATGAATATCTTGACGATGCCCGATTTCAGCCAGTCGCTCGAGAAGCGGGCGCCCAGGCCCGACGCCTTGTCCAGATCGGCCAGTGTCATCGGTGACTTGTAGTGGAAGGGTATCTGCGCGCGGCAGATCAGCCCGCCCTCGTTTTGGATCTCCTCCAGAAGCTGGAACTGATAGAGGTTGCCGTCCATGTTCTGGAACGAGGTGATGCCGAAGGACGCGGCATAGGCAAGCCCGCGCCGCATGATCTCCTTGTCGGCTTCCCATTCCTTCGGCGAAGGCCATACGGACGGCTCGCCGCCGGTTTCGAGACCCAGCCGCGTGCGGCCCTCGCCCGCGAGACGGTTGACCGGCGTCATCGCCTCGCCCTCCCGCAACTCACCGCTGGCGAGGCCGTCCTCGCCCATCACCACCTCGTTGCCGGGGTTGAGCGTCCTGCCCTGCAGCAGTCCGGCGCGCTCAAGCGCTACCGTGTTCGCCCACATCGTATGGTGGTCGGCGGCGACCAGCGCCACGGGCCGGTCGGGCACGATCCGGTCGAGATCATGCCGGGTCAGTCGCCTGCCCTCGCCCATGATCGTGTAGTCACAACTCTGTCCGTAAAGCACAGGGTCGTCGGGCCTGGTGAGGGCGTAGGCCTGCAGCTTTTCCTTCAGCGCCTCGAACCCCAGCACGCCCGAAAGCTGCAAATGAACCAGTTCGGCCGCGCCGGCGAAAAGATGAATGTGGCTTTCGATGAAGCCCGGCAGGACCGACGCTCCCCTCGCGTCGAGCACTTTGGTCCCGGGACCCGTCATCGCGCCGATCTGTTCTGCGCTGCCTATGGCGGCGATGCGCCCGTCGACGACGGCCAGCGCTTCCGCGCGCGGACTGTCGTCATCCATCGTCAGGATACGCGCATTGGTGACGACGAGTTCGGCAGGCTGCCCCATAAATCCCCCTTGTCGTTTTCCGAAGGCTAGCACCGGCTTTCCCGCGCCAGCGACAGGCCACAAGGTCGCACCGGGTTGAGCCAGCCGCTGCCGGCGTCGGGCTGTCGCCTTGCCTAGCCCCCGCCCCAATGTCTAGGCTCGGGCCGATCGAAGAGCCGAGGGGAACCATGAGAACAGTCTTTTCGCCGCGCCATGCCGGCCATGCCGGCAATCTCGAACTCATGGCGGGCGAGATCGTCCCGGCGTTCGAGATGCCGTCGCGGGCCGAATACATCCGCAGCCGCATCGACACTGTCGGCCTCGGCCCGGTGCAGGAGCCCGACACGCACGACCTCGCAACGGCGAAGAAGGTCCACGCACCGGACTTCATCGACTTCCTGCCCACCGTCTACCCGGAGTGGGAGAGATCGGGCCGCTCGGGCACGGCGATGCCCTACACCTGGCCGACCCGCGGCCTGCGCGGTGACGTGCCGCCGGAAGCGATCGAGGCGAAGCTCGGCTACTATTCCTTCGATGCCGGCGCCACCTTCGTGAAGGGCACATGGGACGCGATCAAGTCGTCGCACGACACCGCACTGACCGCGGCCGCGCTGGTGAAGGCCGGCGAGCGCGCCGCCTTCGCGCTGTGCCGCCCGCCCGGCCACCATGCCGGCTCCAATTTCATGGGCGGCTACTGCTTCATCAACAACGCCGCCGTGGCCGCCCAGTGGTTCCGCGACAACGGCGCAGCGAAGGTCGCGGTCCTTGATGTCGATTACCACCACGGCAACGGAACGCAGCAGATGTTCTACGAGCGCGGCGACGTGCAGGTCGTCAACCTGCATGGCGACCCGATGCAGGAATACCCCTATTTCCTCGGCCACGCGGACGAGCGTGGCGAGGGAGAGGGCGAGGGTTTCAACCACAATTTCCCGATGCCGTGGGGCACGAGCTGGGACGAGTGGAGCGCCGCGCTCGATGGCGGCTGCGACCTTGTCGCCGACTATGGGCCGGACATGCTGGTCGTGTCGCTGGGCGTCGACACGTTCGAGCGCGACCCGATCAGCCAGTTCAAGCTTAGAAGCGAGCACTATCCGCTGATCGGGCGGCGCATCCGCGCGCTCGGCCTGCCGACGCTGTTCGTCATGGAAGGGGGCTACGCGGTCGAGGAGATCGGCATCAACGCGGTAGGCGTGTTGACCGGCTTCGAGGAAGGCTGAGCAGGCCGGCGCGCCTGAACCGTCGCAATTTCGTGTCGCGGATACAACACCGTCGCGCAATCGCGCGCAGGCCGCGAAAAATGTCGCGAATCACCCAAAGTTTCGCCATTCGGAAGGCGTCTTACGCCCATAGATTAACATCGCGTTCACGGCTTATTCACCCGCGTCCGCTATGGTCCGCGCAGATCGGAAGGGACATCCGACGGGACAGGGACTTGGAGCAAATGAACATCTGGGGTTTCTTCGCAAACGGTGCCTTCGCGGTCCGCGAATTCTTCTGGCCGACCTATCGGCCGGAGCGGCACTACATGCGCGGTCCCGGTCCGGCTTGCGCTCGCTCGCGCCGCTTCGACCGCCAGGCCGGCGCCCACTGATCGCTGTTCAGCCCGGGCACGGTGCGAGTTCGACCGCCGTGCCCGCTTCCTCGCCAACGAGCATGCACGACCCGTCGGCGCAGATCGACCAGCCCGACTGGGTCGCTCCCGACGCCGCCAGGACAAGTCTCGGCACCGGTCGAAGCCGGATTTCGTAGCTCCACCATCCATCTTCCAGAATTGCGTTCGCGGGCGGCTCCATGCCGGCGCCGGAGCCTTTCACCCGTGCGTGGACCAGCTTGAGGCCGACCGGCATCACCAGCCAGTCCTCTTCCCACGACGTCCTTTCGACCGAATGCGTCCAGGCCAGCGTGAAGGCGGAGACGGCCATCATGGCCGTCTTGCCGCCGGCAAGGATGCACAGGCTCATGGCGCGGCCGGAGCGAGGGGCTCCGTCGGCGGCTGTCGCGACCGGCGCACGCGCCACCAGTGCGCGGCAACTACGATCGCGCCGAGCGTGAAGCCGGCCTGGTCCGTAAGCGGAAGGTGCAGCACCAGCAGCACGCCCGCCGCGAAGCAGGCGATACGCTCAGGCCAGTTGGCGCGGGCGAAGAGGAAGCCCACCACCGCCACGCCCCACAGCGCGATGCCGGCGCAGGCCTTGAAGACGATGTAGACGACCTCGACCGGATAGCCCCAGGCTTCGGCGATCGGCCCCGCGTCCTGCAGCATCAGCGCCGGGGTATAGACGGCCATGAACGGGACGACGAAACCGGCGGTCGCCAGCTTCGTCGCCTGTATGGATATCTTTAATCCTGACACTTTGGCCATGGGCGCGGCCGCGAAGCAGGCGAGCGCGACGGGCGGCGTCAGGTCGGCCATGATGCCGAAGTAGAACACGAACATGTGGCTGACGAGCAGCGGCACGCCGAGTTCGAGCAGGGCCGGGCCGGCCAGCGACGAGGTGATGATGTAGTTCGGGATCGTCGGGATGCCCATGCCCAGCACAAGGCAGGTCAGCATGGTCAGCACAAGCGACAGGAACAGATTGTTTTCGCCGATGCGGATGATGGCGCCGATGAAGGTCGAGGCGATGCCGGTCAGCGTCAGCGTACCGATGACGATGCCGACGATGGCGCAGGCGATGCCGACCGGCAGCGCGTTCTTGGCGCCCTCGGCCAGCGAATCGCGACAGATGGCGAGCGTCTCGCGCCCGCCCTTGAAGAGCACGCACGCGCCGACAAGCGCGGCAATCACCAGCGCGAGGATGTTGACCCCGAACTTCATGAAGGCGGCGGCGGCAAGGCCGAGCGCTACCCAGAAAACCATGCGGAAGGCGAAGGGGCCGATGAGCGCTGCCAGTGGCGTGCCGAGGATGAGCACCACGATCAGCGCCAGCCCCATCGTGCCGGCGAAGATCGGCGTATAGCCTGCAAACAGCAGGTAGACGAGCACTGCCAGCGGCAGCACCAGCGGCCAATGCTGGCGCACGGCAGCCCACGGGTCGGGCAGCGTGTCCTTGGCCATGCCGCCTAGCCCGGCCTTGCCAGCCTCCAGGTGCACCATCCAGAAGCAGACGCCGAAATAGAGCGTCGCCGGGATGATCGCCGCCTTGACCACGTCGACATAGGGAACGTTCAGCGTCTCGGCCATGATAAAGGCGACCGCGCCCATCACCGGCGGCATGATCTGCCCGCCCATCGACGAGGTCGCCTCGACGCCACCGGCGAAGGCCGAGCGGAAGCCGAACTTCTTCATCAGCGGGATGGTGAACTGGCCGGAGGCGACGACATTGGCGACGCCGGAGCCGGAAATGGTTCCCATCAGCGCCGAAGACATGACGCAGACCTGTGCCGGCCCACCGCGCCACCAGCCGACGAGACCCAGCGCGAAATCGTTGAACAGCGCCAGCATGCCGGCGCGTTCCAGGAAGGCGGCGAAGACGACGAAGATGAAGATGTAGGCGGCCGAGACATAGATCGGCGTGCCGTAGATGCCCTCCGTGCCGAAGGCGAAATGCTCGACGATCATGTCGAACGGGTAGCCGCGATGGATGAAGGGCGCCGGCATATGCTGGCCGAAGAAGCAGTAGGCGAGGAAGATGCCGGCGATGATCGTCAGCGGCAGGCCCATCAGCCGGCGCGCACCCTCGAACACCAGCACGACCATGATCGAGCCGACCACGAGGTCGGTCGTGGTCAGGAAGCCCGAGCGGTGGATAAGCGGGACGTAGTTGATCCACTGGTAGATGCCGGTGAGAAATCCGAGGATGCCGAGCAGCCAGAACCAGGCAGTGCCGGCCCTGGTCTTGGCGACGAGGTTTCCGAGCAGCGCGAAGCCGAGCAGCAGCAGGAAGCCGACATGCATCGCCCGCACCACCTGGCTCGGCAGCGTGCCGTAGGCCGCGGTCCATAGCTGGAACAGCGAGAAGGAAAAAGCGATCCAGAATGCGGCGCGGCCGAGCAGGCCCGAGCCGAAACCGGACGGCAGGCCCTCGATAGGCTCTTCGGCCGTGTCCTGCGGAATGATCGGCCCTTCGGTCTGGGATGTCATGCGCGTCTCCGATGGAATTTGCAGGTATGCCTACCGGAGACACACCCCGTTTGCCCTGCCGGGCATCGCCCCTTCAAACGGTAGAATGGCCGCGTCGGCGACACCGCCCCTTCTTCAGCGTCCGCGACTGGCGGACGCCACGCCGACGGTCGATCTCCCCCGTTGTGGGGGAGATGCCCGGCAGGCCGGAAGGGGAGTGTTCCGTATGCCGCCTTGGCGGCTCGCGGCCTACTTCAGCAGGCCGACCTCGCGGTAGTAGCGCTCGGCGCCCGGATGCAGCGGCACCGGCATGCCGTCGAGCGCCTTCTGGACGTCGATCGCCGAGGCGGCAGCGTGCGAGGCAACCATCTTGTCGAGGTTCTCGAACAGGAGCTTGGTCATCTGGTAGGCGGTTTCCTCCGACACGCCGTCATGGCTGACGAGGAAGTTGCCGACGGCGGCCGTCGGCACGTCCTCCGCCTGTCCGTCATACGTGCCGGCCGGGATGGTGGCGGCGATGAACGGCGCGCCGATGGCCTCGACGATCTCGGAGGAGACGGCGACGACGTTGATCGGCACCGAGGTGGCGAGGTCGCGAATCGAGGCGACGCCCAGTCCGGCCGACTGCAGGGTCGCATCGAGCTGACGGTTCTTGATCAGTTCGACCGACTCGGCGAAGGGCAGGTATTCCAGCTTGCCGAGATCGTTATACGAGAGGCCGGCGGCCGCGAAGATGGCGCGGGCGTTGAGCTCGGTGCCCGAGGCCGGCGCGCCGACCGAAAGGCTCTTGCCCTTCAGGCCCGCGAGATCGGTGATGCCGGATTCTCTGGCGGCGACGATCTGAACGTAGTTGGGGTAGATGGCGGCGATGCCGCGCAGCTTGTCGAGCTTGCCCGGGAAGCCCGCCTCGGTGTTGCCGGCCCATGCCTCGGCCAGCGAATCGCCCAGCGAGAAGCCGATCTCGCCGCGCCCGGCCTGCAGCAGGTTGAGGTTTTCGACCGACGCCTTCGTCGCCTGGACCTGGGTGCGCGAGCCCTCGATGTTCTGGCCGTAGATCTCGGACAGCGCGACGCCGAGCGGGTAGTAGACGCCCGACGTGCCGCCGGTAAGCACGTTGATGAATTCCTGAGCCTTGGCGGCCGTGGCGCCAAGGCTGGCCGAGATTGCGAAGACGCCTGCGGCGAGCAGACTCCGGGTAGTGGTTTTCATGATGCAAGTCCTCCCTGGTTTCCTCCGTGCGACGGCCTCCCGCCAGCGCACCTGCGACACGTCTAGCATCTGGCGTGCCAAATCGCACACGCCGTGCAAATACGGCATTGCCGAAGCCGGGAAGCCTCCGTAGCGGGCAAAATCTCGCCGAAAAGACCTCGGCCCCGGCAAAAATCCGCCTCAAGGTCAGCTGCGGACCGACCGCAGCCCGTGTCGCTGGATCTTTTCGTTGAGTGTGCGTATCGGCACGCCCAGCACCCGGCTCGCCTCCTGCGCGCTGCCCTCTGCCGCCGCCAGTGCTTCGGCGATCAGCCGTGCCTCATAGGCTGCGACGCGGTCGGCAAGGGTAGCATCCCTGTCGTCCTCGTCGTCCTGCGCGGATGCCTCGACAGGCAGGCCGAGCACGAAGCGTTCTGCGACGGCGCGCAGCTCGCGCGCATTGCCCGGCCAGTCGCTGCCTGCAAGGACTGCGAGCACGCCGGCATCGACCGCGCGCGGCTCCACGCCATGACGCGCCGCTGCTACCATGCAGAAATGGCGGAACAGCAGCGGAATGTCGCCGCGCCGTCGCCGCAGCGGCGGGATGGCAACCGCCACCGTGGATAGCCGGAAATAGAGATCGGCCCGGAACCGGCCCGCGTCGCTTTCCGCCTTCAGGTCGGATTTGGTGGCGGCAATGAAGCGTATGTCCAGCGGCACCTGCCGATTCGAGCCCAGCGGCTCGACCACGCGCTCCTGTATCACCCGCAGAAGCTTTGCCTGAAGCGCGAGCGGCATCGACTCGACCTCGTCCAGAAACACCGTGCCGCCGTTCGCGTGCTCGATGCGCCCGACGCGTTTCTGGTCCGCGCCGGTGAACGCGCCCTTGTCGTGGCCGAAGATTTCGCTCTCGAACACGCTTTCCGGGATCGCCGCGCAGTTGAGCGCGACAAAGTGGCGGTCGCGCCTCTTGCCGAAATCGTGTAGAGCGCGCGCCAGCACCTCCTTGCCGGTGCCGGTCTCCCCATGGACCAGGACGTCGACGTCGAGGGATGCGATCTGGCCGATGCGGCCGCGCAGCGACTGCACCGTCGCGGAGGTGCCGACGAAGCGCGCTTCCAGCGGGACTTCCGTGCCGACCGCATCGCGCAGGCGCTCGACCTCGCGACCGAGCCTGCGCTGCGCGACGGCGCGGTCCAGCACGGCGACGAGATGATCGGCGTCGTAGGGCTTTTCGAGGAAGTCGTGCGCGCCGCCGCGCATGGCCTCGACGGCGAGTGCGACGTCACCGTGACCGGTGAGCAGGATGACGGGCAGCGTCGGATCACGCAGGCGGGCGGCCTCAAGCAGCGCCGTGCCGCCCATTCCGGGCATGCGCACGTCGGTGATCAGCACGTCGCATCGAGCCGGCTCAAGCGCTGCGAGCGCCGCCGCGCCATCCGGCGCGGTCGTCACCGCGAAACCGCTCAGTTCCAGCCACTCGCGCGCGGAATCGCGGATATTCGCCTCGTCGTCGACGAAGATGATGGTGCCCCGGCTCATTCGGCCGCTTCGCGGCGCATGGCGGCGGCCGAAAGCTCGACGCAGAAGATGCAACCGCCGCCCTCGATCGTCTCGAAGCGCATCCGGCCGTCGAACTCGTCCAGAATGGCGCGTGACAGCGACAGGCCGAGGCCGAGACCTTCGCCGGTGATCTTGGTGGTGAAGAACGGTTCGGCGATGCGCTCGCGCAGATGCTCGGGAATGCCCGGTCCGTTGTCGCGCACGAACATGCGTACCGTCTCGCCGTCTTGCTCGCACCACATCCGCACGACGGGGCCTTGGCGGCCGCGCACGGCGTCGAGCGCGTTGACCAGCAGGTTGAGCAGCACCTGCTCCAGCCTCGTCGCGTTGGCGCGCACCCAGGCGGGCGCGGCCGGAGAGACGAGCTCGATGGCTGCGCCTTCCGCAGTGGCGCGCGGCATCGCAAGCTCGACCGCAACCGCCATCGAGCGCGCGGCGTCGAAAGTTTCGAGCGGCACCGGCTCGTTGCGCGCGAAGGATTTCAGAAGCTTCACCGTGCGCTGGATGCGGCGCACCAGATCGCGTGCAGCGCGCACTTTGCCGGCCACGGCTTCCGCCTCGCCGCGCGCCGCCAGAAGGCCGGTGGAAGCGAGCGTGTTTTCCATGGCGGCCAGCGGCTGGCTCACCTCATGCACGATCGCCGCCGACATGCGCCCGAGCGCCGCGAGCTTCGCGGTCTGGATCAGCGATGCCTGCGCGGCGTGAAGCTCCGCCGTGCGTTCCACCACGCGGCGCTCCAGCACCGCGTGAGCATCCAGCCTCGCCCGCACCAGCTGCCGGCGCTGGCGGATGAATAGCGCGGCGCTTGTGACCAGCAACCCGGCAAGAGCCGTCAGGAGCGCGAGCAGGCTGCTGTTGGCGTGGATCGGCGCTAGGCTGGGCAGACCGAGGAGATACCACCCGTCTGGCTCGATACGTACCCGTCGCAACAGTCGGCGGGTGTCCTCGCCTTCGACCCGCACCGTTTCCGGCAGGACGCCGTGGCCCGGAAGGATCGGATCGGCGGCGGCAAGGTCCATGTCGCCGTAGCGCCGCGCCTCCGCGATCGTTGCCAGAGCATTCTCGTCCAGCGCGCGCAGTGGCCGGTATTTCCACGGCGCGTGGCCGCTCAGAAAGATCACGCCTTCTGCGTCAGCCACCGCGAGAATGGGACGCGCATCGCTCCACGCGGCTTCCATTTCGCCCATGTCCACCTTGACGATCGCGACGCCGATGGTGCGTTCGCCGTCGCTGATGGCGGACGAGAGGAAATAGCCGGGGATGCCCGTCGTTGCGCCCACCGCGTAATAGCGGCCCGCGCCCTGGGCCAGCGCGTCCTTGAAATAGGGACGGAAGCGGTAGTTCTCGCCAACGAAGCTGGTCGCCTCGTCATGATTGCTGGCGGCGATGGTGAAGCCATCGAGGCCCATCACGAACAGCTCGTCGGCGCGCGAATCGCTCCGCACCGCCTTGAGATAGGCGTTCGCCTGCGCTGCGGAACCTGGAGAGGGGGCCTCCAGCGCGTCGAGAATGCGCCGGTCCCGCGAGACGATGGCGGGCAGGTAGCGGAACCGCTCGATCTCGCTTTCCAGCGCTCGGGCGAGCAGACCCAGCTCCTCGTCGAGTGTGGCGAGCGCGCGCCGCTTTCCCGCCTCGAGCGAGATGAACCAAACGGCAAGCGTCGCCATCGCGATCAGCGCCAGCGCGATCGTCGTGACGAGGCCACGGCCAAGTCGGATTGTCGGCATGTTCCTCCCGGCGCAGCGCCAGCTTCCTCGCCTCAATAGTACGGAAGCGGCGCGCCGAGGCAACTACTGCCGGAAAGCGATGGCGGCGGCGGCACCCGCCATGAATGCGGCGGCGGTCCGGTTCAGCGCCTTGAGCGCGCCGGGCGTCTGGAGAAACCACCGCGCCTTGGCCGCCAATGCCAAATAGGGCACCAGCACGACCAGCAGCACCATCGCCGTGATGGCGATCAGCATGCCGAAATCCGTCGGCGTTACCGACGCGATGTCGATTATGGTCGGCGTGATGGCGAGGTAGAATACCATCACCTTGGGATTGCCCAGCGTCACCAGCAGGCCGGCAAGCGCGCTGGCGGCCGCGCCGTCGCGGGTGCGTTCCGCGTAGACCTGCTCGGTCCGGATGCCAGTGTGCCAGAAGGTCCAGGCCAGCCAGGCGAGATAGGCGACGCCGATCCATTTGACGATCAGGAAGGCCGTGCCGAAGGTTTGCGCGAGCACGGCGAGGCCAAGCACCACCGCCGACAGATAGACGATGTCGCCGACCACCAGCCCCAGTGCCATGAACAGCGCCGAGCGGAAGCCGGAGCCCAGCGCGCGGGCGACCAGCGCCACCACGCCGGGGCCGGGAATGGCGGCAGCGATGGCGAGCGCGCCCGCATAAGTGACGAAACCGGCTAGGGTCATTGATCAGGCCCTTGGAAGACACCGGCTTATCGCACGGCGCGCCAACGCCGAAAAGCGCCGCCGATTGGGCCAGTTCAGCGCACGAGGAAGCCGCCGCCGAGCGGATCGTCCTGCTCGATCTGGAATTCCGCCCGCCCGGCATAATGCGCCCGGCCCGAGACGCGCACGGTCACGGCGTCGAAGCCCCCGGCCTTCGTCCGTGAGCCCACAGCACCCTCGAAGCGCGATCCGACGATGCTCTCGAAGACGCGGGCGTCGCCGGGCGCGGCCTGCCCCCTGGCGTGCATCGCCGCAAGCCTCGCCGTCACGCCGGAGCCCGTCGGCGAGCGGTCGACCTGCCTGTCGGCGAAGACGCAGACGTTGCGGGTAGGCGCGTCGCGTCCGTCGCCGCCATCGGTCAGGATCGAGCCGTACAGGAAGGCCAGATCGTGATGACCGGGATGCGACAAGGGCACCGCGAGGCGGGCGGCATGGGTCAGCGCGTCCGCCGCGTCGACGAAGTCGCGCACCGGGTCGCGGGCGAAGTCCAGCCCGAACTGCCGGCAGTCGGCCAGGGCATAGAAGGCGCCGCCATAGGCGACATCGAACGCGATATCGCCATGACCGGGGACGGCAACGGTCTGGTCCGCGGCGAACAGAAAGGCAGGCACGCTCTCGAATGAAACAGCGCCTGTCTTGCCGTCGTCCGTCTCGACGTCGGCGACCACCATTCCGCATGGGCACTCGATGTTGACCCGGGTGACCGGCCCGTTGGCCGTGACCAGCCCCTGGTCGATCGCATATCGCCCCAATGCGAGGATGGCGTGCCCGCACATGGTGGAATAGCCCTCATTGTGCATGAACAGCACGGCGAGGTCCGCATCGGGCAGATCGGGCTCGACCAGCAGCGCGCCATACATGTCGGCATGGCCGCGCGGCTCGAACATCAGCATTCGCCGCAGGTGGTCGAGATGGTCTCGCACATAGGCGCGCTTCTCGAGGATTGTTCCCTTCGGGATCGACGGGTAACCACCTGTTACAATCCTGAGCGGCTCACCGCCGGTGTGCATGTCGATGACGGTCACGGGCCTCATGACCCGACAGAAAGAACCCGCCGCTGCAACCTGTCAAGCATCGTCCCCACAAAGCAAAAGCGGCGCGGCAGCCTCTACGGGCGCCGGCGCCGCCTTGCTCGGCCGCGAGACTGATCCGCTACTCGGCGGCCGAACCTCGCACTGCTATTGCGCAGGAGCCCACATGCCATCCTCGAACAACGACACCTCTGCGGCCGCGCCGGCCTGCCTGAGCGTATCGAGGGGAAATTCGATTTCCGACGACTTGAACGCGTCGGCAGCGAACATGGCAATGCACACTTTGTCGATGGCGGTCATCCGCGTTCTCCTTCCTTGTTGCCTGGAAGTTGTCAGCCAGAAACGCGCGCCGGGCGATTTCGTTCAAAGGAAATCGCAACGCCCTGCGGCGGGCGGTCACCCAAGGATCAGGCGGGGGAGATCACGCATGTCGTCGAACAGGACGCCGCCGGCGCCGGCCAGCCCCTCGCGATCCGAATGCGGGTCGCCGTGATAGGAGAAGACACGCATGCCTGCGGCGATGCCGGCCTGAGTGCCAGGCACGCTGTCCTCGATCACCACGCAGCGGTCCGGCGAATGGCCCATCTCGCGGGCAGCATGGAGGAACAGGTCGGGAAACGGCTTGCCGCGCTCGACCATGGTGGCGCTGAACAGCGCATGCCCGAAATGCCGCATCAGCCCCGTCGAGCCCAGCGTGAGATGCATCTTGTCGAGCTTGGCCGAGGAAGCGACGCACCAGGGAATGCCTGCACCGCGCAATTCGTCGACCACCGTCTCGATATGAGGGACGGGCTCGACACGGTCACCGAAGATATCATCGAGCGACGAGTACCAGCGCTCCGGCAGCGAGAAGCCGAGCGCATGGCCCGCCCCTTCGATCTCGGCCTGCACGCTTGCCATGCTGCGGCCGGAAAAACGGCGGCGGCAATCCTCGTAGGTCACGCGATAGCCCGCCTCGGTCAGCCAGACGCAGAGCGTTTCGTTGGCAGTCCTTTCGGTGTCGACCAGCACGCCATCGCAGTCGAAGATGACGAGATCGGGACGGGAGCTCATGCCGTCCCCGTCGAACCGAAGCCGCCCGCGCCGCGTGCCGTCGACCCGGCGAGCGCGCGCTCCTCCATGACTGCCCGCGAAACCGGCGCGACCACGAGCTGGGCGATGCGCATGCCGTGCTCGACCACGAACTCCTCTTCGCCGAGATTCGCCAGCAGCACGCTGACCTCGCCGCGATAGTCGCTGTCTATGGTCCCCGGCGTGTTGAGGCAGGTAATGCCGTGCCTGAGCGCCAGCCCCGAACGTGGCCGCACCTGTCCCTCGAAGCCTTCGGGCAGTTCGAGGATCAGGCCCGTGGGCACCAGCGCGCGCCTGCCCGGCAGCAGGATCAGCGGCCTGTCGGCGGGCACCGCGGCGCGCAGGTCCATGCCGGCCGATCCGGCCGTCTCGTAAGCCGGCAAGGGCAAATCTGTTGCATGCGGCAGGCGGACGACACCCACAAGCGGGGCGGAAGGCGGGACGGCTCGATCGGTCATGGCGGCAGAGCTATGACGCCGCGCGGCCGCCCGGTCAACCGCCGCGGCGAGGGAACCGGCCATGCGCGCACAGTCTAGCGCGGCTGCCTGAGCGACTCCGTCATCATGGCGCGGACCCGCGTCTCGATCTCGCGCGCCACCGCCTTGCGGCTGGCGCCGGCGTCGAAGCTGACCGGCTCGCCGAAGCGCACCTCAAGGTCGATCGCCCCCTCCGACAGCAATTCGCGGATGTGGGGCAACAGCACGCGATCGCCGATCCATGCGGCATGCACCCTGTGCTGGCGGCCCATCGGCAGCCCCTGCAGGCGGGTATAGGCGATCGCGACCGGCTGGATGGCGATCGGCTCTCCCGGCTGCGCGTCGAGCGCCATCTGGGCGGCGCCGAACAACGTCGACTTGAACGGCAGCAACAGGTTTCCGTCCGAGGTGCTGCCCTCGGCGAACAGCACCATCGGGTCGCCGTCCACCAGCCGCGAGGCGATTTCGCTCGCCTGCTCGCCGGAGCGACGCCGCCGGTCGCGCTCGACGAACACCGTTCGTTGCAGTTGCGCGAGCTTGCCGATGATCGGCCAGCCGGCCAATTCCGATTTGGCGACGAAGTGGACGTCGACCAGCGAGCCGACGACCATGATGTCGGTCCACGAGATGTGGTTGGCCACAATCAGCAGCGGCCGGTCCTTGGCCGGTTGGCCATGGACGTGGATGCGGAAGCCAAGCAGGCGGACGATGAGGCGATGCCACAGCCGGGGTGCGCGGCGCTGGTCGAGCCAGCCGCTGCGCGTCGCCGCCAGTTGCCAGAGCGCCAGTATCGGCGTGGCCACCGCGAATGTCGCAAGCGCCAGGACGAGCCTCGTCGTGCCGATCATCGCCTGGCGGTTCCCTCCCCTTTGCGACCGAGCTAGCGAAGATCGCGGCGCATGACAAGCGCGTCGGTCGGCGGCCGTCCGCCCTCGTCATAGTAGCCAGGACGCCGCGCGACCTCGCGAAAGCCCAGCCGGCGATAGAGCGCCACCGCCGGCGCGTTGGTCTCGTCGACTTCGAGGAACAGCGCCTCGGCGCGCTGTGCGTGAAGCTCGCGCAACACCGCCTCCATCAGCTCGCGCCCGAGCCCGAGGCCGCGAAACGCGCGCGACACGGTCACCGTCAGTATTTCGCCCTCGCTTGCTGCAAGGCGCGCCAGAACGAAGCCGACCGGCCCCGCCGCCCGTTCGCCGACGCGCCAGACGCCGTAGCCGAAGACCGGCTCCTGTGAGAGCAGCGAGACGAATTCGTGCTCCGACCACGGCCGGGAAAAGTCCTCGCGATGGATGTCGGGAAGATGCCTTGAATCGTCGAGGCGCAGCGCCTCGACGGCGAATTCCGAACGCCCGGTCAGGAACGGCAGTTTCATCGCTCCTCCGCGCGCGGCAGGATGAAGGATGCCTGCGGCTTGGCATCGGCGTCGCGCAGATAGAGCGGACGCGGCCGCTCGGGCGGCGCCGCCGCCGGATCGCCGAGGCGACGGGCCGCAAGCGCGGCGAAGACCGCCACATCGGCGGCAACCCCGCTCTGCGCAACCGTCAACTGCCCTCCGGTGCTGTCGGCCAGTGCAGCCGCCGCGCTCCCCGTCAGCACCGTCGCGGGGCCGGCTGCCTCGATCAATGCGCGGGCACCTTCATGCGTCACTGCGGTCGGCTCCAGGGTCGTCGCCCCGTCTTCCGCGAAGGCCGCCACATAGACCTGGCCGCGTCCCGCCTCGACCAGCGCGAGAACGGCGCGTCCCGGATGGTTCTGCTGCGCCTGCACGGCCAGCGCTTCCAGCGCGCCGACGCCTACGGCCGGAATGGAGAGCGCCAGCGCCAGCCCGCGCGCTGCCGAGACACCCACCCGGACACCGGTGAACGAACCCGGCCCGACCGACACGGCGATTGCGCCAATGTCAGGGTAGCCGACGCCCGCCGTCCCCATCGCCTCGGCGATCACCGCCATCAGATGCTCGGCATGACCCTTGCCGAGGTCGCGGACGCTGCGTCCCTTTTCCCCGGAGGAGGTATCCCACAGGCATGCGGCGCAGAGCGAAGCGGCGGTTTCTATGGCGAGGATGATCATGGCGACGGTGGCGAGGGCGAAGCGCCCGAGCTAGCCCTTCGCCTTCAGTTCCAGCCGGCGCGCGTGCAACACCGGCTCGGTGTAGCCGGAGGGTTGCTCCCTGCCCTTGAAGACGAGGTCGCACGCCGCCAGGAAGGCGATCGAGTTCTCGAAGTCCGGCGCCATCGGCCGATAGAGCGGGTCGCCGTCGTTCTGCCGGTCGACAACGGCTGCCATGCGCTTCATCGTCTCCATCACCTGGTCGCGGCTGGCGACGCCGTGATGCAGCCAGTTGGCCATGTGCTGCGCCGAGATGCGCAGCGTGGCGCGATCCTCCATCAGCCCGACATCGTTGATATCCGGCACCTTGGAGCAGCCGACGCCCTGGTCGATCCAGCGCACCACGTAGCCCAGGATGCCCTGCGCATTGTTGTCGAGTTCGCGCTGGACCTCCTCCGGCGTCCAGTTCGGCCGCGACGCCACCGGAACCGACAGGATGTCCGACAGCTTGGCCCGCGCCCGGCTCTTCAGCCCCGCCTGCACTGCGTGCACGTCGACCTTGTGATAGTGCGTGGCGTGCAGCGTGGCGGCGGTCGGCGACGGCACCCAGGCGGTGTTCGCGCCGGCCTTCGGGTGGGCGATCTTCTGTTCCAGCATGGCGGCCATCAGGTCGGGCATCGCCCACATGCCCTTGCCGATCTGCGCGTGGCCGGAAAGTCCGCATTCCAGCCCGATGTCGACGTTCCACTGCTCGTAGGCGGCGATCCACGCCGCTTGCTTCATGTCGCCCTTGCGGATCATCGGGCCCGCTTCCATCGAAGTGTGCATCTCGTCGCCGGTGCGGTCGAGGAAGCCTGTGTTGATGAAGACGACCCGGTTCGCCGCCGCGCGGATGCACTCCTTGAGATTGACGGTGGTGCGGCGTTCCTCGTCCATGATGCCCATCTTGATCGTGTTGGGCGCCATGCCCAGCAGCGTCTCGACCCGGCCGAACAGCTCGACCGCGAAGGCCACTTCCTCCGGCCCGTGCATCTTGGGCTTCACCACATACATAGAGCCGGCGCTGCTGTTCTTGCGCCGTCCCTTCGGCCCGATGTCGTGCAGGGCGATCAGGGCCGTCACTGCGGCGTCCATGATGCCTTCGGGTATCTCCGACCCGTCGGCGAGCAGTATGGCCGGGTTGGTCATCAGGTGACCGACATTGCGCACCAGCATCAGCGATCGGCATTTGGCGAGCAGGCTGGAGCCGTCCGGCGCGGTGTAGGTGAAATCGTCGTAGAGCTTGCGAACAATCGTTTCGCCGCCCTTGGCGAAGGTCTCCTTGAGGTCGCCCTTCATCAGGCCGAGCCAGTTGCGGTAGACGATCACCTTGTCTTCTGCGTCGACGGCGGCGACCGAATCCTCGCAGTCCTGGATCGTGGTCAGCGCCGCCTCGAGGTTCACCGAGGCAATGCCGGCGGGATCGGTTGCGCCGATCTGATGGTCGCGGTTGACGAGGATCTCGATACCGAGACCGTTGTTCTGCAACAGGACGTGCTTCCAGCCGCCATCGCTTTCGGCGTGGCCGGCATATCGCGCCGGATCGGCCAGCGCGACATCGCCCGCCGCCGTGGCGAGCTTCAGAACGGCCCCGGCCTCGATGCCGGTCACGTCCGCCCATTTCGCGCCGGCAAGCGGCACGGCCTCGTCGAGAAACGCCTTCGCCCAGGCGATCACCTTCTGGCCACGCACGGGATTGTATCCCTTGGCCTTCTCGGCGCCGCCCTCTTCGGAAATGACGTCGGTGCCGTAGAGCGCGTCGTATAGCGAACCCCAGCGGGCGTTGGCGGCGTTGAGCGCGTAGCGCGCGTTCATCACCGGGACCACGAGCTGCGGGCCGGCGACCTCGGCGATCTCCGGATCGACATTCTCCGTCGCGACTGAGAAGGCCGGCCCTTCCGGCAGCAGATAGCCGATCTCGCGCAGGAAGTCCTCGTAGACCGCCATGTCCGAGGGTGCGCCGTTGGCGCGGTGCCAGTCGTCGATCTTCGCCTGAAGTTCGTCGCGCCTGGTCAGAAGCGCCCTGTTCTTCGGCGCCAGATCGCCGGCGATCGCTGCAAAGCCAGACCAGAACGCATCCTCGTCCACGCCGGTGCCGGGCAACACCTCTTCGGCAACGAAACGGTGAAGCTGGCGCGCGACCTTGAGGCCGTGGATGTCGACATGGTCAGTCATGAAGGAACCTCCGCTTTGGCCGCAAAACGGCGGCACGGACGGCCTTTCACCATGCCGTGCGCGTCGGGTCAATTCATCATTGGGCGATGCGCGGCCTTCCGCTGGCCGTGGCGACGATGAAGGCTTCTACGAACGAGCGCTGCCCTTCGACGGTCGCTGTGCGAACGTCGCGCTCGACCGTCACTTCGGCATCGGCCGCGCCCGCTTCCGCGGCGCGCTCCGCGACGGCCTCGGTCGCCACGCGCTCGGCATGAGCGATGGCTTCAGCCTCGTTGCGAAAATCCTCGATGCCGGCGCCCGAGCTGACCCTGAACAGTCCCTCCTGCGGTTGCCCGACCTGAACCTGTACCGAAACCCGTACCTGGCCCACCACAGCGCCGAGCGCGTTGGCGACGTCGGTATCCTCCGGCACGATGCAGCCATTGCCGACCAGCCCCTCCAGCGCGGCGTAGTGGAGAGGCGCGGAGGCGCCAAGACCGATCACCGGCCGGTCGAGCGCGATCGAGAAACGCGCAATGCCGGGTCGCCCGTCCACAGCGCGCTGCACCAGAGAATGGGCCACCGTTTCGGGGCCCTCCAGCCCGTCTTCGGCAAAGGCCGTCTCGAAGATCACCTCGGCGGACCGCCGCGTCACGGCGCGCAGCACGCGGGCTGAAATCGCCTCCGCGTCAGGCTCGATCGGATTGCCGCGGCCGTCGCGCCGGCGCGCGAAAAGTTCGGCACCGAGCCGGGCCGCCTCGGGGTCCCAATTCGTCTGGCAACCGAGCACGTGAGCGGCGTCGGACGGCGTGAAACCGGCGATGTGAACGAGGCCGCGGGCCACCAGCCGGGTAAGCGTGGCCAACTGCGCGGTCGACGACAGCAGCCTGTCGAGCGGCTGCGGCAGGACCGTTATCAGCGAGTGGAGCTTGGCTTCCGCCGCCGAAAGGCCAGCGGCCATGTGATCCGGCACGCCGGTGCGCAGGGCGAAGCGGCCGTCGAGCCGGCCGGGATTGGCCGCACGAAGCTGCCGCTCCAGTTCCTCGACGACGGAGCCGTGGGCGTGGGAAGCCAGCGACAGAGGCACGAGCCTGCGCGGGCCCAACACCAGGCGCGGCCTGAGCCCGTCGCCGTCGAGCCCGATCTCGGAATCGCCTCCGAGCCCGAACGTGCGCATCGCCACGGCCTCGACCATGGTGCGGTAGCCGCCCACCGTCGCTCCCTCGGGGTCGAGGCGCGGCCGGCCGCCGTCGAGCACGGCCACGTCAGTGGTGGTGCCGCCGATGTCCGAGACGACCGCCGCGTCGAGACCGGTCATGTGGCGTGCGCCGACGAGGCTGGCTGCCGGCCCGGAAAGTATGGTCTCGATGGGTCGCCTGCGGGCGAAGGCCGCCGAGACCAGCGCGCCGTCGCCGCGCACGACCATCAGTGGAGCGGCAATGCCGCGCTCGGCGAGGAAGCCTTCGGTCGCGGCCACCAGCCGGTCGATCATTGCGATCAGCCTGGCATTGAGCAGCGTGGTCAGCGCCCGGCGCGGCCCGCCCAGCTTTGCCGAGAGCTCGTGACTGGCCGTCACCGGCAGGCCGGTGCGCGTCCTGATCAGTTCCGCCGCCGCCAGTTCATGCGCAGGGTTGCGCACGGCGAAATAGGCGCAGACGGCGAAGCCGGATACGCCGGCTGCCAGTTCGGACAGCGCCTGCTCCAGTTGCGACAGATCGAGCGGCGCCGCATTGCCATGGACGTCATGGCCGCCCGGCACGAAGACGACCGGATCCGAGCCGAGCGCGGCGCGCAGGCCGGCGCGGTCGAGATCTTCCTCGCCGAAGCCGACCATCACCAGCGCGACGCGGCCGCCTTGACCCTCGACGAGCGCATTGGTGGCCAGCGTCGTCGACATCGATGCGAGCGCGATCGCCGAAGGCGCGACGGCCGCCTTGGCCAGCACCGCGTCGACCGCGCCGGAGATGCCGACGGCGAGATCATGGCGGGTGGTGAGTGACTTGGCCTTGGCAAGCAGCGTGCCGCGCTCGCCTCCCAGCGGCGACCACAGCACCGCGTCGGTATAGGTGCCGCCGGTGTCGACGCCGAGAAAGATCGCGGGTACGGCGGGAGTGTCGCTGGCTGTCATGCGGGACCAATCATTGCGCAATATCCGGCGCTTTTGCCCGGCGCGGATGATCTAGCTCAAGGAGCCGGCCGGCGGAAGCCGGGATGTCGCGCAAGATCGCGCTTGCGCCGGCGGCACCGGAAGGCGCAAGCAGGCTGGAAGCGAACGGAGATTTGGCATGGAACTTGCGGACCGGACTCTGATCGTCGCGGGCGGGCTGGCCGGAGCGGCCGGCGTGGCGCTGTCGGCCTATGCCGTTCACGCCGGCGGCGGCAATCTAGGCACGGCGGCCCAATTCCTGCTGTTCCACGCGCCGGCCCTGCTGGCCGCGGGTCTCTTCGCGCGAAACCGCCTGCTCACCCTGGCCGCGCTCTTCCTCGCGCTGGGCGTCGCGCTGTTTGCCGGCGATCTCGTCCTGCGCGATATGGCCGGCTACCGCCTGTTTCCGATGGCCGCCCCGGTGGGCGGCAGCCTGATGCTGCTCGCCTGGCTGGCCGTGGCCGGCAGCGCCTTCGCCGGCCGACGCTAGACTTCTTCCCAGCCGCCGCTGTCTCCGGCGCGGAAGATGGCGTCGATCACCTTCTGGTTGTTGACCGACTCCTCAAGCGTGAAGACGGCGTCGTCTCCGCCGCGCGCGGCGCGGGCGAAGGCTTCCGCCTGAAGCCGATATTGCTGCGTGCCGGGGAAGCGGAACACCTGCGCCCAGGCATGGCTACGGTCGTGCAGCGTCACCCGATGGTCGTCGTAGAGCCCGGCATTGAAGGGCGAGGCGACCTCGATGAAGCCCTCGTCGCCATGGAAGACCATCGACTGGCGGGCGGCCATCTGCGTCGAGACGTAGAAGGTAAGCTCGAATCCGCCGAAATCGGCGCGCACGCTGGCATAGCGGTCGGTGCCGAAGGTCGGGTCGCGCTCGACTGTGGCCGAGATGCGCAACGGCTCCAGCCCGGTCGCGAACCGGGTGGTCACGGTCGGATAGACGCCGATGTCGGGCAGGCCGCCGCCGCCGAGTTCCGGCTTGTTGCGCATGTTGGCCGGGTCGACATTGTAATAGGCAAACGCGCCCTGCACCTGGCGCAGGCGGCCGATCGCGCCCTCGGCGATCAGGTCGCGCACCTTCAGCCATTGCGGGTGATAGGTGACCATGAAGGCCTCTGACACGAGCACGCGATTGCGATCGCGTGCGGCGATCACCGCCGCGATGTCGGCCGCGTTCAGCGCCAGCGGCTTCTCGACCAGTACGTGCTTGCCTGCATCGGCGGCCTTCACTGCCCATTCAACATGCTGTGAGGTTGGCAGAGGAATGTAGACGCCGTCGACGGCATCTGACGCCAGCAGTTCCTCGTAGGAGCCGAAGGCGTGCGGCGCGCCCAGCGACGCCGCCAACGCCTGTGCCCTGGCGAGCTTGCGGCTGGAGATCGCCGCCACCACGCCGTTTTCGGAACCCGCCAGCGCCGGGATGACCTGCTCGCGGCCGATCTTGGCCGTCGACAGCACGCCCCAGCGGAACATCGTCGCGTCGCCCATGGTTGTTCTCCCGTTGCGGAAACGGGGCGGACCCTAGCGGCGCGACGGTGAAAAGAAAAGCGGCGGGCGGTGCCGCCTATTGCGGCTGCGAAGGCTCGATGCCGCCGAGACGGGCGAGATTGAGCCCGATCTGGGCGGCGAGGTCGCGGCTCATGGCCAGCGCCAGCGGCTCATCGGAGCCGTCGAACTCGAATGACAGGATGACGCTGTCGCTTTCCTTGTGATAGCCCGCCGACCACGTCTCGATCGCGATGGCATCCACTGATTTCTGCATGACTGATTCCCCTTTTTTCGACGCGCGACCAAAGCATGCCGTGGCGGTTGACGCAACGCGAGGCGCGCGGCCTTCAGCCGCCGATCTGCCTGTCCTGCTCGACGGTAAGCGGCGTGATGCCGGCGGGGATCGGCATGATCGCATCCTCGACCGCAGCCTGCCGCGCCATGCAGGCGGGAAGGACGAGAAGGACACATAGAAGAAGAGGGAGGGAAAGGCGCATCAGCGTTCGCTAGACGCAAATTGTGGCGACGTCATCTCTGCTCCGTGTCGAGCCATATCGTCACCGGCCCGTCATTGACCAGCGCCACCTTCATGTCGGCCCCGAAGACACCATTGGCGACGCTCACCCCGTGCGAGGCGACCTGCGCCGAAAAATGCTCGTAGAGACGGCGGCCATCCTCCGGCGGCGCCGCGCTGGAAAAGCCCGGCCGATTGCCCTTCGTTTCGGCGGCGAGCGTGAACTGGCTCACGACCAGCGCCGCCCCGCCCCTGTCGATTACCGACCGGTTCATGCGGCCTTCCTCGTCGCGAAAGATGCGCAGGTTGACGACCTTGCGCGCCAGCCATTCGCACTCTTTCTCCGTGTCGCCCTGCATCGCGCAGACCAGCACCATCAGCCCGGGGCCGATCTCGCCTGCGACCTTGCCATCGACGGCTACCGAGGCAGAGGAAACACGTTGGATGAGCGCGCGCATGGATATCCCGTTGCCTGACTCGGTTCGGAAGGCGGGCGCCCTCACCTCGATGCTTCGCACGGTCCCCCTCGGACGTAAACGGGGCGAGGCCGTCGCGCTGCCGCTTTGGGGCCGCCGCAAACGCGGCAAACGATGCTTTCACACCTCAACCTTTCGGTTGATGCGTCCTGCCCTGAGCAATGAGACATTTCTCAGATCGAAGCCGCCCGCAAGAGCGAGGATAGCGCCATGATCGGCAACCGGATCGCCTACCCGAAACTCCCGCTGGCCGTCGCGGCCGCAATCTGGCTCGGCCTCGTCGGCGTCAGCACCGCGCAGCCAATATGCAAGCCGTCCGGGCTCTGCATGTATGTCGTCAAGCAGGACGCCCGGCATGTGGAAGTCGAGTTCCATACGTCGGGTGCGACCCATTTCAACTACAAGCGTCCGGGTGGTGTGCAGCACGAGCAGAAGAAGTACCAGTACACGCAACTCTGGCGTCTGGGCCAAGGCGAAGAGCGCGTCGAAGTTCAATGGTGCAAGAAGCCAGTGATCGGCAAATCGGAATGCGGCCGCTGGGAAACCTTCGTCTTGCCCGCCGCCGCAGGAACGGCGTCGCAGCCGCAGAAGGAGGTCAAGGTGCTCGGCCTCGGCAAGAAGAAGATCGAGCCCAGTGGAAAGAAGGTCGAGCCCAGCGTGCAGGACATTGTCGCCAATGTCCCGGCCGGCAACGTCCTGGCGGTCGCGAACCGCTGCAAGCAGGGGTTTGTCTGGCGAGAGGCCCGGCAGGGCGACGTGGTGTGCGTGACGCCGGAGGCAAGAACGCAGGCCGCGTCCGAGAACAGACGCCTGGCCGAGCGGCGCGATCCCGGCGGAGCCTATGGGCCGAACAGTTGCGTGCAGGGCTATGTCTGGCGCGAAGCATTCGACGGCGACATCGTCTGCGTGACGCCCGAGCGGCGGCAGATGGTGCGGCAGGAAAATAGCGTTGCGGCGAGCCGGCGCGTTGGCGGCTGACGGCGGGCTTCCCGGCACCCCAGCTTCGAAACCGGAGAAGTCGCCATGCGGAATTGTCTTCCATCCGAGCCGCGCGCTCCACGCGCATTCAGAACGCTGGCGCGGCTGCTGCCGGCGTTCTGCGTCGCTCTCGCGTCCGGCGCGGCCGGTGTTTCGCCGGTTGCCGCGCAGTCGTTCATGCAGAACGCCAAATGCGGCGTGTTCTACGAATTGTGGGACGTTCCGGGGGCGCCGGCGACGACACTCGCAACCGTCGGGATGGCCCACGAAACCTTCGCGGCGCGCGATTGCATCGCCAGGCAGGACATGACGACGGCCTGCGAGCATTTACGCAACGTGCTGGCCGCCGTCGACCGAATGGAAGACGACGAGGCCGAAGATCTGAAGCCGGACATAGAAGCTCAGATGAGCGAAATGGCCTGCGCGCCATGATTGTTCACGCCTGAAGGCGTGACGGGATTTCCGGATTGATCTAGAACGTCCGCATGTAGCTGCGAATTGGGGGCAGCCGTGGCGGCGGAACTCAGCTCTTCGACCGTATCCGATATCATCGGGCTCATCTACGATTCGGCCGTCGATCCGACGCTGTGGCCGCATGCCCTAGCAGGGTTGAGGAAAGCGCTCGACTTCCACAACGCTTCGCTGCTGCTGCAATCCTTACCGACAGGTCAGCCGCTGCTGAACGTTACCGAAGGTATCGGAGCGCCGTGGCTGGACGCGATGTCCCTCTATGCCGAGGACATCGTACGGCAATGGGGCGGGCCTGCAAAAATCCTGACCTACCCCATGCACCAGCCGCAGGTCCTCTCATGGGTCAGCGACCTGTCGGCCTGGCAGGACAATCGCTACTACACGGAGTGGGCCAGGCCGCAAGGCATCATCGACGTCATGGCCATCGGGGTGGCCAGGGATGCGGCCTCCATCGGCTCGCTCGGGCTCGGACGACACAGGGACGCCGGCGCAATCACGCAGCGGGAGACGGAAGCGGTGGGTCTGTTCATCCCCCATCTCCAGCGCGCCGTCGCGATCAGCAGGCTGATGGATATCAGGACCGTAGTGGCCGGCACGCTCGAAAGGACGCTTGACGCCCTCGCCGCCGCCGTCCTCCTCGTGGACGCTGAGCAGCGCATCGTCCATCAAAATCGCGCCGCTGGCGCGATGATCGAGGCGGGGCAGCCGGTATTCTCGAGCGGCGGCGCACTGCGTCTGAGATCGGCGGCCGCTGGAGAGGCGCTGGCGGCAGCCGTCGCCCGGGCGGCATCCAACGAAACCGGCATCTCTGGCTCAGCTATGGGTGTGCCGCTGCGGCGCGAGGAAGGCGGAAGCTACATTCTGAACGTCCTGCCGCTGGGTCGCGGTGAAACGCGCGGTACACTGATGCCGGCGGCGGTCGCCGCGATATTCATTGCGTCTGACGGCTCTGCACCGATGGCGACTCCCCCGACATTCGCCGAACTTTACGGCCTGACACCCGCAGAGGTCGCGGTTTACGACCGCATACTCAACGGCGAGTCGGTCGCAGAGATCGCGGCCAGGCTCGACATCACCGCGAGCACGGTCAAGACCCATATCCAGCACCTGTTCGACAAGACCGGCGCGCGACGCCAGTCCCAGCTCATCCTGCTCGCGTCGTCGTTCACCTTGCCACTGGAGCGGTGAACCCCACAGTTTTCGGCTGTTCTTGCAGCCGGCAGATCAACCGATGGGTTGATGTGCCGTCCGCCGATCCGCGTTAGCCTTTCCTCGTCGAGCCGGCCGATATTGTTCAATTGCGCGTATGACGCAGGGGCCGGATCGGACGGCACCCGCCCGATGGCGGGTTTGTGACGGAGGCCACAATGAAACGATCCGATATCTCGTCGACATACAACGCCTTGGCCGTGCTGCTTGCCGCGGCGGCGGCCGGGCTGGCCGCGGGCGGCGCCTCCTTGGCGCAAGGAACCCAGCCCTCGCCAAAGGTTCAGGGCAAGGTGGTTGAAGCCCCTCGCCAGCTTCCCTCTTCAAGCGCTGCCGGGACCAGGGCGGTGACCAACGACACCTTGTCGGGCAAGGCGATCATCATCGTCGGCGGGAAGGACAAGGCGCCGCCGGCATTCGAACCCGGACCGGTCGTGATCAGCCCTCAGCCGATCTTGCGAGACACTTTGCGGGCCGGTGACGAAACGAGACTGAACCCCCAGCCGCTTCCGCCGAAGGAAATTCCGCAAGCCGTGAGAAAACTTCAGCCGTGAGCAGACGGCGGCCGAGCCGCCCATCAGGGGAAAGGCGATGTCGACGGGTTTCGCGCGCGGCGCATTGATAGCGTTTCTGGCCTGCGCCGCCGGTTTGTTCTGCATGCCCGCATCCGCCGAGGTTCAAACAAGCCAGACTTGGGGCGTCGAGCGCTTCAGGGAGGTCCCGGGATCGTATCTCGGCGACTTCACTATGATGTGCGGATGGGCGGCTGCGGGCCGAACGGGCTTCTGTCGCGCCAGTGGCACGGCACAGGCGGGACAGAATTGCACATGCAGAACGCCAGCCGGGCTCATGCGCGCCGGCAGCGTCGCATTTGCGCACAAGTCAAATCCGTGCGGGCGCGGTTCGCATCTGGCCGGAAACGGCGAATGCCGACCGGGCGCTGGCCAGTAGCGCACACAGCGAACGAAATCATGCCCAATATCGGATGATAATTCCACCCTCGGCAAACATCGTGGCATACTATCTGCCGATGTTTTCGGTGAGGATTTCCGGTATGGCGAAAGAAATGCGATCCATCGGGGCCAAGATGCGGCGCGCATCAGGCGCACATCAATCGTTCGAGTGCTTGACGACACGCCCAGGATGGCAGCAGTATCCGCTCTGGCCAGTATCCACGATCATGGCGGCTTCGGATAACGATGGCGTTTGGGGGTATTCATTCCGTTTCGACTGTCTCGCGGATCATCGGCTCAATCTACGATTGCGCGATCGACCCGTCGCTTTGGAACGATGCACTGGCCGATCTGAGGACCTGCCTCGGCTTCCACAACGCCAACCTCATGCTGCAGTCGCTGCCGTCCGGCGAGCCGCTGCTGAGCGTGGCCAGCGGCATAGACGACGACTGGCTGGAAGCGATGCCGCGCTACGGCGAGGACATCGTCAGGCAATGGGGCGGGCCGGAGCGCATGCAGGCCTGCCCGATGGAACTGCCGCAGGTGCTGTCGACCTTGAGCCCGGCGCCCGACTGGAAGAACAATCGCTACTATCTCGAATGGGCGGAGCCGCAAGGCATCATCGACGTGCTGGCAATCGGCGTCGCCCGCGACCGTTCGTCGATCGGCATGATCGGCCTCGGGCGGCACCGCGACGCGGGGCCCATCACGCATGAGGTGGCCGCCGCCGCAGCCCTGTTCGTCCCGCATGTCCAGCGCGCGGTCTCGATCAGCCGGCTGATCGAGGTCAAGACCGTCGCCATCGCCACGTTCGAGGCCGTCCTCGACACGCTGTCGGCGGCGGTGGTGGTGGTGGACGACCGGCTGCGCATCGTCCACAGCAACCGCGCGGCGGATGACCTGTTCGCCGCCGGGCAACCGGTCTGCAACAGCGGCGGCGTCTTGAAGGCCCGGCTGCCGGCGGTGACGGCCGCTCTGGCCGCCGCAGTGGCGAGCGCCGGCGAGAACGAGGCGGAGCTCGCCCGCCGAAGCTTCGGGGTGCCGCTGCGCTGCGGGGCCGGCGAAAGCTGCGTCCTCAACGTGCTGCCGCTGCGAAACGGCGAGGTGCGCGGCGAAATCTGGCCGGCGGCCGCGGCCGCGATCTTCATCTCGTCCGCCTCAGGCCGACCGCAGCAGGTGCCGCTCGGCCTTGCCACTTTATTCGACCTGACGCCGGCGGAGGTCGCCGTCTACAACCAGCTCTTCGGTGGCGCCTCCAACGCGCAGATCGCGGCAGAACTGGGCATCAGCATCGCGACGGTGAAGACCCACCTGCAGCATCTGTTCGACAAGACCGGCGTGCGACGGCAGTCGCAACTGCTGGCGCTGGCCGCGTCCTTCGTGCTGCCGCTGCGCCATTGAGGCCGGCATCTCCCGCGCGCCCTGTTGGCGCGCATGAACGCGCGCGCCGCCGGCAGGCCGGTTGGGGTCGCTGTCCCTCGCCTGACATCCGAAGGCGTCAGGAAGTGTCGGCGCGCGTGAGCGCCCAGAATGCAAGGTCGTGCAGATCGTTCAGCAATTCGTGAACCTCGTGGGCGGGGCGCCCGCGCGAGCCCGGCGGCCGGCCGGGGCGCAGCGGCGAAACCCGGCGGATGACGCGGCGCTTGCGGGACGGGCCACGCCGCCACTGTTCCATGGCGACAGCATCGCGCCGCGCCCGCCAGAGCGCGAAGCGGCGGGCGTGGGCCGGCAGATCGTCGAGCACGGCGGCGAGCGACCGCAGGCGCTGGGCCAGACGCGCGGCGTCGACGGTGTCGAAGGCCATCGGCGGGCAGCGCTTTGCGACCGGTGACGGCACGCCGTAACCCGGCAGCGAAATGCGGGGCACGCCGGCGGCGGCCGGCCGCCTCCTGCGCCAGCGGGGCAGCGTGTCGAACAGCGGCAGCGCCGGAGGATTCCTGCGTCCGTCCGCGATGTCACGGCGCTGCCGCAGGGTGCTGCGCGCCTTGCGGGCGGATGCGGGAAGCTCCGACTGGATGCCGCGCGGTTGCGGCGGCTTTGCCGTAAGGTCGCGCGCGATGACGATGATCAGCCGCCTTGCCGCCGCCTCGGCCGGACGCAACAGCCGCAGCACGGCGCGATGGAGATAGCGCGGCAGGGTGGGGCGTGGTTCGGCACCGGGCAGATCGGAGCGCAGGGGTAGCGGCAGCCCGGCCATCGCGACCAGCGCCGCCAGGATGCGCCTCAGCGCCTCCCGGTTCTTCTCGATCGCCCGGTTCCAGTCCATCGCCGTCGTCTCCAGTTCGGTCGGGGAGATTGTCGGGGAGAATGTGGAGGGGGTGGATAGGTTTTTTGCGAGGGGTGCGCGGCTGGGAGACGATCCGCAAAACAGAACGCGCCACTTTACCAGTTCGTGGGCTGGGGGGTACAGGTCGAGGACGGCCGCAACGCGGTTCCTCGCTGGCGAAGCAGTGAGGGGAGCGCCAAAGGTGGTGGAGGAGCGTTTGCGCTACCTGATTTGGGGAAGCGTGCTCACATGCTCCCGCAGCCACTGCTCCAACACCGGCTTGCGGAACGTACCGGCTTCGAGATGCCGGTAGATGAAGGCGATGACTTCGCCCGACGCGGCTTCCAGCCGCGCGCCGTTCATCCCGAGAAAGATGTCCATGCAGGCGAATGCGACCCGCTTGTTGCCGTCGATGAAGCCGTGGTTCATAGCGAGGCTTTCCCACAGCGCCGCCGCCTGCTCGATCAGGTCGGCATAGTAGCCGGTCTGCGGACGCAGCAGCGCGGATTCGATCAAGCCATGATCGCGGACGCCCTTTGCCCCGCCGAACAGACGCAACTGCTCAGCATGAATGTAGAGCGCGTCGTCGAGGGTGAGGTAATTCACCTACTTTGCAAGAGCCTCATAGACGGTGGCCCAGCGCTTCGCGCTCTCGGCATGAAGGCGCTCTACGGCCGGATTGACCTTGCCGCGTGCGGCATCCGCCATCCGGCGGAACTCTTCCGGGGACATCACAATGGCGACATCGCGCCCCTGCCGCTGCACGCGCACGGGCTCGGCCTGCGCCATGTCGATCAACTGGCCGAAACGGTTCTTGGCGTCGGAGGCGGAGAAGGACTTCATGGGGAGATATTAGCTGAATTGGCTGATTTGGGCAAGGTGCCTGACTTTATGGAACTGGGGCGATGCGAACGCAATTCTGGCTGGCTCCTTCTGTAGTATTAATCTATCGAAGTTATTACTTTCAGCGATACACTAGAGCGATTCTATCATATATATTTCTTACAATTCACGATCACGAGTTAGAAATGACCGATAGACCCCCGAAGCACATTGCTAAAAACCCGACGGCACAGGAATTGGCTAAATTAATGCCATTCGTGAATATGGTGTCCGCTGTCGCAAGCGTTGCGGATACAATGGGCATTAAATCTAATAATTTTAGTGCGCTGGGAGCTATGGCTTCCGATATTCTCTCGCAATCAGAAGTGCTTGACCTTCCGGACCGATTCAATGTGGCCTTCTCCTCCAAGGGCTGGGTCGTGACCAATTCGATGTCTCTAGACATGATACGCAAAGCCCTCGCATTGCATGACAAGGGGGAGTCTGAAAAAGCAGAGGAAGCAATTCAGGAATGGTTCAAGGAAGAAACCATCCGCTTGTTCGCAATTACCCGCGCAAAGCGTTTCGACGCAACAATCGGCAGGTTGGATCAACTCAATGAAGCGCTGCGCCTAACGTTTGAAGAGCGTTATATTTCCGCAGTACCTTTGGTTCTGATTGCCTGTGATGGATTTGCTGCTGATATCCTTGGAACCAGTCCCTTTGAAAAAGACGCCGATCTTTCAGTTTTTGATTCGATCGCGGGTCACCCTACGTCGTTACCTTCACTGATAAAGCTGCTCACAAAAGGTGTACGAAAGTCTTCGGACGACGATCTCACGTTGCCGCTAAGGCACGGTATTCTGCATGGTCGGTCGCTTGGCTACCCAAACAAACTTGTCTGCATGAAGGCGTGGATGTTGATGATTGCGCTTGTAGACTGGGCCGCTGACAAAGAGTCCGAGGCGTCTAGAAAAGAAGAAATTAAAAGAAAAGAGAACTTCAGTTTACGGGATTTCGCGGAAATGTCCCGCAAGCGCCAAGCCGACAAGGAGGCGATGGACGCCTTCTTGCCAAGAGAGATTACCGCACCTGTTCCGGAAGATTTTGATCCAAGCTCACCAGAGGCTGCGATTTTCGCGTTTTTGTCCGCATGGCAGACAAAAAATTTCGGGACTATGGCGAAACTAGCCGTCAGAAACGCTAACGAGCCCATTAATAAGGTTGCAGGCGAAATGCGACAAGACGCAAGTCGAGTTGTATTGTCTTCGTTTGAGTTACACAGCTTCACCCAAAGCTCCCTCGCGGCTGCTTTCGCAGTTGTATCAATGCGTGGTCAAATATCCTCTGGTAAGGTTTCTGGAAAATTCAAAATTCGCGCTTGGCGTTATAACGCTAAAGGCGACTTCGCGATGCCGACGGATGATGGATATTGGGTTGTAGCTCAAGGCTGCATTTTTGACTTACTATACCAGCGCACGGTCGAGACCATAGAGAAAGAGAACGAATAGCTTCCAGAATTCCTGATAGTAGAGCTCTCAACTCCAATTCATCTGCGCTGTTTGCAATGCGCGGGACGCATGGCACCGCTACCGGGGTGGAGGCGTTCCGGAATGGATACTCGGGTCAAGCCCGAGTATGACGAGGTGGGGAGGAGCGCAGGCGGGGTGAAAGATGCAACGCTACCAGCTCGCTCCGATGAACAGCTCGTTCCAATCCGGGTTTGTTTTCTCGATCAGCTCGATCTTCCATTGTCGTGACCAACGCTTGAGCGATTTTTCGCGCTGGATGGCATCGCGGATGTCGAAATGTTCTTCGTACCAGACGAGCCGCGTGACGCCGTAGCGGGAGGTGAAGCGTGAACCGTCGTTGTCTTTGTGTTCCGGCAGGCGGCGGGCGAGCGAATTGGTGACGCCGATGTAAATCGTGCCGCGTTTTTGGCTGGCGGTCATGTAGACGTAGCCGGTCATAAGAGGAAGCGTAGCGCAGGAGCCGGGGGGCGTCATGTAGGGCGCCGAGAGGGCTCCACCCTTCAGGACTATCGTCATGCTCGGGCTTGACCCGAGCATCCATGCCTGACCGGTGAGGTTCAGTCCGGCCGTGCAGGATCGGGCGCGGGTATGGCACGGCCGAGGGATGAAGACGGCCGGGCATGGATCCTCGGGTCAAGCCCGAGGATGACGAGGA
>Ga0307505_10000186_pt1 | contig 76526 bp, 65 predicted proteins | sample 23_S_MG_FD_202183 | JGI IMG/M metagenome (GOLD analysis project Ga0307505, IMG submission 202183) | Soil microbial communities from Populus trichocarpa stands in riparian zone in the Pacific Northwest, United States - 23_S | ecosystem: Environmental > Terrestrial > Soil > Riparian zone > Trees... | reverse complement strand
GCCGATGCGCCAGAACAGCAATCCGATCGCCAAGCCCGTGACCAGCCCGAAGAGCGAGGTGGAGTACCCGGCAATGCCGCCCACGATCAGACCTGCTATGGCTCCCGCCAGCATCCAGACAATGACCATTCCGCGCTCTCCCCGCGACGTTTTTATCAGTAGACCGACGGTTGCCCGGGCGGTCGGGTCTTGAAACGTTGGTGAATCCAAAGGTACTGCGCGGGCGCCTCGCGCACCATGCGCTCGATCGCCGCGTTGACGCGCGTCGTGTCGGCGACCACATCGTCGCCGGGGAACGCCCCCAGTGGCGCCTCCAGGCGCAGTGTGTAGCTGCCATCGGCGAGGCGCCGATGAAAGAACGGTATCACCAACGCACCGGACAGGCGCGCCAGATGATGGGTTGCGGTGATCGTCGATGCGGCGACGCCGAAGAACGGAACGAATACGCAGTCCTTGCCGCGCATGTCCTGGTCCGGGGCGTACCAGATCCGCCCGCCATCGCGCATCCAGCGCACGCAGGCACGCAGTTCGTCCTTGCGGAACATCGTTGCCGCATAGCGGTGCCTGGCCCGCCGGATCGCCCACTCGAAGGCCGCATCGCCATGCACGCGGTACATCCCGGCCAGGGCGATGCCGGCGTGCTCGACCAGCAGGCGCCCGGCCAGCTCGAGGTGGGAAAAATGGGCGCCCGTGAGCAAGACACCGCGCCCGGCGGTGTGCGCGAGTTCGAGATGTTCAAGGCCCTCGATCGTCACCGGCACGCGCAGGATCGCGCGCCGCGATCCCATCCAGGCCAGCGCGAACTCCACGAGCATGATGCCGCTGTCGCGCAGACATGCCTCGAGCAGGCGTGCGCGCTCGACCGGCGCCAGATCCGGGAAGCACAACGCCAGATTGCGTGCGGCGATGCGTCGGCGCGAGCGCATGAGCCGGGCCGCGAGCCAGCCCAGGCCCGCACCGATGCGCAACAACGCGCGGTGCGGCACCAGGGCGAGCAGGCGGAGCAGGCCGAGGCCGATCCAGGCCGGCCAGTGACGCGGTCCGAGCAGGGCGGGACGAAACGGCGGCAGGGCGGCACTCATCACCCGGATTATGGCCGCGCGGCCGGATTCTGCCTATGCGCCTATACTGCGCGACCTCGCCGCAGCGCGCTCCGTGATGCTCCGTTTCCTCTACACGCTGACGATGTACCTGCTCACCCCGGTGATCCTGTACCGGCTGGCAGCGCGTGGCCTCAAGCATCGCGACTATTTCGCGCGCTGGCGCGAGCGTTTCGCCTATTTCCCCGATCCGGGCATTCGCCGCAGCATCTGGGTGCACGCAGTATCGATGGGCGAAGTCAACGCGGCCGCGCCGCTCGTGGAGGCGCTGATGCGGACGTATCCGTCATCGCCCTTCGTGGTCACCACGGTCACGCCGACCGGCTCCGAGCGCGTGCGCAAGCTGTTCGGGGATCGCGTGTTCCATGTCTACCTGCCCTACGACCTGCCGACCTCGGTGCGCCGCTTCTTCGATCGCGTCGATCCGTACCTGGCCGTCGTGCTGGAGACAGAGATCTGGCCGAACCTGTTCATCGCCTGCCGCGAGCGCGGCATCCCTATCGTGGTCGCCAATGCACGCCTGTCCGAGCGCAGCCTGCGCGGCTACGGTCCGGTGCGCGCGCTGGCCCGCCGCGCGATCCGTTGCGCCAGCTATGTCGCCGCGCAGTCGCCGGTGGATGCCGAGCGCCTGCGTACGCTCGGTGCCGCGGTCAGCCGGCTTTCCGTGGTCGGCAACCTCAAGTTCGACATGGAGGTTCCGGCGAGCCTGGCAGGCATCGGTGTGCGCCTGCGCGAGACCTGGGGCACGGGGCGTCCCGTGTGGATAGCGGCCAGCACGCATGAGGGCGAGGAGATGCCCGTGCTCAAGGCACATACGGCCGTGCTGCAGCGCTTCCCCGACGCCTTGCTCGTGATCGTTCCGCGTCATCCGGAGCGCTTCAGGCCGGTTGCCGCGGCCTGTCGTTCGCTCGGTTTCGCCACGCGTACGCGCAGCGAGGACGAAACGGCCGACGAGCGCAGCCAGTGTTTCGTCGTCGACACGATCGGTGAGCTGCTGCACTACTACGCGGCCTCCGACATCGCGTTCGTCGGCGGCAGCCTCGAGCCGATCGGTGGACACAACCTGCTCGAAGCCGCCGCGCTGGGCTTGCCCGTCCTGGTCGGACCGCACACGTTCAACACCGAGGAAGTCACCGACAGCCTTCTGGCCGCAAACGCCGCCTTGCGGATCGCCGATGCCGATGCCCTTGGCGCCACAGTGATCCGCCTGCTCGCCCATGAGGGCGAGCGCGCAGCGATGGGCGAGGCGGCAAGGGAAGTGTTGCTGCGCGAGCGCGGTGCGGTCGAACGCACCTTGCGAATCGTCGCCAGGGTGCTGGAAAACCAGCCGGTAACCGGCAACGGCGGCCACTGAGCGGGCGCCCGCGTTCACTGCGGTGCGGTTACTCGAGCAAGGCGTTGACCGCTTCCAGATCGCTGACCTCGATGATTCCGGCAGCCTGCTTGAGCAGCAGGCCGTTGAGCACGAACGCATGCCGGGCCTGCGAATTGCTGCTTTGTGCCGAGAGCAGCTGCTGCTGGCTGATCAGCACGTCGACGATCGTGCGCGTACCCACTTCGTAGCCGGCCTGGGTCGCATCCAGTGAACTCTGTGCGGAAATCACCGCCTGCCCGGTCGCTTCGACCTGACTTGCCCCGGCCGTGATCGCGCGATAGCTGTTGCGCGTGCTGCGTTCGACGAGACGGCGCTCAAGTTCGAACTGGTCCTGGATGGCATCGCGCTGATGGATCGACTGGCGCACGCGTGACTGGGTATATCCGCCGGCGAAGATCGGAACGTTCAGCGACAGGCCCACGGTCGTGCCCCAGGAATCGCTGTTGGTGTGGAAGTTGCTGTCGGTGCGCGAGGACGTCGTGTCGCTCCAGCGTGGCTGCTTGGTATAGATGACTTGTCCGCTGATCGTCGGCAGATGGCCGGCGCGCGCCGTGCTGACGTTGGCATTGGCCGCGTCGACATCGTGGGCGCGGGCCATGAGCGACGGATTCTCCCTGAGCGCGACCGCCACCCAGGCCTCGGGATCTTCCGGATTGGGCTTGTCCAGCGGCAGTCGCTCGCGCAGCTTCTTCAGGTCACCCGGCTCGTTGCCGGTGAGCTGGCGCAGCGCTTCGCGGTTGTCGTCGACGGTGTTCTGTGCCGTGATCACATTGGCGACCGCGGTGTCGTGCTGGGCCTTGGCATCGTTGACGTCGGTGATCGCCGACAGACCGACTTCGAAGCGCTGCTGCGCCTGTTCCATCTGCCGGTTCAATGCGCGTTCGTTGGCTTGGGCGAACTTCAGTGCATCCTGCGCCGTGAGCACGGCGAAGTAGGCGTTCGCGACCCGGATCATCAGATCCTGCTGGGCTGCGTCCCAGATCGATTCGCCGGCCTTGGCAGTTGCCCGCGCGGACCGGACCGCGGTCCACTTGCTCAGATCCAGAATGCTCTGGTCCAGGCGCCCGCTCAGGGTGCGTTGGAAGTCCGTGCTCGATGAAGTGACCTCGACCAGGTCCTGGCTGCCGTCCGGATTGGTGACGAACTGCGGTCCGCCGCTGCTGCCATGCGTGCGCTGGTAGCCGAGGCTTGCGCCGATCTGCGGCAGCAGTGCCGAACGCGCCTGACCGACGTTCTCGTCGGTCGCGTACTTGGTCGATTCCGCGCCGGCGAGCTGCGGATCCGATGCACGCGCCTCGCGGTAGATCTGGACCAGATCATCGGCGTGGGCGTGCGGCACCCCTGCGGCGAGGGCAACGGCAAGCGCTAGCGCAAGAGGCAGGTGGCGGGAGCGGATCATGGGTTCATCCTCGAATGCAAGGCAGTTTCCGGCAGCAACCGCTCAAAGCGTGAAGCGCCGTGGTGGCGATGCGTGGGTCAGGTAGGGAAGATCGGTTTCGAACAGGCTCTCGCTATGCCATTGGGTTTCGTCCACTCGAGTGTGCAGGATCGCCTGCAATGCCGGCGACTCACCGCTGATCGCGAACAGACTGCCCCCGGGTTTGACCCAGCCGCGAATCCGATCCGGTAATGCATACACCGCGCCAGTCAGCACGATGACGTCGAAACGCTGGCCCGGCTCGTAGGCCAGCAGCGCGTCCGCTGTCTCGACCCGGGCGTTGGTCATGCCCGCGCGAGCCAGGTTCGTGCGCGCTGCAGCGGCCAGATCGGCGTGCTGCTCGATGCTGAGGACCTCGCCGGCCAGACGGGCCAGGCAGGCCGTGAGAAAACCCGAGCCGGTTCCGATTTCGAGCACCGTGTGTCCGCTTTCGAGCGCCAGCGCCTGCAGCACGCGCCCTTCGATCACGGGCTTCATCATGACTTCGCCGTGTCCCAGCGGCAGTTCGACGTCGGCGAATGCCATCGCGCGATAGCGTGGCGGCACGAATTCCTCGCGCTGCAAAGTGCCAAGCACGTCGAGAACGCGCGCATCGAGCACTTCCCAGGGGCGCACCTGGTTCTCGATCATGTTGCTGCGGGCCAATTCGAGATTGATCGACATCGGGGTTCCGGAACGCTGCGAAAAAGGGCGAAGAGCATACCAGCCCGGCGCATCTTCGCCGACGACCTACCTTCGCCGCGCGACGCGTACCGGCCTAAGTGCCGGAAGTCACCGCATTGCGCGGCCGGCGCCCAGCGGATCGCGCGCGCCGCCACGTGCGGTGCGCGCAGCCAGTTGCATGAGGTTGACCCGTACCGCGCTCGTGAGCCGCGCATCCACGGTGGCCAGCACGTCGAGGTTGGCGGTCGTTTCGCCAGCCGGCGTGGTCAGCACCTGCATGGCCAGCCAGCGCTCGAGCGGTCCGCGGTCGTCCACGGACAGTGCGGACAGTGCACTGCGCGCGCTCGTCCGCCGGCTACCCACGCGAAATCCACTTTGTCGGCGGCTGTCCTCGAGCAAAGCGGAAAACGCCTGTTGGGCAAGTCGCAACGGCCAGCTTGTCGGCGCGGGAACGGTCTGCACTGCCAGATTCAAAGCGGCATCACCCATGTCGATCTCCAGTGGATTCGTGTTTCCGCGACGTCTGCACATGCCGCCGCGATGGGAACTCTTCAAGTCCCGGTTGCGGGCTGCGAGTGCGAGGACTGCTTCATCGGCCGTTGGCCGCCGTAGCTGCGTGGAACCCGGAACCACTGCGCATACAGTGCCGGCAGGAACAGCAGGGTCAATGCAGTGGCCACGGTCAGGCCGCCCATGATGGCCACCGCCATCGGTCCGAAGAACGCACTGCGCGACAACGGAATCATCGCGAGTATCGCCGCCATTGCAGTCAGGACGATAGGCCGGAAGCGGCGCACGGTGGCGCCTACGACGGCCGACCAGGGGTCGATGCCGGCCGCCAGATCGTGTTCGATCTGATCCACCAGGATCACCGAGTTGCGCATGATCATGCCGAACATCGCGATCGTGCCGAGCATGGCGACGAAGCCGAACGGGACCCGGAATACGAGCAGGAAAAGCACCACGCCAATCAGTCCCAGCGGCGCGGTCAGCACGACGATGAGGACGCGCTGGAAACTGCGTAGCTGGAGCATCAGCACGCTCAACACGACGACAAGGAACAGCGGTATGCCGGCATTGACCGAGTCCTGGCCTTTTGCGGATTCCTCCACCGCGCCGCCGACCTGGAGCAGGAATCCGGATGGCAGTTCGGTGCGCAGCACGTCCAGGTCGGGAACGATCTGGGCGGTGACCGTGGCCGGCTGCAGGCGGCCGTCGACGTCGGCGCGTATGGTGACGGTTGGCAGCCGATTGCGCCGCCAGATGATTCCGTCCTCGAAGCCATAGTCGAGCGTGGCGACCTGGGCCAGCGGCACGCTGCGGCCAGAGGCAGTCGGAATCGACAGGCTCGACAACAGGCTCAGGCGCGCGCGTTCCTCGTCGACCCCGCGCAACAGCACGCCGATGAGCTGGTCGCGTTCGCGATAGGTGGTGATCGGAACGCCCGAGAGCGAACTCTGCATGAAGTTCGCGACATCCTGCGACGTCACGCCGAGCACGCGCGCGCGCTCCTGATCGATCGACAGGCGCACGACCTTGCTTGGTTCCTCCCAATCCAGATTCACATTGCGGGTGTGCGGATTGGCGCGGACCGCGTCGGCAACGCGGCGGGCGAATTCGCGCACGCGGTCGATGTCCTCTCCGGAAACGCGAAACTGCAACGGATAGCCGACCGGTGGGCCATTCTCAAGGCGCACGACGCGTGCGCGCAATTCCGGGTAGTCCGACTCGAACAGCGCAAGCAAGTCGCTGCGCAACTGCTCGCGCTCGCGATTTCCCTTCGCGAGCAGCACGAACTCGGCGAAGCTCGCCTGCGGCAACTGCTGGTCCAGCGGCAGATAGAAGCGCGGCGAACCCGAGCCCACATAGCTCACGTAGTTGTCCAGTTCGGACCGCGCTTGCAGCCACGCTTCGAGCTTGCGCACCTGTGCTTCGGTCGCATCCAGCGATGCGCCCTCGGCCAGCTTCAGATCCACGAGCAGTTCCGGCCGCGTCGAATCGGGGAAGAATTGCTGTTGCACGAAGCGGAAGCCGAAGATCGCCAGCGCGAACAGCACGACCGTGGTCGCGATGACCGTACGTCGATGGTCCACGCACCAGCCGACCCATTGCCCGAACCGGCGGTAGAACGCGGTCGCATACGGATCGCGGCCCGACGACGCGGACGCGTCAGCGGGCAAGCCGCCAACCCATCCAGGCAAGCCCTCACGAAGCGATTGCAGGCGCGCGCCCCACGCACCGTGAGCGCGCGGTGTTTTCGGCGCGTGCGGGTCGGGCAACAGCTTGTAGCCCAGATAGGGAACGAACACGACCGCGGCGATCCACGACAGCACCAGCGCGATCGTGACCACTTCAAAGATCGCGCGTGTGTACTCGCCGGTGCCCGACTTCGCCGTCGCGATCGGCAGGAATCCCGCAGCGGTGACCAGGGTTCCAGTGAGCATCGGAAACGCGGTCGAACTGTAGGCGAATGCAGCCGCACTGGCCCGATCCATTCCCTGTTCCATCTTTATCGACATCATCTCCACGGCGATGATCGCGTCGTCGACGAGCAACCCGAGCGAGAGGACAAGCGCACCGAGCGAGATCTTGTGCAGGCCGATGTCGAAAAAGTGCATGCTCGCGAAGGTCATCGCCAGCACCAGCGGAATCGTCACCGCGACGACGAAGCCGCTGCGCAGTCCGAGTGAGAAGAAGCTCACGAGAAGCACGATCGCGACCGCCTCGGCAAGCACCTGCATGAATTCGCCAATCGATCGCCTTACCGCGGCGGGCTGGTCGGAAACCTTGTGCAGGTCAAGGCCGACCGGCAGTGTCGGCGCGATGCGGGCGATCGCCGCTTCGAGGTCGCGACCCAGGGCGATGATGTCGCCGCCACTGCGCATCGACACGGCAATGCCGAGTGATTCGGCACCCATGAAGCGCATGCGCGGCTGCGGCGGATCGGAGAATCCGCGCTTGATCTCGGCGATGTCGCCAAGGCGGAACAGGCGGCCATCGCTGCCGCGCAGGCTGACTTCGCGGATCGCCTCGACCGAGTCGAGAGCACCGCTGGCCCGCACGTAGATCCGATCGCTGTCGGTCTCGAAGCTTCCGGCCGGGGCAACGACGTTCTGCGCCTCCAGCGTGCTCTGCAGTTCGGCAAAGCTTACGCCGAGCATGGCCAGCTTGGCGTTGGAGATCTCGACATGGATCTTCGGGTCCTGGCGACCGATCAGATCGACTTTCGCCACGTTCGGTACGCGCAGGAGTTCGCGTTTTACTCGCTCGGCATAGTCGCGCAGGTCGTCGTAGCCGAAGCCATCGCCCGACAGCGCATAGATGTTGCCGAACGTGTCGCCGAACTCGTCATTGAAGAACGGGCCACGCACCTCCGCGGGCAGGACATGGCGTATGTCGCCGACCTTCTTGCGCACCTGATACCAGACCTCGGGTACGCGCGCAGCGGGAATCGAGTCGCGCACGATGAAGAAGATCTGCGACTCCCCGGGCCGCGCATAGCTGCGCAGATAGTCCAGTTCGGGGATTTCCTGGAGCTTCTTCTCAAGCGTCTCGTTGATCTGGTCGGCGACTTCGGCTGCGGTTGCGCCCGGCCAGATCGTCTGCACGACCATCGCCTTGAACGTGAACGGAGGATCCTCGGCCTGGCCGAGCGCGCGGTAGGACCAGGCGCCAATCACTGCCAGCACGATGATCGCGAAGAGAACAAGCGGCTTGTTGCGCAGGGCCCACGCAGACAGGTTTGGTTGGGTCATGGCGTGGGTTCGCGCGACAGGTGGGGGATCTCCCCGCTGCGCCGTCACTTGGGGGAGGGACGTCGCGACGGCGCAGGAGGAGGGTTGAAGGGGTCAGAGCTCGATGCGCCGGTTCCGGGCATCCACCGGCACGATGACTTCGCCCGCGCGCATGCGATGCACGCCGGCGCTGACGACCCAGTCGCCGAGCTCCAGGCCAACGCCGATGAGGGCGACGTCCTCGGCATAGGCGATCACCGAAACCGGCACGAGATCGACCTGGTGGGTTTCCGGATCGATTCGCCACAACGCGGGCTTGCCATTGAACTCGTGCACCGCACTCAACGGCACCTGCCATTGCGCGCGGCCGCCGAGGTTCGCGAAATGCACGCGCGCGGTCTGGCCCAGGCGCGGCGCGGCGGCCTCGTCGGCGAACGCGACGCGCAGCCGGTAGGTGCGCGTGACCGCATCCGCGCCGGGTGCCACTTCGCGAATGCGTCCGTGGTGCAGCTTGTCGCCATCGGCCCAAAGATTGATCATCGCTTCCTGGCCGGGCGCATAACGCGATACCAGGTGTTCGGGAACGCTGATCTCGACTTCGCTGGCGCCGTCACGGGCGAGGCGCACGATCGGCTGTCCAGCGGCGACAACTTGACCGGCTTCGCCGCTGACCGTGGTGATCACGCCATCGGCATCGGCGCGCAGTTCGGCATACGCTGCCTGGTTGCGGGCGACATCCAGCGCGGCGCGTGCCTCGTCGACCTGGGCGCGCGCTGCCGCAAGGGCGTTGACCTTGGCATCGCGCTCGAACTGGCTGACGAAACGGCGTTCGTACAATGCGGCGTAGCGATCGTGTTCGGACTGCGCGAGCTGGAAAGCGGCGCGCGCCGATCCGAGCGCGGCTTCGGCGCTGGAACGTGCCAGTTGGAGGTCGCGCGGATCGAGGCTGGCGAGCAACTGACCCTGAACGACGTGTGCACCGACATCGACGTGGCGGGCGCTGATCTTGCCGGAAACACGGAATCCGAGCTCGCTCTCGTAGCGCGAACGCACCTCGCCGGGGTAGATTGTCGCCGAGAGATCGCTGGCGGGTTGCACGAGCGCCGCGCGGGCGACACGGGGCGGTGGCGGGATTTCGGCCTGCGAGCTGCATCCAGCAACAAGCACAGCAACGAGCAGGGCAGTCGGCGCAAGGATCGAGCGGGCAGTCATGGCGGTCACCGGTGCGTTTGCGGACGACAAATGATGAACTGCGTGGTATAGTAATAAAACAGAACTCAACAGTCCAGTAATATTTTCAATGAATGCAGCGATCGCCAAACAAGCCGGACCCGGACGCCCCAAGGATCTCGAGAAGCGCGCAGCCATCCTCGAGGCGGCCAAGCGCCTGTTTCCCGAGCACGGCTTCGACGGCACCAGCATGGATGCGATCGCGGCGGCGGCCGGGGTGTCCAAGCTCACCGTCTACAGTCACTTCAAGGACAAGGAGACGCTGTTCTCCGAAGCGGTACGTCTGCGCTGCATGCAGCAGCTGCCGTGCGAACTGTTCGATGTGGACGCGGCCGGTTCGCTGCGCTCCCAGCTCGAAGCGATCGCGCGGGCATTCTTCGGACTCATCACCAGCGACGAAGCGATCTCGCTGCATCGCCTGCTGACCGCCGGTACCGGCAGCTCGCCCAAGCTCGCGCAGCTGTTCTGGGAAGCGGGCCCGCACGTCGTCCAGCAGGTGTTCGCCGAGCTGTTGCGCCGGGAGATCGCGGCCGGCCATCTGGCGATTCCCGACGTCGAGCGTGCGTCGTCGCAGTTCTTCTGCCTGCTCAAGGGCGAACTGCATGCGCGATTGCTGTGCGGTTGTTGCGGAGGTCCGTTCGCCGAAGCGGAAGTGGACGCCCATTTGCGCGCGACCGTCGACATGTTCCTGCGCGCGTATTCAACCGCGCGCTGAAGACCCAGCCTTCAACGGGTTCGACAGTCCGAAAACCTGCCAGCGTCGACGATACGACGGCGAATCCGACGTTCGCCGAACCGCACGCTGATCGGTGTTGACGCGGAGTCAGTCGGCGAGATCGCCCAGCCAGGATTCGATCACACTGCGATCGCCGGGCGCGATGTCGATGAAGCGGAATCCGACCCAGTGCTGCCCCGGTACGTTGGCCGGGTCACTCCATTGCTCATGGACTCCGACTTCGATCGCATGCACGCGTCCGTCGGCATCGGACAGGTCGAACGAAAGTTGCAGGAGGGCGTCCTCGACAATTGCCTCGTCGCAGACCATCAGCATGCCGTCGATCGACAGGTTTCCGATACGACCGATCGGGGTTTCGGTCATCGTGTTGACGACCGGGATGGTCACGTAGGCGGTCTTGCGCGGCGAGCGGCGGTGTTCGTTCATCGTGGCAGGATCAGGCAGGTTGCGGCTGACCGGACTTGCCGGTCAAGTGCTGCAGGGTGCCCATGATCGCCTTCCACGCGCGATCGATGAGGCTTTCGGATTCGGCGACGGGCAAGCGCACCTGGCCGCGCACGATGTCGCGCGCCAACTGTTCCATCGTGCGTTCGTCTGCGCGGGCGCCACGCTGGTTGACGAACAGGCAGCGTCCGGTGATCGTGGAGAACCAGGCCAGTTTCCGTCGCACGACGGACCCCTGCTGGTTGGTGACGAACTCGAACCAGCTGCCGAACGGCAGCGAGCGGATGCGTTGCAACATCGACTCCTCTTCCGGAGTCATGCCCGGCACGATAGTTTTTTCGGCCTCGGTGGTCTCCACGGCTGCCGGCGTCTCGCCGCCCAGACGTGGCTTGGACTTGAGTGCAAACGCGAGTTCGGTGTGACTGGTCTTCTTTTCCGCGCCGACCGGATCGAACAAGCGGGCGACAACGCCGTCGACTTCCTCGGCATGCAGACCGACATGGGTCAGGCCGCTGCGCACTTCCTCGCGCAGGGTCGCATCGACCCGCGACGCGTCACTGCCCTCGCCCAGTTGCAACAACTGGTCTGCCACCGCCAGGCGCCGCTGATAGGTCTGACTTTCCTCGCCCTGGCGCAGGATCGTGAGCGCCAGCACGTCCGTCCATGCCTGCTCGAGCACGGATCGCACGATCGGCATCGGTTTGGTACTGCGCTTGAGCAGGCGCGCAATCGCTGCATTGGCGTGTTCGCGGGCCAGATCGAGCTTCTCGCGCCCCTTGGCCGCGTCGACGTGGCGCCGCTCGGCCATCTCGGCGCGCTTGGACAATTGCGCCATGTGCCGACTCAGATCGCCGGTAAGGTTCTCGATCAGGCCGATGTCGCCGTCGAAGTCCTTCGACACACGATCCACGAGCGAGGTCAGCTTGTCGGCGAATCCGCGGTCGCCCTCGTCTTCGCCATCGCCCATCCACAGCGAGCTGGCCTCGGCAACGCTGTTCAGGAGCATGCGTGCCGGGTGGTTGCGGGTCGTGAAGAATGCCTTGTCGCTCAGCGCGGTGCGCAACACCGGCACCTGCAGCCTGGAGATCAGGCTGTGGGTGCCGCTGTTGGGTCCGATGCTCTGTCCGATGTAGTCGAACAGCATGCCGACGAGGTCGATCGTGTCGGAATCCTCTTCGGCCAGCACCGGTGGCTGGCCTTGCGGACTGGTCGCGCGCAACTGCTGGAGCAGATCCTGCTTGAGATGGCCGATCGGACGGGCACCGGCTTGCATTTGCGGACGTGGCTGCTTCTGCAAGGTCCCGAGCACCGATTGCAGATCATCGCGGCTGGCCAGATAGGATGACGCTGGCGCGGCACTGGACACGCCCAGACTTCGACGACGCTCCGACAACAGCGCGCGCAGCGTGGCGAACATGACCGCATCCTGATCAACCGCTGACGCCGCTGATTGCCCGTTCGTGCTGCGGGGTGCCTGCGCCTCGCGTGCAGAGTCGCCTGCCGAGCGTTGCGCCGGTCCGCGCGACGCTTCCGCGGCGGGTTTGTCTTCAGTCGGGCTGGTCGAATCGTTGCCGGCAACGCCCGGCGCACCCACGCGCGCCGCGCGGGGTTGAAGATTCGCCAGCACGCGCTGATCCGTCAGATAGCCGTTGCAGGCGTCGTAGAAGGCGCCGATGTGATTCATCACGACACGATCGAACACCTGCAGGACCAGGATGCGGTCGTTCACGACGAGGTCGAAATTGCTGATCGCGAACAACATCGCCTCGGCCAGCGCGTGGGGTGCCAGTGGCGATGCATCCGCATCGAATGCGGGGCGACTGACGATGCAGCCGAGTCGATGCCCGAGCAGGTGCAACGCGAGTGTGTGGCGGATCTCGGCCTTGTTGCCGATGTCCTGCACGGCCAGCGAGATCTCGAGATCACCGGAATCGACCAGCTCGAGTTTGCTGGGCATGCGCCCATGTACTGCCGAGCGTCGGGTCGGAATCGTGTCGAGCGAGGCAAGACTCGACTCCACATGAGCGAGGAAGCGCGGCAGGATATCGGCCTTGCCGCGCTTGATTTCACGGATCGCCTCGAACATGCGCGCCTGCTGGTCGTTGCTGTGCGCGCGATCGGCCAGTTTGAACAGCTGTTGCTCGATTTCCTCGAACAGCGTCGAAAGCGCCGGATCGAAACACGCGGTGCGCGAAAGCAGGCCTTCGAGCAACGCATGCACGCGCCGCGGATAGGCTCGTTCGGCAAGTCGCACGAGCCGAATAGCCGAAGCCTGCTTCGCCTCTGCTCCCTTGTGTGCTGGGCTCACGGCTCCCCCCCGTTCGCGTCGACGGGCATTCTGGCACGCCCGAACGACTGCGAACAGGTGGCCGACGGTGAATTTGGGTCAACGCCCCGGAGACCAGATCGCTTCAATGAAGCCGCTGCGATCGGGTGTGTTGTAGCCGCGAGCCAGTTCGTAGCTGCGATCGGTCACGTTCTCGATGCGCGCGACAAGATCCCAGGCCGCTGCCGGTTTCCACGTGGCACGAAGGTTGAGCAGCGTGTAACCGGGCAGCACGAAGCCGCCGACATCGGCGCGCTTGCCCGAGTGGATCAGCTCGGCACCGATACCGGTGCTCGCGGCAATCTGATACTCGACCGTGGCTGCCAGCTTCTGGCGTGGGCGCCTGAGCAGCGGCGCGTCGGTGTCCTCGTTGCGGGCATCCTGCCAAGTCCATGCGCCACGCACGGTCCAGTCGCCGTAGCGGCCGTCGTAGCTCAATTCGCTGCCGCGGATCCTTGCGCGGGCGACGTTCTCGGCCTGGAACGACGGACCGCTGAAGCTGATCAGGTTGCGGATGCGATTGGCGTACGCGCTGGCCTTGAAGCGATGCGCGGGGTCCGCAGCGAACTCGAGTCCGATCTCGGCATTGCGCGATTTCTCGGGGGCCAGATCCGGATTGCCGGCGAACAGCCCGCCGAATCCCGGCGAGTACTGCTCGTTGAGCGTCGGTCCGCGAAAGCCCTGGCCGTGACTTGCATAGGCGCGCAACGCGTCGTTGAAGCGCCAACCCACGGCAGCCGATCCGGTCGTCGTATCGCCGAATACGCTGTTGTCGTCGTGGCGCACCGCGAGATCGGTGTCGAGTGCGCCGAAGCTGGCCTGCCATCCCGCGTAGAGGCCCGTGTTGTCGCGCGATTCGCGATAGGTTGGTGTGCCGCTGAAAGTGTCGCGATTCTCGCCGCTTTCGCGCACGTGGTCGATGCCGGCGATCAGGCGCTGCCCCTCGCTCAGCGCGAACTCGTTGCGCCAGCCCGCCATGTCACGACGCGACTCGAACGCCGTGAAGAACGTCGGTGTCTCGTAGTCTTCGCGCGCGCTGCCGAAGTTCAGGCGGTGCTGCCAGCGTGGCGTCAGCTCGCCGGCCAACGACATGCCGAGCGCCTGCTGGGCGAACCCGGACTGTCCACCGGCAAATTCGACCTCGCCTTCGCTGCGCACGACGCTGGCGGAGAGCGTCTGCGTGCCAACCCGGACATCGCCGCGCAGGTTCGCGTGGCTGTTGTCGAAACCGTGATCCTTCGGCTCGTACGAAAAACCGTTCTCGTTCTGGCTCGGGAAGCCATCGGTGATGCGCCGGCCGATCTGCACGCTGAAACCAGCCGATTCGCTGCGCTGGCCGTAGCCGGCGCTCGCCTTGCGGTCGTTGTTGCTGCCGTAGCCGAGGGAGAAGCGTGGACCGGAAAGGTTGCGCGTGAAGATCTGGATCACGCCGCCGATCGCATCCGATCCCCAGTAGCTGGCCCGCGGTCCGCGCACGATCTCGATGCGCTCGATCGTATCCAGCGGCAACGTTTCCCAGGTGAATCCGCCGGTGCCGAGGGCGGCCACGCGCACGCCGTCGACGAGCACGAGGACATGATTGGGGTTGCTTCCACGCAGGAACACTGAAGTCTGGCTGCCGGCGCCGCCGGTGCGCGAGATGTCGATGCCGGCCTGCAGGCGCAGCAGGTCGCTGAGGTCGCGGCTGGAGCTGGCGTCGATGTCCTGCCGGGTAATGAGGCTGACGTCGGCGAGCACCGAATCGATGGTCTGGGCAATGCCCGAGGCGGTGACGATGACTTCGGGCTGCAGCGTGGCCTGTTCGGCGAACGCTGGACCCGCGAGAACGGCAGACACGCCGAGGGAAATCAGGGAAGGACGCAACATGATGAAGTTTCTCCGGAACGCACACCCGCGAAACCAGGTAATGCGACGGAGAAACGAGCGCGGACGCAAGCGCGCCCATGCCGGTCCGTTGCCCGCCGCAACGCCTGGAACTGGAACGTCGACGACGTCCGCACAGGCCGGTCTCCGGGCTTGCAAGCGACACCGCGGTGTCGGTCTGATCGCCTTCCCGCGCGAAGCGCAGTGGCGTATCGATCAGGTTTGACTTGCCTACCGTTGCGGGGGCAGCGCCGGAATGGACGATGAGGCTGCGTGATCGGACTCGATCGGCAGGCTCGCCATCGCACCGGCTTCCCGTTTCACCCAGACGACGTTCGCCGGGGCACCTGTGGTGGCGCGCAGTTTAGGCGCGTGCCCGGGTTGCGGCAAGCCGGCAGGCAACCTTGCGGACTTTGGATGGCCGGACCTTTCGCCCCGACTCCCCGAAGCGCGGCAGGCTGTCAGCGCGCGAGTGCGCGCATCGCCTCGGTGAGTCCCTGCGGGGTCAGTGCATACATCTGGTCGGCGACGAGTTCACGCACGAGCTGGATCGACGGCGTCCACGCCCAGCGCTCGCGCGGCGAGGGGTTGATCCACGCGAGCTTGCTGAATCGCTCGCGCAGGCGTTGCATCCACAGCGCACCGGGCTCCTCGTTCCAGTACTCCACGCTGCCACCGGCGTGGGTGATCTCGTATGGGCCCATGGCGGCATCGCCGACAAACACGATTTTGTGGTCGGGCGTGTAGCGGCGCAGCAGATCCACGGTCGGAATGCGCGCGGACTCGCGGCGCAGGTTGTCGGTCCATACGTGGTCGTAGAGGAAGTTGTGGAAGTAGAAATGCTCGAGCCGGCGAAACTCGGATCGAGCGGCACCGAACAGTTCCTCGCAGACCCGGACGTGCTCGTCCATGGAGCCGCCGATATCCAGGAACAGCAGCAGCTTGACCGCATTGCGTCGTTGCGGACGCAAGCGGATATCGAGCAGTCCGCCATCGCGCGCGGTGGCGGCGATCGTGCCGTCCAGATCGAGCTCCTCAGGCGCTCCCTCGCGCGCAAAACGGCGCAACCTGCGCAGCGCGAGCTTGATGTTGCGTGGCCCGAGTTCGGCATCGCCGTCGAGATTGCGGTACGGGCGTTGCTCCCAGACCTTGGCCGCCATGCGCCCGCCGCCGCGTGGGCCGACGCGGATACCGCCCGGATGAAAGCCCGCTGCGCCGAACGGGCTCGTGCCGCCAGTGCCGATCCAGCGGTTGCCGCCGGCGTGGCGTTCGTTCTGTTCATGCAGGCGCTCGCGGAACGCCTGCATGAGTGCATCGAGTCCGCCGAGCGATTCGATGCGGGTGCGCTCCTCCTCGCTCAACTGGCGTCGGAAACCCTCGCGCAGCCAGTCCTCGGGAACCTGCGCAAGCATATCCGCCTCGACGCGTTCGACGCCCGCGAAGAACTCGCCGAAGGCGCGATCGAAACGGTCGTAGTGACGCTCATCCTTGACCAGAATCGTCCGCGCCAGCGCATGGAACCCCTCGATGTCGGCGAACGCGAAGTCCGCCTGCAGCGCAGCCATGAGGTCGAGCCACTCGCGCAGGGTGACCGGTACGCGCGCCTCACGCAGGGACTGGAACAGACCGATCAGCACGTTCAGGCGCGACTCTGGCGCCGGTGCATGAATGCCAGGCGTTCGAGCAACTGCACGTCCTGCTCGTTCTTGAGCAGCGCGCCGTACAACGGCGGAATCGCCCTGGCCGGATCGTGTTCGCGCAGCGCGGCCGCCGGTATCCTGTCGGCCAGCAGCAGCTTGAGCCAGTCGATCAGTTCGGAGGTCGAGGGCTTTTTCTTCAGGCCCGGAACTTCGCGCAGATCGAAGAACATCTCCAGGGCGCGCGCAACGAGATCGCGCGAAATGCCCGGGAAATGCACGTCGACGATGCGCTCGAGCGTGGCCCCATCGGGGAACGCGATGTAGTGGAAGAAACAGCGGCGCAGGAATGCATCGGGCAGTTCCTTGTCGTTGTTGGAGGTGATCACGATGACCGGACGCTCGCGCGCACGAACGGTTTCGCCGGTCTCGTAGACGTGGAACTCCATGCGGTCAAGTTCGAGCAGAAGATCGTTGGGGAACTCGATGTCGGCCTTGTCGATCTCGTCGATCAGCAGGACCGCACGCTGATGCGCATCGAACGCATCCCACATCCTGCCGCGGCGGATGTAGTTGCCGACATCCTGGACGCGGGGGTCGCCAAGCTGGGAATCGCGCAGCCGGCTGACCGCGTCGTACTCATAGAGGCCCTGCTGGGCCTTGGTCGTCGACTTGACGTGCCAGGTGAACAGCGGTGCGCCGATGCTGCTGGCGATTTCCTCGGCAAGCAGGGTCTTGCCGGTGCCGGGTTCGCCCTTGACCAGCAGCGGACGTTGCAGCGTGATCGCCGCGTTCACGGCCAGGGTCAGCTCGGCCGTGGCGACGTAGCGATCGGTACCGGAGAATTTCATCGATTCGGATTCCAGGAGGTGAGGGCGGATCAGTCGCGGTCGGTACCGGTGTGCACGGCGATCAGATCGCCTGCGTCGTCGACGCGAACGCGAACTTCGATCGGGCGACAGCAGATCGCGCAGTCCTCGACATAGGCCTGCGATCCCGCCGAGCAATCGACCGAAGTCTCGAAACTCTCGCCGCAGTACGGACAGTGCACGGTGACTGCTTCAAGCATGGGACCTCCCGCGCGCGTCCGACGGAGCGTCGACGAGGAACAGTGCAATGACATCGTTGAGGAAGCGCTGGCCGGTTTCGGTCGTGCGCAACGAGGTCGCGTCATCGACGATCCAGCCCTGCGCCTTCGCCGCGGCGAGGATCGGCTCGATCGTTTCGATCGCAAGCCCGGTGCGCTCGGAAAATTCGCGCGCCGGAACCCCTTCGACGAGGCGCAACGCATTCATCATGTATTCGAACGGCAGGTCGAGCGGCGCGAGGACCACGTCGCTGGCGATACGGCGGGCATCGGCGGCATGGTCCAGGTAGGCGCGCGGGGTGCGCTGCTTGGCCCGACGCCGGATCGTGCCGCGCGCGGCATCGCTGAGCTTGCCATGGGCGCCGGCGCCGATGCCGAGATAGTCGCCGAACTGCCAGTAGTTGAGATTGTGCCGCGATTGCCGCCCCGATTGCGCATAGGCCGAGATCTCGTATTGCCCATAGCCTGCCGCGGCAAGCATCTGCTGGCACTGCTCCTGCATGTCCCAGGCCGTGTCGCTGTCAGGCAGAGCCGGTGGGCGCGCGGCGAATACGGTGTTCGGCTCGATCGTCAACTGATAGTGGGAAATATGCGTCGGAGCCAACGCGACCGCCTGTTCGATGTCGGCCATGGCGCCCGCAGGATCCTGTTCCGGCAGCGCGTACATGAGGTCGATGTTGAAGTTGTCGAATCCGGCAGTGCGTGCCTCGCCGACGACGCGCGCGGCATCGCTGGCCGAATGGATGCGCCCGAGCCGTCGCAGCATGTCGTCATCGAAGCTCTGCACACCGAAGCTGATGCGGTTGATGCCGGCAGACAGGTAGCCGTCGTAACGGCCGTGCTCGACCGTTCCGGGGTTGGTTTCGAGAGTGACTTCGATGCCGTCCTCGACACCGAGGCGTTCGCGCACGCCGGTCAGGATCCGCCCGATCGACTCCGGTGAAAACAGGCTCGGCGTGCCGCCACCGAAGAAGATGCTGCGCAGCGGCCGATCGGTCAGCGCCTCGCCGAAATCCGCGATATCGCGATCCAGATCGGCGAGCAGCGCGGTCACGTAGGCATCCTGCGGAAGTCCGCCAACCTGTGCGTGCGAATTGAAATCGCAGTACGGGCATTTCTTCACGCACCACGGGATGTGGATGTAGAGCGAGAGGGGCGGGGCAATACGCATTCGTGCATTGTAGTCGTGGGCCTGATCCTCTGCTGAACCTGCACAAGGCATCGTGGCCGACGCAAGCTCGTGCAGGCCCGAACCGGTGCCATCGCATGCACGAAGGCCGCATTCATGATCCGATGTATCCAGGGCGACAGTCGGGGTGGCCCGAGGAGGTGACCCATGAAGGTGGTCTATGCCGAATGCATGGTCGCGGATGCACAATCGTTCTCGCCAAGTGCGCGCAAACCGCGCGACGTGGTCGCCTCGTGGCGGCGGCGCTTTCCGAGTATCGAGGTGATTGCGCCGACGCCGACGACGCTGGATCAACTCTGCCTCGCCCACGATCCGGACTACGTGCGCGGCGTGCTCGCGCTCAGGCTGGCCAACGGATTCGGCAACCACCTCGCCGAAGTGGCCCAGAGCCTGCCATGGACAAGTGGTGCGATGCTGACCGCGGCGCGCGTGGCGCTCGTCGAGGGCGTTGCGGTCGCGCCGGTGTCGGGGTTTCATCACGCCTGCCACGACCAGGGCGGCGGCTTCTGCACGTTCAATGGCCTCATGGTGGCCGCGATGGTGCTGCGCAAGGAGCGCGCGGTGCGCCGCGTCGGCATTCTCGATTTCGACCAGCACTACGGCAACGGCACCACCGACATCATCGGTGAACTGGGTCTGCATTGGGTCGAGCACTATTCGGCCGGCGCGTGGTGGGACCAACCTGAACAGGCGGAACGGTTTCTTGCCGGGATTCCGCAAGTCCTCGAGCGCTTTGCCGATTGCGATGTGCTGTTGTATCAGGCCGGTGCCGATCCACACATCGATGATCCCTTGGGCGGTTGGCTGACGACCGCGCAGTTGCGCGAGCGCGATCGTCGCGTGTTCGTCGCCTGCAAGGCGATGGGATTACCGGTCGCCTGGAATCTTGCCGGCGGTTACCAGACCGATCTGCGCAAGGTCATCGACATCCACGACAACACGATGCTCGAGTGCCTGCTGGCGTTTTCACCCGATGAGGGCGGTCTGTCCTGATCGGGTCGCCAGGACGTGCGTGGCCAGCGACTCGCGCAGACAGGCCAATGCCTGGCCGCGATGGCTGATGCGATTCTTGACGCCGGCATCGAGTTCGGCGGCACCTGCATTGCGTTGCGGGTCGAAGAACACGGGGTCATAGCCGAAGCCGCCGTTGCCGCGTGGGGCATCGAGGATGCGTCCGTGCCAGCGGCCTTCGGCGATCAGCGGAGCGGGGTCTTCGGCATGCCGCAGCACCACGATCACACAGAAGAAGTGTGCGTGGCGCTCCGGTTCGGGCAGTCCGTCCAGTGCGCCAAGCAGCCTGGCGATGTTCGCCGTGGCATTGCCATGCTCGCCGGCATAGCGGGCAGAAAGCAGTCCGGGTGCGCCGTGGAGCGCGTCGACGCAGATTCCCGAATCATCGCCGAGCGCGGGAAGGCCGGTCATGCGCGAGGCATGACGCGCCTTGAGAATCGCGTTTTCGACGAATGTCGCGCCGGACTCTTCGGCATCCTCGACGCCGAGTTCAGCCTGGGCGATCAGCTCGATGTCCAGCTCGCCGAGAATCTCGCGCATCTCGATCAACTTGCCGGCGTTGCCGCTGGCGAGGACGAGCTTCATCCGGCCAGAGCCTGACGCTGCAGTTCGCACAGCTCGGCCACGCCCTTGCTGGCGAGCACGAGCAGGGCATCGAGTTCCTCGCGACGGAACGCGTGGCCTTCGGCAGTGCCCTGGACCTCGATGAATCCCCCGCCATCGTTCATGACGACGTTCATGTCAGTGTCGCAGCTGGAATCCTCGGCATAGTCCAGATCAAGCACGGCCACGCCGTTCCAGATACCGACCGAGACCGCGGCAACGGCGCCGACGACCGGATCGCGCTTGAGTACGCCGCGTGCCTTGAGGCTGTTGATCGCATCGACGAGGGCGACATAGGCGCCCGTGATCGCCGCCGTGCGCGTGCCACCATCGGCCTGCAGCACATCGCAATCGAACGTGATCGTGCGTTCGCCCAGCGCGACACGATCCACGCAGGCACGCAGGCTGCGCCCGATCAGGCGCTGGATTTCCATCGTCCGCCCGCCCTGGCCGCCGCGCGCCGCCTCGCGCTGCGTGCGTTCCTTGGTTGCGCGCGGGAGCATGCCGTACTCGGCGGTCAGCCAGCCTTCGCCCTTGCCGCGCAGGAACGCCGGAACCCGTTCCTCGATACTGGCCGTGCACAGCACGCGGGTGTCGCCGAAGGAGACCAGAACCGAGCCTTCGGCGTAGCGGGTGTAACGGCGATCGAGGGAAATGGGACGCAACTGGTCGTTGGCGCGGCCGCTGGGGCGCTGCAGGGACATGCGGGAATGTGCTTTGGCAATCCGGCCGCGCAGTTTACCATTGCCGGCCTTTCCCCGACGGACCGGCGCAATGATTCGCAGCATGACCGCTTTTGCGAGCGCCGAAAGCGAGACCGCGCACGGCAGCCTGAGCATCGAGTTGCGCTCGGTCAACCATCGCTATCTTGAACTGAGCCCGCGCCTTCCCGACGACTTGCGCGGTTTCGAGCCGATCCTGCGCGAGACGCTGACCGCGCGGCTGACCCGGGGCAAGGTCGATATCAACATGCGCTTCAAGCCGTTCGCGGCGCGCGGGGCTGCGCTGGTCATCGACCAGGAAGTGCTCGACCGCCTTGCCGAGACCGCCTTGCCGCTGTCATCGAGGTTTCCGTCGATGCGCGTGGGTTTTACCGAGCTGCTGGCCTGGCCTGGTGTGTTGCGTGACCAGTCTCCGGACGCCGACAGCCTGCGCGAGGCAGCCAGTGCGCTGCTGGAACAGGCGCTCGCCGAGTTCATCGCCACGCGCGAACGCGAGGGCCTGCGTCTGGCCGGTTTCGTCAGCGAACGCCTCGACGCGATCGAATCGATTGTCGCCTCGGTGCGCGAGCATCTGCCCGATGTGCGTGCCGCATTGCGTGCGCGGCTGGATCAGCGGCTGGCCGAGATCAAGCAACCGGTCGATCCGGGCCGCATCGAGCAGGAGGTCGTGCTGCTGGTGCAGCGGCTGGACGTCGACGAGGAACTCGACCGGCTGGTCTCGCATGTCGCCGAAGCACGTCGCATCCTGGGCCTGCGCGAGGCGGTCGGTCGGCGACTGGACTTTCTCATGCAGGAATTCAACCGCGAGGCGAACACGCTCGGCTCCAAGTCGGCCGACCCGCGCACGACCAAGGCGGCGGTCGAACTGAAGGTGCTCATCGAGCAGATGCGCGAGCAGATCCAGAACCTGGAGTGACCGTGTCCGGCACGCTATACATCATCGCGGCACCCTCGGGGGCCGGCAAGACCAGTCTGGTCAAGGCGCTGCTCGAGCGCGAGCCGGGCATTACCTTGTCGGTGTCCTACACCTCGCGGATGCCGCGACCGGGCGAAGTGGATGGCCAGCACTACCATTTCGTCTCGCGTCAGGTGTTCGAGCACATGGCCCAGGCCGGTGCGTTCTTCGAGCACGCTAACGTGCACGGCGACTACAAGGGAACCGCGCGAGCTGCGGTCGAACCGCTTCTGGCCGAGGGTCGCGACGTACTGCTGGAGATCGACTGGCAGGGCGCGCGCCAGGTGCGCGAGCAGTGGCCGGATGTCCTGAGCATCTTCATCCTGCCGCCGTCGCGCGCCGAACTCGAGCGACGCCTGCGCACGCGCGCGTCCGACAGCGCCGAACAGATTGCGCGACGGATTGCCGATTCGCGTACCGAGATCGGCCGCGCGCGCGATTTCGACTACCTCGTGATCAACGACGATTTTGCCCAGGCCCTCGGCGACCTGCGCGCGATCTTCATTGCGCGCCGGCTGCGCAGCGACGTGCAGCTTCGGCGCAGCGTCGCGTTGCTTGAGGATCTCCTGAAGCCTTCCTGAGCGCGTTCGGGCCAATGCTGGCATGCGCCGGATCGCTTCGGCTAAGGTAGCCGGCCCGGTGGTCCGCCGGTCGCCCCCTCCCATCCCTGGTCGAACCTTGAATCTGGCGAGTCTTCCCTCCCGCGAAAACGTGCCGGCAGCAGATGCGGCAGCCGTGCAGATTCGCGGCCTGCGGACCGTGCTTGGCGGGAAATCCATTTTCGATGGGATCGATCTGGACATCGCGCGCGGGAAGATCACCGCGATCATGGGTCCAAGCGGCACCGGCAAGACCACGCTGTTGCGGCATATCACCGGCCAGCTTGCCCCGGATGCGGGTGAAGTGCTCGTCGACGGCGAGAACGTACCCAGGTTGCGACGTGGCCAGTTGTTCGACCTGCGCGAGAAGATCGGCTACCTGTTCCAGAATTCCGCGTTGCTCACCGATTTCAGCGTGTTCGAGAACGTGGCGTTCCCGCTTCGCCAGCATCTGCGCCTGCCCGAGGAAATCGTGCGCAACATCGTGCTCACGCGCCTGCAGGCGGTCGGACTGCGCGGTGCGGCATCGCTGATGCCGGCCGAATTGTCAGGCGGAATGGCGCGACGCGTCGCACTGGCCCGAGCGATCGTGCGCGATCCGAGCCTGATGATCTATGACGAGCCGTTTGTGGGTCTGGACCCGATTGCGTTGAATCAGGTGCTCAAGCTGATTCGCATGCTCAACGACACCCTCGGGATCACCAGTATTCTCGTCGCCCATGAATTCGCCGCGGTGCGCCGCGTTGCCGATCATGTCTACCTGATTGCGGGCGGCAAGATCGCCGCGCACGGACACCCGGACGAACTCGCCGAGCGCGACTCGCCATGGACCCGGCAGTTTTTCGGCGGCGAAGCCGATGGCCCGGTACCGTTCCAGTACCCGGCGCAGGACTACGGGCACGACCTCGATTTTCCGGCGGGAGGCGCATGAGCACGCTACGCAGGCCTTCCATGATCGGCGATTCACTGGCTCAGCTGGGCTCGGCCGGGTTGTTCCTGTTCGCGATCCTCGCGGCATTGCCGGGCAGCCTGCGCCACTTCCGCGAAACCGTACGCCAGATCTGGTTCGTCGGCGGCATGAGCCTGGTCATCATCATGACCTGCGGCCTGTTTGTCGGCATGGTGCTGTCGCTGCAGCTCTACTACACGCTGTCGATCTTCGGCGGCACGGCCGCACTTGGCACGGTGGTCGCCCTGTCCCTGTTCCGCGAGCTTGGCCCGGTCGTGACCGCGCTCCTGTTCGCAGGTCGCGCCGGCACCTCGATCACGGCCGAGATTGGCCTCATGCGTGCGACCGACCAGCTCTCGGCAATGGAAATGATGGCCGTCGACCCGATGGCCTACGTCGTGGCGCCGCGATTCCTTGCCGGAATCGTCGCGATGCCGCTGCTTGCCTGTGTTTTCAACGCGCTTGGCATTCTTGGTGCGCATCTGGTCGGAGTGACCTGGCTCGGACTGGACAATGGCACGTTCTGGGGCAACATGACTTCGAGCGTGGATGTCTGGACCGATGTCATCAACGGCGTCTGGAAAAGCACGGCGTTCGGTGCGGTGATCGCCCTGATTGCCACGTTCCAGGGTTATACGACACCACCAACCAGCGAAGGCGTCGCCTATGCGACGACGCGCACGGTGGTGTCGTCGTCGATCGTCGTGCTCGCACTCGATTTCGTGATGACCGCTTTCCTGATGTGACCGGACTCAAACCATGACCCAACCCAGACGCGCGTTCCAGGTCGGCAGCGGCCTGTTCATCCTGCTCGGTTTCGCCGCGCTCGCGTATCTCGCCACGCAGACGACCTCGATCGCCAACTACCGCCAGGGCGACAGCTACACGCTCAAGGCACGCTTCACCAACATCGGCCAGCTCAAGCTGCGCGCACCGATCAAGGTGGCTGGTGTGCGCGTGGGCTCGGTGAAGTCGATCGAACTCGATGACAAGGCGCTCGATGCAATCGTGCTGTTGTCGATCGACAAGCGTTTCGGCGAACTGCCCGATGATTCGGCAGCAGCGATATTCACCAGCGGTTTACTTGGGGATCAGTACGTTGGCATCCAGCCGGGCGGGTCTCCGGACATGTTCAAGGACGGTGATGAGGTCGTTCTCACGCAATCCTCGATGCAGCTGGAAGACCTGATCGGCAAGTTCCTGGTCGGCGGTGATTCCACGAAACCGGCGGCGGATGCCGAGCCGGCCTCGCCCCCTCGCTAGAACGCACTCGCAGTACGGAGAATATGCACATGCAACGAATGATCGCCTGGGCTGCAGCCCTGTGTTTCGGATTCGGGATTGCCGGCCCGGTACAGGCCGCACCGCTGCTGCCCGCCGAGGTCGTGCAGAAGATCGCCGACGAACTTGCTGGAACGATCGGCGCGCGACGCGAGGAGCTTCGCAACGATCGCGAGAAGCTGATTCGCGAGATCGACGGCATCCTGTTGCCGCATTTCGACATCGACTACGCCTCGTTGCTCGTGCTCGGCCAGAGCGCCCGCACTGCCAGCGCCGAGCAGCGTTCGCGCTTCGCCAGGGCGTTCTACAACTCCATCGCCCACCGCTATGCCGAGGGACTGCTCAACTACACGCGCGGCAATGTGCGCGTACTGCCGTTCAACGCGGAACTCAACGACAAGCGCACGATCGTGCGCACCCAGGTCATCCTCGACGACGGCAAGACAGTCGCCGTCGACTACGCGTTCCGCAAGGCCTCGGATGGCGACTGGAAGGCCTATGACGTCATCATCGAGGGCATTTCCTACATCACCAATTACCGCAACCAGGTGGCTGCGGAGATCAAGGCGAGCAGCCTGGACGCATTGATCGTGCGCCTGGAGACGCAAGGCGAAAAGGCCCTTGAGGGCATGGAACAGAAGCAGAAGGGTGATGCGTGAGCGGCGTGCTCGACATCGAGCCGGTTGGCGACGACAGACTGCGCGTAAGCGGCCGGGTTGATGTGGCAAACGCACGCGATGCAATGAAGCGCGGGCGCATGGCGGCCAAACCCGGTGTGCGGATGCACGTGGATGTCGGCGCGCTGGCAAGCGCGGACAGCGTGACGCTCGCGGTTCTGCTCGAATGGGCCGCGCACGCGCGTCGGCGGGGCGGCGCATTCATCTTTGACGCGGTGCCCCACCGCCTACGTGCAATCGCCCACCTCAGTGATGTCGAGGATTTGATGGGTCTTCCAGCCTGATAGGCCGTGCTGTTGCGAGGGGAGGGGCTCAGGGCGGATGTCTTGTGTCCGACTGAGCCAGGGCATCGGGCCAGAATGCCCTGCCAAAAAGGTATGAAAGTTGTAGAGCGCCCGGGGCTGCACGGCCGATGCCATCCTGCCCCTTTTTGGCCAAGGCCTCGGTCCTTCGGGGCCCCGGAGGCCGGCAATGTGTTCCTGTCGATCCTTCAGGCCGGGCCCTGAAGCGCCAGCCTGGTGCTATCGGGTTTCAGTGAACTTGAATCGCCGGTTCAGCGCCGCGCGAGGACATCGTGGAGATCGGCGAGTCCCGGAGGCTATTCGCGTCCCTTGGCCTTGGCGTCCTCGTATTCGCGCTGCTCGTCGAGCAGGCGATCCAGATCGTCGTCGTCGATCCCTTGCATGTGCTCGATCGCGTCGAACGGGGGCTCGCCATCGTAGATCAGGTAGAGCCGGCGCTGGCGATAGGCATCGCGGTAGAACACGTACGGATCGTAGGTGCCCGCGAGCAGACTCTCGGCATCCAGTCCGGTTTCGCGCAAGGTGACGAGAAAGAACATGCTTGGCCAGTGCTGCTGCTTGTACGGATGATCATGACGGTTCGCGTAGCGCGACATCGGATCGAAGAAGTAGCCATCCACGGGCATGCGCCAGACATCGCGCGCGGTGGTCGAGCCAATGAAGGGCAGAACCAGATACGGACCTTCGCCGACGCCCCACTTGGTCAGGGTCACCCCGAAATCGGTCTCGCGCGGCGGCAGGCGCATCTGGCTGGCCGGGTCGAAGAAACCGAGGAATCCGGCGGTCGTGTTGATCACGAACCGTCCGCTGCCCTTGAGCGCATCCTTGATGTCGCCTTGCAGCAAATCATTGGCGATCGAGATCGGCATGCGCGCATTGGCGAAGAAGTTGCTGAACACGCGCCGCGCATTCGGGGTGGTCAGCTTGCGATAGGTGACTGCAACGGGTCGGATGACCGCCTTGTCCATCTTGTCGTTGAACGAGTAGATCTTGCGGTTGAATGGCTCCCACGGATCGTCCGTGCGTGGCTTGGAGATCGCGCAACCAGTCAAGGCGAGGATCGAAAGGGCGAACAGCAGATGGCGCGGGCGCAATCCACAGGTTTTGTGCAACATCCGCGATGTTCCTCTTGTCGCCGCAAGGCAGTACTGGTGTCCGGCCGCGCTGCCGTTCGGTGGCGCGGTGGGGAAGGGTATGCGAAAAGCGGCAAGGCGTACATGTGGGCGGACCGGGCCTTGCCGACCGCCCGCCTGCGGTCATGGGGGCTCGGGGATCGCGATTCAACCTGAACGGGGTTTGTTTGCACTGCACAATCGCCGACCGCTACAATGACTCCAAACCCCTGCCACATTCATCCGTTATCCATTTCCCAGAGGCACGACACAGATGGCGCGCATTACCGTGGAAGATTGTCTGGAAGTCGTCGACAATCGTTTTGAACTGGTCCTCATGGCAACCAAGCGTGCGCGCCAGCTTGCCAAGGGCGCCGATCCTGCCGTGGACGGCCACAACGACAAGCCGACGGTCATTTCGCTGAGAGAAATCGCCGCGCGCAAGGTCGACCAGGGCATGATCGACGAAATCGACCGCCTCAATCGCGAGAAGGCCGAGCGCGAAGCGCTGGAATGGGCCGCCGCGGAGGTCGATGACGACCTTTCCAAGGGTGGCGACGACCTCTGACGCCCCCATGTCCCCCTTGGGTCCGATTCTCGCGCGATGACGCGCGATGATGTGAGTCCGCGCGCCAGCCGAGGTGGCAATGAAGGCAGCCGTCAAACCGCGCAACGCGAAGGCGAGCAAGCTCCCCGCCTACGTCGTTGCGCTTGAAGACCGGCTGTCGTATCTGCCAGCGGAGCAGATCGCGCGCGTGCGCCGAGCCTACGAAGTGGGTGCGCTTGCCCACGTCGGCCAGACCCGCCGCAGTGGTGAGGCCTACATCACCCACCCGATCGCCGTTGCCGGCATCCTTGCCGAGCTCGGCATGGATGCCGAGACGATCATAGCGGCGATCCTGCACGACACCCTCGAAGACACCCCGCTCACACCGGAAGAGCTCACGGCCGAGTTCGGCAGCGCGGTCACCGAACTGGTCGATGGCGTGACCAAGCTCGACAAGCTGCAATTCAAGAGCCGCCAGGAAGCCGCAGCGGAGAGTTTCCGCAAGATGCTGCTGGCGATGGCGCGCGACTTGCGCGTGATTCTGATCAAGCTGGCTGATCGCCTGCACAACATGCGCACCCTGGGCGCGATGGAAGTGGCCGCGCGCCGGCGCATCGCCCGGGAAACGCTGGAGATCTACGCACCTATCGCCCAGCGCCTCGGCATGAACCGGTTCAAGGCCGAGTTGCAGGACCTGGGCTTTCGCGCGCTGTACCCGGACCGTCACCGAGTCATTTCCGCACGCATCCGCACCGTGCTTGGCAACCGTCGCGAGGCCATGGGCAAGATCGAAGCGGCGCTGCAGGCGCGTCTGGGCGCCGAAGGCATCCCGCATCGCATCGTCAGCCGCATCAAGTCGGCCTACAGCATCTACACCAAGATGCGCGCCGATCAGATGTCGTTCGCCCAGGTCATGGACGTCTACGGATTCCGCGTCGTGGTCGATTCGGTGATGCACTGCTACCACGCGCTGGGCGCCGTGCACGCGCTGTACAAACCGCTCGATGGTCGCTTTCGCGATTTCATCGCGATTCCGAAGGCAAATGGCTACCAGTCGCTGCACACGGTCCTGTTCGGGTCCTTCGGTGCGCCGGTCGAAATCCAGATCCGCACGGCGGACATGGACGCGGTCGCCGAGCGTGGTGTCGCCGCGCACTGGACCTACAAGGAAGGCTCGGTCCCGGCCAATAGTGCCCAGAACCGGGCGCGCGAATGGCTCTCGGGCCTCGTCGACGACCAGAACCGCACGACCTCCTCGCTGGAGTTCATCGAAAACGTCAAGATCGACCTGTTCCCCGATGACGTCTACCTGTTCACGCCGCGAGGACGCATCCTCGCGTTGCCGCGCAACGCGACCGCGCTGGATTTCGCCTATGCCGTGCATACCGACGTCGGCAGTCATGCGGTCGCCGCGCGCGTGGACAAGAAGCTTGCGCCGCTGCGCACACCGCTGAGCAGCGGCCAGACCGTTGAAATCATCACCGCGCCGTCTGCGGGGCCGAGCACGCAATGGCTGGAATGGGTCGTCAGCTCCAAGGCGCGCACGGCGATCCGGCACTTCCTCAAGCGGCTGCAGCACGAAGACGCGATCGATCTTGGACACCGCATGCTCGACCGGGCGATGGATTCACTCGGCGGTTCGCTGGAAGTATTGCCGCCCGACGCGCTTGCGCGTTACCTGGACGAGAACAAGTTGCGCGCGCTCGAGGACCTGCTCGCCGACATCGCGCTCGGCAATCGAACGGCCGACCAGGTGGCGCGCTCGCTGCTGCAGTCGCAGGTCGGCCTTTCAGTCAAGCAGCACCCGCATGTTGCGGAAAAGATCCTGATCTCCGGGGCCGAGCGGGGTGTGCTCAGTTATGGCAACTGCTGCCATCCGGTGCCTGGCGACGAGATCATGGGTTACCTTTCTGCCGGCAAGGGCATTGTCGTCCATCGCGTCGAGTGCCCGAATGTGGTGGAGTTGCGCGCGCTCGCCGAGCGTGTCGTGGAGATGGATTGGGATCGTGATGTGACCGGTGACTACCGCGTCGAGCTTCGCATCATCGTTGCCAATCGTCCCGGGGTGCTCGCCCAGGTCGCAGCTGCTGTAGCCAACGCCAGTTCGAACATCGAGAATGTCGAGTACAAGGAGCGCGATCCGATGAGCGCGACTCTGCTGTTCACGATCGAGGTCAGCGGGCGCAAGCATCTGGCCGATGTCATGCGCGGTGTGCGCAGGTTGGCGGTCGTCAATGCCGTCTATCGTCATCCGATCTGAAACCGACAAGGCGCATTTCCGCATGAGCAACCGCAGCGTCATCCAGACCGCACAGGCACCCAAGGCGATCGGGCCGTATGCACAGGCCGTGCGTGCCGGCAACATGCTCTACACATCCGGGCAGATTCCGCTCGATCCGGAGACTGCTGAGCTGGTGAATGGCGACATCACGGCGCAGGCCGAGCGCGTGTTCGCGAATCTCAAGGCGGTTCTTGCCGCCGCCGGCGCAACGTTCGATCAGGTCGTGCGGGTCGGCATCTATCTGACCGATCTGGGTGATTTCGCGGCGGTCAATGCCGTCATGCAGCGTCATGTGGCCGAACCCTATCCCGCACGTTCGACCATTGGAGTCGCGGCCCTGCCACGCGGCGCAGCCGTGGAAATCGATCTCGTCGCCGTGCTCGACTGAGACCACTGCACAGGAACGCCGGGAATGATCGCGCCTCGCCTCGCGTAATCTAGCCCGATGCCACGCACACCCTCGCCTGTCGTTGCGACTCCTGGTTCGCCCGATCCCGCGCGTGCGCGCATTGACGCGCTGCCTGGCGTCGGGCCAGCGCTTGCCGCAAGCCTGGAACGCCTGGGCATTGCCTGTGTGCAGGACCTCTGGTTTCACCTGCCATTGCGTTATGAGGACCGCACGCGGTTGACCCCGATTGGCGACGTGCGCATGGGCGAGACTGCCCAGGTCGAAGGTACCGTGGTCGCGATCGAGCGGGGTTTTCGCTTCAGACCGCAATTGCGTGTGGCGATCGAGGATCAGTCGCGGGCCACGTTGACCCTGCGCTTTTTTCATTTTCGTCGCGCCCAGGTCGATCAGCTCGCCCCCGGAACGCGCCTGCGTTGCCTTGGCGAAGTCCGCCACGGCAGCCACGGCGCTGAGATGGTGCACCCCCAGTATCAACGGCTGTCGGATGGGGCGGTCGCACTCGAAGAGCGACTGACGCCGGTGTATCCCACCACTGAAGGTCTCGGCCAGCGCCGACTGGCGACGCTGGTCAGCCACGCGCTTGAGCAACTGCCGACCGATGCCCAGCTCGAACTGGTGCCGCAGCATTTGCGCGACGCACTCGATCTGTTGTCGTTGCGCGAGGCGTTGCTGCTCGTGCACCGACCACCTGCCGACGCCGACATCGGGGCCTTGTTGCGGGGCGAGCACGCTGCGCAGAAGCGGCTTGCATTCGAGGAACTGCTCAGCCATCACTTGAGCCTCAAGCGTCTGCGCGCGCGCGTCCGCGAGCAGCAGGCGCCGCGCTTGCGCGGCGACGGCGCCTTGCGCAACGCATTCCTTGCCGCACTGCCGTTTGCGCTGACCCGTGCGCAACAGCGCGTCAGCAAGGAAATCGCGCGGGATCTGGCTGCCTCAAAGCCGATGCTGAGACTTGTCCAGGGCGATGTGGGCTCGGGCAAGACCGTGGTTGCCGCCAGCGCGGCGCTGGCGGCCATCGAGGCGGGTTACCAGGTCGCCCTCATGGCACCGACCGAACTGCTCGCCGAACAGCATCTGCGCAATCTTCGAACCTGGCTGGAACCGCTCGGGATCGCGCCGGTCTGGCTCGCAGGCAAGGTGCAAGGCAAGGCACGTCGCACCGCGCTGGAGGCGCTTGCCGGCCCTGCGCAGCTCGTCGTCGGCACCCATGCGCTCATGCAGGATGCCGTGACGTTTCGCAATCTGGGTCTGGCGATCATCGATGAGCAGCACCGCTTCGGCGTGCACCAGCGCCTGGCCTTGCGCGACAAGGGCAAGGATGGCGAACGGGTCCTGCATCAACTCGTGCTGACCGCGACTCCGATTCCGCGCACGCTGGCGATGACCGCGTATGCCGACCTCGATGTCTCGGTCATCGATGAATTGCCGCCGGGGCGCACACCGGTGCGCACGGTGGCGATATCGGCGACCCGCCGAAACGAGGTGATCGAACGCATCCGTGAAGCGTGTGCGGCAGGTCGTCAGGTGTTCTGGGTCTGCACGTTGATCGAGGAGTCCGAACAGCTCGAAGCGCAGGCGGCCGAAGTGGCGCATGCCGAACTTGCCGCCGCCTTGCCCGGATTGCGCATCGGCCTCGTCCACGGACGCCTCAAGGCAGCCGACAAGACCGCGATCATGGAAGACTTCCGTCGCGGGGCGATCGCGCTGCTGGTGGCCACGACGGTCATCGAGGTGGGCGTCGACGTCCCCAATGCCAGCCTCATGATCATCGAAAACTCCGAGCGTCTGGGCCTCGCCCAGCTGCACCAGCTGCGTGGGCGCGTCGGGCGCGGAAGTGCGGCCTCGACCTGCACGCTGCTCTACCAGCCGCCCTTGTCGCAGCTCGCGCGCGCCCGACTGCAGGCGATGCGTGAGACCAATGACGGCTTTGTCATCGCTGAAAAAGACCTGGAACTGCGCGGCCCGGGCGAATTGCTCGGTACCCGCCAGACCGGGCGACTGGAGCTGCGGATCGCCGACCTGACGCGCGATGCGGCACTGCTGCCGGAGGTTCAGCGCATCGGCAAGGCCATGCTGGAGGGGTTTCCGGCCGAGTCAGAACGGCTGGTCGCGCGCTGGGTCGGCAGCGCGGCACGTTATGCCGGTGCATGAGCCGGGCGTAGCAGCAAGGACAAGGACAGCGCTGTTCGCGCGGCCTACTTCCCTTGCCGACCGCCTCGGCCAGGGGGGCGACAATGTTCTGCTGTTGCGCCACATCGCCGCCGCCCTGGTCATCGTCGGTCACAGTTATGCGCTGTCGGCGCATGCGGGCGATGCACGTGATGTGCTGGCGATGCTACTGCCGGGGTTTTACGCCGGCAGCGTCGCGGTCTGTGCGTTCTTTGCGATCAGCGGCTGCCTGATCACCCACAGCTGGATGCGAAATCCGCACCTTTGGCGCTTCGTCAAGGCGCGCTTGCTGCGCATCTACCCGGCCTACGCGGTGTGCCTGCTGCTGACCGTGGGTATTGTCGGTGCCCTCTTCACGTCGTTGCCCGCGCTCGAATACTTCAGTCACGACCGGACCCGCGATTACGTGATGCGCAATGCCGATCTCGCCGGACTGGCCTACGCGCTGCCCGGGGTATTCATGGGAAACCGCGCTCCGGAGATCGTCAACGGGTCGCTGTGGTCGCTGGCCCTGGAAGTGCGAACCTACCTGGTCCTCACCGTGCTCGCAGCGCTGGGCGTTCTCGGCAAGCCGCGCCTGTTCGGCGCGCTCGTGCTGGCCTATGCCGGCGCCTGCGCATGGGACTGGATCCAGGCGCCGCCGCAGCATCAGGACAAGGGCGCGCTGACCCTGCTGTTCATGACGACCGCACTGGCCACGACTTTCGCGCGCCATGCGCCGCTGTCGACGCGGGTGCTGGTGGCGCTCGCGGCGCTGACCTGGGTGCTTCGCGGCAACCCTTGGTTTGTCGCCGCCACGATGCTCACGATCGGCTACTTCTGCCTTTGGTTCTGCTGGCGTCTTCCACCATGGAAACTGCCTTGGCGTGGCGACTATTCCTACGGATTGTTCCTGTATGGATTTCCGGTCCAGCAGATGCTCGTCGCCTTGTATCCCGTGCTTGACCCCGTCGCGTTGACGGCCTGCGCGCTGCCGCTGACGCTGCTCGTCGCGATCGCATCCTGGCGATGGGTGGAACAGCCCCTGCTTGGTCTGAAACAATCGCGTTCCCTTTCCCGGACTTCGATTCCATGAGCACAACGCTGCTGATCGACACCGACCCGGGCGTCGACGACGCGCTGGCCATCCTCATGGCCCACGCGCACGCCGACGTCGCCGGATTGACGGTCACGGCCGGCAACGTTGGCATCGCCCATACGCTGCGCAATGCACTGAAGCTGGTCGAGGTGATCGGTGGCGAAACCAGTGTGTTCGGCGGATGCGGCGAACCGCTGGTCCGCCCGGCGGAGGACGCCGCGTTCGTGCACGGCAATGACGGATTCGGCGATACCGGATATGCCACCGTGACGCGCGCCGCGCATTGCGAGCACGCGGTCACTGCGATCCTGCGCCTGTCGCATGAACTCAGCGGACAGTTGACGCTTGTCGCGCTCGGACCGCTGACCAATATCGCGCTTGCCTTGCGCCTGGATCCCACGTTGCCCGCACGCATTGCGCGGCTGGTCGTCATGGGCGGAGCCGTGAACGGACGCGGCAATACGCAGCGCGTGCCGGCAGAGTTCAACATCGGCTTCGATCCCGAAGCCGCGCACATCGTGTTTTCGAGCTGGCCGCGGTTCGATCTGGTCGATTGGGAGGCGACCGTGCGCCACGGCCTGGATTTCGACGCCATGCAGGCCTGGCTGGCTGCCGGCGATACCCGCGCGCGCTTCTACGAAGCGATCTCACGCAAGACGCGGGATTGGACGCGCGCGAACGGGCGCCCCAGGTTGCTCTGTGCCGATGCCCTGGCGATGGCCGTCGCGCTCGCTCCGGATCTCGTCACCGAATCCGCCGAACGTCATGTTGGCATCGAGCTCGATGGGGCACTGACCCGCGGGGCCACGGTGGTCGACTGGGACGGCAGACTGGGCCGCCCGATCAATGCACGCATCGTGCTCGCGGTCGACCAGGCGCGATTCGAAGCATTGGTCCGTGCGGCGCTGTGTGCGGTGTAGGCGACGGTGAGGGGCCGTTTTCGCCCGCCAGACCCGGACCGGACTTGCGCAGATCGGCACCGGCCTACTACAATCGCGCTCTTTTCTTCCGGCCAGACCCGGTACCGACCCATGAAGCCCGATACCCACCCGAAATACCAGGAAGTCGTTTTCCAGGATCTCTCCAGTGATTTTGCGTTCCTGACGCGTTCGACGATGTCGAGCAAGGAAACGATCAAGTGGGAAGATGGCAACGACTACCCGCTGGTCAAGATGGAAATCACCAGCCATTCGCACCCGTTCTACACGGGCAAGCAGAAGATGCACGACACCGGCGGTCGCGTCGACAAGTTCCGTCGTCGCTACGCCAAGTAGGGCCGGCAAGGCCATACCCGGTCGGAGCATGACGGCAGGGAGATCCGCGATCGGTTGGTTTGCCGCGATCCGGCGTGAGTCTTCTCCGGACTGAGGATGGATTGCAGCGAACCGCAGTCGGGTTCCTGCAGGAACCCTGCGATTTCTGACGCCGGCCTCGTGCCGGCGTCTCGCGTTTCAGGGTTGTCAAGATGAGCTTTCGACCCTTTCGTGCGCGTGATGCCATGCCATAATCGGCCTTCGATACTGGCGCGCATGCTGCAGTTCGCGGCGCGTCCGTTTCGCCTCTGTCTGCTGCGCTTCCAATTTGAGCCGTTTCATGGCCGTGCGCGATCGCGCGCTCGCCGCCGCCAGGAGTCCGCCGTGTCCGACCAGTCCGTCCAGCTCACCGATGCCGCCAACGATCGCAGTACGACTCTTCCGGTCGTCACGGGAACGCTGGGCGACCCCGCGCTCGATATCTCCAGGCTCAACAAGGACACCGGGTACTTCACCTACGATCCCGGTTTCGTCTCGACCGCGAGCACGCGCAGCGCGATCACGTTCATCGATGGCGACAAGGGTGTGCTGTTGTATCGCGGCTACCCGATCGAGCAGTTGGCCAAGCAATCGACGTTTCTCGAGACGTCGTATCTGCTCATCAATGGGGAACTGCCGACGCCAGCGAAGTTCAGCGAATTCGAGCACGAGGTCACGCATCACACGATGATGCACGAGGCACAGAAGAACTTCCTCAATGGCTTCCACTACGATGCGCACCCGATGGCGATGCTGTGTGCCTCGATCGCCTCGCTGTCGGCGTTCTACCATGACACGCTTGACATCAACGACCCCGAGCAGCGCCGCCTCGCCGCGATCCGCCTGTTGGCAAAGATGCCGACGATCGCCGCGGCCGCGTACCGCTCGTCGATCGGCTGGCCGATCCGCTACCCGCGCAACAATCTCGAGTACGTCACGCGTTTCCTGCACATGATGTTCGAGGTGCCGAGTGAGCCGCTGGACCTCAATCCCGTGGTTGCCAAGGCGCTCGACCTGTTGTTCATCCTGCATGCGGACCACGAGCAGAACGCGTCGACCTCGACCGTGCGCCTGGTCGGCTCGACCGGGGCCAATCCGTATGCATGCATTGCCGCCGGCATTGCCGCGTTGTGGGGGCCGGCGCATGGCGGCGCCAACGAGGCCGTCCTGGAAATGCTCCAGGATATCGGTGACGCGAAGAACGTCGCCAGTGCGGTCGCCAAGGCCAAGGACAAGAACTCCGGCTTCCGCCTGATGGGTTTCGGCCATCGCGTCTACAAGAACTTCGATCCACGCGCGACGATCATCCGCGAGATGACCCACAAGGTGCTTGCCGACCTCAACGTCAGCGATCCGCTGCTGGATGTGGCGGTCGCGCTCGAGGAAGTCGCGCTCAAGGATCCGTACTTCGTCGAGCGCAAGCTGTATCCGAATGTCGATTTCTACTCCGGCATCATCTACAAGGCACTGAAGATTCCGACCGAGATGTTCACCGTGATGTTTGCGATTGCGCGAACCTCGGGCTGGGTCGCGCATTGGCTGGAACAACAAGTCACTCCCGATGCGAAGATCGGTCGCCCGCGGCAGGTCTATACCGGCGCCGTGCAGCGCGACTACGTGCCACTGGGCGAGCGCAAGCCCTGAATCCGCATGCCGATCCGCGCTGAATCGGCGCTCGGATCGGTGAAAGGCGCAGCTTCGCCCGGCGCTCAGCGCTGGGCAGCTCGGGTCGCAGCGATCAGTTCCTGCACGCCGGCCATCGTCGCCCGGCGCATCGGTTTGCCGGAAACCCGGTCCAGTGGCGGTTGACGCAGACCGTCCAGCGAGAACACGGTCAGGTCGATCGCGACGTCGTCGGCCACGAAGGTGAAGGCGGGAAAATGCGATTCGTGCGCCTTGTCCGTTCGCATGCGGCGCGACTTCTGGGCAAACGGAATCGCGTGCTCACCGAGAAACATCAGGACATCGTCGGGATTGTCGCAGAACAGGTGCAGACAGACCGCGGAGTGCTCGTCTGCCGTGCCGTCCAGCGCCGCACCGACGAGGCGTGGCTGGAAGCGTTCGAGAAATTGCATGGCCTCCAGCGCGGCTTCGCGAAGCAGGGTCACACGGGCAGGTTGCGAGTCGGAACGGAACAGGCGCTGATGCTCGCGCAGTGCTTCGTCGATTTCGGTGTTGCGCGGAAGCGTCGTGGTGTCGGGGAGGCCGAGCCGACGCACAGCCTTGCGCTTGGCGTCGTGATGGTCGTGCATGCCCTCTTCGACGATCAGGCGTGCGGCTTCGATCGCGATGCGCCTGCGCACTTGCTCGCCTTCAACATGAGGGTTGGGTGGCAATCGGTGCGGCATCAGAACACGTCGTAGGCTTCGCGCTGCTCCTCGTCGTGTTGCCGCGGGCGCGTTGCGAGGCGGGCGATATCCTCGCTCTTGAAGAATTCCGGGATCGAGTCCGGGTCGGATGCAGGTGCGAGCAATCCGCTCTCGCGGTCGACCCGCGCCGTCGTGATGCCGGGGGGCATGTCGAATGGCTGTTCGTCGACGTCGCGCAAGGCCTCGCGCATGAAATCGATCCAGATCGGCAGTGCCGCCTTGGCGCCGAACTCGCCGCGGCCAAGCGAACTGAAATCATCGAAGCCGACCCAGGCGCTTGCGACCATCACCGGATTGAAACCGGAGAACCAGGTGTCGCGATGTTCATTGGTCGTGCCGGTCTTGCCGGCGAGGTCTCCGCGCTTGAGGACCATCGCCGCCGACCCGGTGCCGCGACGAATCACATCGCGCATCAGCGACGTGACCAGGAAGGCATTGCGTGCGTCGACCATGCGTGGCGCCAGACGCGGTTGTCCCGAGTTCGCCGCGGTTGCTTGCGTGTCCGCGACGGCTGCGTGTGCCGTGCCGATAGGACTCCAGGACGTCGATCCGGCGCCGCTGGCCGAAACCAGTCGCTCGCGCTCGTCCTGCAACTGGCGTTCCGGGCAATCGCGGCAGGCGCGCAGCGGGTCGGCACGAAACACGACATTGCCATCGCGATCGCTGATCTCGTAGATGAAGTACGGATCGACGAGGAATCCGCCATTGGCGAGCACGGCATAGCCGCGCGCCATGGCCAACGGCGCCGTCGCGGCGGCGCCCAGGGCCATCGAAAGGCTCGCCGGCACCTGTTGCGGTGTCAGGCCGAAACGGGTCATGTACTCGTGCGCGTAGTGAACGCCGATCGCATCGAGCAGGCGTACGGAGACGAGGTTCTTGGAGCGGACGAGCGCCTCGCGCAGGCGCACGGGCCCATCGAATTTCCCGTCGTCGTTGGACGGGGTCCACATGCCGTTGGGCCGTGACGGGTCGGGAAACACGAGGGGTGCGTCGTTGACCACCGAGGCCGGAGTGAAGCCATGGTCGAATGCGGCCGAATACAGGAACGGCTTGAAGCTCGAACCGGGCTGACGATTGGACTGGGTGGCCCGATTGAACTTGCTGCGGCCGAAGCTGAATCCGCCGACCAGCGACCGGATAGCGCCATCATCGGGGGCCAGGGCAGCGAGCGCGCCCTGCACGGCCGGGAGCTGGGCAAGTGTCCATGCGCCCTCGGCATCCCGGGCCAGGCGCACGATGTCGCCGACCTTCACGACGTCATTGACGTGCCGGGGTGCCGCACCGCGCCGGTTCTCATCCAGGTACGCGCGCGCCCATGCCATTGCGGCGAGATCGATGGCCACGCTTTGCCCGTCCCACAGCTGTACGAGCGCTTCGCTCGCGTCGGCCTGGCTGACGATGCCTGGCATGAGACCTGCAATCGGGCGGTAACTCTCCAGGTGCCCGGCAAGATCCTCAGGACTGGCGTCGGCGGCGAGTTCGACGCTGGCCTCTGCGCCGCGATAGCCGTGGCGCTGGTCGTAGGCGATCAAAGCGTCACGCAGTGCGCGGTTGGCGGCATCCTGCATGCGCGAATCGATCGTCGTCCGGATCACATAGCCGTCATTGAGGGCATCGTTGCCGAGCCGTTCGATGGCCTGCTGGCGAACCATTTCCGCCACATAAGGTGCGTCGATCTCGATTGGCGGCTCATGCGCGAACGAAAGATCGACCTCACTCGCTGCGCTGTCATGCTCGGCCTGATCGATGTAGCCCAGATCCAGCATGCGGCGAAGCACGTAGGCGCGGCGCAACAGCGCGCGTGGACGGTTGTTGATCGGGTTTCCGGTCGAAGGAAACTTCGGCAGCGAAGCCAGCATCGCCGCTTCGGCGAGGCTGAGCTGATCCAGGGTCTTGCCGTAGTAGAACTCTGCCGCTGCGGCGATTCCGTAGGCGCGATTGCCGAAGAAACTCTTGTTCAGATACAGGGCAAGTATCTCGTCCTTGCTCAGTGCGGCCTCGATGCGGAACGCGAGGAACATCTCCGACAACTTGCGCGTATAGGTGACTTCGGAGCTCAGGAAGAACTGGCGCGCAACCTGCTGGGTGATCGTGCTGCCGCCCGCGACATGCTTGCTGCGGGTCGTGGCAACCAGCCACACCGCGCGGGCGATTCCGCCGATGTCGATACCCTTGTGGCTGTAGAAGTCGGCATCCTCCGCCGACAGGACCGCCTGCTTGACGCGGTCGGGAAGTTCCTCGATCCGCACCGGGATGCGGCGGGTCTCGCCGATCGTCGCCATGAGCTTGCCGTCATGGGAGAAGACCTTGAGTGGGACCTGCAGGCGCACGTCGCGCAAGGAATCGACGGAGGGCAGGCCGGGGGCGATCAGCCAATAGGCGACCCCGATGGCGACACCGCCAAGGACAACACCGGCCAGCGCGATGTACAGCGCGAAGCGGGCAAGACGAAGGAAGATTCTCATGCGGCGGACGGGACTTGTGATGCCAGTCAAGGTTAGTAGCGCAAGTTACGGAGTATAGAGGTATTGTGGTTCGCCGGGCGCCGGATTGGTGCCCAACATGGCGCTTCCAGCCCAGGGTTTTGGCCAATTTGGAGACGGGATCGAGGTTTTTGATCGTCCCTGTTGATAAACGGTTAAGTTTTTGAGTTAATGTGGAAGCGCATCTTTCGCTCGTAAGAGCGCGTGGGAAGGGGAAAAAGTGTGGGACTCTTCACTCCGAAGGCACCGCCGCTGATCGGCGTCGACATCAGTTCGACCGCCGTAAAGCTGTTGCAACTGGCTCAGGTTGGCGGGCGCTACCGCGTCGAACACTATGCCGTAGAGCCGCTTCCGCCCAACGCGGTGGTGGAAAAGAACATCGTCGAGGTCGAGGCCGTCGGCGAGGCGATCCGGCGCGCGCTGAACCGTTCCGGGGCGAAAACCCGGTCGGCTGCGGCCGCAGTTGCCGGTTCGGCAGTGATCACCAAGATCGTGCCGATGCCTGCCGACCTGTCCGAGGAGGACATGGAGGCACAGATCCAGATCGAGGCGAACCAGTACATCCCGTATCCGATCGAGGAAGTCAGTCTCGACTTCGAGGTGCTGGGCCCGGTCAAGGACAACCCGGACATGGTCAACGTCCTGCTGGCCGCCTCGCGCACCGAGAACGTGGATCTGCGGGTCGCCGCGCTCGATCTTGGCGGGCTGGGCGCTCGCGCGATGGACGTCGAGGCATTCGCGATGGAGAACGCGTTCCGCCTGATTGCGGACCAGCTTTCCGTGCCCAAGGATGCCGTCGTCGCGGTCGTGGACGTCGGTGCGACGATGACCACCCTCATCGTCCTGCGCAATCAGCGCACGATCTACTCACGCGAGCAGGTATTCGGCGGCAAGCAACTGACCGACGAGGTCATGCGCCGCTACGGGCTCAGCTACGAGGAAGCGGGTCTGGCCAAGCGCCAGGGCGGTCTGCCCGAATCCTACGAGATCGAGGTCCTTGAGCCGTTCAAGGAGGCCATGGTCCAGCAGATCAGCCGCCTCTTGCAGTTCTTCTTCGCCGGCAGCGAGTACAGCCGCGTCGACCAGGTCGTGCTCGCCGGCGGATGCGCCTCGATTCCCGGTGTCGCCGACATGGTCGAGGAGCAGCTCGGCGTGCCATGTGCGGTTGCCAATCCGCTCGCCAACATGTCGCTTTCCTCGCGCGTGCAGGCGCAGACGCTGGCCCAGGACGCGCCCGCCTTGATGATTGCGTGCGGACTGGCCCTGAGGAGTTTCGACTGATGGCTAGAATCAATCTCCTGCCGTGGCGCGCGGAACGCCGCAAGCAGCGCGAGCGCGAGTTCTACATGATGCTCGGCGCGTCGGCGCTGGCCGCAGTCGTTGTCGTGTTGCTCGCGTCATACTGGATGAGCATGCGCATCGACGACCAGAATGGGCGCAATACCTACCTCACGAACCAGATCAAGATCCTCGATGAGAAGATCGATAGGATCAAGGATCTCGAGAGGACCCGATCGCAGCTGCTCGCGCGCAAGCAGATCATCGAGGATCTGCAGTCCAATCGCTCGCAGATGGTCCACATGTTCAACGAGCTGGCGCAGACGATTCCCGACGGATCGCGGCTGACCAATCTCAAGCAGGCAGGTCAGATATTGACGCTGGAGGGCGTCGCCGAATCGAGTACGCGCGTTGCCACGTACATGACCCAGCTGGAGAAGTCGCCGAACCTCGGGCGCGCGGATCTGGGCAAGATCGAAAACAAGGGTGGTACCCAGGGCATCGACCGGCGCATGCCGAACATTTTCTCGCTGGCGATCAACCTCAAGAAGCCGAGCGCGACGGAGGACGAGTTGCCGCTGCCCGAGACCGACCTTCCCAATGCGGGATCGCCGGAAACGGAGCCCACAAATCCCGGGGGACAGGGTGATTCGGGCTCCAGCGACCCCGCGAACAACTCGAATTCTGCCGCTGCGCCAAAGGAAACGTCGCGACCGGCCACACCGACCACTCCCGTAGGGGAGAAGAAACCATGAGTTTCCTTGACGACCTGCGCAATCTTGATCGAAACAACGTTGGAGGCTGGCCCACGCCGGTCAAGGCGTTCTTTTCCATTCTGCTCATCTCGCTGATCTTTTTTCTCGGCTGGTATTTCCAGATCAGCGGGCAACAGGAAAAGTTGGAAACCGCCCAACTCAAGGAAGAGTCACTCAAGGCAGACTTCTCGAAAAAGCAGGCCCAGGTCGTCAATCTGGAGGCCTACGAGAAGCAGCTGGCCGACATGAAGGAAGAGCTGCGGCAGTTGATTGGACAGCTGCCCAGCAAGACCGAGATGCCGGAACTGATTCTCGCGATCTCGCAAGCCGCATTGCGCTCGGGTATCGAAAACGAGTTGTTTCAGCCTGGCGCGGAGGTTCCAAAGGAAGGTTTCTACGCGGAGAAGCCAATCCAGCTGCGCATGGTCGGTACCTATCACCAGTTCGGAGCGTTCATCGGCGCAGTCGCGTCGCTGGAACGCGTGGTCATCCTGACGATGCACGATGTTTCATTGCGTCCGAGCGGTGGTGTGCGCAGTAGAGGAGCTTCGGGCAGGAGTACAAGTGCGGCTGCAGTCGCGGCTGCAACCGGGGCGGCATCGACGGGTGTGCTGACCCTTGAAGGCACTGTCAAGACCTATCGCTACCTCGACGATGATGAAGTCGCACAGTACGAGGCGGAGGTGGCTGCCAAGGCGAAGCCTGCAGGCCGCAGATCGGCCAGGCCCGCCAAGGGAGGGAAGTGACATGCACAATCAGATCGCCGTTGCGGTCCGCAGTCTGCTCGCGCTGACATTGGTTTTCGTGCTTGCGGCGTGCGATTCCGGTCGCGGCAGCATCGAAACCTGGGTCAAGGAGGAGCAGGCCAAACGCGGCACGCCTCCTCCGGCACCGCCTGCAATCAAGAATTTCGAGACAGTCGAGTACATCGCGCAGAAGCGCGGACTGCGCGATCCCTTCGACGCAGGCAAGAACGAAGAGGAAGAAGCCGCGAGCAGCGGTCCGCGTCCTGACGACAATCGCGCACGAGAACCGCTGGAGTTGTTTCCACTCGATGGGTTGCGAATGGTTGGAACCCTCGGGCCCGCAGCGGCTCCCGAAGGCCTGCTCAAGGATCCGGAAGGGGTCATACATCGCGTGCGTCCCGGCAACTACCTGGGACAGAACTATGGCCGCATCACTGCGGTCGCCGAGGATCACATCGAATTGGTGGAGCTGGTTCCGAACGGCACCGGTGGCTGGATCGAAAATCAAACCAAGATCGCGTTGGCGGATGTCAACAGGAAATGACCGACCCGTTGGGGGTAACGAAAATGTTTACGAAAGCGATTGACTTCCACGGGCGCAGGCCCGCCGCACGGACGGGGCGATCACGCTTCGCCGCCCTATGCGTGCTGCTCGGGCTCGGATTTGCGTTCGCCGGTCACGCGCAAGCCGAAAACGTGCTCGAGGACGTGACTTACGTTGCGCATCCAGGCGGCCGGGTTGAAGTGACCTTGCGCTTCGCCGAGCCGGTGACGAACCCGCAGGCATTCACGACCGAGAATCCGCCGCGCATCGCACTCGATCTGGCCGGGATCCGCAACGGATTCAGCCAGCGTCGCGTCGACATCAGCGCCGGCGCCACTTCGGGCGTATCGGCCGTCGAAGCGGCCGGACGCACGCGTGTCGTCGTCGACCTGTTTCGTCCGGCAAGTTACGAAACCCGCATCGAGGGCAGGAATCTGGTGCTCGCGATCGCGGCCAGCCTCGGCGGGTCGACGCCGACGACTTCGGCAGCCGGCGCTGGGGACCCGACCAAGGCCATTGGCGCGCGCTCGGTTGAATTGACAGGCGTCGACTTCCGTCGCGGCAAGGCAGGCGAGGGTCGAATCGTCGTCAATTTCTCCGCACCGGGCGCTGCCGCTGATCTGCGTCGCGAAGGGGATCGCGTCGTGCTCGACATTCTTAACGTCAAGTTGCCTCCGCAGCAGGCAAAGCGTCTGGATGTGCTCGATTTCGCCACGCCGGTGCAGTTTGTCGAGACGCGAACACGCGGATCGGGAGTGCGGCTTGAAATCACGGCTCAACCGCCGTTCGAACAACTCGCGTTCCAGACCGGTAGCGAATATGTTGTCGAAATCGCGCCCAAGCGCGAGGACGACAAGACCAAGTCCAAGAACGCCGAACCGGTGTTCAGCGGCAGTCGGGTCACTTTCAACTTCCAGGACATCCCGACCCGCTCCGTGCTGCAGCTTATCGCCGATGTGTCGGATCTCAACATCGTGGTCGCCGACACCGTGCAGGGCAATGTCACATTGCGATTGATCAATGTGCCTTGGGATCAGGCGCTGCATATCGTGCTGCAGGCGAAAGGCCTCGACCAGCGTCGCCAGGGCAATGTTATCTGGGTCGCGCCGCAGAAAGAGATCGCTGATCGCGAGCAGGCCATGGCCGATGCTCGGCTGCAGATGGAAGACAAGGTCGAACTGATCACGGACTACATTCCGATCAGCTACGGCAATGCGAAGGATATTGCGGCACTGTTGACCCAGGAAACGAAAGGCAACCAGCAGGCCGGAGCAGGGGGACAAAGCTCCGGGCAACGTGGCTTCCTTTCGCAACGGGGTACGGTTTCCTACGACGACCGCACGAACACATTGCTCGTCAGCGATACACCGCAGAAGATCCTGGAAATTCGCGAGTTGATCTCGGTGCTCGACCGTCCGGTGCAACAGGTCTTGATCGAGTCCCGCATCGTCATTGCTACCGATACCTTCGCACGCGAACTCGGAGTCCGTTTTGGTCTCAGCGGTGGCTACGAAGACAATCATGGCAACGTGGTCTCGACAGCCGGAAGCGCGTCGGGCACCGATCGCATGAGCAATCTCGCGTTGGCGAACCGTTTTGGCGGTGGCCGTGGACTTCCGGTCTTCCGTCCCGGAACGGTTCCGACGTCATCGACCGCGACGGGTGGTGGAGTCGCCGTGCCGAACATCAACGACCGATTGAACGTGAACTTGCCCGCGGCAACTCCAGCGGGAAGCTTCGGTCTCGCGATCCTGGGAGCCGACTATCTGCTCGATCTCGAATTGTCGGCAGCGCAGACGGAAGGACGTGGCGAGGTGATTTCGAGCCCCCGCGTCGTCACGGCCAACCAGCGCGAAGCGGTCATCAAGCAAGGCCAGGAGATCGGCTACGTGACATTCCAGGGCGGAGCCGGTGGAGCAGGTACTGCCACGGTACAGTTCAAGGAAGCCGTGCTCGAGCTCAAGGTGACGCCGACCATTACCGCTGACGACCGCGTCGTGCTGAATCTCGCGGTCAAGAAGGATGCCATTGCCGGATTCATCGACAATCCCGGCGGCGGCCAGGTGCCACAGCTCGACAAGCGCGAGATCAATACCTCGGTGCTGGTAGACAACGGCCAGACGGTCGTGCTGGGAGGTGTTTATGAAGTCGAGAAGCGCGATGACCTGACCAAGGTGCCGTTCCTCGGCGACGTTCCCGTTCTGGGCAACCTGTTCAAGAGAACCGGGCGGCGCGACACGAAGGCGGAACTGTTGATCTTCGTGACTCCGCGCATCCTCAGCGAGAGCCTGAAATAAATCCGTCCAGGGGCAGGGGTGTCCGCAAGGGCAGCGCCATGGTGACGACAACAAGAGTACGACTACATTGCGATCCTGGAGAACCCACATGAGACTTCATTTCAAGGCCCTCGGGCTGCTGCTGGCCAGCCTGGCCCTGACCAGTTGCGGCGGTGGTGGTGGTGATGGCGGCGGCGGTGCATCACCGCCCGCCAATGGCACGATCACGCTTTCGGCCACGCGCACGACCTTGCCGCTCAATCCCGGCAACGTGATGCCGTATCCTGGGTCGCCCTACATGGCCGAGGTTGCAATCAGCTTCCGCAACTCCGGTGGGACGCTGACGGCGCCAAGCGGCGATGCTACCGCGTCGATTTCGGTGCCCGGTATCGCCAGCATCTCGATACCAGATGATCCGACGACTCCCGAAAACGAAATGGCCGCGCGCTACGTGACCTTGCCGGTGACGCTGAACAACGGCTCCAACACGATCTTCATAACGTCCTACGACGTAGCCGGCACCACGACGCTGACCGTTTCGGCCGTGGATCCGATCACGAGCCGCACGGTTACCGCGACATTGAACTTCACGGTAGCAGGTGCGACGCCGCTTCCAGCAAGTGTCACGGTGGCTCCCAACCCGACCAGTGTCTACGTGCCCGGCGCAGGCGGCGCAACCAATTCGGTAATCACGGTGCAGGTGCGCGACGGCGCAAACCAGCCCGTGCCGGATCCCGGAAGCGTCGACAACGTGCGGCTTGAGATTGTCGGCAATTCGGGAGGAGCAATTCTCTCGGCAACATCCGCGGCCGGACCTGCGACGGGTGCAACCGTTTCGACCCGAACGATCAACGGCATCGCCAGTGCATCGTTCCAGGCGGGTACCACGCAAGGGCCGATCCAGGTTCGCGCCACGGTTGACCGTTCGGACAACAATGTGTCCAACGGCATCAGCGATCCCATTTCGGCGACGACTACGGTTGTCGTATCCGACGGCAAGCTTTTCAGTCTTACCCTGACCTCACCGATCATCAACGCACTCCGGGTCAACCGAGTTTCGGATGACGTCATTCCTCCCGAGGATCTGGATCCACCCGGTGACGACGGCATCCCTAGCGATCCGGACGCCACTTACAGTCTGACGATCAGCGCACTTGCAAACGATCGCCAAGGCAATCCGGTCGTGCCTGGCACGGTCATCCGCTTTGGCGTCATTGACGAACCGTTCAACGTGGCCGCGGACAATTTTTCGATCTCGGGCGTCAATGGTGATCCGCAGGAAGGCGGCACCCTGTTTACCGCGGTCGGTGGTCAGTTCGTCACGGGCGGCGGCGGCGCCGGTCCGGGCGATGTGCTCGTCGTGTTCGGCAAGGACGTGGAAGGTAACTCGGATCTGGAAAGTGCGCTGACCGTGCAGCGGATCAATTCCCAGACCAGCCTGAATACCACCTCGAATTTCAATCTGAACAATACGACCGGAGTGAGTGTCAACTATGGCCCGGTCCTGCCCTACGTGGTGGGACGCGCACAGCACGGGAACATCACGGCAACCGGGGTGACGAACGCCATCGGCCGCGCCTCGGCGACATTGAACTACACGATTTCCACGCTCGGCTATCTGAACGTCATCTGGGCCCAGGGCGAGAGTGTGGATTCGGTGACCGGTGGTGCCAAGCGTGTCACTGACGCCGAAATCGGATCCTATCCGGGTCTCGCGCCGGCCACGCTGACCGCGTCGCCATCGCCGATCGCTGGCAATACGACCCAACAGGTTCGCGTCTGCGTATTCGACGCGATGCTCGCTCCGATCCAGCGCGCACGCATCGGATTCTCGTTCCAGCTCACCCAGGGTATCGGCCGGGTGGACGGCGTCGCCGGCAGCGGATTCCTCGGCACGAGCACGGGAGCCAATGGTTGCGCGATCGCAAACGTGGTCACCACGGGACTGACGGCGAGCTCGCCGGGTGCTCCAAGCGGAATACTCACATTCTCGCTGGGCGGAGCCACGACGACTGTCGATATCGTTGTCAATCTCGCGTCGCTGCAGGTATCACCGAACATCGTCCTCGTGCCATCGGGTGGCATCACGCGCACGATCACGATCACATCGATCGATACGCTCGGCAACCCGGTCACCGGCGTGCCGATTTCGGGTACGTGCACGGCCGCCGCACCGGCAACCCTCACGCCGGCTTCGTTCACCGGCCTCACGACCGCCACGCATACGGTCACCGCGGCCGGATTCGTCATCCCGGGGAGCGCGGGTCCCCCGATCGTACCGCCGCAATCCCGATCCGGCACCTGCACGTACACGACACCGCAGGGTCTGAGTGCGACGGTGACGTTCCTTGGCGCGATCCAGCCGGGTGACTGCGATTTCAGCCCCTGCGGCTGAAGTCGGGCGTTGACCTGCAGAAAGGGCCGCGAAAGCGGCCCTTCTTTTTCGCGGCTTGCCCGTCAAGCTCCCGGCATGCACCGGTCGAATCGCAAGCCCTATGCCGGGACATCGCGTGGTGGCACCATCGGCGTCCGGAACCAGGGCAGATCGAGGCTCGAAATGGACCATTCACATCGACGCCGGATAGCTGCCGGGGAAACGGTCTTCCTCGAAGGCGATCCGCCAACGACCGCGTTCCTTATCGAGTCGGGACTGATCGTCGTCAGCACGCTTCAGCATGGCGAATCGCGCACGCTCGGGGAACTCGGTGCCGGAGCCCTGCTCGGGGAAATGGCCGTGATCGACGAGTCGCCGCGGACGGCAACAGCGCGGGCGGTGACCGACTGTGTGCTCACGCCAATCGACCGCAACCAGTTCGCCGAACGGCTCGCTGTTGCCGATCCGGTCGTACGTGCGCTGCTCATGAGCCAGTTGTCGCGCTATCGCTCCGCGCTCGCGACGCTCGGAGGTGACGGTACCGTCGTCACCGGCGCGCGCAGACGCGAGGACTCGATTGCATTCGACAAGATTCGTCTGGAAAGCGAACTGCGCAGCGCGCTGGAGCGCGATGAACTGGATGTTCTGCTGCAGCCGATACAGGATATCTCCAGTTCCGCAATCGCCGGATACGAAGCCCTGACCCGCTGGCAGCATCCGCAACGAGGGCAGGTTTCTCCGGTCGAATTCATCCGTCTGGCCGAAGAGACATCGCTGATCATACCGGTCGGTGAATACGTGCTCGAACGGGTATGCGACATGCTTGCCGAACTGCGCCGACGCGGACGTTCGCCGCTGCCGTTCATCGCCTTGAATGTTTCGGCGCGGCAGATCGAGGATCCGGCGCTGGTCGATCGCATGCTTGCGCACCTGGACTCGCGGGCGCTCCCGCATGACCGGCTCGAGGTCGAGATCACCGAGAGCCTGGTCCTGGACAGTCCCGAAATCGTCTCGCTCATCGCGCGCTGCCACGACGCCGGCATGCATGTGGCCCTGGATGATTTCGGCACCGGCTACTCCAATCTCGGGCCGCTGCTGACACTGGACTTCGACCGCATCAAGCTCGACCAGAGTTTCGTGCGTGCATTGGACCGGCCGCGTGGCGTGGGCCTGGTCAAGGCAGTTGTCGCGATGGTCGAGGCGCTCGACTGCGAAATGATCGCTGAAGGCGTGGAAACGCAAGCCCAGTTGGAGACGCTGCGCGACATGGGCTGTCGTTACGCGCAGGGCTGGCTGGTGGGGCGACCGACCTCGCTGCGCGCCGTTGTCGAGGCAGGTTGACGCCTGTTGTCGGCGCACCGCGCACGACAGGAGCAGTCGCCCAGGGGGCGTAGACCAACATTCAGTGCATTGAGAACCTCGAGCCCGCGGAAACCGAGGCGCGCGGACCCGTAAAATCCCCGCGACGCTGCGCCGGCGCCAGCGCCGTCAAGCACATCAGCGGCGCAACTTCCGCGCTGCCGCGCGGTCTGTGACTGCGCGCCAGCACCCGTGCCATCATCACAGCCCACCGACGACCCATTCATGGACATGCCCGAATCGACCACTGCTGCCGTCGCCTTCGCGGAACTTCGCAACCAGCTTGGCCAATGCATCATTGGCCAGCAGTCCCTGGTTGACCGCCTGCTGGTCGCCTTGCTCGCCGACGGTCATCTGCTCGTCGAAGGTGCGCCAGGGCTGGCCAAGACAACCGCGATCAAGGAGCTGGCGGCGCGCATCGAAGCGGACTTTCACCGCGTACAGTTCACTCCGGACCTCTTGCCCGCCGATCTTACCGGCACCGAGATCTATCGTCCGCAGACCGCCCAGTTCGAGTTCCAGCGGGGCCCGCTGTTCCACAATCTGATTCTTGCCGATGAAGTCAACCGCGCGCCGGCCAAGGTGCAGTCCGCCTTGCTTGAGGCGATGGGCGAGCGTCAGATCACGGTGGGCCAGACGACCTACGCGCTGCCACCGCTGTTCCTCGTCATGGCGACCCAGAATCCGATCGAGCAGGAAGGCACCTACCCGCTGCCCGAGGCGCAGCTGGACCGTTTTCTTCTGCACGTACGCATCGATTATCCCGATGCGAACGCCGAAGCGCAGATCCTGACCCTGGCGCGTGCGCGGGCGCGCGAAGGCTTGTCCGCCGTGGCCGCGCCGCGTCGCGTGCTGAGTCAGGCGCAGGTGTTCTCGGCGCGGGCACAGGTGCTCGACATGCACCTGGCGCCAGCATTGGAAAACTACATCGTGCAGCTTGTCCTTGCCACGCGCGAGCCGGCCCACTACGGCGCCGAGCTCGCGCGCTGGATTGCCTACGGTGCCAGTCCGCGCGGCACGATCGCGTTGGACCGCTGCGCACGCGCACACGCATGGCTCGCCGGACGCGACTTCGTCACCCCGGAAGACGTTCATGCCGTCGCCCTTGATGTGCTGCGTCATCGCGTGCTGCTCACCTACGAGGCCGAAGCCGAAGGCATCAGCAGCGAGCACGCGCTGGGCCAGTTGCTCGAACGTGTGCCGCTGCCCTGATCCGGCGCTATCGCTACCCAAGCCCAAGCCCAAGCCCGGTCCCGAATGAGCGTTGACCCGCACAACCCCGACCATGGCGTTCACGTCACGCTGGAGGAAATGCTCGCGCTTGCCGCGCAGGCGCAAGGTGCCAGTCTCGCCGAAGTGCGTCGCAGCACAGCGGCGCGCGGCGGATTGCACAGTTCCCGATGGCGCGGTCGCGGCGTCGATTTCCGCGAATCGCGCGTCTATCAGGCTGGCGATGACATCCGTCACATGGATTGGCGCGTCACTGCGCGCAGCGGGACGCCACACACCAAACTTTTCGAGGAAGAACGCGAGCATGGCTTGCTGCTCATGCTTGACATGAATCCGGACATGCGCTTCGGCTCACGCGTGCGCTTCAAGAACGTGCAGGCGGCGCGCGTCGCCAGCCTGCTCGCATGGATGGCGACCGCGCGCGGCGATCGGGTCGGTGCGATCGGCTTTGGCGGCGGCATACGCGCGGAAGTGAAACCCATGGGCGGCCGACGCGGCGCGTTGCGCGTGATGCGAGCCCTGCGTGACTGGGACAATGCCGGCGGGGAATCCCGCGAGCCGCTGTCGACCGCGCTGGAGCGTGCGCGCCGGTTGATGCGGCCGGGCACCCGCCTGATCCTGCTCAGCGATGGATTCAGTGCCGATGACAGCGCATGGCCGCTGCTTGCACGGTTTGCCGGTCGCCACGAACTCGGCTGCGTGATCCTGACCGATGCGCTGGAGACCTCGGCGCCTCCACCGGGCCGGTATGCGATCAGCATTGGCGGTGCGCGCCACCTGCTGGACTTCGGCCAGCGCCGCCTGCGTGAGGAATGGCCGCGCCAGTTCGCTGCAGTCCGCCAGCGTCTGCGAGGCGAACTGACACGGCTCGGAGCGCGCGTCGTCGAAATCGCGACTGACGCCGATGTGCGCCGTGCGGTCGCACCGCTCACGACCCGCGCCCCCGTGGCGGGAGACTCGCTGGCATGAATGCCGATGGGCCGGAACTGCGCGACATCCACCTGCCGCCGGATCCTTCGTGGTGGCCGCCCGCCCCGGGCTGGTGGCTGGTCTGCGCAATCGTCTTGATCGCGATCGCATGGCTCGCGCGCCATGCCTTGCAGCGGCATCGCGCACGTCGCTGGCGACAGCGCGTGCACGCCCAAGTTGCGCGCATCGCCGCGAGCCACGCGGTTCACAACGATCCTGTTCGTCTCGCCTGCGAGGTCTCGCATCTGCTGCGTCGTGCAAGCCTTCTGCTTGATGCAAATGCGGCGGCGTTTCCGGGTGAGCGTTGGCTCGAGTTTCTCGATGCACAGATCGGCGGCGAGGATTTTCGGGGCGGTCCGGGGCGCGTGCTGCTCGATGCGCCCTGGCGCAGGAACGCGGATATCGACGCCAATGCGTTGCTCGCATTGACGAGCCGCTGGCTGGACCGGGTCATCGCACGCAGGGACGCGCATGCTTGAGCTCGCCTGGCCATGGATGTTGCTCGGTTTGCCGCTGCCCTTGCTCGCGGCGCTGGCGCTGCCGCGCGTGCGTGCGGCATTCACTGCCGCATTGCGCCTTCCGCACCCGGGATTCGACCTGCCGGCATCAACCGACAACGTGTTGGCACCGCCGCTGCGGCGTTGGCTCGCCTTGGCCGCGTGGTGCCTGCTTGTACTCGCCGCGGCGCGTCCACAGTGGCTCGGCGAACCAGAGGATGTGCCGCGCAGCGGACGCGACCTGCTGCTTGCCGTCGACACGTCCGGAAGCATGGGAATCCAGGACATGCAGGTCGGAAGCGGCGCGGTGGACCGCTTCACGGTCGTCCAGGCGATTGCGACCGACTTCATCGAACGCCGGCACGGTGATCGCGTGGGTCTGATCCTGTTCGGGTCGCGCGCTTACCTGCTGACCCCACTGACTTTCGATCTGCGAACGGTTGCGCGGCAACTCGATGAGTCCGCGATCGGCCTCGCCGGTCGCGAGACCGCGATAGGCGATGCGCTTGGACTTGCGGTGAAGCGCCTGCGCGATCGACCCGAGAACCAGCGTGTCGTAGTCCTTCTCACCGACGGCGTCAACAACGCAGGTGAACTCGATCCGCGCAAGGCAATCGAACTTGCCGTGGCCAATCACGTGCGCGTGTACACGGTCGGCATCGGCGCCGAATCGGTGCGCGTCGACAGCCTGTTCGGCAGCCGCACCTACAATCCCTCGTCCGAACTCGATGTGGCGCTGCTGAGCACGATGGCCGAGCAGACCGGTGGGCGTTTCTTCCGCGCCCGCGACACTGCCGAACTGGCCGGCATCTATCGCGAAATCGATTCGCTGGAGCCGGTCGACACGAACGCCGCCGCGTTGCGTCCGGTCGACGAGATCTACCCGGCGCCGCTGGCACTGGCGTTGCTGCTCGGTGCGCTCGCGTTGGTCCTGCCGTGGCTGCAGACCGATGCCGGAATCTTGCCGGTGCGTCGTCCATGAACGTCCTCGCAGATCTGCATTTCCTCCGACCCTGGTGGCTGCTCGCGTTGCTCGTCCTGCCACTGGCGTGGTTCGCAGTCAGGCGCGTGCGCGGCGTCTCGATGGCCTGGCGCGCGGTCGTCGACGCCCATCTGCTCGTCCATCTCATCGAGAACACACCACAACGTTCGCGCGGGCCCGGGGCATGGCTGGGTGCCACGTTGTGGTTGCTGGCGTGCGTTGCCCTGGCCGGACCCGCGTGGGAACGCGAAGCGTTGCCGCTGGTGCGCAACGAGGCCGCGCGCGTGCTGGCGATCGAGCTGTCGCCGACGATGCTGTCGGCCGATCTCAAGCCCAACCGTCTTGCGCGAGCGCGCTACAAGATCAACGACATCCTGCGCGCGAGCCGTGACCTGCAGACCGCCCTGATCGGCTATGCAGGCGAGGCATTCGTCGCTGCACCGCTGACCGATGACGTCAACACCGTCGCCAATCTCGTCGATGCGCTGGATCCGTCGGTCATGCCCGTGGCGGGCAACGCGACCGAACAGGCGATTCACGAAGCGCAGAAGCTGGTCGAGCAGGCCGGATTGCGCCACGGCGAGCTCATCCTGCTCGCCGACAGCGTCAGTCCGCGCGCCAATGCGGCCGCACGCGAAGCGCGCTCCAGGGGCCTCACGATCTCGGTCCTCGGCATCGGCACACCCGGCGGCGCGCCGGTTCCATTGCCGCAAGGGGGATTCCTGCAGGATGCCGCCGGCGCCATCGTGCTGCCGCGACTCGATGAGACGGGCCTTCGCGCGCTGGCCGAGGCCGGCGGTGGGCGCTACGCGACACTGAGCACGGACGGCTCGGATCTGGATCATCTGCTTTCGAACCTGCGCGGCCATTCGCGCATGGCCGCGCGTGACGACGCGCTCGCATTGAGCGAGCGCTATCGCGATCGCGGCCCGTGGATCGTGCTGCTGATGCTGCCTCTGGCCCTGCTCGCATTCCGCCGCGGATGGCTCATGGTTTTCGCATTCGCACTGGTGTTGCCAGCGCCACCGGCGCAGGCTTTCTCGTTCGCCGATCTGTGGTTGCGTCCGGATCAGCAGGCCGCACGCGCGCTCGCCGCTGGCGATGCCGAACAGGCACTGGCCCTGGCGCGCGATCCGGCATTGCGTGGCAGCGCCGCCTATCGGGCCGAGGATTTCCCGGCCGCCCAGTTGGACTTCGCCCAGGCGCAGGGCGCCGACGCGCATTACAACCGGGGCAATGCACTCGCCCGTCAGCAACGCTACGAGGAAGCGCTGGCCGCGTACGACGCCGCGCTCGAAGCCCAGCCGGGAATGGACGACGCCTTGGCCAACAAGCAGGCGATCGAGGAATGGCTCAAGCGCCAGCCGCAGGATCCGCAACAGAACGGCGACGAGAACGACGAGAAAGGCGATGGCAAGGGTGACGCGGCCGAAAGTGAATCCGCACAGAAGCAACCCTCCGGCCAGCCGCAGGCCGACGGACAGGAATCCCAAGACCCGCAGGAAGGGCAGGAAGATTCGGCAGATGCCAGCCGTGATTCCGATCAAAGTGCATCATCGGGAGATGAGCGCGAAGGACGCGACCAGGGCGATCCCAGTGACGCACAGAGCCCGGATGAGCAGCAGCAGGACCGCGCGGACACGCAGAAGCAGGTTTCAGGAGCGATCGACGAGGCCCTCAGGGAGCAGGCCGATGAACCTGGGACCGAGGCGGTCGCGGCCTCCGCCGAAGAGTCCGCGCGCGAACAGGATCAGGCTCTGAATCAATGGTTGCAGCGCGTGCCCGATGATCCGGGCGGACTGTTGCGGCGCAAGTTCCAGCTCGAGCATGAGCGTCGGCAACGTGGTGGAGGTGGCAATTGATGAGGGGTCTGATCGCACTGTTGCTGTTCGTGTTCGCCGGACTGACCGTGCAGGCGCAGGCGGCGGCGCGTGCGTGGCTGGATCGCGACGCGATGCAACTCGGCGAAACCGTGACGCTCAACATCGAGGTTGAAGGAAACTCGGGCGTGGAGCCCGATTTCTCCGCGCTGGCGGCGGATTTCAACTCGCTCGGCACCCAATCAAGCCGTCAGTTCAGTCTCGTCAACGGTCAGAGCATGGCCAAGACGATCTGGGCGATCGGTCTTGAGCCCAAACGTTCGGGCCAGTTGACGATCCCGGCCTTCGTGATCGGCACCGAGACGACTGCAGCCCTCGGTCTCAATGTGCTGCCCGCGCCGGATGGCGGCCAGGGCAGGGCCGGCGACAACGTGTTCATCGAAGTCGCGGCCGAGCCCCTGTCGCCCTACGTGCAACAGCAGGTGCGCTACACGGTCAAGCTTCACTACGCGATCGATCTCACGGAGGGCACGATCGACGAGCCCTCTGCCGGTGGCATCGTGGCGCAGAAGCTCGGTGCCGATCGCCGCTATGTCGCGACGATCGGCGAACGCCGATATCACGTGCTCGAACGCCGCTACGCGCTGTTGCCCGAGCACAGCGGCACACTGATCCTGCCTGCCCTGGGTTTTCGTGGAACCTCACCGGACACTTCCGATCCCACCGGGTTCTTCCGCCGAGGCCGCGCTGTCAGTGCCCGCTCCGATGCCATCGAATTGCAGGTGCGGGCCAAGCCGGTGGACTGGGGTGACGCGCCATGGCTGCCGGCCACGTCGCTCTCGATCAGCGAGGAGACTGCACTTCCGGATCGGGCCGTCGTCGGTGAGCCGCTGACCCGCACCTTGCGCATGCGTGCACAAGGCCTTGGCTTTGAGCAACTGCCGGAACTTCAGCTGCCTGCACTGGAAGGCAGCGAAGTCTACCCCGACAAGCCCGACCTGCAGACACGCGACGACGGGACCTGGTTGTTCGGCGAGAGCACGCGCAAGTTCGCGATTGTGCCGACCCGACCCGGGCTCCTGCGGTTGCCTGCAGTGGAGGTGAAGTGGTTCGATACAGTCAGCGAACGCGAGGTCAAGGCGATACTCGCAGCACGCGAGATCGAGATAGTGGCCGCGGATAGCGCCGCCGCGGCGACAACTCCGAATGCGGGGGCAATGCCGACCCAGACGACCACCCTTCAGGCATTGCCGTTCGCCACGGGTGCAGCGCAGACCCCGAGCGCAGGCGGCTGGCGTCTTTTTGCGATCGGCATGGTCGCCGTCTGGCTGGTTACCTTGGCGCTTTGGTGGCGCGCGCGGCGTGCGTACGCGTCGGTGGCTGCAGTTGCGGTGACGCAAACGTCCGAAACGGGAGCCGGTCGCAGCGTGTTCCTGCGTGCATGCGCGCTCGGCGACCTTGCCGCCGCCGAGCGCGGTTTCGTCACATGGGCACGTGAGCAGCGCCCCGACCTGCACAACCTCGGCGCAACGATGGCGATGCTGGCCGACGATGAGCAGCGCGCGGCACTGTCGGATCTTCAGCGCGTGCGCTATGCCGGGGTGTCGATCGATGGACTCGGTGCGCGCCTGCAGCGCGTGTTCCGCCCCGGCATTCACTGGAAGTCCGATGGGAAAGCGCGGTCTGCCGTCGCCGATCTGCCCGACCTCTACCCGCCCGCTCACTGAACCCCCGACGGTATCGCCGCGCACGCAATTGCGACACACTGGGCCGGCGTGCGAACCCTGGCGCAGCCTGCACGATGCGCACCGCGCGAGCGTGTCTGGCGCGAAACCGGGCCAGGCTCCAGTCGGTGGTGGAGAGCCAGCAGATGATGACGCCGCGATGCGTCCTTCCAGCGACAACGATGGATCGCCAAACCTGCGCCAGGCAGGTTCGCCCGTCGTCGCTGGTGATTGCGTGGCTGGCCTGGGGAATCGGCCTCGCATGCGCGTTACCGGCATCGGCAGCCTTGCCTTGGGAAGCATGGGCATCGCCAGCGCAACTCGCGCGGCTCGACCCGACCAGCATCGTTGTCGAACATTCCAGTCGCTGTCCGGGCGGATGTCGCTACGATCGCAGTGGCATCGGTCCGGAAAATCCACTTGAGAATCCTCACCCATGGCGCTGGTTGTACCGCGACGGTGAGGAGGTCGTGCTGTTCGATGAGCGCGGCCCGGGAGCGATCTCGCGGGTCTGGATGACCACGGGCGACGGCGTGTCGCGGTGCATCGATCCGGCGATCCGCGTGCGCTTTCGACTGGATGGTGAAACGACGCCGTCGCTGGACATGCCACTGGCGGCGATGTTCGACGGGTCGACCCCTCCGTTCACCCCGCCGCTCGTTGCCGATCACCTCGGATCCAGCGGCGGCTACGTCAGTCAGGTGCCGATCGCGTACGCGCAGTCGCTGCGAATCAGCCTGCTCAATGCCGAGAGCGGCACGAGTCCGTGCGACCCGAGCAACTGGCGCCTGCTCTGGTACCAGTTCACGGCCCATCGCATTGCGCCCGGATCGAAGGTGACGAGTTTCAGTCCATCCACGGATTTTCCGGCATGGCGAGCGTTTCTCTCCGCAGCAGGCGCCGATCCGTGGTCCGGCATGCTCGCACCGCAGCCGTTCGCTGCAGGTGTTGCAGCGGATACGGCAACCACGATCGCGACGCTGACCGGCGGCGGCTGGCTGCGCGGGTTGCGCCTGGACGTGCCGGCGGACGTACGCGCGCACGTCTCCTTGCGCATCGTCGTGGACGATGAAACCGCGGTCGACATGCCACTGGCGGACTATTTCGCGACGCCTGCAACGGCCACGCTGCCGGCGCGCAGCGCCTTGTTCGGCGAGGATTCCGGCGGCACGCTGTACGCGTGGTGGCCAATTCCGTTCGCAGCCTCGGCGCGCGTGGAACTGGTGGGCGCGGCGGATCTGCCGATGCCGGTCGCGATCTCCGGTAGTTTCAGCGTCGATCCGTCGATGCCCGCTGACTCCGCCGGGCGCTACGCGGCATTGCTGGAAGACGCCTGCGTGGCCGATGGCGAGGCGTTGCTGCATGCCGATCGCGGTGCGGGCAAGCTCGTCGGCATCAGTGCGCGCTACCGCGCGGACGGCGTGGCCAGTCTCATCTATCTGGAAGGCGACGAACGCGCCAGCGTCGACGACGCGATCACGCCGGCGTGGTATGGCACCGGTGTCGAGGATTTCTACTCCGGCGGGTTCTACTTCGACCAGGGTGCGTTCGCGGGACCGCTGGCCGGCGCAACCGAAGTGGACGTAGACGGCACGGGAACCACGGCCACGTACCGGATCATGCCGACCGATGCCCTCGTGTACTCCAGCGCTTTGCGTCTCGTGCAGGAGGCCGGTTTGTCGCCTACGCAGACGCTGCCGATGTGTGTGCGCCATGTCGTGCACCGCTACCGGCAGGCGCGCCCGCTCAGCGTGCGCGTGGGGCGATTCGATGTCGGTACGGCGCAAGCGGTCGAGCTGCACGCGCATGAACTTCCGGCGACCGCGACCTGCAGTGTGCACGCAGGCACCTACGCCGACGAGCCACCCAGTGCGCGCAGCGCCAGCGTCTGCAGCTATGCCAGTGGAACCAGCACGTTCACCTTCGAGCTGCCTGAGGCTGTTTCCATGCTTCGTCTGCGACGCACGCTGGATGGCACGGGTGGATCTCCCGGAACGACCGCAGGGGCTCCCGCAGCCGAAGTGCGAATCGCAGGCAGTCCGGTCGGCTGGTTTCCTCCCGCACCGTCCGATCCGCTGCGGCGCTGGCAGGAACAGGAGATCGTCCTCGGCGGGGCCCATGGACCCGGTCCGCTCGTGCTGGAGGTCGCTCCGCAGTTCTCCGCCCACGCCGCGATGCACAGCGAATCGGCATGGGAGCTGCGCAGCAGCTGGATGGACACGATCCACAGGGACGGCTTCGATCCTGCACCTCCGGTAGTGGAGGCGGGTCGATGAGCGAAGCCGAACATTCCGACACGATCAGGCATCTGTTCGAGCAGGTACGCGACCTGCCGTTCGAACGTCGGCACAGGCGTCTGGTCGAGCTCGGTGCCGATCCGCTCGTGATCGCCGAGGTGGATGCCCTGCTTGCTGCCGACGCAGCGACGTCGGCGTGGATAGACGCAGCGGTCGAAAGCGGTCCGGGCGCCGCTGCACGAACCGAACTCGGCGCCGGCGACCTGCTTGGTGCGTGGCGCCTGGTGCGCGAGATCGGCAGCGGTGGCATGGGTGCGGTCTATCTTGCCGAACGCGCGGACGGACACTTCGATCAGCACGCGGCGATCAAGCTGATTCGCGGAGTACCCGAAGCGGCGACATTCGTGCATTTCGCACGTGAGCGGCAAATCCTCGCGACCCTGCAGCATCCCAACATCGCGCGCCTGATCGATGGCGGTGCCACGCCGGGCAACCAGCCTTATCTCGTCATGGAACTTGTCGATGGAGTGCCGATCGATGTCCATTGCCGGGAACGTGGACTCGGCCTGGTCGAGCGCCTGCAACTGTTCCGCCAGGTCTGCGCAGCCGTGCAGTTCGCCCATCAGCGGTTCATCGTGCACTGCGATCTGAAACCCTCCAACGTGCTCGTGCGCGCCGATGGCACGCCGGTGCTGCTAGATTTCGGCATTGCCCGCGCCCTGGATCACGCGCCCGGATCCGCAGAGCGGGCAACCAGTGCGTGGATCACGCCACGGTACGCGAGTCCGGAGCAGCTGCGCGGCGAGGCCGTGACGACATCATGCGACGTGTTCTCGCTCGGTCTGATCCTGTTCGAACTGCTCGCCGGTCGGCGTGCGCGCCTGGATGCGGACGATCACACGATCACGCTGCTCGGACGGGCGGCGGTACGCCCCAGCGATCTCGCTGGCGACATGCCGTGGCACCAGCGACTGCGCGGCGATCTGGATGCCATCGTGCAGCGCGCGACCGCAGCGCTACCTGCGAATCGTTACGCGTCCGCCGCTGCACTGGCAGACGATATCGAACGCCATCTGGTCCATCGACCCGTTGTCGCGCGTGCGCCCACCTGGCCCTACCGCAGTGCGCGTCTCTTGCGCCGCCGTTGGCCGGCATTCGCGGTCGCCGCGGGTGTGCTTGTCCTCGCCGGCACATTCATGTGGCGCGTGGTTGCCGAGCGTGACCGCGCGCTGCTGGCCGAGCATGAATCGGCGATCCAGGCGGCGACGGCGGAACGGGTCAGCGGGTTCCTGATTTCGGTATTCAATGTGTCGAATCCGAAAGTAAGCCAACAGCGTTCGCTGAGTGCACGTGACGTGCTCGACCAGGGTGCGACGCGCATCGAGGACGAGCTCGGCGACCAGCCGCGGGTCAAGGCCAGGCTGCTCGACGTGCTCGGCACCGCGTATCGCCATATCGGGGAACCACGGCGCGCGGCCGAGCTGCTTCAGCGCGCGGCCGATCTGTACCGCGATCCCGCTGTCGGCCAGCCGCTGGCTGCGGCGGCCGTCCTGAGCCAGCTCGCGGTGGTCATGAGCAATGCCAAGTTCGCCGTGGCCGACAGCGAGCAGGCTGCGCGCGAATCCTTGCGCTTGCGCGAACAACACGCGCCACCGGATTCGCCGCCGATCGCCGACGCGCTCAACACGCTCGGCGTCGTGCTCGAGGCAGCGGACCGGCCGGATGAAGCCGAGCCGTTGTTGCTGCGCGCGCTGGCGATCCGTCGCGACGCATTCGGCGAACAGTCGCTGGCCGTGGCCTCGACCCTGCACAACCTCGGGCTCGTGGCAGGAAGCCGGAATGATCATCGCGGAGCGATCGCCTGGTTCGAACAGTCGATGGCGATCAAGCGCGACCTTGTCGGCGAGCGCCACCCCGACTATCTCATTTCGCTCGACAGCCATGCCAAGGAACTCGGCAGAAGCGGCCAGGTGGAACGCGCGATCGAACAACTCAAGGTCAATCTGGCGTTGTGCATCGAAGTCTATGGCGAGAACAACACGCACGTCGCGACCGCGCACAACGAGCTCGGATCGATGCTGCATGACGCCGGCCGATTCGCCGATGCGGCCAGCCAGTATCGTGCCGCACTCGCGGTCGCCGCCTCGATTCCCGACGCGACCGATCTGGCCTCGCTGTTCCCGCTCAACAACCTGGCCTCGGCCTACGAGGACATGGGCGACTACGCTGCGGCGGAACCGCTGTTCAGGCAGTCGCTGGCCATGCGCCGTCGTGTTCAGGGTGCGGATGATCCGCCGGTACTGCGCGCCGAATACAATCTCGCACGCCTGCTGATCCGTGCCGGTCGCCTCGAAGAATCCCGCGGACTGCTCGATCACGTGCTTGCTCGCTATCGCGCGAGTCTCGGCAGCGCGCATGCGAACACCATCAAAGCGGAACTGCTCGACATCGACTGGCAGCTCCAGGCGCGGCACATCGACGCGGCCGAACAGGCACTCGCACGCCTGCTTCCGCGGATCGGCGCTGCCGATGGCCCGCTTCATGCCCGTGCGACGCTGCTGGCTTCGCGACTTGCCGAGGCCAGAGGCGATGCCGCAACAGGGTTGCGCTCAGCCAGTGAAGCCTGGGCATTGGCCCGTTCGGCCCATGGAGACCAGCATCCTCTCGTGGCCGAGTACGGACTTGCCTATGCGCGCGCGCTCGACCGCGCAGGGCGCCGTGACGAGGCCGTTGCGATCGTGCAGCCGCTGTCGAGGATGATCGCCGACACGTTCGCCGCGGAGGCACCGGTGCGTCGGCAGCTTGCGGTATTGCGACTCTGATCCGGTGGTGAGTCCGAAGCACGAGGCTCGCACTCGCCTTTGCTGAAACATGGAAACCCGCAGCGGCAGGATGAATGCGTCCGCGATCGACCCGGCACTCCTCCGGCGTTACCGATGCTCGAGCGCAAAAAAAAACCGGCCTGCTCGCGCAGGCCGGCAACAGTGGCATCCGTACCCTGTGGCTCCGTTGGAGTGCGCGGTCAGAAGCGGACTTCGGCACCGATCGAGACGAGGTCCGTATTGAGCTTGAGCTGGTTCTTGTCGGCCTTGTAGTAGTCGTAGTTCAGGCCGACGCTGAAGTTGTTCGAGAAGTCGTAACCGAATCCTGCGCCGGCATACCATTGGGTGTTTTTCGAGTCGCCCCTGACCGGAAGGCCGGCGACCAGGTAGTCACCCCTGGAATCGGCGCGGAAAAGACCCGTGCGTCCACTCAGGTACCAGTTGTCGGTCAGATTGAAGTGGCCGTTGACGCCAGCGGTCCATCCCTTGAGTTCGGCACGGCGCAGGAACTCACCGTCCGGAAGCGCGAGCCTCGCGGTCGGCTTGGGCGAAAATCGACCAAGGTCGGTGTAGCCACCTTCGACACCGATCGCCACGTTCGGGCTCAGCGCCCAGCGATAGCCGAGATTGAGGCCGTAGCCGGTGTCATCGTCGTCATAGGCACCGCGGTCCAGGTTGGCCTGGCCGACATTGCCGTTGATGAAGAAGCCGCCCTTGTCCTGGGCATGCGCGGACAGCGAAGTGGCGAGGAGACCAGCGCTGGCGAGGGCAACGGCAAAAAGATTCATTTTCATGGATGTACTGCTCCAGCTTGTTTTTGGGGAGAAACACGCGGCGCGGACGCCGCATGAGTCGGGGGCTTTGATGAGACCGGGTCCGATAGCGTTCCCGTCTGGCTCCGCGTCACCTAAGCTTGGGTTCAGGGTGCTCATTTGCAATACCCGTTAGTACAGTAATAGATCCGGTATCTGAATCGTTGCGATGAGCCGGGGGCTTCTGCGCGGCAACCGGCGTGTGTGCAACGCTGGACCGGGCCGCGAGGTGTCTCATCGCGACACCACAAGCCGGGCTTGAAAGACAAGCCCGTGCCGATCGGCGACAATGCGCGCCCCTTGCGGTTCGCCAGCCGGCCAGACCGCACACACCCGAGTCGAGTCCGATCAATGCCGAGCCGTACTGAACTCGCCAACGCGATCCGCGCGCTGGCCATGGATGCGGTCGAAGCCGCGAAATCCGGCCATCCCGGCATGCCGATGGGCATGGCTGATATCGCCGAAGTGCTGTGGAACGACTTCCTCAGCCACAATCCGAAAAATCCCAAGTGGGCCAACCGCGACCGCTTCGTGCTCTCCAACGGTCACGGCTCGATGCTGATCTATGCCTTGCTGCACCTGACCGGCTACGCGTTGCCGATCGACGAGCTCAAGCGCTTCCGTCAACTGCATTCGCGAACCGCAGGTCACCCCGAGGCCGCCGAAACGCCCGGCGTGGAAACCACGACCGGTCCGCTGGGCCAAGGGCTGGCCAATGCAGTCGGCATGGCGCTGGCGGAAAAGGTGCTCGCGACGCGCTTCAATCGCGACGGTTTCAAGGTGGTCGATCACAACACCTGGGTGTTCCTCGGCGACGGCTGCCTCATGGAAGGCATCTCGCACGAAGTGGCCTCACTGGCAGGCACGCTCAAGCTCGGCAAGCTCATCGCGATCTGGGACGATAACGGCATCTCGATCGACGGCGAAGTGCACGGCTGGTTCACCGACGACACCGCGGCGCGATTCGAGGCCTACGGCTGGGAAGTGCTGCGCGAAGTCGACGGCCACAATCCCGAAGCGATCAAGGCAGCGCTCGTCTCGGCGGCGATCGACCCCGACAAGCCGACCCTGATCTGCGCACGGACGATCATCGGATTCGGTGCACCGAACAAGCAGGGCAAGGAGTCCTGCCATGGTGCGCCGCTCGGCAAGGACGAGATCGCGGCTGCGCGCGAAGCGCTGGGCTGGACCCATGCGCCATTCGAGATTCCCGATTCGATCTATGACGCCTGGAACGCCGAGGCGGCGGGCGCCCAGCGCGAGACCGAATGGAACGCACTGTTCGCGCGATACCGCAATGCCCATCCGCAACTTGCCGCGGAATTCGAGCGGCGCATGAATGGCGAACTGCCAGAGCAATTCGCCGCCGCTGCCGACGCCTGGATCGCGAAGTTGCAGGCCGACGCGCCCGCAGTCGCTTCGCGCAAGGCCTCGCAGATGGCGCTGGACGCCTATGGTCCGTTGCTGCCCGAACTGATCGGCGGCTCGGCTGATCTGGCCGGATCGAATCTGACGATATGGAAGGGTTCGCGCGACGTGAACTCCAACGACGCCAGCGCGAACTACATCCACTATGGCGTGCGCGAGTTCGGCATGAGTGCGATCGCCAATGGGCTCGCACTGCACGGCGGCTTCATGGCGTATGACGCGACCTTCCTCGTGTTCTCCGACTACGCCCGCAATGCCGTGCGCATGAGCGCGTTGATCCCGACCCGCGTGGTCCATGTCTACACCCACGATTCGATCGGTCTCGGCGAGGATGGCCCGACCCACCAGCCGGTCGAGCACCTCGCCAGTCTGCGCTACATTCCCAACAATCACGTCTGGCGTCCCTGCGACGCGGTCGAGTCGGCGGTCGCGTGGAAACGCGCGATCGAACGTCGTGATGGACCGTCGTGCCTGGTGTTCTCACGCCAGACGCTCGCCCATCAGCCACGCAGCGAGCAGCAGGTCGGCGATATCGCGCGCGGCGGCTACATCCTGTCCGATCCGCCAAGCGCGAAGTTCGACGTGATCCTGATCGGCACGGGCTCGGAAGTGGAAATCGCAATGCAGGCCATGCGGATTCTGGCCGACAAGGGAATTGCAGCGCGAGTCGTCTCGATGCCGGCAACCAACGTGTTCGACGCCCAGCCTCTGGAGTATCGCGAAGGCGTGTTGCCGTCGTGGTGTCGCAAGCGCGTCGCGGTCGAAGCCGGAGTCACCGATTTCTGGCGCAAGTATGTCGGTCTGGATGGCGCCGTCGTTGGCCTGGATACATTCGGTGCCTCGGCGCCCGCGGAGGCGCTGTACCGGCATTTCGGCATCACCGCCGAGCGCCTGGTCGACATGGTGATTGCATTGCCCTGACCGCTTACCGATGGCGAAACGCAGAGCATCTGGCCGTAGCGCTTTCCTGTGCGCAGGTGCCGAGTGGCAGCCTGCGACCATCGGCCGCGCCCTGTCTTCGCCGTCCTGAGCCCTCGCTTTGATTCAGGGCAACAAGCCGCGCTGAACATCGGGCGAGCATCGGCCCTGCGAACACCCGCGATGCATTTCTCCTGAGGACGACACCTTGGCGGCTTTCAACACCGAACGCGTGCTCAGCGTGCGTCACTGGAACGAGTTTCTCTTCAGTTTCACGACCACGCGTGATGCAGGGCTGCGCTTCGAGAACGGTCAGTTCATCATGATCGGGCTGCTGGTCGACGGGCGTCCGCTGCTGCGTGCGTACAGCATTGCCAGCGCCAACTACGAGGAGCATCTGGAATTCTTCAGCATCAAGGTAGCCGATGGTCCGCTGACCTCGCGTCTGCAGCATGTCCAGGTCGGCGACGAGATCCTGATCGGCAGCAAGCCGACCGGCACGCTGTTGCTCAACGATCTCAAGCCCGGCAAACACCTGTACCTGCTCTCGACCGGAACCGGGCTGGCGCCATTCCTCTCGCTCGTGCGTGATCCGGATACCTGGGAACGCTTCGACAAGGTCGTGCTCACCCACGGCGTGCGCCACATCGACGATCTTGCCTATGCCGACTATCTGCAGAATGAGCTGCCGAATCACGAGTACTTCGGCGCGGCAGTGCGCGAGAAATTCATCTACTACCCCACGGTCACGCGCGAGCCGTTCCGCCACCGGGGCCGCCTGGACGAACTGCTGGCCAGCAACCGGTTGGGCGCGGACATCGGTCTGCCAGCACTCAACCCGGCCGATGATCGCGCAATGATCTGCGGCAGCCCGGCGATGCTCGCGTCGCTCTCGGCATTGCTCGACCAGCGCGGCTTCGTCGTCTCACCGCGCATCGGTACAGCGGGCGACTACGTCATCGAACGCGCATTCGTGGAGCGCTGACAAGCACGGTGTTGCCACGAACGGCTTGACAAGTTCGATTACACGTGTAATCTGAAGCCATCGATTACGGGCGTAAACGTCATGCAGATCAGTGAAGCCGAAAGCATCATCATGGACGTGCTCTGGCGCACCCATCCATTGGCTGCCGAGGATGTCGCCGCCGCTGTTGCGCAGGCGCAGGGCTGGCAGGAAGCCACGGTGAAGACCCTGCTCAATCGCCTGCTCAAGAAGAAGGCGATTGCCGCCGAGCGCGACGGGCGCCGCTTCCTCTATCGCCCCCTGCTTGTTCGCGGCGACTACGTGCATGCACAGAGCAAGAACCTGCTCGACCGCCTGTTCGGCGGGCGCGTCGCCCCGCTCGTCGCGCATTTCTCCGAGCGCCACAAACTGTCCAGGAAGGACATTGCCGAGCTCAAGCGCATGCTCGCGGAGCTTGACGATGCAAAGTGAGATTTTCAGCCTGCTGGTCCGCGCCAGCCTGACCCTGTCGATCGCGGTCCTCATCGTGCTGTGCCTGCGTGGCTTGGTGCGTCGCGTCTTTGGCGCGCGAATCGCCTATGCGCTGTGGGCGACAGTTCCGCTGGCCGTGCTCGCCGCGCTGCTGCCTCGGCCGCGGCTGGACGCCGTTCCGGTACTGACGAACGGACCGCACGCCGCGCTCGGTACGCTCGTGTCCGATCTCGCGGCGGCGCCGACTGCAAGCATCACCTCGACCTGGCTCCTCTGCGCGTGGCTTGCCGGTGCGCTCGTCACCCTCGTCGTGGTGTGGCGAACGCAGGCGCGCTTCATGGCGCGACTGGGAACCCTCGTCGCGCGCAGCGATGGCACCTGGCAGGCACACAGTGACCGCACCGGGCCCGCGCTGGTCGGTGCGCTGGCACCGCGCATCATCGTTCCCGGAGATTTCGAGCAGCGCTACAGCGCGCGCGAACGCGAACTGATTCTTGCGCACGAACGCATCCACCGTCGCCATGGCGACGCCCAGATCAACGCGGCGATTGCTGCGCTGCGCTGCCTGCAATGGTTCAACCCCCTGGTTCATTTCGCGGCAGGCCGGTTCCGCGTGGACCAGGAACTGGCATGCGATGCCACGGTACTGCGCGAGTTTCCGCAAGCGCAGCGCGCCTATGCCGATGCAATGTTGAAAACACAACTGATCGATTCCGGACTGCCGATCGGTTGCCACTGGCAGTCCAGCCATCCACTAGTCACGAGGATCTCCATGATCAGAAAGCCAGCCCCAGGACGAACGCGTCGCCTGCTCGGCGCCGCCACTGTCGTCACCACCCTTGTTGCCGCGAGCTGCATCGCCTGGGCCGCACAGTCGGTCCAGATCGCTCCGAGCTATGCGCGCCTGAGCCCGCCGACCTATCCTGCAGACGTATCCGGGATCGTCCCGGAGGGTACGGTCTTTCTTAAGGTTCGCGTCGGCCGCGATGGCCAGCCCATCTCGGTCGAGCGCGAACGCGTCGTCCCCGAATCCCTGCCGGCGCAGGTCGCCGATCAGCTTTTTGCAAGCGCCGACGCTGCGGTCAGGACATGGACGTTCAACTCGGCGCAACGCGATGGCAAGAGCGAGGAAGGCAGCGTGATCGTGCCCGTCACGTTCTCCGCCAGTGCGGTGGGATCGCCGGTGTCGGCTCTGCCGGAAAGCAGCGAGACGATGCTCGACGAAATCGCGGTCAGGCGGCAGTAGCCAGCGCGAAGCGGACGCCGGGAACGGAGGTTCCCGGCGCCCCGTCAGCGACCCAGTTCGCGATCCAGCAGCATGGCCAGCCGCATGGCCGCCTGGCGCAACCTGCGCTCCGCGACGGGTCGCATCGACTCCAGGTAGCGTCTGTCGATCCGGTGTCCGCGCGGATAGATGCCGCCATCGCGGGTGATGCGGCAGGATTCCTCGGCCCATTGCCGCGGCGTGCCGGCCGCCTTGTCCGACGGCCGCAGGCGCAGTTGCTCCGCATGTTCGCGCCAGCCAAGCCTGCGACTGGCCAACACCGGCGAATCCCAGATCGCATGCAGGTTTGTGCCCTTGCCGTCGAACTGGATCTGGTATTCATTGCCTCCGCGATCATCGCGATAGCCCGCATGCAGCGGTTGGTGGGCATCGGCAACGAAGTGCACGAGGAAGCGCAAGGCCTGTGCGCGCTCGACATCGCTGCGCGAGCGGTCGCCAAGAATTCCGGCATTGCGGTCGATGGCTGCAACCACGCACTGGCCTTGCGCACAAACGCGTCCGGCGTCATAGCGGCACTGCGCATCGGCGAAATTGATGAAATGCTGGCGCGACGTCGCCTTGCCCAACGAACGCTGGTTCGGGTCACCGCGCACCTCGTCGGCCCAGTTGGCGATCTCGGCTAGCGTCGTATGGCCGCTCGTCGCAAGCAGACGCCGGGTCTCGGCACGGGTACCCGCAGCGATGCGCTGGTCGGCCAGTTCGGCGACGATACGGTGGGCGTTCGGACCCCACGCCGTTGCGTGGAACGACATGGCCGACAGCACGAATGCGACTGCGATCCGCCTCATGCAGAATCCGGTTCAAGCCGGATGATCGGTCTGTACGACACCTGGCTCATGCGCTGGGCCCGCCGCCGTGCAGCACCGCACCACTGGCATCGATGACCGAAACGTCCACGTCGATGCCGTGGCGGACACTTTCAGTGACCACGCAGAAATTCTCGAACTGGGCAAGGATGCGTTCGATCTGCATATAGTCGCTCGCGTTCCCGGCCAGGTGGATCTTCGCCACCACGCGCGCCACCCGCAGCCGGCCCTGCTCGTTGCGCTCCAGATCGGCGTGCGCCTCGGTGACGATGGGCCCGCCCGTATTCTTGTACTTGCGCAATGCGAACAGCAGGCTGGCGCTGAGGCAGTTCGCCACCGCGGCAACCAGCAGCCGGCTCGGATTCGGGCCGCTGCCGCCGCCCAGCGGTTCCGGCTCGTCGCTCAGCAGGTCGGGCGCGAGCGTGTCGTCGAAGGCAATTCGAAACACGTAGTCGGACTCCTGGGTCAAGCTGACACGGATGCTTTCGGTCGTGCTCATCGGGATGCTCCACGTGCGCATGCTGGAGCACGAACGGTAGTACAGATGTCCGCAGCCGGCCAGCAGCGGGTGGATCCCTTGCAATGGCGCTGTGCGCGCGCACGACAGGCCCGCTAGAATGCTCTTCCTTTTCGTCGCCCTTCGAGGAGTTGCATTCATGGCAGTCAAGGTCGCCATCAACGGCTATGGCCGCATCGGCCGCAATGTGTTGCGCGCGCTGTACGAGGCCGGACGCAACGACGAGATCCGGATCGTCGCGGTCAACGATCTCGGCAATGCGGAGACCAATGCGCATCTGACCCGGCACGACACCGCGCACGGCAAGTTTCCCGGCGAGATCAGCGTCGATGCCGGCGATCTCGTCGTCAACGGCGACCGGGTCAAGGTGTTTGCCGAGCGCGATCCCGCAAAGCTGCCGTGGGCGGATCTCGGGGTCGATGTCGTGCTCGAGTGCACGGGCCTGTTCACGAGCAAGGCCAAGGCCGGTGCGCATCTCGCAGCCGGCGCAAAGAAAGTCATCATTTCCGCTCCAGGCGACAAGGACGTGGACGGCACCTTCGTCTACGGTGTCAACCACGACACGCTGACCGCTGCGCATGCGGTCATTTCCAATGCCTCGTGCACGACCAACTGCCTCGCACCGCTGGCCAAGGTGCTGCACGAGAAGATCGGCATCGTGCATGGTCTGATGACCACGATCCACGCCTACACCAACGACCAGGTGCTGACCGACGTCTACCACTCGGACCTGCGTCGCGCACGCTCGGCCACCCAGTCGCAGATTCCGACCAAGACCGGCGCGGCGGCCGCGGTAGGCCTGGTCCTTCCCGAACTCAACGGCAAGCTCGACGGATTTGCGATGCGCGTCCCGACGCTCAACGTATCGGTCGTGGATCTCGTGTTCAGTGCGGCACGCGCCACGACCAAGGACGAGATCGACGCGGTCGTCAAGGCAGCCGCCGATGGCCCGCTCAAGGGCATCCTCGGCGTCAACACCCAACCGCTGGTGTCGATCGACTTCAACCACAATCCGTTGTCCTCGATCTACGACGCAACGCAGACGCGCGTGATCGAGGGCACCCTGGTCAAGGTGCTGAGCTGGTATGACAACGAGTGGGGTTTCTCCAACCGCATGCTCGACATGACCCTCGCGCTGATCCACGCGAAATAGACGCATGCGCAGGCATGGCGCGTGTTGCGCGCGCCGTGCCTTTCATCCGGGGCATTGCGTCGCCTGGCTGGACTGCAACATTGCGAGAAGTGGATCGGGGTGACATGATCGCGCGACGTCGACAGGAGCACCTCATGAATGCAGTTCGCGTTGCAGCGTTCATCGCCCTGCTCGCGGTCTCCGGGTTCAGCAATCGAGCGCTTGCAGCCGAGCACGACGACTACCTCAGGTTCGAGCAGTATGTTCGTGACGGCATGCTTGATCCCGACGCTCCGATCGAAAGGCGACGCGCGTATGTTGCCGAAATCGAGGCGGTCGCATTGCGCGACAAGCATCCCCACCTGTTCTACCTGCTCGGTTCGCTGTATCGCCAGGGGGAAGACAGTCCGAACTCCCCGGTAGCCAAGGATATCGACCGTGCGCGCGAGTACTTGTCGCGTGCCGCACTGGGGGGTAGTGACCTGGCCATGGCCAAGCTGTCGGGCCTCGAACTGGAGGCATCGAACCGGTTCGAAGCGAACGTCTGGGCGCAACTGTACTTCCACTACTCCAAGGACCATTGGAAGATCGATCGACAGATTGACGACAGTTTGTTTGCCGCCTCCGTGATTGGTGCGGCGCAAGACGGTTTCCTGGAGTCGCAACGCGGCGCGCTTGACGAGGCTGTCACCAGGATCATCGTTGGCTACGACACGGTGATCAGGGATCGCCTGCAATACTCGGCTGATGCCAGGGCGAGGAACCCGTTGCAAAGCGCGCGCGGTGACAAATGCAACCTCATGAATCTTCAGTGGGGGCCACAAAAGGCCGCTCGCAAACGCTATCCTTTCGGTATGGCCGAGTACTACGTGGCATTTGCGGCCGACGGCTCAGTACACCGGGCCTGGGTTCTCGATGGCTGGCCCGATTCTCGATTCGCGGATATGGTGCGCCCATGCGTCATGCGCTATCGCGTCGATCCGGCGGCCGCCCAGGAAGCGGGAAACAGACTTGTCTTGTTGCCGATTCACTACAGCACCAACCGCCATCGTATTCGCGTGCAGGACAAGCAGTAGCCGCTGATGGCGCCAGCCATCAATGCGCAACGAGCAGTGGCAGGTCGCTGTGCTGGAACAGGTGACGGGTGACGCCGCCCAGTACAAGTTCGGTGATGCGAGACTGCCCCCAGGCGCCGATCACGATGAGATCCGCGCCCAGCGTCCGTGCCGCCTCAAGCAGCGCGGCACCATGTTCTTTTTCCGGACGGAACGCGCGGAATTCGGCATCGATGCGGTGACGTGCGAGCCACGCGCGCAGGTCGATCACCGGAAGATTCTGCAGGCCGAGTGGATGCGTCGCCGGCTGCCCTTCAAGCACGCTGATCCGGCTCGCCCGTCGCAGCAGCGGCATCGCCCCGCGGACGGCCAGAATCGCCTCGCGACTCGCGTTCCATGCGATCACGACGTGCTCGCCCAGTGTTTCGACACGCGCGGTCTCGGGAACGACGAGAACCGGGGACGACGCATTGAACACCGTGCGCGAGACGATGCCCCAGCCGACGGGCGCGTCGGGATTGTGGATCGGCCGCTCGGCGACCACGAAGTCTGCCCAGCGCGATGCATGGCACAGCGCTTCGACCGCATCGCCCTGGACCACCTGGAACTCGCCATCGACACCGTGGCGATCCAGTTCGGCGCGCCACCATGGTTCGCGCGCACGCGCTTCGTCGAACAGATGCTCGGTCTCGTTGACATGCACGGCGACGGCCTCGGGCGACACGAATGCAGCCGGTGACATCGTCACGACATGCAGGCCCATCGTGTGCGCGCCGAGCCGCGCGGCGAGGTGCAGGCCAGCGGTCCCTGCCGGAGTGACTTCTTCGCAACGGCGCAGGTGAATCACCACATCGAAGTCGGACATGGCGGGTTCCTCGAAGTCAGACAGTGGCAAATAGCTTACGCCGGGCGGCCCGGCTTGCGCTCATCGGCGACGGATCCGACCGCAACCGCATGCCTGCCGCAGGTCTGTTGCCGATTGTGCGGGGCGGCGCGGCACGGGCAGAATGTCCCCTTCCTGCCAGAGGTTCCCGACCATGTCTGCCCTGCGATTGCCGAGCCTTGCCTTGCTCCTGGTGCTGTGCGCCACACCCTCCCTGGCCATGGCCAAGATCGACTGCGAACTGCGTTTTTCGATGTCCGGCTGGTCCGCGTTCTACAAGCGCGCGTCGGGCACCGGAACGGTGACCTGCGACAACGGCCAGTCGATGCGCGTGAAGATCACCGCCAAGGGCGGCGGGCTGTCGTTCGGCAAGTCGCGGATCGATGATGGACTCGGCAAGTTCACCGAGGTGTACGACATCAACGACATCATCGGTGGCTACGCCACCGCTGAAGCGCATGCCGGTGCTGCCCGGTCCGCCACGGCGCGAATAGTGACCAAGGGCCCGATCTCGCTGGCACTGTCGGGCAAGGGGCGGGGCTGGGATCTCGGGGTCGCGTTCGGAAGCTTCATCATCGAGAAGCGATGACGCCCCGCAGCGGGTTGCGCGGGTCGCGAGGCGCGGCTCCGGATCGATCCGCGCGTCGCCAGGAGGTCTGCGCGCTGGTCCTGTGCATTCCTAGCCAATCAACAGCGCGAAGACGAACACGCCGAGCATCGTGAAACACAGTGCGATCTTGGCCAGGGTGCCGAACACGAATCCGAGCCACGCGCCGATACCCACCGTGGTCGAGCGCCTGAGATTGCTGCCCGCGATCAACTCGCCAAGCAGGGCACCGACAAACGGGCCGAGAAGCAGTCCGAGGAGGCCGAAGAACAGCCCGATCACGGTACCGGCCGCGGCGCCGAACAGCGCCCAACCGCTCGCACCGACCCGCTTGGCTCCGAGGATGCCGGCGACGAAGTCCACGATCACGGCCAATACCGTGAGCACGCCGAGCAGCACGAGTGTCGGCCATCCGATCAGCGCGAAATCGCCGGCCCATGCCGCGACCAGCATCCCCGCGAACACCAGCGGAACCCCCGGCAACGCGGGCAGGATCGTGCCGGCGATTCCGATCGCGATGAGCAACGCGGCAACGACGTAAAGAACGATCTGCAGGGTCATCGCAGCATTGTGCCTGTCGCCCGCATCGCGTGCGCGGCCCATCGGGCGTCGGGTTCTGACATTTTCGCGCTGTGGATTGGCGCCAATCGCCACTGGAACGGTTTCGGGTCCGATGTGCGCATGGTCAGGAACACAGCGGATCAGAGGGTATGAAATCGCATTGCGGCCCGGATTTGAGGCGTTTGCACCCCGGCAGGTCCCATTGATCGATTTTGTGACGCAGTGCTGGCATGGTTCATGCTTTTTTGTGACTCGCGTCACTAAATTGCCGGAAAACACAGGATTCCGGCGCCCCTGTCTTTGCGATGCAGGATGCATTCGCATAGTCAGGGACTCAATCGGGGGGACACCACATGTCACGACCAAACCACGTGCGCGGGCGCTTGCTTGCCTGCGTTCTGGGAGCTGCGCTGATCGGCGCCGCATCCGCAGGTGGGAGCTACACACTGAGCAATGGCACGTTCGCGAACGCGGGCGGAGTTGTCGTGAACGGGTGCTACCGGCTCACCGCTACCGTATCCGAACCGGTTGCCGGTTCCGTTTCCAACGGGACCTATGCGCTGCATGCCGGTTTCGAGGCCATCAAACGCAGCGAAATCGCAACCGACATCATCTTCCGCAGCGACTTCGGCAGCCAACCAGGGGATTGTTCGCCATGAAATACAAGAATCTGATTCTCGCCATCGCCCTGGGGTTGTGCTCTACGGGCGCTCTGGCTGCACCGGGCGGCGTCAGCGCCGTGCAACTCCCCGACTTTGTCTATCAGGGCAAACTCGAGCAGAACGGTGCGCCGCTTGACGGCAACTTCAACCTGTCGTTCTCGCTCTGGGATGCGCCATCGGGCGGCAACCAGTTCGGCAGCACGATCAACGAAACCGGGTATCCGGTGGTCAACGGAATCTTCAGCGTCAGTCTTGCCTACCCGGGCGGCTTCACCGGCACGCAGATGTATCTGCAGGTGAGCATCAATGGCTCGCCGCTGCCGCGGCAGCCGGTGGCCACGGTTCCGGTTGCGCAGTACGCCATGAACGGTGTGGTCGGCCCGCAAGGTCCGGTGGGCGCGACGGGTCCGGCAGGCCCGCAAGGTCCGACCGGCGCAACCGGCCCTGAAGGTCCGCAAGGTGATACAGGTGCGGCAGGCCCGGCAGGTCCGCAAGGCGATACCGGTGCCACTGGCCCGGCAGGTTCGCAGGGCGAAACCGGTGCGACCGGCGCAACTGGCCCGCAAGGTCCGACCGGCGCGACCGGCCCCGAAGGTCCGCAGGGCGACACAGGTGCGGCAGGTCCGGCGGGTCCGCAAGGCGATACGGGTGCCACGGGCCCGGCAGGTTCGCAGGGCGAAACCGGTGCGACCGGCGCAACAGGCCCGCAAGGTCCGACCGGCGCGACCGGCCCCGAAGGTCCGCAGGGCGACACAGGTGCGGCAGGTCCGGCGGGTCCGCAAGGCGATACGGGTGCCACGGGCCCAGCGGGTCCGCAGGGCGCAACTGGGGCGCAAGGTTCGGCCGGCGCAACCGGCCCTGAAGGTCCGCAAGGTGATACAGGTGCGGCAGGCCCGGCGGGTCCGCAGGGCGAAACCGGCGCAACAGGTCCGCAAGGTCCGACCGGCGCGACCGGCTCCGAAGGTCCGCAGGGCGACACAGGCCCGGTAGGCCCAGCTGGTCCGCAAGGCGATACGGGTGCTGCGGGTCCGGCAGGTCCGCAAGGTTTCCAAGGTCCCCAAGGCGATACCGGTGCAACGGGTGCCGCAGGCCCGCAAGGCCCGCAAGGTGATCCGGGCGCGACCGGTGCAGCAGGTCCAAAAGGTCCGCAGGGCGATACCGGCGCACAGGGTGCAACCGGTGCCGTCGGTCCGCAGGGTCCGCAAGGCGATACGGGTGCAACGGGTGCCGCAGGTCCGCAAGGTCCGCAAGGCGATACCGGCGCACAAGGTGCAACCGGCGCCATCGGTCCGCAGGGTGATACCGGTGCAACAGGTCCTGCTGGTCCGACCGGTCCCCAAGGCGATACCGGCGCACAGGGTGCAACCGGCGCCGTCGGTCCGCAGGGTCCGCAAGGCGATACGGGTGCTACGGGTCCGGCAGGTCCGGCAGGTCCGGCAGGTCCGGCAGGTCCGGCAGGTCCGCAAGGTCCGCAAGGTCCGCAGGGCGATACCGGCGCACAGGGTGCAACCGGTGCCGTCGGTCCGCAGGGTCCGCAAGGCGATACCGGTGCTACGGGTCCGGCAGGTCCGCAGGGCGACACCGGCGCACAGGGTGCAACCGGTGCCGTCGGTCCGCAGGGTCCGCAAGGTGATACCGGTGCTACGGGTCCGGCAGGTCCGCAAGGCGACACCGGCGCTCAGGGTGCAACCGGCGCCGTCGGTCCGCAGGGCCCTCAAGGCGATACGGGTGCTACGGGTCCGGCAGGTCCGCAAGGTCCCCAAGGCGACACCGGCGCGCAGGGTGCAACCGGTGCCACGGGTGCCACGGGTGCCCAGGGTCCGCAAGGTGAGTCCGGTGCAACAGGCGCCATCGGCCCCGCAGGTCCGCAGGGTCCAGCCGGAACCAATGGAACGAACGGGACGAACGGAACGAATGGAGCACAAGGTCCGGCGGGTCCCCAGGGTCCGCAAGGTCCATCGGGTTCGATGCGGGTTCCGTTCTTCGGCAGCTCGTACTTCTCGGCCAACACGGCGCGGTACATCGGAATAGGCGAGGCCGATGCGAGCGAGCCCAAGATCTCGATCCCGGTTCCGCTGTCCGGGTCGATCGGCGGATTGCAGGTACGCACGAGCGTTGCGCCACAGGGAGTGAACGGAACGCGATCGTATGCTTTCGAGATCTACGTCAACGGAGCGACCACCGGCGTTGCGTGCAGCATCGTGCAGGCGGCCGTCGCCTGCAGCGACCCGTCGAACACGGTGAACGTCAATGCGGGCGATCGGGTCGCGCTGCGTGCGCAGCCGACCAACAATCCGACGACGTCCTCGGTGACCTGGTCGTTCTACATCCAGCAGTGAGGACGGCCCCACCGATGATGCGCGAACAGCGCATCATCGGTGGATTGAATCGAGCGGCCCGGTCCAGGATTGCGATCCGCCGGGCCGTTTTCATGTCCGCGAATCCGCGCGTGCAAGAGACATCGCCGCACATGCCGTCGCCACGTCGGAGTCCGGGTGCCGGATAATGCCGGCCATGCAAACCGAATTGCTCAAGTCCGATGCGCTTGGACGTATCGAAATCTGTCGCGAGGACAACCGGATCTGGATCCGCCGGGACACGCGTGCCGCGCACATCGGACTGCGCTGGCTCGCGCGCAGCGCGGCAGCGCGTGAGGCGCGCGTGCTGACGGCGCTCACCGGGCTGGATGGCGTGCCGCAGTTGATCGAATGGCGCGACGGACTGCTCGACCGGACCTACATGGCCGGTGCGCCGATGCAGAAGGCACGACCCGACGACCCCCAGTATTTCGCTGCGGCGCATGCCTTGCTCAAGCGCATGCGCATGCGCGGTGTCGTCCACAACGATCTCGCCAAGGAGCCCAACTGGTTGTGTCGCGAGGACGGCTCGCCTGCGCTCGTCGATTTCCAGATTGCCTGGGCCAGCCGGCGTCGCGGTCGCCTGTTCCGCCTGCTTGCGCGTGAGGATCTGCGTCATCTGCTCAAGCACAAGCGCACCTACTGCGCGCAGGCACTGACTCCCGCGGATCGCCGCGTGCTTGCACGACGATCCTGGATTGCCGCTGGCTGGAACGCGACCGGCAAGCGCGTGTACAAGCTGATCGCCCGCCGACTTTTCGGTTACTGGGACAACGAGGGAAAGGGTCGGCTGC
>Ga0307505_10000185_pt1 | contig 76564 bp, 66 predicted proteins | sample 23_S_MG_FD_202183 | JGI IMG/M metagenome (GOLD analysis project Ga0307505, IMG submission 202183) | Soil microbial communities from Populus trichocarpa stands in riparian zone in the Pacific Northwest, United States - 23_S | ecosystem: Environmental > Terrestrial > Soil > Riparian zone > Trees... | reverse complement strand
GCTCTGCCCACAATTCCTCCCGCAAGTTGCTCAACAGTCGGACCCAGGCGCGGGCCGACAGTGCCCGCGCGGAAAGTGACGATAACGGGATGTATGGCAGAACGTCAATCATTCGCGGATCCGGTCGTAGAATATCTCCAGCACTCATGCCGATCCCATCCTTGCGAAGCCTCGTGCCCCTGCTACTCGTCGTTCTGTTCGCCTGTGCCGAGACCGGACCGGTGACGGTGCCGAATGACCGGGAGTGGAGTCTGATCTCGGCGGACTATCAATGGATCCAGACGCTCCGGGCCGCGCAGAAGCAGCCTTCGACGGCGCCGACCCGCAAGGAGCAGATCGAGATCGCGCTCGAGAATCTCAGCAAGCTCGAGCAGCCTTACAACGCGTTCACGGCGAAGATCTCGGAGTACTACGAGCGCACCGGCGACCCTCGGGCCGCGGCTCTGTTCGCCCGCGAGAAGATCATCGTCGGGGATGAATACATGGGTGTTCTGGCCCGTTACGACAAGGCGATCGGGTTGTACCGCGAAGCGCTCGAGCTCGATCCAGCCAGTCCGGACGCGCGTGCGCGCATCGCGCTGGCCGAGCAACGCCGATATGTGGCCATGACCCCCTTCGCCACGGTGAAGACGGGCATGAAGGAAGAGGCAGTGCGGCGCACCCTGGGCGTGCCGCGCGAGGATTGGATCAAGCAGGTCGTGCAGAACAAACGGGTCTTCTCCGTCTGGATCTACCCGAAGGCGGATGGCGGTGCGGCGGCGGTCTACTTTGACAATGGCGTCGTGTATCACACAAACTGGAACGCGGCGGCACCGCCGGCCAAGTGATGTTCCGGGGAGGATGGGCGAGATGCAAGAACTTCACGCTGCTACGGATGATCAGTCTCACTATGAGATTTCTCTCACCGCGGGCCAGGCCTTTGCGGCATTTGTCCTGCTGCTGCTGTCCCTGGCCGCGGCGTTTGCGTTCGGCTTGATGATCGGGAAAGGGCAGGCGGATGAACGCCTGGTGGTCCGCAAGGAGACGCCCGTGGTCACGGAAGCCAGTCTGGCGCCGAGGAAGAGCGAGGGCCGGATCGTCGAGCTGGGAGTGGAGGCCGACGATTTTCAAGAGCCGGCCGCGACCGAGCCGGTGGTCACGGAATCGACGCCTGCCGTGATCGAGGAGACCCAGGCGCCCACGCCTGCCGTCGCGGAGTCCACTCCCGTGGCCTCGCCCGCGGCGACGCCTGCGACTCACGAGACGCAGCCTCTGAAGGTCACGACCTACGCGCAGCTTCTCTCCACGGGGGATCAGAAGACGGCGGAGAATCTCGCGGCTCGCCTGATCGATCGCGGCTTCACATCTGCCTACGTCGAACGCGGTACGACGGACAAGGGACCCATTTACCGGGTGAGGGTCAAGTTCGACTCCGAGCCCGAAGCCCGCGCCGCCGAGGCGAAACTCAAGGAGTTCTCCCGCGAGGTGTGGATCACGAGCAAGTAGATTTTCGTCGGGAGTTGCGAGTTGCGAGTTGCGCACGCCAACCCAACGCAACAGTTGCCTGTCATCCTGAGCGGGCGGTGGGATGGGCGGCGAAGGATCCCCTGCCGATGCTTGAGACGCGCTCCGTCGGCAGGGGATCCTTCGCCCACCTCCCACCACCCGCTCAGGATGACAGTATGGTGATGCGTGCATCGCGCAGAATTCGAGGTTCGTAGTCGTACAGAGTGAGAGACGCATGACCGACATTCCCAAACCGACGACGACCACTCCCCAGCTCGAGGAATTGCGCGAGGCGCAGGCGGCCAAGAAGCTGCCGGCGGCCGTCGATCCGACGGACGTGCTCGACAAGGCCATCTACCAGCTTTGGGAGACGATCAACGACCTCGATCAGATCCAGCCGGAGCGCGTCGAGCATTACCGCGTTTCCGTCTTCGGGAGCTCGCGCATCCGGCGGGGCGATCCGATCTACGAGCAGGTCAAGATGCTCAGCGCCGAGCTGGCGCGGATGGGCGTGGACATCGTCACCGGTGGTGGCCCCGGTCTCATGGAGGCTGCCAACGCCGGAGCGGTGGACGGGCAGACGGGGAGCAAGTCCCGTTCGTTTGGCCTGGCCATTCATCTGCCCAGCGAAGAGGCCGCGAATCCGTTCGTGGACAAGGTTTTCCGGCACCGGACGTTCTTCAGCCGCCTCCATCACTTCATCCGCCTCTCCTCCGCGTTCATCGTCATGCCCGGAGGGATCGGTACGGCTCTGGAGCTGTTCATGGTCTGGCAGCTTCTGCAGGTCAAGCACATGAAGCAGCATCCGCTCATCCTGGTCGGTACAATGTGGCCGGGCTTGATCGAGTGGATGCGCGCGACCATGGTCGAGCGTGGACTGGTCAGCCCGCCCGACTTCGACGCGGTCAAGATCGTCGGCTCTGCCGATGAAGCCATTCCGATCATCCGCGAGTCGTACGACCGATGGCTTCAACAGGAGAGAGCAAATGCCAACCCAGGAACAGGTTCTTGAAGCGCTGAAGAAGGTCAAGTTTCCCGGCCTCTCGCGCGATATCGTTTCCTTCGGCTTCGTTCGTGACGTCAAGTGCGACGGACCCGATGTCTCGTTCACCATTCACTTCCAGACCGAGAACCCGGCCGTGGGCGAGCAGATCGCGCGCGACGCCTACGCCGCCGTCAAGGCCATGGACGGCGCCGGCGAGGTGAAGATCAACCTCGAGATCGCTCCGAAGACAGGCGGCGCGAGCGGCCAGATCTCCGGCACGATGCCTGCCGGCCCGAACGCGTTGGCCGGCGTGAAGTACCGCATCGCCGTGGCTTCCGGCAAAGGCGGCGTGGGCAAGTCGACGGTCTCCACGAACCTCGCCCTCTCTCTCCGTGCCCTCGGCTACAGCGTGGGCCTGCTCGATGCCGACATCTACGGACCCTCGCAGCAGATGATGCTGGGAATCCAGGGCCGCCCGCAGATCGACGAGAACGACGAGAAGATCATCCCCATGGAGCGGCACGGCATCAAGACCATGTCCCTGGGCCTGATCACCGATCCCGACACGCCGGTCATCTGGCGTGGTCCGATGGTCATGAAGGCCATCGACCAGTTCCTGACCGACGTGAAGTGGGGCGTGCTCGACTTCATGATCATCGACCTGCCGCCCGGCACGGGCGACGCGCAGCTCACGCTCACGCAGAAGGCCGGTCTCACGGGCGCAGTCGTGGTCACCACGCCGCAAGACGTGGCCCTCATCGACGCGCGCAAAGGACTGGCCATGTTCCGCAAAGTGAACGTGCCCGTCCTGGGAATCGTCGAGAACATGAGCTACTTCATCTGCCGCCACTGCGGTGAGCGTGAAGAGATCTTCGGCCACGGCGGAGGCAAGAAGACGGCCGAGATGCTCGGCGTGCCGTTCCTCGGCGAAGTGCCGATCGACCCGAAGGTCGTGGTGGGAGGCGATAGCGGCGAGCCGATCGTGACCACGGACCCGCAGTCTCCCGCGGCCATGGCCTTCCGGGAGCTGGCGCGTCAGGTCGTCGAGCAGGTGGAGTCGGGCATGAGCGGACACACGCACGGCCATGACCATGACCACGATCATGACCACGATCACGCTCATACGCACTGAGCTCTCGCCATGAGTGGACGAAAGGTGCTGCCGCTGCTCGCGGTGCTCGTGGTGCTGACCACGTACGCGTTCTTCGGCAGCCTTGGGCACTTCACGTTTCCTCTCGTGACGTGGCGGCAGTCGTATTACGCGAGTCTCACGGAGGGCTTCCTGAATGGGAAGCTCAGCATGGCTCATGAGCCGCCGGCCGGTCTCGCAAGTCTGAACAATCCATACCGGATCGAGGAGCGGCAAGCCGCCGGCATTCGGGTCATCTACGACGCCAGTTACTACGAGGGCAGGTACTACCTCTACTTCTCGCCCGTGCCGGCAGTGCTGTTCTTTGTGCCGTTCAAGCTGCTCTTTGGCGGATACCCATCGGAAACGCTGGCCACCACCGTGTTTGCCTCGATCGGCTTTCTATTCATTGCGCTCTTCCTGCGACGCGCCATGTGGCTGAGCCCGCGGGCTCCGGTGGTGCCGCTCTGGGTCTGGATCCTGGCGCTCGGCATCGGCAATCTGATCCCGTATGTGTTGATCCGCTCCGGTGTGTATCAGGTGGCCATCGGCTGCGCGATGATGTTCACGGGGGCCTGGGCCTACTCTCTGGTCCGGTTCATCGAAACGCGCAACGCCGGGCGTGTGGCGGTGATGTCGTTATGCCTGGCGTTGGCGCTGGCATCGCGGCCGAATCTGATGGTCCTGGGCCTTCCCACGGTCATCGCGCTGCTGGTCTTCCGGCCGCGCGACGGATGGGCGCGCAGCGCGTTCGCGCTCGTGTTACCGATCCTGCTGGTGGGTGGGGCGATCATGGCCTACAACCAAGCGCGGTTCGGTGATCCGTTTCAGAGTGGGCACGACTACCAGCTCACCGCCAATCCGCACTCGATGTGCTCGCTGACGCACTTGCGGGAAGTGGCGCGTGTGGCGAATGGCGTGTTGCACTACGTGTTCTGGGCGCCGTCGGTGGATGGAGAGTTCCCCTTCGTGACCGCGCCGATGCATCGTCTCGATCCGGAGACCAGTTATCGCGGCTGGCCCGAGCCGATCGTCGGGGTCGCATTTCTCTCGCCGCTGATTCTGATCGGATCCTTTCTCGCGCTGCTGTTGCCGCGCAGGAATCCGTGGAGTGACCCGCGGCTCGCTCCCGGGTTGCTGGTGCTCGTGTCGGGATGGATCGTCTTGGTCTCCCTCTCTTCGTGCGCTTGGGTGACGGCTCGCTATGTGCTCGATTTCGTCTGGCTGCTGCTGGCCGGAGCGATTCTCTGTACCGAGGTTGCGCTCTCGCGCCTGGCGGACATGGATCTGGACCTGCGACCGCTGCGCGCGCTTTGCGGTCTCGTGATCGTGTGGTCCATCGTCTTCGCTCTGCTGCTGGCGTTGAGCCGTGGTCTGGGTGATCGGGAAGCCCCGACCGCCGCGGAGCGTCACGCCGCGATGCTCGGTGGCAGCCCGTGACCGGTCACGGAATCCTGTAGAGCAGGATCGACTTTCCCACGCGTTCGACAGGCTCGTAGTGCCGGAGCCAGTTGTATGCGCCGCGGGGCCGGCCGCGAGCGCCGACGTCTTCGAGTTGCATCTCGCTGATGGCCACCCAACCGCGGACCGGGACGAAGGGACGCAGCGGGAGGAGGGCCGGGAGGCGATGACGGCGCAGGTCGGCGCTGGTGAACAGTGCCACGTGCAGCGATTCGATCCCCTGACGCGTGGACGCTTCTTCGAGACGCAGCAGGTCCTGTCCCCAATCGAGGTTGCTGTCCAGCAGGATGTGCGCGGGCTCGGGGCCTGCGGAGAGGTTGAAGTAGGCGAGGTGGTCGGGGTGAGCGAAGGCGAACACGCCGAGCTGCGCCGCCAGCAGAGTGACGATATACGGCCGCCGGAGCTGCAGGACGCCGTACGCTGCGATCATGGCCAGCAGGGGATAGAGCGGCAGGACATGGCGAACGCCGATGCTGATCCGCGTCGTCATGGCCACGATGAGGATGGCCGCCGCGGCGAGAAGCGGGATCCATGAGGCCGCACGCTTTCGAAGCAGGACCACGGAACCGAGCGCGAAGGCCACGAGCAGCGGGATCGTCGATTTGAACCAGAGGGCGACCGGGAAGTAATACCACCAGCCCTCGCGCCGGACCTCTCCAAAAAGGTAGGCGGGATGACCGCCGCGATTGTGACCGCGCAGGGCCTCGAGACCGGCCGTGAATCCGCTGGGCTCGAATCGATAGATCGCCAGGACAGTCACCGCAGCCACGGCAAGCGCGGAGACGGCTGAGAGGTGCTGCCGCGGGTGCGGGACGGGTGGCTCTCCGTCACGAGGCGCGGTTTGCAGGGACGGCAGCATTGTGCCGAGGCTCATGGCGAGAAAGGCAGGCGGGAGAAAGGCGATCGCGGAGAACTTGGACGCGATTGCGACGCCTGCAGTCAGGCCGAGCAGTGTGGTTCGCCCGAGGGTGGGGCGTTCGAGCCAGAGGTGGAACGCGTAGAGCGAAGCGGTGATCGTCGCGGCGGCGGCCAGGTCGGTCGTGGCCAGCGCGGCGTGGGCGAGCACGGTCGGCTGTGTCGCAAAGAGCAGCAGCGCGATCACGCCGGCCGAGGCGCCGTACAACTTGCGGGTCCAGACGAAGACGACGACGCATGCGAGCACGAAGAAGGGCAGGGTTCCTGCCCGAGCGCTGGCCAGCGTCCGGAGGTACGCGCCGTTGTCGTAGAGGATGGCGTTGCCGGTGAACATCCAATGCGGAAGTGCCACATACGTGGCTCCGCGCAGCACAGGGCCGACGCCGAGGAAGATGCGGGCGAAGGGAGGGTGCTGGGGGTCGAGCACGTACTGCCCGGCTTCCAGCCACTCCACGCCCGCGGCGACATGAGCGGGCTCGTCGACGGTCTGGGAGAAGATCGTCCACGTGTGGACGATCGCCGCGAGAGCGATCATCACGATGGCGATGCCGAGGGTTCGCTCCCGCACGAAGGGATCGTAACAGGATGGTGGTTGCCGCGTTGGCCCTAGCCCGCATTTCTCACAGCCCTTCTGCTACGACAGCCGATAGCGGCCTGCCTGCTTCGCCGAACGACGATTTCGCTCCTCAGCATAGTGTCAACTATGCCTTCGTCGCGAAATCGCCGTTCGACTCGCATCCAGGCCACTCTCGGCTGTCTCGCGACGAAGGGCTGTGAGAAATGCGGGCTAGTACAGCTTGCCGGAAGTCGGTGTCCAGTGGGTTGGGTTGTCCGTTGTCGGTTCTCAGTTCGTGGTGATTCATCCGTGGTGCGACTGGTTGCAGACAACCGATCACCGACAACGGACAACCAAACCTGCTGGACACGGACTTCGTGAGAGAGAGCTGTCTCAGGGTCATCTGGGGTAGGGAATCACCCCTCTCGGTACACTCCTCAGACATGCGAACAACTTGGATGCTTCTGGTGTGCACGCTCGCCCTTTGTGCATTCGCGGCCGATCCGGTCTATCTCGAACAGAACTGGGATGAGAGCGACCGGCAGTGGTTCTACACGACGCCGCAGGGGTCGAAGCTCATCTCGTATTCGTGGGCCATGGCACTCGAGCTGCCGGAAGCGGAGACCCGTTGGGTGACGACGCTGGCCGGGTTCGGGTTCATCCCGAACGGCACCAGCGCCGTGAATCCCGACGGGCTGCCGGTCGGCGTGGTCCGGGATGGCCAGCACCTCGGCTTGACCTGCGCGGCCTGTCACACAGGGCAGCTCGAATACGGAGGCACCGCGTACCGGATCGACGGGGGTCCCTCCGACGCGGACCTCTACACCTTCCTCGACAGCCTCGGCGACGCAGTCTCGGCCACGGCCCGCAGCGGTGCGAACGGCGCGAAGTTTCTCCGCTTCGCGCAGGCCGTCCTCGGCGAAGGCGACACTCCGGCGGCGCGGAGGAAGCTCTTCGCGGAGCTCGGCGCATTCAACGCCTACTTCACGCAGTTCGTCAAGGACAGCACGCCCAGCGTGGCCTGGGGTCCGGCACGCACGGACGCCTTCGGAATGATCTTCAATCGCGTGACCGCGATCGACCTGAAACTGCCGGCCAACAATCGCAAGCCCGACGCGCCGGTGAGCTATCCGTTCGTCTGGGACTCTTCGTGGCACAACAAGGTCCAGTGGAACGCCTCGGCGCCGAATTCGTTCGCCGTGGAGCGTCTCGCACGCAACGTGGGCGAGGTCCTGGGTGTCTTCGCGGAGATCGAGATCAAGAAGCCGTCGCTCATTCCTCTCCGTTTCTGGTATCCCTCCACCGCGAACCGGGTCAACCTCCTCGACATCGAGGACCGGCTGGCCGATCTGCGCAGTCCCAAGTGGCCGGCCGCATTTCCCCCACTCGACGCCGCGAAGGTGACGCGCGGACAGGCGGTCTACACAGGACAGTGTCTGTCGTGCCACGCCATCGCCACGCCTGGGCGGCATCAGAACATCACCGTGACGGCGCTCAACGTGGTGGGAACCGATCCGCGCATGACGGTCGTCGCGGCGAACCGCCAGGCCAAGACCGGCGTGCTGCAGGGTGTGAAGGCGGCCATTCTCTTCGGGCCGAAGCTCGGCGCCTCGGCGCCGGCGGGTACCGTCACGATGAACGCCATCGTCGGCGCGATCCTCTCGCCCGTCGATGAGAAGAGCGGAGGAGCGGCACCGCCACCCACCGGCGCGAACGCGGACTCAGGCGACGCGGATCGCGCCACCTTGCGTGCACAACTCCTGGGAGGGCCGCGCAGGTCCGGCGACACGGAGCCTCCGTCGCGCGCCGATCTCGAGACTTCTCTCAAGGCCCTCGGCGCTCAGCAGCTCAGCGATCAGGCCATCACCAGCGATGTCGCCTACAAAGCGCGCCCGCTCGACGGGATCTGGGCAACCGCACCTTACCTGCACAACGGCTCCGTCCCCAGCCTCTGGGACCTGCTCCTGCCGTCTGCCGATCGGCCGAAGACGTTTCATGTCGGCAGTCGTGAGTTCGACCCGGTGAACGTCGGTCTGCGTCCCACGGAGACTCCCGGCTCGTTCCTCCTCGACACGAGCATCGAAGGCAACTGGAACATCGGCCACCCCTGGGGAACGACGCTCAGCGAAGAGGATCGCTGGGCTTTGCTCGAGTACTTGAAGTCTCTTTGAGCGGCCGGTCGGCAAGTGCATAGCCACGGGTCATTCTGTTTTCCCATCAGAGTGCAGGAAGGGCAGGGGCCACAGAGAGCGAGTTTTCTTCGCACGTTGCGTAGATTTCAGATGAAGGGGCTGTCATCCCGAGCCTGCCCACGCCGCGTGCGGCGCACTTGAGAGCAAGAAACAGAAGGCTGCGTACCTGCCACGAGAGCGACCCCTCATCCGCCTTCGGCACCTTCTCCCCTCTGCGGAGGGGAGAAGGCTCTCGGTGTGGGTGCGTCGCGATTAGGAGCGGTTCATCGCGAGACGGTGATCCCAGCACCCAGAACTGGTATCTTCGCGCCGCATGATCGACAAAGTGATCTCATCCGCCGCGGAAGCGGTGAAGGACATTGCGGACGGCGCGACGCTGGTCGTCGGGGGGTTCGGGCTGTGCGGGATTCCGGAGAATCTGATCAACGCGCTGGTGACGAGCAAGGTCGGCGGCTTGACCTGCGTCTCCAACAATGCGGGCGTGGATGATTGGGGGCTGGGCCTGCTTCTCCGGACGCGGCAGATTCGCAAGATGGTCTCGTCGTATGTCGGCGAAAACGCGGAGTTCGAGCGCCAGTATCTGGCTGGCGAGTTGGAAGTCGAGTTCGTTCCGCAGGGCACGTTGGCGGAGCGGATGCGCGCCGGTGGCGCGGGCATCCCCGCGTTCTTCACGCCCGCCGGCTTCGGCACCATCGTCGCGGAAGGGAAAGAGACCCGCGAGTTCGACGGCCGCCCTTACGTGATGGAACGGGGCATCGTCGGCGACTTCTCTCTCGTGGCCGCGTGGAAAGGCGATCGCCTCGGCAACCTCGTCTACCGCAAGACCGCCCGCAACTTCAATCCGATGGCCGCCACGGCCGGACGGATCTGCGTCGCCGAGGTGGAGGAACTGGTGGAGCCGGGTGAGCTGGATCCCGACAACGTCCACACGCCGGGGATCTTCGTCCATCGCGTGGTGGTCGCGCCGCGCGTGAAGCGCATCGAACAGCGCACAGTGAGGAAGGGGTAACCGATGGCGCTCACTCGCGATCAAATCGTCCGGCGAGCCGCGCAAGAGTTGCGCGACGGCTACTACGTGAACCTGGGCATCGGCATGCCCACCCTCGTGGCGAACAACATCCCGGTCGGGATGGAGGTCATCCTCCAGTCCGAAAACGGCATCCTCGGACTGGGGCCGTTCCCCTCCGAAGACGAAGTCGATCCGGACCTCATCAACGCGGGCAAGCAAACCGTGACCGTGCTTCCGGGCGCGTCGTACTTCTCCAGCGCGGACTCCTTCGCCATGATCCGGGGAGGCAAAGTCGATCTCTCCATCCTCGGCGCGATGCAGGTCTCCGCGACCGGCGACATCGCCAACTGGATGGTGCCCGGCGCGATGGTCAAAGGCATGGGCGGCGCCATGGATCTCGTCGCGGGCGCGAAGCGCCTCATCGTGACCATGGAGCACGTCACCAAGAAGGGCGAGAAGAAGATCCTGGAGCGCTGCAACCTGCCGCTCACGGGCGTGGCCGTCGTGAACCGGATCATCACCGACTACTGTGTCATCGACGTCACTCCGAGTGGTCTGAAGCTCGTGGAGGTTGCGCCGGGCGTGACTCCGGAGCAGGTGCAGGAGCTGACCGAGCCGCGGCTCGACACCAGCGGCGGAGTGATTGAGATCGCGGTGTAACGTCGTCGCCGGTACTCCTAATCTCGAGAATCTTCGCGCGGCGCACTTGAAGGCAAGAAACAGAATCTGCGTGCCTGCCACGAGGGAGACCCCTCATCCGCCTTCGGCACCTTCTCCCCTCTGCGGAGGGGAGAAGGCTCTCGGTGTGTGTGCATCGCGAGGTGGAGTGGTTCCTCGCGAGAGTGTTCCATCGAGAGCCTTCTCCCCCCGGCTTCTTGGGGGGAGAAGGTGGCCATCGGCCGGATGAGGGGGGCGATGCAGCCTCCGATGAGTGTGCGTTCTGACCCTGCAAACATTGGGAGTTTCTTGGAGGCGGGCGGCGGGTGGGCGCGAAGGATCCCCTGCCGACGGAGCGTGTGTCGTGCATCGGCAGGGGATCCTTCGCCCCCCAACCCACCGCCCGGCTCAGGATGACAGCAAAATTTCAAGTTCGGTTGTCCGGCGCGGCCCACGCTGGGATCATCTCCTCGGGCACGTGCGCTCGCTCACCGTCGCTCACAGACAACCGACAAACGACAAACCAGCGGAACTACCAGGGATACGCGACGTCCACCAGCGTCTTATAGGTCGACGGCTGGTGCTGATGCCCGGCCTCGTCGGCCCATCGCAGCAGCCCCGACTCCTTCTGAAACACGCCGGGCATCGGGGTGCCGCCATACGCGGGCTGGGCATAGCCGTTGCCTTCCGCAAGGTCGAAGAGAGCGCCGATGATGTCGCTCTCGGGCGGGCCATAGGTGTAGTGGCCGTCGTAAATGTGCTCGATGCCGTCTTCGTTCCCCCAGCACAACGGCGCGATGTCGAGCGTGTTGTACAGGCGCCACGGAAACGCGGGATTGAACAGACTGTTGAAGTAGGTATTGAAGCCGGCGTTGCCGGCCGTGAGCCCCGCGAACGACCAGAGGGCCATGTTCTTCACGAATCCGCCGCCGTAGAGCGCGGAGTTGAGATACGCGAACATCGGCGGTGTGAGCGTGCCGCCGAGGCTGTGGCCGGTGACGTAGAGATAGGAGGGCGCGACACTCTGCAGGTAGGCCACGAGCGACTGGCCGGTTTTCGGATCGGTGAGCGCCAGCAGGTCGTTGATGCCGTGATACGTCCCCTCCGCGATCATCGCCGTCGACGGCGCGCTGGGAACGAAGTCCTGAAAGGGCATGAGCGTCTTGATCTCGAAGTCCTCGGTGATGAACGCCTCCCAACTGTCGATGGGCGTCCCTCGGATCACGACCGTGTACTCGTTCGGATCCGGCCGGTGGGCGACGTAGGCGAGCGAGTAGGAACGTCCGGTGGCGCTGATGAGTTGCGCCGGTCCCCACGTGACGGTGAGACCTTCCTGCTCGACCCGTGCGGGGATGGTGGAGGGCTCGTCGTACGAATACTCGCAGAGCCGGATCATGGTGTGCGGGTAGTAGTTGTAGCCTGAGCTCGTCGCAGCCAGTTCAGCGGGTGTAGTCATCTCTCACTCCTAACGTCTCGTGGTGGACCATGACAGGCGTTACCGATTGTCCGTTGTCGGTTGAATGCGCTTCGTCGGACATCGGCGCCACACAACCGACAACCGGCGACCGCCAGCATCATTTTCGAAGGACACTCACTTCCGGGGATTTGTACTGATTGACGCCTCGGGATGGACCAATGATAAGCCTTGCTGGACTCTCTGATATCTTCTCGCGCATGGCCGACCCAAGCAGTTCCTCCGCCGCCGGGACGGTGAAGGCCATCGCGGTCATGACGGAGATCGCGGTGTGACCTCGTCGGACCGCAGGATCGCGGCCGGCCTGTTCGTCCTGACCTTCGTCACTTACGCGTGGTTCTTCAACGGCGGCGGCTGGAACCAGAATTCGTATCTCGATCTGGTGCGCTCGATCGTCGAGCGGCGTGCCGTGAACATCGATCCGTATCACGGCAACACGGGCGACGTGTCCTGGAGCCGTTCCTCCGGCGACTGGCATGTGTACATCAACAAGCCGCCAGGCGTTGCGTTCGTGGGAGCTGTGCCCTATGCCTTTCTGTACGCAATCGAGCGGGTCGCGAAGATCCCTCCCGGCTCTTGGGAGGTGCTGACCGTCAATGCCTGGCTGATCACCGTATTCACCTGCGGCGTGACCGGCGCCCTGATCCCGGTGCTGCTGTTCATCCACGGTCGCCGGAAGGCGGGGGCGTCTCCACTGGGAGCTCTGGGCGTGGCCCTGGCGGTGGCCTTCGGCACGATCGTCTTTCCCTATTCGACGATGCTCTTCGCACACGTGCCCGCGGCGATGTTCCTGCTGCTGGCGCTGGTCCTGCTCGATGAACGTCCGCTACTCGCCGGCGTCGCGGCAGGCATCGCGGGCGCGTGCTACTACGTGTCCATCCCGGTCGCGCTGATCCTGCTCATCGGTGCCTGGGTGAGGAACGGTCCCAGGGCCGCGTTGCGTTTCGGGCTGGGCGGAATCCCGTTCGGGATTCTTCTGCTGCTCTATCAGTTCCTGAACTTCGGGTCTCCGTTCGTCACCGCCACCGAAGTGAGCACGGGCTTCGTGGAGAAGGGGCTGCTGTTCGGCGTGTTGCGCCTGCCCACGCTCGATGCGCTCTGGGGCCTCACCTTCGACGACTACCGCGGGCTCTTCTTCATCTCACCCGTGCTGCTGCTGGCGTTCGTGGGCATGTTCCGCATGACCCGGCGCGACCTCGCGTTGCTCCTGCCGATCGTGGTGTTCTACTTCGTGGCTATCGCCAGCTTCAACCAATGGCATGGAGGCTGGGCGTTCGGGCCACGTTACATTCTGCCGGTCGTGCCGCTGCTGGCCATCCCCATGCTCTCGCTGCGAGGAAGGGTCCTCGGGCTCGTAGGCATCGGTCTGGGGATCTTTTCCTTCGGCGTACACCTGGTGGCCACCGCGGTCACCCCGATGCCTCCGACTGCCATCCGCAGGCCGGTCCAGGAGTATCTGGTGCCTCGTTTCCTCGCCGGCCACACCTCGGTGAACGAGCAGTCCGTGGATGAGCGCCGCCCCCACGAGCGCTACGCGCGCGGCTCCTACGAGTCGACCTGGGCGAGCTTCAATCTCGGCGAGTTGCTGACCGGACCCTACAACTCCGCGTCGGTCCTGCCGATCGCGCTCTGGGTTGTGTTCGGCAGCGCGATGCTGGCGCGAGCTTGTGAACCGAAATTGAAAATTGAAAATTGAAAATTGAAAACGAGAAGATCCGGTCTCGCCGGCTTTCTTTTTCAATTTTCAATTTTCAATTTTCAATTCAGTTCACCAAACCTCACGCCGTCTCCGCGGCGGTCGCGTTCTCCGGCTTCTTTCTCATGTCGAAGAAGAGCAAGGCGATGCCGATGCAGATGGCGGAGTCGGCCACGTTGAAGGCCGGCCAGTGGTGGCGCCCGATGTAGACATCGAGGAAGTCGACCACGTAACCGAACCGGAAGCGGTCCAGGAGGTTGCCGATGGCGCCGCCGAGGATGAGGTGCAGGCCGGTCTGGAGCACGCGGTCGGTCACGGCACTGCGCAGGGCGTAGACGACCACCACACAGAACACGATGATGGCTCCGCCGTTGAGCAGGATCGGGACGATCTTCGAAGACGCGTTCGCGCCGAGGCCGAAGGCCGCGCCGGTGTTGCGAACGTGGACGATCTGGAAGAAGTCGGGGATCACCGTGATGGCCTCGTGCAGGGCGAGGCGTTGCAGTACGAGCATCTTCGTCCAGACGTCCAGGACGAGCACCACGATGGGGATCAAGAGGTAGGTCAGTCTCTGCTTCAAATGGGTGTCCTCTTCTCGAGTTTGTTGCGCGCGGGTGAGCTCAACAACTCACTGCCAGGCCACTCTTCTCGTCGATGAGCTTGTCCAGCTCGACCCGGAGTTTTCCCAGGATCTCGTCGTAGGTGTACTGGCCCAGCGACTCCGTGCCGCGCTTGAGGTTGACGTAGCTGGGGGCGCACCACATGCCCAGATCGGCGTCGTCCGTTTCGCCCGGTCCGTTCACGCGGCAACCCATCACGGCGATGACGATGTCGTGAGCCTTCGCGTATTCGGTCATGCTCCGGACGTTCTGGGCCAGGTCGATGAAGGCCTCGTTCTCCACGCGCGAGCAGGACGGGCAACTGATGATGTTCAGTCCCTTGTGCTCGAAGCGGGGCACGGAGCGGAAGCGTCCGGACTCGATGTCGTCCAGGATCTGCCGTCCCACGAGGATCTCGTCGCCCTTGCTCTCGAAGGGCAGGGTCAGGGAGACGCGAATGGTGTCTCCGATCCCTCGGGTGATGAGCTGCTCGAAGGCGATGCGGGTCTTGATGATGCCGTCCGGAGGCATGCCGGCCTCGGTGACGCCGAGGTGCAGGGGGACGTCCGGGCGCGACTCGGCGAAGCGGATGTTGGCGTCGATGACTTTGTTCGGATCCGAGTCCTTGATGGAGACGCAGTACTGGTCGAAGCCGAGATCGTCGAGCATCGCGCAGTGCTCGAGCGCGGACTCCAGCATCGGGGTGATGTTGTCGTCCTTGTGGTACTTGGCGATCTTGTCCGGATCGACCGAGCCGGCGTTGACGCCGATGCGCATGGCGCAGTCATGCGCGCGGGCCACATCGACCAGGTAGCGGACCTTCTCCTCGACCTTCTTGTCGCGCTCGATGTGGTAGAGGTGGCCGGGGTTGTAGCGCAACTTCTGCACGTACGGCGCGACTTTCTCGGCCAGCCGGTAGTTCTCCTGCAGATCGATCGAGAGGTTTGCCTTCGGACGGGCGGCGCGGATCTCGGCCAACGCGATCACGTCTTTGGGATTATCGACGGCGATGCGGATGACGTCCGCACCGGCGAGCTCGAGCAGTTCCACCTGACGGATGGTGGCCGGGATGTCCACGGTCCGCGTCGCGGCCATGGACTGCACGGCGATGGGGTTGTCCCCCCCGATCTTCACATTGCCGATCCGGATCTCACGCGTCTGTCGGTTCGTCACGGGCGTACCAAACGCATGCAGTTTCAGAAGATTCCGGATGGGACTATGGGACGAATGGGACGAATGGGACGAATGGGAATCGGAGAGGTCCACAAGTCCCATCCCATAGGTCCCATAGGTCCCATAGGTCCTATTCGTCCCATAGGTCCCATAGGTCCTATTCGTCCCATAGGTCCCATAGGTCCTATTCGTCCCATAGGTCCCATTCGTCCCATGCTCCCTTCCTCCTCAGACGACCGGCTCGGGCAGCCTCTCTTCGCCGATGCCCGCGATCACGTGCAGCGCGGCTTCGAGATCCGCGACGCTGGCCGGGGCTCCGATGCTGATCCGCACGGCGCGCGGGATCTCCGGAGTCGCTGCGAAGGTGGAGGCGCTGGCGATGCGCACGTGCCGGCGGCGGGCCTCCTCGGCGAAGGCGTCGGCGGTCCAGCGGCGGGGAAGCTCCATCCACAAGTGTAGGGAGCGCGGATCGCCACCGGCCTCCGGGAGGATGCGCTTCGCGACGCGACTTCGCAGCGCGATCTCCGCCCGCTTCTGGGCGATGACTTTCGCGGCAGTGCCGTCCTCGATCCACGTCGCGGCCAGCTCGGCGACGACTGGCGAGCCGAAGAGCACGCTCGCGGACAGAGCGCTCTGCACGCGGGGGAGCAGGGCCTCGGGAGCGACGAGATAGCCGACGCGCAGACCGGCGGCGATGGCCTTGCCCAGACCGGTGATGAAGATGGTACGGTCCGGGGCGAACGCGGCGATGGGCGGCGGTGTTTTCTCCAACAGGAATCCGGAGACGTCGTCTTCGATGACCGTCAGACCGTGGCGATCCGCGAGGGCGGCGAGCTCGCGGCGGCGTTTCTCCGGCATGACGATGGCGGTGGGATTGTGAATCGACGGAATGGTGTAGAGGACCTTGGCCGTGCGCGCGCGTGCTCCGCGTTCCAGCGCGTCCGGGAGGACTCCGTACCGGTCGAGCGGAAGGGGCTCGATGCGCAGGCGCAGCAAAGCAGCCACGGCCTTCACCCCGTGATAGGTCAGGGCCTCGGTGAAGATCGTGTCGCCGGGTCGAGTGGTAGCCGCCAGAGCCAGGAAGAGCGCGTGCTGCGTGCCCGCCGTGACCACCACGCGGGCCGGGTCGGTGCGCCGTCCGATCCAGGCCGCGCCAGCCGCGCGATGGCGCTCCGTTCCCACGCCGACCGCGTACGTGCCATTCACCATCATGGCGCCGGCACGCTGAAGCATGGCCGGCGATGGGAACGGCAGGGGAGTGTGGACCGTGTTGGTGGACAGGTCGACGTCCGTGACCACGGCCGCGTCGCGCCTGGCCGCCCGGACGTAGGTTCCCCGGCCGGTCGAGGATTCCACCAGTCCCCGCCGCGCCGCCTCGGCGTACGCGCGGGTGACCGTGACCGCGGTGATGCCCAGCGCGCGAGCCAGCTCGCGATGCGTGGGGAGCTGGCTGCCTGCCACCAGCATCCCCGCGCGTACATCGCGCTCCAATGCGTCCGCGATGCGGCCGTAGATGGGGCCGGCAACCTCGGGGAGTCTCGGTGCCCAAATTGTCATATCAGTCGCGTCATACTTGACTGTGATGGAGTGTAACACTATGTTGCCGGGCATGAGCCGTGCCGATTTCGTCGACGACGCCCTTCTCGATCGTGTCCACCGTCATGCGTCGGAGTTTCTCCACTCCATGCCGGATCGCCATGTGGGCGCTCGCGCCACGCGCGAGGAGCTCCTGGCCGGTCTGCGGATACCGCTCAGCGACGAAGGCGAAGCGCCCGGTGCCGTCATCGACGTGCTCGCGGCGCAAGGCGATCGCGGTGCGGTCGGCTGCCCGGGTCCCCGCTACTTTGGCTTCGTGATCGGCGGCAGTCACCCCGTGGCCCTGGCCGCGGACTGGCTCACCGCGGCCTGGGATCAGAATCCCGGAATCTACGCCACCTCGCCCGTCTCGTCGGTGATCGGGGAAGTGGCTCGCGAGTGGCTGCTCGAGCTCTTCGACCTGCCCCGTCATTCGAGCGCGGGCTTCGTTACCGGCTGCCAGATGGCCCACTTCACCTGTCTGGCCGCTGCCCGTCATGGCGTGCTGCGCCGGGTGGGCTGGAACGTGGAAGAGGACGGCCTTCCCGGTTCGCCGCGCGTTCATCTGATCACCGGCGCGGAGGCGCACGTGACCGTGGACGTGGCCATGCGTTACCTCGGCTTCGGCACACGCGCGCTGCTGCGCGTCGAGACCGACGAGCAGGGACGCATGCGTCCGGACCGGCTGCGGCGCCTGCTGAACAATCTCAGTGGTCCGGTCATCGTTTGTGCGCAAGCCGGAAACGTGAACACGGGCGCGTTCGATCCCCTCCGCGAGATCGCCGAAGTCGTGAGCGAGTACGGCGCAGGCGGCGAGGGCCGGACGTCCTGGCTGCACGTCGATGGCGCGTTCGGACTATGGGCGCGCACGAGCCGGACTCTGGCGCATCTCGCCGACGGCATCGAACTGGCCGATTCCTGGGCCACGGACGCCCACAAATGGCTGAACGTTCCCCAGGACTCCGGCGTGGCCATCGTGCGCCACGTCGAGGATCACCACGCCGCGATGACCACCACCGCCGCCTATCTCGTGCAGACCAAAGGCCTCGAGCGCGACGAGGTGGATTGGGTGCCCGAGTTCTCCCGGCGCGGCCGGGCCAACGCGGTCTACGCGACGATCCGCGCGCTGGGCCGCGCGGGGGTCGAGGATCTGGTCGACCGCTGCTGCGCCCGCGCACGGCAGATGGCGGACATCCTCCGCGCCGTCGACGGCGTGGAGATTCTGAATGACGTCGTGCTGAACCAGGTGCTGGTCCGGTTCGGCGGCGACGACGAGCTCACTCGACGAGTGATCGCCGGAGTGCAGGAGGAAGGGACCTGCTGGCTGGGAGGAACGACCTGGCACGACCTGGCCGCGATGAGGATCTCCGTCTCGAACTGGTCCACGACGGAAGAGGACGCCCAACGAAGCGCGGAAGCCATCGCCCGCGTGTACGCAGGAATCACCGCGGCCGCCCGTTAGTCTCGCCGCTTTCGCTGCCGAGTCTTCGAGTCTCCGAGTCTTCGAGTCTTCGAGTCTTCGAGTAGTCGCACAGGTACACAGTCTCACAGTCTCATAGAGCCTCCGCACACCCCTATGAGACTGTGCGCCTATGAGACTGTGAGACGGCCTGGGCTAGCCCGCATTTCTCACAGCCCTTCGTCGCGAGACAGCCGAGAGTGGCCTGGATGCGAGTCGAACGGCGATTTCGCGACGAAGGCATAGTTGACACTATGTTGAGGAGCGAAATCGCCGTTCGGCGAAGCAGGCAGGCCGCTATCGGCTGTCGTAGCAGAAGGGCTGTGAGAAATGCGGGCTAGAGATCCAGCGTCCGGACCAGACTGGACGCTCTAGAACTCGACGACTCGGAGACTCGACGACTCGAAGACTCCGAGCAACGACGAAGTGAAGAGCGAACTACTTCAGCACCTTCGCGACGCGGGCCAGGAGCACGGAGTTCTTCACCGGCTTGCGGATGAAATCGGACGCTCCGATGGCGAAGGCTTTGACCTCGGGCTCTTCTCCCGGGAGGCCGGAGATGAAGATCGTCGGGACGGTGATGCCCATCTCGTGCAGGGCCTCCAGGACCTTGTGACCGTCGATGAAGGGGAGGTCCACGTCGAGGAGGATGAGGTCGGCGTGCTCCCGGCCCAGGACCATCAGCGCTTCCGCGCCGTCCTTGGCGATCAGCACGTTGTAGCCGGCCGATTTCAGCACCGCGTTCGTGAGCTCGCGATTGAGCAGGTTGTCTTCGACCACCAGGACCGACTTGCGTGAGTCGCGTTCGGAGGGCTGCACGATGCTGCGGTGCTTCCGCAGCTCCACGATCTCGTGGTGCAAGGCCCGGGTCTCGGCGTCCGGCTCGATGTCCAGCTCGCGGCGCAGGATCTTCGTGCAACTGTCGTACTGCTGCAGCGCGGTCAGCAGGTCTCCGCTCTGCAGGAAGAGGCGCATCAGGGAGCGGTGTACGGATTCCTGGAGGCTGTCGACGCGAAGCGACTGCTGCGCGATGGCGATGGCTTCGTCGATGGCTCCGGCACGCGACAGTTGCTCGACGAGTTGCGCGTGCGCACGCAGGGCCATGCGGTGCAGACGGTCCCGCTCGGCCAGGACCCACTGGTCGAACTTCTCTTCGTCGATCTGAAAGCCGTCCAGGAAATCTCCGGCGTACAGCCGCGTGGCCGGATCCAAAGCCTCGGCGGTGCCCGTGGCCACCAGGGATTCGAACTCCACCACGTCGCAGTGCACCTGCGATGCGTCCAGGGAGAGGAAGTCGCCTTCCTCCACGAGGATCTTTCGCGGCGAGACCGCGGTCAGTTCTTTCCTCAGGGTGGACAGGGTCTGCCGCAGGCTTTGCCGCGCCTGCTCAGGCGCGGTGCTGCTCCACAACAATCCGGCCATCTTGTCCCGAGAGACGAGCTGCGACGGCCTGACCGCGAGGAAGGCCAGCATTGCCTGCGATTTGCGAGCGGAGATCGTGATGAGCGATCCCGAGTCGGTGCGCAGTCGAAAGTCTCCAAGGAGGTCGAGATGAAGAACCGGCATTCGCGCGAATTATACGGGCGGGAAGGGGCGTGTACGAGTCTTCGTCGCCACAGACCGGCAAGCGGTGCCTTCGCGGGCGTTCCATCTCCGTGCGATCCCGCGGTCGCGATTGTGATTGTGGCGCGCTCCGATGCTTGGCACCATGGTGCCGTGAGTCCGGATCCCGTCGCCCAACACACGAGCTCGGTCCGCGAAAAACCGCGCATCGCCGTCATCGGCGGAGGCATCAACGGTGCCGGCGCGGCTTGGGAGCTCGCGCGCCGCGACTACGACGTCGTGCTTTTCGACAAAGGACTCTGCGGCGCGCAGACCTCGTCGACCACGACCAAGATGATTCACGGCGGGCTGCGCTACCTCGAGCGCATGCACTTCGCCCTCGTGCGGGAGTCTCTCCGGGAGCGCGCGTGGCTCCTCGAGCACGCGGCCGGGCTGGTCCGCCCGCTGGAGATTCTCCTTCCCATCTACGACGACAGCCCGCGCAGCCGGGCCGTGCTCAAACTCGGCCTGGTGTTGTATGACCGTCTGGCGCGCGACGAGCGGATGCCGGGTCATCGGTCCTTTGCAGCGCCCGACCTCCTCGAGCGGGCTCCGCTCGTCGAGCGCGGATTGCGGGGTGGCTTCTCCTATTGGGACGCCCAGGTGGATGACTTCGCACTGGTCCGCGCCGTCGTCGCCTCGGCGATTGTCGACGGCGCAACGATCCGTGAGCGAACCCGGATCGTGCACATGCGTCGCGACGACGCCGGCTGGATCCTGCGTACCGAGGACGGAGGGGAAGAGCACTTCGACCTCGTGGTGAATGCGGCCGGGCCGTGGATGAACGAGCTCTTGCGCGAGAACGGGATCGCCGCGCCGTATGTCCTCTCGCTCGTTCGCGGCTCGCATCTCGTGCTGAAGCATCGCGTGAGCGATGCGGGGCTGCTGCTGCAGTCCACCTCGGATCGCCGGGTGTTCTTCGTGCTCCCGTGGAAGGGCACGACTCTCGTGGGCACGACGGAGGTCGTGCAGCGGGAGTCGCTCGACCATGTCCAGGCCACGGAGGAGGAGGCCGGCTACCTCATCCAGCGATTCAACCACTATCTCGCGCATCCCATCTCCCGCGACGATGTCCAGTCCACGTTCGCCGGCGTGCGGCCGCTGGTGGGGCGGGCCACCAACCCCAGCGCCATCGGCCGCGACTTTCGCGTGGTCCGTCGCGGCAATCTGATCAACGTCTTCGGGGGAAAGATGACCACCTTCATGGCTCTGGCGCGCAAGGTGGCCCTCAGGGCCGACAACTACTTCGGCGACACGAGAGAGGCTCGTCCGGCCGTCTTCGCGAACCCCACCGATGGAAGCCTCCCTTGATCCTTCGCGTCGCTCAGGATTGAATACACGCATGACGTTCATCCCGACGCTCGATACCACCTCGAAAGGCCGCCCTCGCATTCCCCGTACGCTCGATCCCGTGGAGGTGCGCATCCTCGGGGCGTTGATGGAGAAGCAGCTCACCACGCCGGAGTATTACCCGCTCACTCTCAACGCGCTCTCGGCGGCGTCGAATCAGAAATCGAATCGCGAGCCGGTGATGGAACTGGCCGAGGCCGAGCTCCAACGCGCGCTCGACCGCCTGCAGGACGAGAAGCTGGTCTGGAAAGTTCTCGGCGGCCGGGCCACGCGCTACGACCACAACCTCGACACCGTGTGGCACCTGAACCGGAGAGAGAAGGCGCTCCTGACGTTACTCTTCCTGCGCGGCCCCCAGACCGCGGGAGAGATGCGCGGACGCAGCGACCGCCTGCATCAATTCGAGAGCGTCGCCGAAGTCGAGGACACGCTCCGCGACATGGCCGCCCACAGCGAGCCCCTGATCCGCCAACTCCCGCGGCGCCCCGGACAGAAGGAAGAACGCTGGGCCCACACCACCGGCGGTGCAATCGTCGAAGACCCCACTCCGGCCCCCGACGAGCGCGCCGAATCACGCGGCGAGCCCCTCTCCTCCCGCGTCCAACGCCTCGAAGACCAAGTCGCCACCCTCACGAGCGAGCTCAAGGAGCTCAAAGCCAAGCTCGGCGAGTGAAGGCGGCCGACCGAGGAGCGCCGGGATGCGAGCGCCCCTCGTTAGCAAGCGAGTGACGCCGGAGGCGTCGGGGAGATTAGCCGGTGGCAAGCGCCACAGGCGCGCCGCCACCGGATCCTGTCGGAATCGAAGTCGACCCCGGCAGGGGTCGCGGAACTACCAAAGGAAACGCTCGTCGAATTGGATCTCGTGTTTGTGGAGGAGGTCCAGATACTCCTCTTGAAACGCACGCTTCTTGTGATGCTCGACTTGGGTTGCGATGTAGCGTTGAACGGCCGCGACGTTCGAGCGGCTTACGGTGAATGCCCCGTAGCCCTCCTGCCACGCGAATCGTGGGAGTTGTCGTTCCTCATGGACCCATCTCGACGAGGCCGTCTTGATCTCGCGCATGACTTCCGCCAGACAGTGCGTTGCTCGAAGCCCGAGCAGGAGATGCACGTGATCGGCAACTCCACCGACCTCCTCCGCCACCGCCCCGAGGGTTCTGACGCATCCGCCGACGTAACGATGCAAGTCGTCGCGGATTGCTGGAGCAATCCAAGGATGACGGTTCCTTTGTGGCGAAGACGATGTGGTAGTGAAGGCTCAAATGCGTTGACGGCACGTCGTTCTCTCCGGCACCCCTGCCGGGGTGCATTCCAACCGGCCTACTCATCCGGTGGCGGCGCGCCTTCGGCGCTGGCCACCGGCTAATCTCCGTCACGCCTCCCGGCGTGGTGCATCGCACAGCTTCGGACCTCGGTCGAGCCCTGCGACAACAGCAGGACCGCGACATCGAAACACAGACCGACACAGCCGCGTAGCTGGCGGCAGTGCCGCCCTAGACCCAGTTGATGGCGAACTTCTTGAGGAACTTGTCCTTGGCGAGCTTCCAGATCGGGACGGACACGTTTCCTTTGAGGTACTGGCCGCCGAAGTGGAGGGCGATGACGTTGCCGGTCTCGAGGTCGACGATGCACGAGCCGGAGTTACCGCCCAGGGTGGAGGCGTCGTGGCCGAGGATCTCCGGCAGTTGCTTCAACCCCGTCGACTTGCCGGGTTGGAGGCGCTTCACGTTGAAGATGTTCTTGAAGATGTCGAGCTGTTCCTGGCGGCCGTTCCGGCTGTCGAATGCGGGGTAGCCGATCACGGCCAGTTCGCCGTCCTTGGTGGCTTTCGGTGCCTTCGACGAGACCTTCAGCGGGACGGGCGACTTCTTGGCCTTGGTGCCTTTGGCCACCTGAAGCAACGCCAGATCGTAGGTCGGGTGCACGCCCAGTACTTTCTCGATCTTGAACTCCTGGGCCACGTCGCGCTGGAACTCTTCCTTGTAGTCGACGCGAGCCTTGACGCCTGCCGTGAGGGGCCACTCCGCGCCCTTCTTGAACGAGAAGATCTCGGCCACATGACGATTCGTCATGAGGATCCCTTCTCCGACGAGGAAGGCCGTGCCGCACCATTCGAAGGTGTGATGGCCGGTCAGATCGACTCTGCCGACGCTGGGGAAGATTCCCTTGAGCATGTCCCGCTTTCCGTTGAGCTGCTTCCACTCCTCGGGAGGCTCGGGGAAATCGCCGTCCTGCACGAGCAGCGCGGGCCGGCCGAAGAGGAGCACGATTGCTTCCAGTCCGAGTTGCTCGCCTTGAGTGAGGTCCGTGTCTCCCTTGCTGATCTTGTCGAGGGCGGAGGCTCCGTCCTGAAGCCGCTTGTCGACGACGTCGGTGCGCGGGAGTCCGAACACCTCGGCTTCGCTCGGGCTCGCCGGCCCTTCGGTCAAATTGCCGGCGCCCGGTCTCCGCAGCGCCTCCAGTCCCGGGACCTCGAGATCGCCTGCATTGCGCACGGCCGCCGAGGTGGCCTCCACTTCGTCCCGCGTGCGCTTCGGTTTCGGGAAGGCTCGCTTGGCCATCTTCAGAAGCTGGTTCTTGTCCATTTGAGAATCTCCTCTCCTTAGGAGTGTCGTGAGGACGGTTTTGCCCTACCCCCAGGCTGCGGATTGGAAGTCACCGGAGTGTTGCGCGGCGGTGCCGCGGGCTGGCGAGAATGCCCCATGCGATTGCGGCCGGCGGTTCTTGCACTTCTTCTTGCCTTGAGCGGTGGCGTGGTGAGTGCCGGCGAAGCGCGGGAACCTTGGCGCATTCTCTTCATCGGAAACAGCCTCACCTACACGAACGACCTGCCGGCGATGGTCGTGCGGATCGCTCGGGCCGATGGGCGCAAGGTGACCACACGAATGATCGCCAGGCCGAACCACGCGCTGGAAGATCACCTTGCGGGAGGTGAAGTGCGTCGCGCTTTCACGAAAGAGACGTGGGATGTGGTCGTCCTCCAGCAAGGCCCGTCCTCGCTCGACGAAAGCCGTCAACTTCTCATCCGCGACGTAAAGGCCATCGCGGAATTGCTGACCTCGCGCCCGCAGACGCGGATCGCCGTGCTCATGGTCTGGCCGCCGCGGAACCGCCAGTTCGCATCAGGACGGGTGGCGGACTCGCATCGGCTGGCCGCCGAGTCCATCGGAGGGACGTTGATCCCGGCAGGCTCCGCACTCGAGGCCGCACAGGCAGGCGATGCGGGTCTGGCGCTCCTGGGCGCGGACGGGTTTCACCCGGCGCCGCTTGGAACGTATCTCGTCGCACTGACGACGTATCGCTCCCTCGGGGGCTCGCTTCCTGCGATCCTCGGCACGCGGGCCGCGGCGAACAAAGCCGCGGCCTCGAGACTCGAAGCTACGGACGAGCAGTTGCTGGCGCTCTTGGGAGCCGCTCAACGGGTTGTGCCGTAGTTCTTTGCGTTTCGCCTTTACGGTCTTCGAGTCGACGAGTCTTCGAGTCGTCGAGGAACTCGTAGGTAGACAGTCTCACAGCTCATAGTGGCCCGGGCACTTCGCTCTGCGCGATGAGACGCTAAGCCTATGAGACCGTGAGCCCCTCGAAGACTCGAAGACTCGAAGACTCGACGACTGGAAGATTCGAACGACCAGCGGGACATCAGCCCCGCAACGTGACCCTTTCTCCGAACTGTGACGTGACCGCGGCCATCATCGCGTCGACGGCCGCGTTGACCGTGTCGCCGGTGAGGGCCTCCTCGGGGAGGAACTCCAGCTCGAAGGTGATGGCGCGGATGTCGACGGCCGGCGCCGGCAGCTCGAACAGGTCCACGATGCGGATCTCGCGGAGGAATGGGGGAGCCGCGGACGACAGTGCATCACGCACGGAGGCCGCGGTGATGCCGCGGGGCAGGGCGTAGGCCACGTTGCGGACGATCGGCTGGCGCGTGGCCGGATCTGTGTACACCCGGAGGATCGGCGGCTCGTAGAGTGCCGGCACGTCGATCTCGAGATACACGGGCCGCTGGCGCTTGATGTCGAAGTGTGCCAACAGCGAGGGATGGACTTCGCCGAGGATCCCGACCAACTTTCCGTTCAGCCGGATGCCCGCGCGGCGGCCGGGATGGAGGAAGCGCTCGAGCCGGTGTCCTTCGCTGCTGCCGGTCCGCAGTTCGACGCGGAGCTCGAGTCGCAACTGCTCGAGGATGCCTTTGAGGTAGATCGCGTCGGCGGCGCGGCCTTTGTCCCCCCAGAACGGACCGCGATCACGGCCATTCGCGAGCAGCCACAGGATCGATTGTTCGCTGAGGTCGGCGAGGTAAATGCGCCCCCATTCGAAGATCTTGATGTTCGTGCTCTTGAGATTGAGATTCGTGGCCAGCGCTTCGAGCGCCTGCCCGATGGTGTTGTTGCGCAGCAGTGAGTAGTTCTTCTCGATGGAGTTCTGCATCTCGACATGCGGCCACAGCGGGTCGTCTTCGGTCAGCCCCAGCCGCTCGCGCATTCCGCGCCCGTAGAAGCTGTCGGTGAAGATCTCGTAGAAGCCTTCCGCGACGACGACCTCGTTGACGCGCGCCAGCACATCCTCTTCGTGCGAGGGAAGAGCTCCCATCTCCACCGGCGGCAGCGTGATGGGCGTGTCGTTGTATCCGACCGACTTCAGCACTTCCTCGGCCAGGTCGGCCTCGAAGGACACGTCCCAAAGGCGATGCGGAGGGACCGTGACGTGCAGCAGATCGTCGTCGTCCTCCGGTACTTCGACCGAGAACCCATAGCGTGTGAGCCGTTCCGCCATCTCCAGCCGCGGCATGTCCGGCTTGCTGATGAAGTGCGCCGCTTTTCGCACGTGCAGCTCGATCACCCGTCGCGGATCTTTCCAGTCACCCGCGATGTACGCAGCGCCGACGGTGTAGCCGCAGTGCTTTTCGAGGAGATAGGCCACGCGGGCGGCGCCCACGAGCGGCAGTGTCGGATCGCCGCCCCGCATGAACCGGGCAGCGGCATCGGTTTGCTGGTTCAGTTGGCGCGAGGCGATGCGCACCGCTACCGGGTCGAAGCACGCCGACTCGAGAACGATGCGCGTGGTCTGGTCGGTGATCCCCGATTCCACGCAGCCGATCACTCCGGCGATGCCCAGGATCTTCGAGTCGTCGGCGATGACCAGCGTCCCTTCCGGAATCTCCACGGCCTCGGGAGTGAAAAGCATCCAGGCCTTCTCGCCCTTGCGAGAGGTGCGCACGGTCACCGCGCCATCAATGGTGTCCGCGTCGAAGGCATGCGTGGGCTGTCCGATGTCGAAGTTGGTCAGATTGGAGGCGTCGACGGGCGCGTTGATCGAATGCACGTCCGTGGCGATGAGCGGAGCGAGAACCTCGGCCGGAAGCGAGCCGCGCCCGTCTCCGCGCGTGAGCTCCGTCAGCGTGTAGACGAGACACAGGGGCGACTCGATGCGGATCTTCGACGCATCGGCCTGCTGCACGTCGAGTGCGTGCAGTTTGGGGAAGTGCAGCGCCGCACCCGTGCGGCCGCGCGCCTCCCGGGCGATGCCGTGATAGCAGTAGTGGTCGCCGCGGTTGGCCAGGAGCTCCACGTTGACGACCGTGCCCAGCGCGGTCGTCTCCAAGGTCTTGACCTCGACGCCCACTTCGTCGAGCAGCTCGCGCGCATCGTGCGTCGACGCGGGCAGATCGGTGTGAGTGCGCAGATGCTCGAGCAGAAACTTCACAAGCCACCTCGATGGATGGTGCGGTGGATGCGGAGGTCCTGTTCATACAGCGGCTTGAGACCCGTCATGCCGGCGGCCTGCGCGGCGATGCGCGTGCTGCCGATGCCGAAGGCGATGCCGCTGAGCTTCGTGTGGTCGTAGCCGAACTCGATGAAGACCTTGGGGTGGATCATCCCCGAGCCGAGTATGGTGATCCAGCCCGCGCCCCTACAGGCCGGGCAGGCGTCGTCTTTGGCGCGGCAGACCGTACACTGCATGTCCATTCCCACCGAGGGCTCGGTGTAGGGGTAATACTTCGGCTTGAAACGGAAGATGTGCTGCTGGCCGTAGATGGACCGGGCCACTTCAATGAGCGTTCCTTTGAGATCGCCGTAGGTCAGGCCTTCCTCCACCCAGATCCCTTCGAACTGATGGAACATTGCCAGGTGGGTCGAGTCGACGGCCTCGTTGCGATAGACGCGGCCCGCGGCCACGACTTTGATCGGCAGAGGGGGATGCTTCTCCAACACACGCGCCTGGACCGTGGTGGTGTGCGATCGCAGAAGCATGCTGTTCGGCAACCAGAACGTGTCCTGCATGTCGCGGGCGGGATGGTTCTCGGGGATGTTGAGCGCGTCGAAGTTGTAATACGGCGTCTCGATCTCGGGCCCTTCCTCGTAGGTGAATCCGAGGCGGCGCATGACGTCCATACCCTTCCGGGTGACCTGCGTCAGGGGATGCGTGGCACCGCGCTGTTGCGCGATTCCGGGAAGGGTGAGGTCCTGCCACTCGGCTTCGATCTGACGTTCGGTGGCCTCGAGTGTGATGCGCGTCGCGGCCTCATCCAATTCCCGCTCGATTTCCTGCGCAACACGATTCAGACTGGCCGCGAAAATCGCGCGAGCGTCCGGATCGAGGGAGCCGAGCGACTTCAGCTTCGTTTTTACGTAGCTCTTCTTGCCGAGATACGTGGTGCGAATCTCGTTGACCCTTTCGGGAATGGTGGCCGCCGCGAGCTCGGTGCGGAACTCCGCGAGCACATTTTCGGGATGGTCAGGCATCAGCGTCATTCGGTCTCCTCTGAGACGTTGAGACTCTGAGACTCTGCGACTTGTTCCTCGTCCGTGGCGGGCTTCATGAGCGGGAACCAGACCACGTCGCGGAGGTTGGGGACATCGGTGAGCAGGGCCACGAAGCGGTCGATGCCCATGCCCCAGCCGGAGATGGGTGGCATGCCGAACTCCATGGCGGTGAGGTAGTCCTCGTCGGTGGGCATGGCCTCGTCATCGCCTTTCTTGCGAAGCTCGGCCTGCTCGTCGAAGCGTTGGCGCTGGTCGATCGGGTCCACCAGCTCGGAGTAGGCGTTGATGACCTCCCACGTGTCGACCACGAGCTGAAAGCGATCGACGGCATCGGGGTTGTGGTCGTTGCGCCGGGCCAGGGGAGAGAGGTCCACCGGGTGCCCGACGATGAACGTCGGTTGGATCAGCGTCGGCCGTGCGGTCCGCTTGTAGAGCTGGTCGATGAGCGAGCCGCGCCCGGCGTCGGGATTGTCGAGGTCGACGTGCCTGGCGAAGATGGCCGAGCGCAGCGAGGCCGCTTCGTGGTGCTCGTCGATGTCGATGTCGCTGTTCTCGAGGATGACGTCGCGCAGGCGGCGGCGGGGCCAGGGCTGATCGAAGTCGATGGTCTTGCCGCCCCGCTCGATCTGCAGCGTTCCGACCGCTTCGCGGATGGCGTACTTGAGCATGGCCTCGGTGAAGGCCATGTTGTCCTCGTAGTTCCAATACGCCGCATAGAACTCCAGCATCGTGAACTCCTGGAGGTGCGACGCGGCCAGGCCCTCGTTGCGGAAGCAGCGGGCGAACTCGTAGACGCGGTCATAGCCGCCCACGATCAGGCGCTTGAGATAGGTCTCCGGCGCGATGCGCAGGACGCACTCCATGTCCAGCGAGTTGTGGTGCGTGAAGAACGGACGGGCCAACGCACCCGACTGCTGAGTGTTGAGGATGGGCGTCTCGACCTCCACGAAGCTGGTGCGGTTGAGGAAGTCGCGCAGGGCGTTCACGGACTTCGTCCGCACCCGGAAGCGCTCGCGGGTCTCCTGATTCGAGACCAGGTCGAGGTAGCGCTTGCGCCAGTTCGTCTCGACGTCCTTGACGCCCTGGTACTTGTTGGGCGGAGGCTGCAGAGTCTTGCCGAGGCAGATCCAGTCGTGGACGCGAATGGTCAGCTCGCCTTTGTCCGTGTGGTACATCACGCCTTCGACGCCGAGGAAGTCCCAGCGGTCGATGCCTTTGGAGAAGAGCTCGTACTTCTTGCGGGACAGCTCGGGATCGGCATCGAGCTCGTCGCGGAGGAGCGCGATCTGGATGTGCCCATCCATGTCTTCGAGCGTGGCAAACGTCAGCTTGCCGAATTTGCGGAGCTGGCCCACACGACCGGCGGCCCGCACTTTCACCCCATCCTCGAGAACCATGACTTCCTGGAGCGTATGCGTCCGCTCGAACCGGTCCGGATGAACCTGAACCCCTTCCCGTTCCAGAAAGTGGCGCTTCTCGATACGAACATCACGAAGAGACTGCGACTGCTCGGACATAGAGGCGGAGGATACCAAATGGCTGGCGGTTGTCGGTTGTCGGTTGACGGTTGACGGGGAGCCAGCTCACGGAGTGCAGAGTCACAGTGCGGGCGGCGCCCGACACCCAACGATGCATTGGCTGTCATCCTGAGCGGGCCCACGCCGCGTGCGGCGCGCTTGAGAGCAAGAAACAGAAGGGTGCGTACCTGCCACGAGGGAGACCCCTCATCCGCCTTCGGCACCTTCTCCCCTCTGCGGAAGGGAGAAGGCTCTCGGTGTGGGTGCGTCGCGATTAGGAGCGGTTCATCGCGAGAACGAAAATCGAGAGCCTTCTCCCCCGGCTTCTTGGGGGGAGAAGGTGGCCATCGGCCGGATGAGGGGGGCGATGCAGCCTCCGATGAGTGTGCATTTTGATCCTGCAAACATTGGGAGTTCTTGGAAGCGGGTGGCGGAATGGGGCGCGAAGGATCCCTGCCGAGGGAGCGTGTGTCGTGCATGGGCTGGGGATCCTTCGCGCCCACCCGCCACCCGCTCAGGATGACAGGGCATTGTGAGCGTCGCGCGAAGATTTCAAGTGAGTCTCTCCGCCAACCGCCAACCGAACAACTGCCCACTACAATCTCCCCCATGAACCTCGACGCGATTCGCTCCCAGTTTCCGGCTCTCGACCGCATGCACGCCGGCCTTCCGGTAGCGTATTTCGATGCTCCCGGCGGGACGCAGGTGCCGCGGGTTGTGGCGAAGGCGATGACCGACTACCTGTTTCACCACAACGCGAACACGCATTGGCTCTATCCCACCAGTGCGGAGACGGATGCCATCCTGCTCGGCACCCGCGAAGCGGTGGCGGACCTCCTGAACGGAAAGGCCTCGGAGATCGTGTTCGGCAACAACATGACCACGCTCACTTTCCATCTCGCACGGGCCCTGGGTCGGATGTGGAGTGAGGGCGACCAGGTCATCGTCACGGAGCTCGATCACCACGCCAACGTGGCTCCCTGGCGCGCGCTGGCCGTCGATCGGGGCATCGAGGTGCGCATGGCGCGGCTGATTCCGGAGACCGCGCAGCTCGACTACGAGCATCTGGCTTCGCTCGTGACGGAACGCACCAAGCTGATTGCGGTTGGCGGTGCGTCGAATGCGCTCGGCACCATCAACGACCTGCCGCGCGTCGTGAAGATGGCCCGGGACGCAGGAGCTCTCACCTTCGTCGATGCCGTGCATCTCGTTCCTCACGAGCTCGTCGACGTGCAGGCCCTGGGCTGCGACTTCCTGGCCTGCTCCTCCTACAAGTTTTACGGCCCGCATGCGGGCATCCTCTGGGGGCGGTATGACCTGCTGGAGACGATCCCGCTGCCCAAGCTCGCGCCCGCGCCGGACCACGCGCCAGAGCGCGGGGAGACGGGCACTCAGAACCATGAGGGCATCGCCGGCATCGGAGCGACGGTCGAGTTCCTGGCCTCCCTCGGCGGAGACGAAGGAACGCGACGCGATCGTCTGAGGCGCGCCTTCGCGTCCTTGCACGAGGAAGGCTCGCGGTCGTTGCGACTGCTCTGGGACGGTTTGAGCGCGATCGAGAAGGTGCGCGTCTACGGGCCGCCACCCACCGAACGACGCACGCCGACTCTCTCCTTCACCCTCGACGGCGCGACCAGTGACGACGTGGCCCGCGCCCTTGCAGCCCGCGGCATTTTCGCCAGCAACGGTGATTTTTACGCGACGACCATCGTGGATCGCTACAACCTCCACAGCCTCGTGCGCGTCGGCTGCGGCTGCTATACGACCGAGGAGGAAGTGCGGCGCCTGATCGACGCCGTCGGCGCCGTGGCCCGAGGGGCCCACTGAAACGTTACCGTCCGCAAAGGCAGCGGCGGCCCGTCCTTGTACTATCATCGCTCCAGCATGGCCAAACCAAGACATGATGAACAACCGACCTCTTCCAACACGACGCTCGCGATTCTCGTCGCCGGCGGCGTGCTCGTCGCAGCGCTGGTCGTCTGGGCACTGACCCGGACGGTCGAGCCGGCCTCCACGGCCGATACGACCTCCTTCCCGGCGGTAGCAACTCCGGTGACCGATACCGGCTTCGCAATGGATACGGCATCGGTGCCTTCGACGGCCACCTTTGCCAACACCGCCACCACCGCACCTGCCGCGCAGCCACGGGGTGATCAGGCCGAAGTGACGCGGATCGCCGCCGAAGATCTCCGCGCGAAACTGAATCGCGGCGAGGTCACGGTGGTGGATGTTCGCGATGCGGCGGCCTTTACGCGCGAGCACATTCCGGGAGCGCTGAACATGCCCTTCGCCTCGCTCGAAGCGCAGATCGACACGCTCCCCAAGGGAAAGGCGATCGTCACGTACTGTACGTGACCCGCCGAAGAAACGAGCGCCGGTGCGGCGCTCATCCTGCAGAACAAAGGTATCTCCAACGTCAGCGCTCTCTACGGCGGCCTCGCCGCCTGGACCAATCTCGGCTATCCGACCGAGAAGCAGTAGGTTTGGCTCGCTCCCCTCTTCGGAGGGGAGTTTTTCGCCGTCCCCAGCCGTGAACCTTCTCCATCTCTTCGACCTCTCCCTCCTTGGACGTGCGGAGGCGCCCGCGTTCGAGTGGCTCGGAGTGACGTACACGTTCGGTGACCTGGAGAAGCGCAGCAACCGTGTGGCGCATGCGCTCCTCGCTCGCGGCTTCGGCAAGGGCGACCGGTTGGCGGTTCAACTCGCGAACTGCATCGAGTTGATCGATCTGTATCTCGCGTGTGTGAAGCTGGGCGTGATCTTCGTTCCGATCAACGTCCTCTATCGCGATCGCGAGATCGCTCACATCGTGGGAGACTCCGAGCCACGCGAGGTGTTCACTACCGCCACGCGGATCGAAGGGGAGGGCCCCGACGTTCGTCCGCTCATGCCGCTCGATGGCGCCACACCGGCGGCCATCATCTACACCTCGGGGACGACCGGGGTGTCCAAGGGCGCGATCCTCACCCACGACAACTTCGCCTCGAACGCCACGAACCTGACCGCGTGCTGGCAGATCTCCGAGCGTGACCGCTTTCTCCTCGCGCTGCCTCTCTTCCACATCCACGCGCTCGGGAACGGGTTGCACACATGGCTGCTCAGCGGCTGTCGCATGCGCCTCGTGGAGCGATTCGATCACCGCACCGCCGAGGCGGAGTTTCTCGACTTCCGGCCGACGCTTTTCTTCGGCGTGCCGGCTGTGTACGTGCGCCTGCTCGATCTCGATCCCGCGGCGGCGCGCGAGATCGGATCGCGGATGCGTCTGTTCGTCTCCGGTTCCGCGCCACTGCCGGCCCACGTTCTGGAACGATTCCGGGAGCGCTTCGGCCAGACCATCCTCGAACGCTATGGCATGACCGAAACGTTCATGAACACGAGCAATCCCTACATCGGCGAGCGACGCGCGGGAACGGTCGGTCTGCCACTGCCGGGCGTGAGCGTGCGCGTGGAGAATGGAGAGTTGCTCGTGCGCGGTCCGAACGTGTTTGCCGGCTACTGGCGCCGTGCCGAAGCAACGGCGGCGTCATTCACCAGCGACGGATTCTTCCGCACCGGGGACCTGGCCGCGGTTTCCGAAGACGGCTACATCACTCTTCAGGGACGCAAGTCCGACCTGATCATCTCCGGCGGATTCAACATCTATCCGCGGGAGATTGAAGAGCTTCTCCTCGAACAGCCCGGTGTCGCCGAGGCGGCGGTCACCGCCGCCGTGGACGAGATTCGTGGAGAGGTGCCGATCGCCTATGTGGTGGGAACCTTCGACCCCGCGGAGCTCGAGCGCGTCTGTCGCGCCGAGCTGGCATCGTTCAAAGTTCCTCGGCGCTTCGTGCGCGTCGAATCGATTCCCCGCACCGCGCTGGGGAAGGTGCAGAAGCATTTGCTGCCGCGGTGATGGGAAGGGAACGAATGGGACCTATGGGACGAGTCGTCCCATTCGTCCCATACGTCTCATTCGTCCATTTGCAGCAAGTAATCTCAGGTCGTTCCCGGTCCGGCGAACCGTTGCAGCACGATCTCGCGAAACTGCTGGCCGTTGGCTTCGAGGCGGACGTTGGCGACCACGGACAGTGGCTCCTCGGCGCGGAAGCGCGTCTGCTCCCTCACCGCGGTGGCGATGAGGCTGAGCGTGCGGGTCTCGCCCGGAGGGATCGTCTCGCCGAAGAGCTTCGAAGTGCGGATCAGCGAGAACTGGGACATGCCGGGCGAGCGAATCTCGATCTCGCGAACGCGGATCGGCACGGTGGCGTTGTTGCGGACGTGAATCTCGAGTGAGACCGGCGCGCTGGTTCCGGAGCCGAAGAAGATCGGACTGATCTGCTGCACGGCGATCGATGGAGCGGCCACGCCCGCCGGCCGGCTGGTACCCGCGCTCGAGCAGGCCAGGGTGAGGATCATGATGAGAGACAGGCCAATCGTTCGCTGCATCGCGACCTCCAATGTCAAAGGCATGTCAAAGCGACATGCCCGTGAGTCTACTAGACTGCGGACCATGCGGGGTGCGTTCCTTGCCGTTCTGCTCGCGCTCGCGACACTTTCAGCGTCCGCGGAGCCGCTTCGCGTTCACGTGACCGTGGCTCTTTGCGACAACGCCACACAGGGCATCGTGCCGGTCCCCGTCGCGCTCGGCGATGGACATAATCCGCGCACCAATCTTTACTGGGGCGCAATGTACGGCGTGAAGTCCTGGCTGCGCCGCGACGGCTGGAAGCTGGAGAAGGCGACCTCTCCACACGAAGCGATCCTCGAACGCCTCGTGGCCAGGAAGACCATCGCCGGTCGGGAAGTGATCCTCACTGCCGACGCCTGGCGCGGTAGCAGAATCCGCGAGGCCATCACCGCCTTCCTCGAACAGGCCTCCGCATCGGGATCCGATGTCGTCGCTTACATCGGCCACGACGGGCTGATGGAGTTCGACGTCGCACCGCGGGTGATGCGTGGCGCGAAGAAGCCGCGATCGATCGTCCTGGCCTGTGCCAGCCAACAGTACTTCAGCGCCCACCTCCGCCGCGCCGGCTCCGAGCCTCTGCTACTCACCACCGGCCTCATGGCCCCCGAGGCTTACACACTCACCGCCGCGATCGACGCCCACGTGCGCGGAACCGACGTCCGCGAAGCCGCGGCGCAGGCCTACCACAAGTATCAGAGCTGCGGCATCAAAGGCGCGCGAAGGCTCTTTACCAGTACGCTCCGATGAGGTAGCGGGCGATCGAGCCCGTCGCCAGCGCCACCAGCACGCTCGCGAGTGAGCCGATCAGGAAGTACTCGGTCATGTCGCGGTTCTGCTCGAACTCACGCGAACGGACGAGCCCCTTCGCGGCGACGATGAAGCCGAGCGCCTCGTAACTCCCCGCGATGACGACCGCGAAGAGCAGCACTCGTTCGAGCGCGCCGATCAGACGTCCCCGGTTGTACTCCTTCACGTCGATGGTGCGGTCAGTGCTGTCCTCCACACGCGGAGTCATGGGTACGGCGCCGCTCTTGGTCAGGAGTCCGCGTACGAGGTACGTGCCTCCGTGAATCGTGAAGAGAGCCAGAGCCGCAACGACACAGGCGACGGCGATCCGGTTGTCGGCAACGGGTAAGCGGACCACCGCGTTGCCCATCTCCAGGGGGACTCTGGTCGCGACGAAGAGGGTGAGCCCAGCAAACCCAATCGCGGTGACGACCTCCCATTCGGCGCAATACCGCACGGGCACGCGAAGGCGGCCGAGGGGGACGGCAATGCTGAAGGCGAACAACACCAACGCAAGAGGGATGCTCGAGGAGAGGAACAGGATGATCCCTGCGGTTGCTACCGATCGACCGGCCACCCACCAATACCAGTGGCGCCTGGCCCGCAGTTCCTCATCGACCAGTGGATCGCGAGAGGAGTACGTGCCGATCGCCCACAACAGAACAGAATGCGCCCAGACGAGGCTCATCGCTTTCCTCCGGTCGCGAAAGTGAGGACCGTCTTCCATCCAGTCTCGGCCAAACGATAGGGTTCCCATCCGGCCTTGATTGCGTGATTCGACACGGCTTGCTTGGAGATTCTCAGCTTCTCCGCCGCTCCCAACTGCGTTTCCCCTGCACGCAGAACGTCGAGCACCTGTCGTTGCTTCAGCGTCATTCGCTCGCGCGTGTGGCGGAGGATCTGGGCATAACCCGTCAGCACCGGATCATAGGCGCCGAATCCTTCGAAAACGCCGCCCAGAAGCCGTCGACGTCCTGCCTGGTCGATTGCGGCCCGAGCGTGATGAAAGACGGGGCCGTCGATGTTCAAGGCCACGGTCTTCAAGGGCGTATGCAACCGGCCATGGCCGAAGCCCAAGCGGACGTCCCTATTGTGATACTCGCTTTCGATCAGCCAGACGATGTCCGGAATGATCGACGCGTCATGGAGCAGCCCTTGGAACTCATCCCCGGTGGTGATGACGAAGCGCGCCGCAATGCTGCGCCGGAAACGCTGATTCAGAAGAGCGATGAGCCGGTCGAAATCCAATTGTGCCTTGGCCCGCGCTCTCGCGGTGAGCGCGGTCGACTTCACCATGTCTCCGATGACGGCGGTCATCGACTTGGCAGTGGGTCTGGCCTTGCTCGTCACAGGGACATCATACGCCGGGTCGATTGGTAGTCAACCCTTACAGGTTGACTGATGTTGGACAACCGAATTAGGTTGACTGGAATAAGGTCAACCTGTAGAGGTTGACCAACCGCCAACCGCCAACCGCCAACCGCCAACCGCCAACCGCCAACCGCCAACCGCCAACCGCCAACCGCCAACCGCCAACCGCCAACCGCCAACCGCCTAAGCGGCTTCCTCGTTGCGGTGATCGCGAGTGATGTGGCCGTCGCGGATCTCCACGATGCGGCTGGCCCGTTTTGCGAGCGCCGGGTCGTGGGTGATGATCACCAGGGTGCGGCCGCTCTTCCAGAGCTCGTTGAAGAGCGACATCACGTCAGTGCCGGAGCTGGTGTCGAGGTTTCCGGTGGGCTCGTCGGCCAGGATGATGTCGGGGTCCATGGCCAGGGCACGGGCGATGGCCACGCGTTGCATCTGGCCGCCGGAGAGCTCGGTGGGCTTGTGATCGAGCCGGTCGCCGAGGCCCACGCGGCCGAGCAGTTCCGCGGCGCGGGTACGGCGGTCCTTGGGTGGGACTCCGCCGAAGAGCATGGGTAACTCAACGTTCTCCTGCGCGGAGATGTGGGGGAGGAGATTGAAGTTCTGGAACACGAATCCGACGCGGCGGTTGCGGATCTCCGCCAGCTCGTCGCGCGTCACGCCGGCCACGTTGTCGCCGCCGATCTCGTACTGCCCGTCCGTGGGCGTGTCGAGGCAGCCCAGCAGATTCATCAGTGTGGATTTGCCTGAGCCGGAAGGTCCCACGATGGCCACGAAATCGCCGGCGAAGATCTCCAGGTCGATGCCTTTCAGCGCCTCGACCTTGACCTTGCCGGTGTCGTAGACCTTGCGAATGTTCGCCATTCGAATGATGGTGCCGTTCTGGGTCATTTTGTCTCCGTTGTTAGCTCTTAGGTGTTAGCTGGTAGCTCTTTAGGAGACCCGGGGAGGGCGGCGGTCTCATGACAGCTAACAGCTAACAGTTAAGAACAGCTACTCATAGCGTAACGTCGATGCCGGATCGATGCGCGCGGCGCGGCGCGCGGGAAAATAGCCGGCCAAGAGGCCGATGAAGCCGAGGATCGCGGACGTGGCGATCCCGATTTGTGGCGACAGTGTGGGGTGACCCAGGAATGACATCACCTGATTGCCTTCGGTGGGGATGAACGAGGCCGCGGCGACGAGCAGGGTGGCGATGATGATGCCCATGGCCCCGCCGATGAACGTGTAGACGAGGGCCTCGAGGACGAAGGGCCAGATGATCCAGGCTGACTTGGCGCCGAGGGCCATCTTCACGCCGATCTCCCGCGTGCGCTCCTTGATCACGGCGAACATGATGTTGGCAACACCCACGCCTCCGATGAGGAGTGTGAGCGCGCCCACGATTCCCAGGAACATCTGGATGCCGCCGGTGATCATGCGGTTGACCTCGGCGCTCTTGACGGTATCCCACGTGCCGAAGGCGCGCTCGTCGGTGGGGTCGTAGCCGAGCTTGGGCCCCATGATCTCGTTGAACTTCTTGAGCGCTCCGACCATCTCTTCGGGCTGATGGGTCTCGATGAGCAGATTGTTCAGACGATCGCGTCCGAACTGTGCGCGGGCCGTGGAGATGGGGATGCACGCGTGATTGGAGTCCGGTCCCTGATAGCTGCCCATCTGCGTCTTGTGCTGCATGACGCCGATGACGATGTAGGGCGCGTTGTTGATCAGGATGGTCTTGCCGACCGGATCCGTCTTTCCGAACAGATCGGTGGCCATCTCGTCGCCGAGGAAGGCTACGCGGCGGCGCTGCCGCTCGTCTTCCGGAGAGAGCCAGCGGCCGCCGGCTACGGCGTAGTGCTTGCGCGCGTCGCCGTACTCCCAGTTCACTCCGTTGACGCGGCCATTGATGGTTTTGCGCTCGTAGGACAACGCGGTGCGCCACGACACCACTTCGCCGATGACGGACTTGAGCTCAGGCATGCGGCTGCGAACGAACTCCAGGTCGTCCACGCGCGGCCGGATCGGCCGTCCGGGTGGCAGTCCGCGCCAGGCCTTCGTCGTTTCGCCGGGCCAGAGTACGGAAATGTTCTCGCCCATGGCCCGGCGGTTCTTGTCCATCTGCCGCTTGAGTCCTTCGCCGAAGGCGAGGAGCAGCAGAATGGCCACCGTCCCCCACGCAATCGCGGCGATGGTCAGGAAGGCGCGCTTCTTCTGGAGTTGACTGGCGCTCGCGAAGAGGGTGACGATGACGTGCAGATCGCGTTTCATTGGGCTTCGCCGTTGTCAGTTGCCGGTTGCCGGTTGTCGGCGAGGTGCTGCCAGTCCGCCAGGTGTCGTCCAGGCGAAACGGCGCAGAAAACCGCCAACCGACAACCGATCAACAAACTCATAGTTTCATTGCCACCACGGGATCCATCCGTGACGCTTCCCTCGCCGGAAAGTAGCCGGCGATCAATCCGACGATGCCCAGGGCCGTGGCGGTGAGGATGGCCACGATCGGGGAGAGCTCCGGCGCGCCGATGTATTCGATGGCGCCGGCGGTGAGGGGCGTCCGCGGGAAGATCCAGCAGAGGCCGTACGAGATGGCGAAACCGATGGCGCCGCCGAGTGCGGTCACGAGGAGCGTCTCCAGGAGGAACTGCGTGAGGATCCAGCGCTGCTTGGCGCCCAGGGCCATCTTCACGCCGATCTCGCGAGTGCGCTCTTCCACGATGACATTCATGATGTTGGAGACGCCGATGCCGCCCACGATGAGCGTCAGCACGCCGATGATGCCCAGGAAGGCGTTGAAGGAAAGCATGAAGATGTCGAAGAACTTGAACTGTTCGGTGGTGTCCCAGACCGACAGCGCCTCTTTGTCATCCTTGTCGAAGCGGAGGCGGTTGCCGAAGGCCGTGCGGATGCGCTCGATCACGGCCTTCGTCTCTCCGGCGCTGGCCGCCTGCAGGACCACGTTGTCGACATACTTCTCGCCGGTCAGGGCGCGGTAGGTGGAAGACGGGATGAACGCCTTCTCTTTGTCGCGGCCGCTGTAGCTGGAATCCTGCCCCTTCTTCTGCAGCACGCCCACGACCAGGAACGGGGACTGATTGAGGAGGACCACTTTGCCGATGGCATCGGCCTCGCCGAAGACGTTGGTCTTGAGCTCATCGCCGAGGAATACGACGCGGCGCTGCGTGCCATCGTCGATGGGATTGATGAAGCGGCCACCCATCTGAGGGATGAGATTGCGCATCTCGCCGAACTCGGCGGTGATGCCGGAGATGTCGACCGAGACGGTCTTGGTCCCGTAGTCGAGCCGCATGCTGTTCATGTACTCGCCCGACATGCGACGCAGTCCGGGCACTTCGCCTCGAATGGCGGCCAGGTCTTCGTCCGCCACACGCAGCCGCCGGCCTTTGCCCAGACCCTCGTATGGAATGGACGTCAGTCCCGGCCACAGGATCACGATGCGATCTCCCAGCCCGGCCGTGTTCTTGACGAGCTGCTTGTGCAGGCCGGTGCCGAACGCCAGCATCAGGCTGATGGCCACGGTGCCCCACACGATCCCGAAGATCGTCAGGAACGTGCGCAACTTCTCGTTGCGCAGGTCGCGGTAGAGCTGGCGGAGGACGTCTTTCATGGCTGCGTTTGTCGCGGTTCAGTTCTCGATTGTCAGTTGTCGGTCGTCAAGTCGTCGAGTCGTCAAGTCGTCAAGTCGTCAAGTGTTTCTCCTTGAAGACTCGAAGACTCGAAGACTCGAAGACTCGAAGACTCGAAGACTCGACGACTCGACGACTCGACGACTCCCTAAGAGATCTCCTTTGGCGGACGTTCGACCACCTTCTCGCCCTTCTTGACGCCGCTGACGATCTCCACGTTCAGACCGTCGGAGACGCCGGTCTTGATCTCCACCTTCTTCGGCTCCGCTTTCGGGTCCGCGGAAGGAAGCTCCACGAAGGTCTTCTTGCCGCCGTCTTCGAACGACACCAGCCGCTCGGGGAGCACCAGGACGTCCTTCTTCTCCCGGATGATCACGTCCGCGTTGGCGGAGTAGCCGGCCCGGAGCGTGATCTTCTGGCCTGGGTCGAGCTCGATCTCGACGTCGAAGAGCGTGGCCCCTTCCTTCTGCTGGGCCTGTGGGGCAATGCGTTGCACGCGACCGGTGACGACGTCGGTCGGCAGGGCGCCGACCTTGATGCGAGCCTGCATGTTCACCGAGAGCTTGCCGACATCGATCTCATCGACGGTGCCTTTGAAAATGAGGTCGGACATGTCGGCGATGGTGGCCATCTCCGTGCCCGGCTGGTACGACGTCAGAGGCACGATCGGCTCACCTTCATTCACCATGCGCGTGAGCACCGTGCCCGCCGCGGGCGCGCGAATGATCGACTCCTGCGCACTGGTCGAGGAGAGGTTGCCGCGCTGCACGAGTTGGCGATCCTGCTGCGCTTTGGTCAACGCCACCCGAGCCAGCTCGAACGATTCCTTCTTCGCCTCGACTTCGGACTTCGGCAGTACGCCGCTCCGCGCCAGTTCCATGGCCCGGTTGTAGTCCCCTTCGGCGCGCCGGAACGAGGCCTCGGCGGACTCGACACGCCGGTCCACTTCCGTCGCCTCGAGCGGAGTCGGAGTGGGCGCGATCTCGAAGAGCGCGTCGCCGGCCTTCACCGTATCGCCGACCTCCACCATCGCCCTGCGGACGATCCCGGAGATCTTCGACTTGACCTGAAACTTCTGCCGCGGCTGGATCTGCCCGACCGCCACCGCCTTCTCGACGATCGTCCCCTGGGTGACCTCGACTTCCTTGAAGCCGCCTTCCTTCTTCTGTCCGTTACGGACGAAGGCATACGCCCCGGCCGAGATCGCCGCGAGGATGATCAACAAGAGGAGAATTTTCCCGAGTCTGGACATTGCGTAGCTCTCCTGACGAGGCTTGATACGCACGCTCGGTCAAAAAGTTTGCTTTGCTCTTCGAGGTTGTCGGTTGTCGGTTGTCCGTTGTCCGCACCCAATCGCACGACCGTGGATCACCGCGAACTGAGAACCGGCAACTGACAACCGCGAGAGGATCGGGGGGACACTCACTTGCGGGAAGCTGTACCGAGGCCTGCCGGCACGGCCGGCTGCGCTGGTTGGCATAGCCTTGGGCACGCGCGGCAGCTCCGAGGCCAACGCTTTTTATGCCGCGCAGGCTCCTAGCCTAGCCCGCAGTTCTCGCAGATTTCTGCACGCTCCGATTCGACACACGGGAACTGGCTGAAACACGACAAATGAGCTGTCATCCCGAGCGTCGAGCGAGGGACCTGGGCGGGCGGGGCGCCAATCATGTGCCTCGTGCCCTCCCACCCAGGTCCTTCGCTCGACGCTTCCAAGAAACTTCCAGTGTTTGCAGGATCATCGCCCCCCTCATCCGGCCGATGGCCACCTTCCCCCCAAGAAGCCGGGGGGAGAAGGCTCTCGATTACACACCCTCGCGATGAACTACTCCAGCTCGCGATGCGCACACACCGAGAGCCTTCTCCCCTCCGCAGAGGGGAGAAGGTGCCGAAGGCGGATGAGGGGTCGCTCTCGTGGCAGGTACGCAGCCTTCTGTTTCTTTCTCCCAGGCGCGCCGCTGCGCGGCGTGGGCCGGCTCAGGATGACATCGAAGTTGTCATCCACTGCTCCAAGGCCGGCATTTTTGCTCGAACAGCGTGCCCAAGGCTTGGCCGGCCAGCGCCGCCGGCCGTGCCGGCTCAGGATGACAGACTGTTTGTAGATCGCCCGTGGGCGTGAGAAATGCGGGCTAGATCGGTGGCCCTGGGGGCACCGCCGGCAGCACCGGTGGTTGCCACGTCTCAGGACGCTCGAGGAAGCGCGCGATCTCGTCACGAGTGGCACGGCGGTGAGCGGTCTCGGCGGAGTCGCCCGTGTCATTGAGGCGTGACGACAGTCTTCTCAGCGCGTCCATTGCCTCGGCCCGCGCTTGCGGGTCGGCCTCACGATTGCTGGCGAGGCCCGCCAGGCGCGTGAGGAGCACTGTGCGCGAGGCGCGCGTGAGGGCTCCTTCGCGCGCGGCGTTGGCGATCAATACATCGAGCACTTCGCGGAGAGTGAGATTCTTCTCCTGCTGCGCGAGGCGCGCGGTGCGCGAGGGCTGGAGCAGCGCGGAGATTGTGATGTCGGCGGACGTCATCGCGGCGGCGAACGAGTCGAAGGTGGGCTCGGTGCGGCGCGGAAAGCGCTCCGTGTTCGCATCGCCCCAGGCGTACGACGGCGGCGGGATGAGCTCGCGGATGCGAGCGGGGATGTCGAGGAATGCGGGATCGAGCGTGGACATCACGGCGGCGAGCGCCTCGCGCTGCTGCGCGACCGGTACCGCACGCGGCAGCTCGGGGGCCTCGTCGGCGATGACGCTGTAGGTGTACTGCACTCCACCGATCGACTTGGCCGCGGCCTCGAGCTGATAGCGATGGTGGAGGTACAGCGGCAGGAGCTTCTCTTCCAGCGACGAGAGCGGCTCGCCCTTCTTCAGATTGCGAAGGCCGAACTGCTCCATGGCGATGCGACGGACCTCGATCTCGTGCCGCAGCATGGCCACGGGATCGCGACCGTTGTCCCAGACCGAGCCGAGCGGATGCGCGCCGCCCGCGGGCCGGGAGTGAGGATCGGAGATGAAGAGGGGAGTGGCGCGGGCCAGCGCGTCCAGCTCCGCCTCACCGGACACGGGCTGGTAGGCATAACGGATCGCCGCAATGTCGTAGGGTCCGACGCCGCTGGTGTAGGCCTCGGAGAGATCGAGCTTTCCATCGACGATCTTCACATACGGCGCGGGATAGTCCATCACCGAGGCGCGGTTGTCCGTCGAGGCACCCATGTTGTGATCGAGCCCGAGCGTGTGCCCCACTTCGTGCGCGGAGAGCTGGCGGATGCGGGCCAGGGCCATGAGAGAGGGCGAGGTCTTGGGATCGAGCTCGTCGTACTCGGACATGAGGCCGCGGGCGAGAAGTACATCCTGGCGGATGCGCAGCGAGCCGAGGAGCACGTGACCCTTGATGATCTCCCCGGTGCGCGGGTCTGTGATGCCCGAGCCGTAGGACCAGCCGCGCGTGGATCTGTGCACCCAGTTGATGACGTTGTAGCGTGCATCGAGCGGATCGGCATCCGGCGGCAGGACTCTGACCTGGAAGTGGTCTTTGAATCCCGCGGCCGTGAATGCTTCGTTCCACCACGCGGCTCCTTCGACGAGTGCGCTGCGGATCGGCTCAGGCACGCCATTGTCGACGTAGTAGACGATGGGCTTGCCCTGTTCGAGGCGATGGCGCGAGATCCAGCGCTTCGTGATCGGCTCGGTGAACGGTGAGGCGTAGTCGTAGAACTCCACGCCGAAGACACCCACACGCGGATCCTGCCGGCGCGGCTCGAAGCCAGGTTCGGGCAGGGCCACGAACGAGTGATGCTGACGCACGGTGATCACTTCCGCCGTTGTCGTCACGCCGCGAACGAGGGCACCGGGGCGATCGCCCGTGGTGAAGGTGAGCGTGGCCTCGACCTCGGTGTTCCGCGGGAAGGCTTTTGTGCGGGGAAGGTAGATGGCGCTGCGGTTGCGGTCGAGAGAGTAGTTCCCCTGTTGCGCATCGCGAAGGGAGCGGCTCACGCCGTGTGCGTCGGAGAGGAAGAACTCCGTGGCGTCGACCAGCACGCCCCGCGGGGTTTCCGACTCGACCTTGAAGCCGGCCAGAATCGACGTGGCGAAGGACTGCTCGACGGCGCGGCGCTCGCCCTCGTCGTCGCTGATGGCCCGGTAGCTGTAGTTCGGCTCGACCATCAGCACCCGCGGTCCCACTCGCTCGAACCGAATGATGTGCGTCGCACCGAGTTGGGACCGATCCAAGCCGATGGGATTCGAGCCGACGCCGGAAGCCAATGACACCTGCCAGATCATCTCCTCGCCGAAACGCGTGATCTCCAGCAGCAGCTTGCCGTCCTTCTCGTTCCAACGGAGTGGGACGAAGCCTTCGAAGGTCTGCGCGTCGTCCGCCGGCGCCGCGGGCGCGGGGGCTGGCGTCGTCGACGGTGGAGGCGGCTGCACGGTCGTGCATGCGGCGAGGAAAACGAAGGCGATCAGCAATCGGTGCATGGCGGGGGATTGTAGCCTTGGCCCTCCGCTTCTTTGTTCGTGGTGCGGTTCTCTGGAGTCGTCGAGTCGACGAGGCGATGCTGGCTAGCCTTTCGCGAGCAGGCTGAAGGCACCAGCCAATCAACTTGCTCGACGACTCGACGACTTGTCGACTCGGTTCGACGAATGAAGCGCCAGTTACTCCCCGAGGGCTCCGTACTTGACGAGGCGGAAGCGCGCTCCCTGGGCTTCGCGGATGCGGGTGGCGAGCTTGTCGTGGAGCTCGGGAGTCCAGGTGGTCCAGCGATCGAAGAAGGTGGCGGTTGCGGCCTTGTCTCCCTCGCTCTGGAGCTTCATCACTTCCGTGAGCAGCGACGTGACGACTTCCGGGTACTTGTCGTAGTGGACCCTGAGACGTGCGGTCTTCGGATCGGCCTGGAGCAATCCGTTCGCGAGGAAGTAGTTGAACTGGATGAGCTGCATGGTCTGGTAGGGCTGGTCGCGGCGAGGCTTGACGTTCTGCAGCGTGCGGCGGATGCCGGAGGCCTGGATGGCGCGCAGGGCGGGATGGTTCATGCGGTGCAGGGCGAAGAGCGAGACCAGGTCGGACTTCATCTCCTCGACCGAGTCCGCGTAGTCCTCGAGTGCAACGTCCAGCGTGCGGCCCGCCTTGTCGCGGTCGGGACCGAGATAGTGACCGATCTCGTGCCAGAGCGTGCGTTGGAAGTTCCCTTCGGCGGCGAGGTCGGCCGCGTGCGCATCGACCGTCGCCGCACGCCAGACGCGCTCGTCCGCCGCGAAGATCTCCGGGTTCTTCATGATGTTCTCGCGGAGCAGGATGGTCCGCCCATAGCGGCGCGAGAAGAGCGGATCGTTCGGCAGGATGGTGGCGGTGTTGGTTCCGCGGGCCTGGCCGAAGTCGGCCACCACGTCGTACACACCGACGGGAAGGTCTTCGCGGACGCGCTTGTGATTCTCGTAGGGGAGGGCGTCCTCGATGGCCTGGATTCCGCCCAGGGCCTTGCGCAGCTCGGTGGTGGCTTTCTCATTCGTGAGCAGCACGCTCATGCTGTGGAAGGCTTTCACGCCGAACATCGCGTCGTCGTAGGTCTCATAGGCGCCGATCTGCGCGTTGAGACGCTTGAAGCGGCCGGTGACCCAGGAGGCGTCGCCGCTCTCGTAGTCGTTGGTGAGGAGATCGCGGGCGCGGTTGCGAAGGTAGCGGGCGAATTCGCCGTCGCTGCTCTCGATCGTCTGCGCCGCCTTCATGAGCAGCCGGTACGCGGGCACGAGCTGGTCCGCGTACGCGAGGGCGTAGGGTGAGCCATAGAACCAGTTCTGGCCGACCATGCGCTGGAGGTTCTGGAACTTGAGCTGCTGGAAGGGGTGGAGCGCACGGAGCTCGGCGTAGACGCGAAGGACTTGAAGGTCTTTGTCGAGGTTGGTCTTTGTGGCTCGCCGGACCACGCTGCGCTCGTCGAGCACGTCGTCGCGGCGATCCGGATTGGCGGTGAGGAACGCCTCGATCTCGTCCTTGGTGGCGTCGACCGGATAGACGTTGCGGCTGGGAATCTGGGGCGAGACGGGGACGAAGGGCTCGCGCTCGTTCGTCAGCGTCGTGGCGATGGGCCCCATGTTGAGGCGGTAGAGCTGCAGCAGGTTCTGCGTGGCCTTCGGCTGGCCGAGCTGTACGTCGAGCACGCGCAGCCGGTCGAGACCGTACAAGGCCTGATGGTGGCGCTGCTCTTCATAGAGTTTCTGCAGAATGGCCCCGACTTCGAGCAGGTCGCGGAGTGCAGACTGCTCGGCTGCCGTCAGCGAGGAGAGATCCGGGGCGAGACGGATGGTCTCCGTCTTCTTGAGGATCTCCTCCGACTTGGCCAGCGGCCAATACCCCTCGGGAAGTTCCGCGGCCTTCGGCTGTGCATGAACCGCGGCGGACACGAACAGCAGGATAGCGATGGTGGTCTTCTTCACGCGTGAAGCTTACCGGCTTCCCGCCGCTCGTTGCTAGGGCGGCGGGGTCTTCGAGCCGTCGAGTCTTCGAGCCGTCGAGCCGTCGAGTCGTCGAGTCGTCGAGTCGTCGAGCCGTCGAGTCGTCGAGCCGTCGAGTCGTCGAGTCGTCGAGCCGTCGAGTCGTCAAGTCTTCGAGTCGCCGAGTCGTCGAGCCGTCGAGTCGTCAAGTCTTCGAGTCGCCGAGTCTTCGAGTCGCACAGTCTCATAGGAGTCAAGGCCTTGGACTTCTTTGAGACTGTGAGACTACGACCGGACTCGAAGCACGAGGCTGCGCCAACCACGTCCTCGACGACTCGACGACCCGAAGACTCGACGACTCGAAGACTCGACGACCCGAAGACTCGAAGACTCGACGACCCGAAGACCAAGACTCAAAGACGCGGGAGAGGACGAAGTAGACTCCACGCGTGTGCCTGATTGCGCTTGCCCACCTGGCGTCCTCGACCTTTCCTCTCGTCATTGCCGCGAATCGGGACGAGGATCATGAGCGTCCGACGCGGGATGCTCATGTGTGGGCGGAGCAGCCGGAGGTCGTCGGTGGGACGGACGCGTTGTTCGGCGGCTCATGGCTTGCCGTGCGGCGGGGAGGGCGGTTCGCGGCGGTGACGAATCTTCGCGGCGCCGTGCGGCGCTCGCGTTCGCGCGGGGCGCTGGTGCGCGACTTCGTCACGGGGGAGCAGTCTCCGGAGGCTTACGGAGAACAGATCGCGAGCGTGGCGGAAGAGTACGCCGGCTTTCATCTGCTGGCGGGTGTGGCCGGAACGACGGTCCAGTACATCGCGCCGGAGTTGCAGGCACCGCTCGCAGCGGGAGTCCACGCGTTCAGCAATGCGCCGCGGGGAGAGACGTGGCCGAAAGTCCCGGCGGCGATCGAGGGACTTCGCAACGTTCTGTCGCTCTCCGAGCCGGAGGTCTTGATCGAGGAGCTCATGCGATTCCTGTCGACGCCGAGAGGCACGGATTCCCCCCTCAGCGAGGTCTTCATCCGCGGCAATCGCTACGGCACGCGCTCCTCCACGGTGGTCGTGGCCACGGGAACCGGGATCCTGTTCGCGGAGCAAAGTTTTTCACCCGGCGGCGCACCACACGGCGATCGAAGAACCTTCCGCCTGGCATAGCGGGGCGAGTGGGACCTCCGCAGAGGTTGTGCAGAAATCCGGGCGCTTTCCCTTCCTGTCATCCTGAGCCGGCACGGCCGGCGGCGCTGGTTGGCCAAGCCTTGGGCAGGCTGTTCGAGCAAAATTGCCGGCCTTGGAGCAGTGGATGACATCTCGATGTCATTAGAAGCCGGCACGGCCGGCTTCCAAGAAACTCCCAATGTTTGCAGGGTCAGAATGCAAACTCATCGGAGGCTGCCTCACCCCCCTCATCCGGCCTTCAGCCACCTTCTCCCCCCAAGAAGCCGGGGGGAGAAGACTCTCGATTGAACACTCTCGCGAGGATCCACTCCTACTTGCGATGAGCACACACTGAGAGCCTTCTCCCCTCCGCAGAGGGGAGAAGGTGCCGAAGGCGGATGAGGGGTCGCTCTCGTGGCTGGCACGCAGCCTTCTGTTTCTTTCTCTCAGGCGCGCCGCGCGCGGCGTCGGGCGGCTCAGGATGACAGGTTGGGAGAGCGCGTTCTCTGCATGCACCTCCGACAACCAGCAACCAGCAACTAAATCAGGGAATCGTGTTGATGACGTTGCCGAACTGATGGATGGAGCAGTCGTACCGGTAGCTCGCTGCCGTCAGCGGCACGACGAACGTCACCGTCCCGATGGAGATGTCGTTGTTCGTCACGCTGCCTTCAGGCGCGTCGAGGATCCGGAAGGGGTGGATGAACGACGAATTCACGCGGAAGGTGTACGTCCTGCCTCGCTTGAGCGTGAGCACCGGATTCTGTCCGGGCACGGTCCCGAACTGGAAGAAGAACCCAGGGGAGGTCACGGTGAAGTCGGGACCGGAGGGCTGGACGTTGATCGTGACCACGGCCGTGGCGTTGCCTCCGGCGTTGGCGACGAGGTACCGGAAGACGTCGCTGCCGGTGAAGTTCGCGGAAGGTGGATCGTAGACGAAGCCGCCGTCGGCATTGAGCCGGACCGTGCCCTGCTGCGTGGTCGGCGTACTTGCTCCCAACGTGGTCTGTTCGGTGCCGTTTTGTCCGTAGCTCGTGATGGACGCACCCTGGAGCGTATCGTTGGAGAGCACGCCTGGGGCAGGGACGCTCAGCGTGGTGTTCTGGGTTGCCGCGAAGGAGTCGGCGGCGGCGGTGGGCGGCGGTGGCAGCACGGTGATGGTCACGGTCGCGGTGAAATTGCCGGCCGCATTGGTGAGCACGTACTTGAGCTCGTCGGATCCGACGAAGGCATTCGGTGGTGTGTAGGTGAAGCTGCCGTTTGCGCTGAGCGTGACCGTTCCGCCGCGGAACGTGGCCGCCGGCGAGCCGAGGGTCGTCTGCTCGGTGCCGCTGGACGCGCCATAGCTGGTGATGGTCGCGTTGTTGAGCGTGTCGTTTCCGAGCACGCCGGGAGCGGGTGTGGTCAGGGCCGTGTCGCGGGAAGTGGCGAAGGCGTCGTTGACTCCGACGGGCAAAAGCGCCGGGGGGCCGGGGCTGCGCACCGCCCGCCGGCGAACGGCGCCGTCCAATGGCAGCACCAGGATCAGGGAAGCGACGATCGCGACGACGGAAATATGGCGCATGTTGTTATTTTAGCTTCATCAGGGATGGAAGGGCGATGAGAACTGCAAGGCAGGGCCGCTCTCATCGCTCGCCAGGCAATGAACATATTGAAAAGCTCGGGGCTGCCCGGCTCGTCGCGCCGTGCAAAAGCGATCTGTGGCGTGTAGCATCGCGAACAAGTCCTGACCGTCTACCTGGAGGCACAGCCCGTATGAAAACGATCGCACTTGCTTCGATCCTGCTGCTTTTCGCCGCGTGTGCCTCGCCGACCGCCCTCATCCAGGAGACCTTCAACTGTGACTCCGGGGAGGATCTGGAGATTCGGGCAGGGCTGGCCGATCCGCGTAGCAGTGAGCAGATCGGCCAGCACATGTTTCTCGTCGAAGTGGCCAACAATTCCTCGGAGGATTTGACGGTCAAGAGCGTCCTCATCGACCCGGACGAGTCCGCGCGGCGGCTGCGCCGGGACGTATCGCTGGAACGCGCCTATCGCGAGTTCAACGAGACCATCCCCGAGGGAACCGAGCATGTCTTCGAGCTTCCCGCTACGGCTTTTGGGACGTTGCTGCAGCCGGGGTTTCAGGACGACCGCCAGCCCGGGCCGCTGCAGTTCGTCGTGACGGTGAGCCTGACGAACGGCGACGTGTACCGGTGCCCGTTCGCGGTGGGGCGCTGATCGCAGGCCGGTTGGGGACGACGTCCGGGTTCACCTCGCCGAGGTACGTCACCCGCAGGTTCGACTCCGGTTCGATACCGTATTGAGTAGCGCGCGCATAGCCGCGCAGCACCAATTCGCGGTTCAGAAAGAGTGCGTCGGGAGAGCGCCAGACGAAATGGGTGCCGTCCGCGCCGGCTTCGACGAGGATCCACGAGGTTCCAGCGGTCCACCGCAGGAGCTCTTTCGCCCGGAACTCATCGACGACTTCCAGGCCGGCCAGCCGAATCGTCTCGCGGCCGCCGTTGCGCTCGATCACGAGCGTGCGTCCGTCCTGCACATCCACCACACGAACCATTCCCGCGCGCACACCTGCGGCGGCCAAGAGAGAGATCACGAATGCAATGATGATTTTCATAGCGTCTTTTTCGGGTGCGGAAGGCGAAAGCGTCGCGCGCCGCAAGACGCGGAATCAGGTGGGAGCCGGAGGATAGCACGACTTTCGTTTTGTGGTCGTGTTGCGCTCGGGTTGCGAGTTCCGGGTTGCGAGTCGAGGAGTTTCAGTTGGGAGCTCGATGGCGTAGTCAAGGTCAAGCGAGGCGATGTTCCGAGGACCGGACGCTCGGGCCCCGGCCACTCGCAACCCGCAACCCGCAACCCGCAACTCAAACGCAACTCGCAACGCAACGTTCACGGGTCAGTGACAAACCGCGGACCACTCCCTGCGTAGTTACGAATAGCTTCGTACAAATCGTGGGGGTGTTATGCGTCGAGTGGTCCGGCTGGGTCTCGCGTTGGGGATGTTGCTTTTTGTGTCGAGTTTGTCAGGCCAGACGTTGACCATCGATCCTGCGACAGGGCCGATTCAGATCGACGGCAGTCTTTCGGACCCGGCGTGGCAGAGCGCTAAAAAGTACGAGACCTGGTTCGAGACCAACCCTGGCGACAACATCGAGCCGAAGGTGAAGACGGTCGGCTACGTGACCTACGACAGCCGCTTCCTGTACTTCGGGATCGAGTCGACGGATCCGGATCCGAAGGCCATCGCCGCGCCGTATGCGGACCACGACGCCATCAGTGGCAATACGGACGACTACGTCGGCGTGCTGCTCGATACGCGCAATGATCGGAAGAGTGGCTACTTGTTTCTGGTGACCGCGAGGGGCGTGCAGTACGACGCGGTGACGGACGACGCGGGAGCGGGTGAGGACAATGCCCCGGACTTCTTCTGGGACTCCGCCGCGAAGATCACGGCGACGGGATGGACCGCGGAGGCACGCATCCCGTTCTCGTCACTGCGCTACGACGGCGCGAACCCGGAACAGTGGGGCCTCATGCTGTACCGCAACTATCCCCGCGACCGCCGCTATCAGATGTTCACGAACAAGCTCCCGCGGGACGTGAACTGTTTCGTCTGCAACTGGGGACGCGTGACGGGACTGCGCGACTTGCCCACAGGCGATCACATGGTCATCGCCCCGTACGTGACGGCGAACCAGGTCGGGGAGGCACGCAACGGCCTGGGGAGCGACTTCGTGAATCATCCGGTCGGCGCGGAAGGAGGTCTGGACTTCAAGTGGAGCCCGACCGCGGACATGGCCGTCGACGCGACCATCAATCCGGATTTCTCACAGATCGAGTCCGACGTGGCGGTGATCTCGACGAACGAGCGCTTCGCCATCTTCATCCCCGAGAAGCGCCCGTTCTTCCTGGAGGGGATCGAGCTCTTCTCGACGCCCATCCAGGCGGTGTACACGCGCACCATCACCTCGCCTCGCTGGGGTGCGCGCACGACGGGAAAGAAAGGCCAGTACGCCTATACGCTCCTCGTGGCGCAGGACCGTGGCGGTGGCGACGTGATTCTGCCCTCGGCCTTTGGCTCGGATTTCGCGGAACAGGACTTCTCATCCCTCGCGGTCATCGCCCGCGTGCGCCGCGACCTCGGGAAGCAGTCGTTCGTGAGCTTCCTGGCCACGACGCGGGAGTCCGAGGGCGGAGCTCACAATCGCGTGTTCGGGCCCGACTTTCAGTGGCGCGTCAACGACAGCAATACGATTACAGGACAGATCCTGTACAGCAGCACCCAGACTCCCAATCGTCCGGGCCTGACCAGCGAATGGAATGGACAGAAGCTGAGCGGACACGCGGCGCACTTCTGGTATCAGCACTCGACGGCCACGCGCGACTTGTATGTGCAGGCCAGCGACTATGACGAGGAGTTCCGCGCGGACAACGGCTTCGTGCCTCAGGTCGGCTGGCGGGGCAGCTACGCCGAGGGAGGGCGGACCTGGCGTCCGACGGGCTTCTTCAATCGGGTCCGACTGTTCGGTATCGGCGAGTATCAGCAGACGCAGGACGGCGATCTCCTGTACCGGCTGGTGTCAGCGGGGTTCGGCGCGGACGGAAAGTTCCGCTCGTTCACGCGCATTCGCATTGCGCACGATTCCGTGGCGAATGCAGGCGAGGTCTTTGATCGGGATCGCATCTATTACCAGGTGCAGTTCGCGGTCAACCGGGTGTTCAGCTTCATCGGCATGGACGGCTGGGTCGGCGATGAAGTCGACTTCGCGAACAATCGCCTGGGCCGGGGAGCGAGCGTGAACGTGAACGCGCAGATTCGCCCGTCGAACCACCTCGCCCTGGGCCTGACTGCCGGAGTTCGCTGGCTGAACATTTCTGAGGATCGCCTGTTCACCTCGCAGGTGGAGCGTCTGCGGGCCACGTACACGTTCAACGAGCGGATGTTCCTTCGCGCCATCGTCCAGAACCAGCGCACGAACCGGGACCGTGACCTGTACGGTTCTCCGGTCGATCAATACGGCGGATCGCTTGCCGGACAGTTGCTTTATGCCTACAAGTTGAACTGGCAGACGGTGTTCTACGTCGGCTATGGCGACCTTCGCGAGGCCACGGCCAATGAAGGGGAGCTCGAGCCGAGCAGCCGCCAGTTCTTCGCCAAAGTCAGCTACGCATTTCAAAGGTAACGGCGCTTTAACGAGAGTTCTGGCAGAATTTCCATCATGAAGACCAAATCCGCAGTCGCGTTTCTGTTCGTTTTTGTCCTTGGCATTGCCGCGGGCGCTTTCGCCAGGAAGGGTTTTGACAACACGATCTATCGAGGCAAGGACAAGCAGGAGGCCGGCAAGTCGCTCCTCGAGTTGGCCAGGAAGCAGGCCGGCAAAGGAAGCTGGGAGCGCATCGCCGTAGGTCGCGTCTACTACCTCGGCGGAATGAAAGCCGAGGGACAGGCCATCTTCGACGAGGTCCTCAGCAAGAAGGCCGAGCCGAGCGACTGGTGGCGTGTGGGACGTGTCTACCGCGAAGCCGGCGAGTGGAGCAGGGCGCGTGAGGCGTTCGAGAAGTCGTTGGAGAAGAACAAAGAGGACGACAGAGGGCTCGCCGAACTCGGCGCGTACTACCTCCTCGAAGGGGACCGTGAGAAAGCCGAGGAACTGTTCGACCGCGCCAACGCCCTCAATGCGGACGAGCTCTGGAACACGTCCGCCATCGCCGGCGCCTACCTCGGCGTGAAACCGCAGGAGTAGGTCCTGACGCCAGGGGGACGGTTGCTGTGGAGCGGTGGGCTTTAGCCCGCCGGGCTCTCGCGAGGCGCTTCCCCTCTGCCGTCTCGGCCTGGACGAAGCACGCGGCTTTCGGCACAAGAGTCCCGAGAGACTCACGCGACGTTGACGCACTCGTCGCGAGCGCCCGGAGGGCTAAAGCTGGGCTAAAGCCCACCGCTCCACAATTGCACGCAGCGTTGGGCTGGCGGTGGTGCCGCCCTACGCGATCGAGATCACGTTGCGGGCGGCGCGGATGTCGTCGTCGAGGGGGCGGTCGTAGAGGACCGGCGCGGCGCCGGCGCGGATGCGGAGGTAGAGCTCGCGGGTGCCTTGTCCGAGTTGCGTGGCGATGTTTGGGGCGCGGTCCTTGACCGCTTCTTCGAACTGACGGGCCTGCGCTTCGGCGTGCTCGATCTCCAGGAGTTGCGGCGCGGGCCGGGACGGGTCGTAGTTGAAGACGGCGCGCCATTCGACGGCTTGCGCACCGGTCAACAGCTCGATGGCCAGCACCGAGCGCACGTTCTGCAACACCGTGCGCAGCTTGCGCGCGGCGTGCGTGGACATCGACACGTGATCCTCCGTGTTCGCGCCGGTGGGGATCGAATCCACGGAGGCCGGATGCGCGAGCACTTTGTTCTCCGAGACGATCGAGGCGGCCGTGTACTGAAGGATCATCAGGCCGGAGTTCACGCCGGGACGGGTGGTGAGGTTCTGGGGCAAGCCGCGATTGTGATGGCCGTCGAGGAGCAGTTGCGTGCGGCGCTCGGAGATGCTGCCGAGCTCGGCGACGGCGATGGTGAGAAAGTCCGCGCCGAGGGCCAGCGGCTGGCCGTGAAAGTTCCCGGCGGAGTAGGCCAGGCGCGTTTCCCCGTGATACCACTCCGGCCAGTTCGCGCGGAATTGCAAGTCGAACGGCTCGCTCTCTCCGGGGAAGAAGAGGGGGTTGTCGGTCGCGGCGTTGAGCTCTTTCTCGGCGACCGTGCGCACGAACCGAATCGTGTCGCGGGTGGCGCCGTGAACCTGCGGTGCGCAGCGCAGCGAGTACGGGTCCTGCACCGCTCCGGCGCGCTCGACCAGGCGTGAGCCGAGGACTTGCTCGCGGATGCGCCGCGCGGACTCGATCTGTCCCGCGTGGCCGCGCTGCTGATGCACTTTCTCGTCGAGCGCGCGCGTGCAGCCGGACATCGCCTCGAGGCTGAGCGCGGCCGCGGAATCGGCCGCGTCGACGAGCGTCTCCGCGTCGTGCACCGCCAGGGCCAGCATCGCAGCGGAGAAGTTCGCGCCGTTGACGAGGCCCAGACCTTCCTTGAACGTCGGCTTCATCTCCTCCGCGCTGAAGCCGAGTAGCGACGGCAGCTCGGTCGCCGGGCGAAGGGTCTTGTCCGTGATCGTGTAGAACCGGCCCTCGCCCAGCAGCGTGACGAAGAGGTGCGACAGCGGACAGAGATCGCCGCTCGCTCCGACGGAGCCGCGCAACGGGACCAGAGGAATGACGCCGCGGTTGAGCATCGCCTGGACGATCTCGACGAGGCGGGTGCGCACGCCGGAGTGTCCTTTGAGAAACGCGTTGAGCCGGGTGGCCAGCGCGCCGCGCACGACCTCGGGCGGGTAATAGTTGCTCAGGTCATCGCGATCCGAGTTCTCACCCACGCCGACTGAATGAGAGAGCAGAAGATTGCGCTGCAGTTGTTCGAGATCGTCCGGCGCGATCGGTTTGTCCTTGAACTCGCCGAAGCCGGTGGTGACGCCATACTCGGTGGGCGGCGTCCGTTTCTCCGCGTAGGCGCGACGATAGTTGTCGACTGCCTGTGCGATGAGCGCCTCACTGCGGGCCACGCGGGCGTCGGTGCCGGGGTCGCGTTCGACGGGCTCGCCCTTCCTCGCGATGCGCACGAGTTGTTCGATGGTGAGCGACTCTCCGTCGAGGACGACGGTCATCCGATCTCCGCCAGCATCTTGTGGATCGTGGCCACGAGCTCATTGCGGGGAACGGTCACCTGGCCGGCGCGCTGCGCAAGATACTCCTTGCGATCCGCCGTCGGCTGCAGCCGCTCGCGGCCTGCGACGAGATCTTTGATGGTGACCAAGCCTTGCTCCTTTTCGTTCGAGCCGAAGAGGATGGCCAAGGGGATGTCGTACTTGTCGGCGTATTTGAGTTGTTGCCGCGGACCGCGTCCCGAGCCGAGGTAGAGCTCGGTGGGGACGCCCGCGCGGCGAAGCTCCCAGGTCATGGCCACGACGTCGTCGCGGAGAGCGGTGTCCATGTTCGTCACGAGCACCTTCGCGGTGGCTTTCTGCTTGCCGAGCTGGCCGAGGTGGGTGAGGGCGGCCAGCAGGCGGTCGACGCCCATGGACGCGCCGGTGGCGGGAATCGGCTCGCCGAGGAAACGCATGACCAGGTCGTCGTAGCGGCCGCCGCCGAAGACGGAGCCGAACTGGGGCGCGTCGAGGAGGATGGCTTCGAACACGGGACCGGTGTAGTAGGCGAGGCCGCGGGCGATCGAGAGATCGAGCGACACACGGTCGTCGCCGTAGCCGAGGGCGTAGAGGTGATCGGAGATGCGCGCCACGACGTCGAGCTGCTCGGAAGCATTCTCGGTTTCCGCGAACAGCTCGCGCACCTGCGCGAGCACCTCGCGGCGCGAGTCCGACTTCACTTGCAGGAAGCGCTCGATGCGCGCGACCTGGTCCGCGGCCAGGCCGAGGCCGCGGATGGTGTCGCCGGAGTCGTCCTTGTAGCCCTGCATGAGCTCGAGCTTGACCTTGTCGAGGCCGACCTTGTCGAGCTTGTCGAGGACGCGGAAGACCTCCACGCCTTGATCGGGCGCAATGCCGGAGTAGGCGAGGAGGAGATTCAGGACGGCGCGGCTGGAGAAGCGGACGAGATAGCGGTCGATCCCGAGTGCCGAGAGCGTGTCGCACATCCCGGCCACGATCTCAGTGTCGGCGATCTCGCTTTCCACGCCTACGGAGTCGAGGTCGAACTGAGTGAACTCGCGAAACCGGCCCTTGTCCGGCTTGTCGGCGCGCCACACCGACGCGACCTGGTACCTGCGGAACGGGCGGGGCAGGTCGGGATACTGCGCGATCACGCGTGCCAGGGGCACCGTGAGGTCGAAGCGCAGTCCGAGATCTTCCTTCTCGGGGTTGCTGACTCGGAAGATCGACTGCTGAGTCTCCGAGCCGGCGCTGCCGGACAGGACGTCGAGGAACTCGATCGCCGGCGTCGACAGCGGCACGAATCCATACAACTCGTACACGCCACGGATGGTGTCGACCATCTGCTGCCGTGCGAGCATTTGCTCGGGAAGGAGGTCGCGCAGGCCGCGGGACAGCCGCGGTACGACGGTTTCAGCCATCTAGAGGTCTTTCCGCGGCTGAATTGAACATGGAGACATTGAGAACAGAAAGGCGGTCAATTCTCAATGTTTCAATTTCAATTTCCCGCTTGGTACCAGGGGTGGGGCTCGAACCCACGACCCCCAGATCCACAATCTGGTGCTCTAACCAACTGAGCTACCCCGGCACACGGGACGCGAATGATACTCGGAAGGGTTGCAGGGGGGAAGTCCCCCGACCGTTGTTGAAAACGCGAGGCCGGGAGATGAATTCCTGCACCCACGCGGAGCGCCGCAGCGAACGGCGCCCCGAAAGGCCGGTAGGAGGACAGTCTCCGAAGCGGGAGTCCTGCACCGAGGAGGATAGCCCCGCCGTGCGCCACGCGCGGTCTCGGATTGGACAGGCCGGTGTTTTCGACCGCGGACGTGCGGCGTCGTTCGTGCCGGTGTTGCCGGAGCGCCGGCGTCCCGCCGGCTGGCCCTGCGGCGTCTCGCCGCAGCGACGCGGGCGCCTGGCCGCCGGAGGCGGCTCGGGAGGGTGGCGGTCCGAAACGCTCGATGACCACTGTGGAGCGGTGGGCTTCAGCCCTCCGGGCCGCTCGCGATGAGTGTATCGAAGCCGGTGACTCTCTCGCGACACGCGCGCCGAAGGAGCCGCGTACTCGCGCCGAATGAGCCGCGTGCAGCGTCGAAGCCAAGACGGCAGAGGGGAAGTGCCTTGCGAGAGCCCGGAGGGCTGAAGCCCACCGCTCCACATCGACGGTACCGCTGACGCGGTACTCGCCCGCGTTAGCGGGCTCTAGAGTTTGGACATTTTGAGCGCATGTCGAGCCGAGGAGCGCCGGCGTCCCCGCCGGCTGGCCTTGCGGCGTCCCGCCGCGGGCGGGGGCATTCGAGCCGAAACCCAGCATCGCAAGACGAGTGTCCTTCGCGCAAGGCGCGCTCCCCCTCCCGGGGCGAGGACGCCCCCCGGCCAGCCGGCGGGACGCCGGCGCTCCGCTTTCGCCGCCAAATGGCGGCGAATGTACCGCTGACGCGGTACCCCCGGCCGCCCCAGCCTCGTGGCCGACGCGCTGAGCACCGGGCTAAGTTTCATCCTTCCCGATGAACTCGCGGGTGCGGGCGCGGTGGACGCTGACGGCTCGGCCGGCGGTCTCGATGAGGCCGAGCTGGCGGAAGCGCTGCATGAAGGCGGTGATGCGGGGGCGGGTCGTGCCGACGATCTGCGAGAGCTCCTCGTGCGAGATCTTCTGGTCGAGGCGCAGATAGACTCCTTCGACGGTCCCGAGCTTCTCCGCGACGCCGAGCAGCGCCTTGGCCAGGCGTCGTTCCGAGGGCATCGTCACGAGGTCGAACACCGCCGCTTGCCTCTCGATCATTCTGCGGGCCAGATGGCGCAGCAGCGCCTCGGTGGCGCGCGCCTTCTCCACCTCGTCCAGGAAATCCTTGCGCGACATGCGGCGCACGATCGTGGGCTGCATGGCCGTGGCGGTCTCGATCCGCTTGGCCGCGCCGTGGAAACACGACTCGCCGAACAGCTCTCCGGACGTGTAGATCGCCAGCAGACAGTCCTTCCCGGCCGCGGAAGCCATCGACAGCTTCACCTGCCCCGACTCGATCAGATAAAGCGACTCGTCCTCGTCTCCCGTGGCGAAGATTGCCGCCTGCGCTTCGACGCGCACGCGCATGTCCGGCAGCGACGCGCGTTCGAAGACGGCGCGAAGAGACGACGCGAGTGGGCGGGCGACGCCGGCATTGGTGGGCATTCGGTAAGAGCGAAGCGCTGAATATTCGGTAGAGCGCAGCGATCGTAGGCACGCCGGATTGCTGCGTCTGTTCAGAATTGGACACCTTTGCGTGTCTGTGGCTGTAAGGACCTACCGTGCGGAGAAACGCGCGACCTTTCGTGCGCAGTGCCGATGCGCAACGAAAGGGACGAGCCTTCGCGAGCATGCGCGCTCAGCGTGATCGATCATGCACAGGAACGTCCGCGCGATGATCCAGGCGGGTCGACGCGATCTATTCTGCTCACACGCGACGCACCCGTCGATGCGGTTGCGATCTACAAGGCGTGGATCGGGCAAATGACGCGTTTCAGGAGGCGAGGAGCAGGGCGTCGGCGAACCACGCACGCGCATCCGTCCAGGTCTTCCCGACGGCGAACCCCGAGGCTTCGGCGAGCGCTTGCAGTGACGCCGCGTCGTGCTTGTACGAGCTCTCGGTATGAATGGTCTCGCCTTCGTCGAACTGGATGTCGACATCGAGCGCGTCGATGCGTACACGCTGCGCGACGATGCTGACCAGGTGCATCTCGATCCGGCCCAGCGCTTCATCGTAGAAGGCGCGATGGCGGAACCTTCGAAGGTCGAACGAGCCGCCCAGCTCTCGATTGATGCGGCCCAGCAGGTTGAGATTGAAGGCCGCCGTGACGCCGAGCGGGTCGTCGTACGCAGGCTCGAGGATCGCGCGATCCTTGCGCAGATCGGTCCCGAGCAGCAGGGCGTCCCCGGGACTCATGACTCCACGGAGGTCGCGCAGCATGGCCACACCTTCGCCGGGATCGAGGTTCCCGATCGTCGAGCCGAGAAACAGCACCACCGTCCGGGCGGATGTCGGGGTGAGGAGCGCCAGCGGAACCGAGGGACGCGTGAAATCGGCACTGACCGCGGTCACGCGGAGCGTTGGATACTCGCGCAGCAACTCATGCCCGCTGCGTTCGAGCATCCCCGCGTCGATGTCCACCGGGACATACTCGAGCGACGGCTGCGCCGCGGTGAGCAGATCCAGCAGCAGGCGAGTCTTGCGCGCCGCGCCGCTTCCCAGCTCCACGAGCCGGATCTGCGCGCCGAAAGAAGCCACGATCTCTTCGCGATGGGAGCTGAGCGCCTCAGCCTCCGCGCGCATGACGTAGTACTCGGGCAGGAAGCAGATCGTGTCGAACAGAGACGAGCCCAGCGTGTCGTAAAACCAACGAGGCGGGAGCCATTTGCGCGGAGAGGTGAGTCCCACGAGGACATCGCGCGCAAAGTCGTCCTCGGGCGCAGGCGCCCGCAGGAGAACGAATCGGGGGTCGTGTGGGGGAAGCCCGGCCAAAGGCGCCATGAGGTCGTCCGATTGTAGCGCGTCTAACCTCGGAACCTCCGGCGCGTACAATCCGTCAGAAAGCCACGAAGATGACCCGTCCTCTCATCGGTGTCCTGGTGCTGCTCACGCTCAGCTCCTGCTTTGCCGGCCACGCCGAGACGGTGGGAGAGCCGGAACTGCGCGTACGGCGGGGAGCGTTTCAGAACGATGTCGTGATCTCGGGAGAGCTCGAGGCGGCTCGCGGTGAGTTGCTGTCCGTGCCGCCGCTCCCGAACTGGCAGACCGCCATCAAGTGGATCGCCGAAGACGGTGTGGCCGTTGACGCCGGCGCACCCGTCGCGGAGCTGGACAACAGCCAGCTCACCTCGGACCTCGACAGAAAACGCCAGGACGCGATGCAGGCCACGCAGGAGCTCCAGCAGAAGGAGTCGGAGTGGACCGCGGACCTCGAACAGAGCGAGCTCGATGTCGACAAGAAGAAGTCCGAGCTTGAGAAGGCCACCCTCGATGCCAAGGTGCCCCAGGATGTGTTGAGCGGCAGAAGGTTCGAGGAGTATCAGAGCTCGTTGCGCCGCACCACCTCGGAGCATGAGAAGGCCGTTGACGCGCTCGCGGCGCGCCGCACGAAGATCAAGACCGAGCGCGAGAACCTCCTGCTCAATATCGAAAAGACGCGGCGGGAGATCTCCATCGCCGAGACGGCCATCAATGAGCTCGTGCTCCGGGCGCCGCGCGCCGGCATCGTGGTCGTGCGCGATCACTGGGAAGGCCGCAAGCTGCAGACCGGCGATCAGGTCTGGGTCGGATTTCCGATCGCCCTGATTCCGGATCTGTCGTCGCTGCGCGTCAATGCCGCGTTGGCGGATGTCGACGACGGGAAGATCGCCGCGGGGATGCCCGTGACGGTGACGCTCGACGGTTACCCGGATCTGCAGTTCCAAGGCACGATCTCCTCGATCTCCGCGGTCGCGCAGGAGAGCCGCCGCCAGTCTCTGCGCCGGCATTTCGAAGTCCTGGTGGCGCTCGACAAGCTCGATCCCTCGCGCATGCGCCCCGGCTTGTCGGCGCGCGTGGTCGTCCGGCGCGAATCGACGTCCGCGGTCCTTCTCGCTCCGCGCGCCGCTCTCGATCTCTCCGGCGGCAAGGCGCGCGCACGTCTGGCCGATGGCGCATTGAAGGAAGTGAAGCTCGGCTCCTGCAACGCGCAGGATTGCGTCGTGCTCGGGGGCCTCGAAGAAGGCGCCCGGCTCGCGCGAGTCGTGGAGGTCAAGCGTGGCTGAGCCGAGAACCAGTCACGCTGCGCATCCCACCGACAACCGCCAACCGACAACGACGGGATGCCATGTCTAAGCTCGCCAAACCCAAGGTCCTCATTCCGATCGCGGCGCTGGCGCTCTTCCTCCTCGGAGGATGGACGCTGCGCAACAAGCTCGCCGCCGACCGGCAAGGCGAATGGGCTCGGGTCACGAGCGGCGATCTGGTCACCGGTTTCGAAGTGATCGGTTCGCTCGCGTCCGTGTCCTCCGAGAGCCTCGGCGCGCCTCCGCTGAACGACGTCTGGGAATTCAAGGTGGCGATGCTCGCGCAGGAAGGTGCGGACGTGAAAAAGGGACAGCCGGTCGTGGGCTTCGACACGAGCGAGTTGCAGCGTCGCCTCGACGAGAAATCCGCAGAGGCCGATCAGGCCCGCAAGCAGATCGAGAAAGAGCGCGCCGACCTGTCGCTGAAGTCGAAGGACGAACGTCTTAAACTGGCGGAGGCGGAGGGCAGGCTGCGGAAGTCCTCGCTCAAGCTCGACACGCCGGGGGAGATCGTCGGCATCAACGAGCGCAAGACCGTGGAGATCGAGCACGCCATCGCCCGGCGCGAGACGGCCTCCGCGAAATCACGGTTGGACGCGCTCGAAGCGGCCGCGCGAGCGCGCATCGAGTTGCTGCAGAGCAAGGAGCAGCAGGCGGCGGCGGTGGTTGCTCAGACGCAGGAAGCGATCCGGCAGATGACGCGCAGCGCTCCGCGCGACGGCACGGTGGTCTACGCCATGAACTGGCGCGGAGAGAAGAAGAAGGTCGGCGACAGTGCGTGGCGCGGCGAGCGTGTGGTGGAGATTCCGGACCTGACGAGAATGAAGGCCGAGGGCGAAGTGGACGAGTCGGATGCGGGACGCGTGTCCGTCGGCCAGCGCGTGACGTTGCGCCTCGACGCCCATCCCGACGAGGAGCTGCAGGGCACGATCCTCACCGCGGGTCGCACGGTCCAGCGCAAGCGCGGAACGCAGGATCCGCTCAAAGTGCTGCGCGTGGACATCAAGCTCGACAAGACCGATCCCGCAAAGATGAGACCGGGGATGCGCTTCCAGGGCACGATCGAGCTGGGCCGGATCAAGAACGCGTTGCTGATTCCGCGTGAATCCGTCTTTGTGTCGAGCGAAGGGACGTTCGTTTATCGACGCGGGCCGCTCGAAGTCGACGCGGTGCCGGTGCGGCTCGGTCGCCAGAACGAGAAGTCGGTGGAGGTCCTCGGCGGACTCTCGGCCGGAGACCGCGTGCTCGTCGCCAAAGAGCAGGACGGCGAGGAGAGCTCGTGAACGTCTGCAGCTCGGGGCGGTTGCTCCCGATCGTACTGTTGCTGACTCTCGGCTGCGGAGGGAGCTCCGGCGAAGTGACCACCTATCGCGTGGAGCCGCTCACGTTCTCGCGGAAGGTCACCGCGGAAGGGACGCTGAAGGCTACCAAGGCCACGCCGATCACCGCGCCGCAGCAGGCCACGGCGCCGATGAAAGTGGCCTGGATGGCTCCCGACGGAGCAGTCCTCCGCAAGGGCGATGTGATCGTGCGCTTCGACGCCACGGACTTCGAGAACCTGCTCCTCAATGGGCGGGAAGATCGGGCCAACGCGGGCAACCGATTGACGGGCGCCACCGCCGAGGCCACGTCTACCCGCCGCAATCTCGGTCGTGATGCGCGCCTGGCACAGGCGGAGCTCGAGTCCGCGCGGCGACGCAAATTCGATGACGAGGAAGTCTTCTCGCGCTATGAGCGCATCGAGAATGAGGTGGACCAGGAACTGGCACAGAGCCGCAAGCATTACGCGGAGGAAGTGCTCGGGATTCGCGGGAGTCTCGCTTCGGTGGAGCGCGACCTGATCGCCATTGATGATCGCAAAGCCGGCATCAAGATCAAGCAGGCCGAGGATGGGTTGACGGCGCTCCAGGTCGTGGCGCCGCACGACGGCATCCTCGTGCTGCAGCGCAACTGGCGCGGCGAAATGCCGCGCGTTGGCGACTCGATGTGGCGCGGACAGCCGATCGGAGAGATCCCCGAGCTGAAGTCGATGAAGGCGGAAGTCTTCGTCCTGGAGGCCGACGCCGCCGGGCTGGCCGTCGATCAAAAGGCCACCGTGTCCCTCGAAGCCGACTCGCAGTCGACGTTCGGAGGCAAGGTGAGCACGGTCGACAAGGTCGCGCGGCCCCGCATCCCTCGACAACCCGTGCAGTACTTCGGCGTGACGGTCGAGTTGCAGCGGACCGATCCCAAGCTGATGAAGCCGGGCGCGCGCGTGCGAGCGGTGCTCGAGGTGGAGAACCAGACGAACGCGTTTGCCATCCCGCGCCAGGCACTCTTCGAGAAAGAAGGGAAACGGCTCGTCTATCGCAAAAAGGGCAAAGGCTTCGAGCCCGTCGAAGTGACGATCGGCTCGTCGAGCGCAGGACGAGTCGTGGTCACGAAGGGTCTGGCCAAGAACGACGAGATCGCGCTCCAGGATCCCACGCGCGCGTTGAACGAAGAGGGATGATGCGAACTGCGGATCACCACAGAGCCATAGCGCGGGCTGTGCTCGTCCACCCAACTCGACATTGGCCCTGTCATCCTGAGTCACTTCACGCCGCGCGCGGCGCGCCTGAGAGCAAGAAACAGAAGGCTGCGTACCTGCCACGAGGGCGAGGGGGGCGATGCAGCCTCCGATGAGTGTGCGTTATGACCCTGCAAACATTGGGTGTTTCTTGGAAGCGGGCGGTGGAGAGGGCACCCACCCGCCACCCGCTCAGGATGACAGGCTGGATGACAGGCGGTTGTGCGCGCCGCGCGAAGATTTCGAGGTTCGTAGTAGGGCAGAGCACGGAGAGTTCGTCGTGAACGACACGTCCAGAGCGAACGGTCGCTGTGGAGCGGTGGGCTTTAGCCCACCGGGCTCTCGCGAGGCACATCCCTCTGCCGTCTCGGCTTGGACGCTGCACGCGGCTTTCGGCGCCGGTGTCCCGAGAGCCACACACGGCTTCGGCGCAGTCATCGCGAGTGCCCGGAGGGCTGAAGCCCACCGCTCCACAGTTGTCATCGATGTTTCGGTTGTAGGACGCAGCCTTTTTGTATCGGATGAGCGATGAGCATGATGACGGACCGCGAGACATTCTTCACTGCGTTTTCGAACTTGAGCCGGCACAAGCTGCGCACGTCGCTGACGATGCTGGGGATGATCTTTGGCGTGGGGGCGGTGATCGCGATGCTGTCGATCGGCGCGGGGGCGGAGGAGAAGGCGCTCGACGCGATCGGGCGACTCGGACTGCGCAACGTCATCGTCCGCGCCAAAGAGGTCAAGCCTGAGGATCGGCAGGAACTGCGCAAGAAATCCCTGGGCGTGTCGCTGCGCGACGCGGAGGCGATCGTGGAGGCGGTGCCGAATGTCGAGCGCGTGCTGCCGCGAGTCGAAGTCAAGCCGTACAAGGTCATGTCGCCGGGTGCGAAGACGAAAGCCAAGGTGTTGGGCGTGTCCTCGAGCTACCGCGATGTTGCGGATGTCGGCTTGGCGAAGGGCCGTTTCTTCGACGCGCGGGACGAGCACGAGCATGCGCAGGTGGCGGTGATCGGCGAGGAAGTGCGCCGCAACCTGTTCGGCTACGGAGAGGCCATCGGCAGGCAACTCAAAGTCAACGACGTGTGGGTGGAAGTGATCGGAGTCCTGGCCAGCGATGCCGGCGGTGCACCGTCACAGGGTGCGGTCGCGGCCCAGTCCACGGCCAGGGAGATTTGGCTCCCGGTGAGCACGGCCATGCGCAAGTTCGACCGCGACCCGCTCGATGCGCCGGTGGACGAGCTCCTGGTCACCGTCAAGGAGGGGGTCTCCACGCGGCGTACGGCGCAGGTGATCGAGCCTTTGCTGCAGCGACTGCATGGCGGCGCGGACGACTACGAAGTGGTCGTGCCCGAGGCTCTCCTCGAGCAGAGCCGGCAGACGCAGCGCATCTTCAACATCGTCATGGGCTCGATCGCCGGGATCTCCCTCCTGGTGGGCGGCATCGGGATCATGAACATCATGCTGGCCAGCGTTCTCGAGCGCACGCGCGAGATCGGCGTGCGACGGGCCATCGGCGCCACGCGCCGCGACATCCGCGCGCAGTTCGTCATCGAGTCCTTCTCCATCAGCCTTCTTGGCGGCATCGCCGGCATCATCATCGGCATCGTGCTCGCTCGCGTCGTCGCCGCGTACGCGGGCTGGCCCACGGTGATCACGATCTGGTCGCTGCTGCTCTCGACCGGCGTCTCGATCACCGTCGGCCTCGTCTCCGGGATCTACCCGGCCGCGCGCGCCGCCGAGCTCAATCCCGTCGAAGCATTGCGCTACGAGTAGGGGAGTGGCTCGGAGAGCGGAGCGCAGGGCAGAACATCGGGGCGTTTCGCTGGTGCGCCGCGAAGGTCTCGGGGCTCGAGCCCGCGAGGCACACCGGATCGTTGGAGAAACTGCGCGGAGATTCTCTCTCCTGTCCGGTACCATGCAGAAAGAGATGCTTGCCGTATGCCCGCCCTCGTATTGATCGTGGACGATGCCTGGTCGACGCGCTTCGCGTTGCGCGATTTTCTCGAGCATGCCGGCTATGCGGTGGGTGAGGCGGGCGATGTGCGCACGGCGCGCCAAGCGCTCGCCGACGATCCACCGCAGGCGGTGCTGCTCGACCATCACCTGCCCGACGGCACCTCGCTGGACCTCCTGCCCGACCTCAAAGGTCTTGGCATTCCGGTGATCGTGCTGACCGGAAATCCGACGAATGCGATTGAGGCGGCGGCCACGAAGCTGGGCGCCGGCGCCTTCCTGCACAAGCCCGTCGATCTCGCCACGGTGAGAGTGACCCTCGAGCGGTTACTCCACGATTCAGACAAATCGGTCTGAATCTCAGACAACGAGCCTTCCGGGAATCCCCTCCTTTCCGGTCAACTCCCACTCTTTCAAGGAGTTGAACCGAGCTCGTGTAGGTGGCACTCCCGTTGCGCCAGGACCGCCTGGGTCCAATGGCTACGGCATCTTCAACGAGTGGTTCCACCGCGATGAACCAGGGTGCTGACGTCACCGCGTGGGGCACTTTCGCATGCAAAGAGAGGAACAAAGAGACATGTCCAGAAAGAAGATTCTCCTGGTCGACGACTCCAACACGATTCTGATGATGGAGCGGATGATCCTGACGAAGGGACCGTACGACCTCGTCACGGCCAGCAACGGCGAGGAGGCGGTCGAGAAGGCGTTGCTCGAACGGCCCGACCTGATCCTGATGGACGTGGTCATGCCGAAGATGAACGGCTTCGACGCCTGTCGCGTCATCCGGGCGCAGGAAGCGATCAAGCAGACGCCGATCATCATGGTCACCACCCGCGGCGAGGTGGAGAACGTGGAGACCGGCTTCGAGAGCGGCTGCAACGACTACGTCACCAAGCCGATCAACGGCGCCGAGCTGATGGCCAAGCTCCGGACGTACCTCGGCGGCTAGCGCCGGCGCCGAGCACTCCCACCGCATTCCGCTCTGCCTCGCAGCCGAGGCAGACAGCCAATGAGAGAGACGCCATGAGCCACGAGATTCCCAGCAACTCCTATGTCGACCGCGTGCGCGAAGACACGCAAAAGTATGTGCGCCGGCTCTTGTCGGAGAACGAAGAGCTGCGTGTCACGACGGCGAAGCTCGAGTCCGAGGTCGCCGTTCTGCGTCAGGAGCTGGCCCACCGCCAGAACACCGAGCGCGAACTGCAGTCGTCCCTCGAGCGCATCCGTCGCGAGAGCGAGCAGTACTTCGCGCAGTACGCCGAAGTGGAGATGAACAACGCCAACCTGGCCAACCTCTACGTGGCCAGCTACCAACTCCACGGAACGCTCGAGCGCGAGGCTGTACTGGGAGCCATCCAGGAGATCATCGTCAACCTCATCGGCTCGGAAGAGTTTGCGATCTGCGGAATCGGCGAAAAGACGTTGCATGTGCTCGCGGCGGTCGGGGTCGACGCCCCGATCGACTGGTCGCTTCCCCGGCTCGATGAAGTCCTGACCAGGCGGGTGCTCTCCGTTGCGCCCGCCGGCGACCGCGCACCGGGCGAGCCGCTGGTGTGCATCCCGCTGCAGATCGACGGGAACCTCATCGGCGCGATCGTCATCTTCGGCTTGCTTGCGCACAAGTCGCAGATCGAGCCACTCGATCACGAGCTCTTCGACCTCTTGGCCACGCACGCCTCGATGGCCCTGTACTGCACCACTCTCCACGATCAGCTCGCGGAGGCCCGGCGCGCATCATGACCGCCCTCGATGATCTGCTGCGGGCCTCGGGGCTGCCGCGCAAAGAGAGTGCGAGCGGCACGAGTGCCGGCGTGAAGAAGATCCATCTTCACGCTGGCCAGCTCTACGCGACCGCCGAGCCCGCCGAGATCATCACCATCCTCGGCTCGTGCGTGGCGGTGTGCCTCTTCGAGGCGCGCCGCGGCATCGGGGGCATCAATCACTTCATGCTCCCCACCGACAGCCCCACCGTGAACCCGCGCTACGCGGGCCACGCCTGCGACCTGCTCCTCGGGCAACTGCTCGCCCTCGGCGCACGGCGTGCGAACCTCAGCGCGAAGATCTTCGGTGGCGCCTCGGTCCTGCACATCGGCCCGAACACCGGCGCGGAACTGGGTACCCGCAACATCGAGGCGGCTCGCGCCAAGCTCGCCCTCGAACAGATCCCCATCGTCGGAGAAGACGTCGGTGGCGTGCGCGGACGCAAGCTCGTGTTTCTGACCGCCGATGGCACGGCGTTGATCCGGCAGGTCTGACGATGTCGATGGAATTCACACGCGACGACATCATCCGGGTCTTTGTGGCGGAGAGCGAAGACAGTCTCGCGCTCGTCGAGCAGATGCTGGTCGTGCTCGAGACGGGTGGTGGCGACGACGAAGTCATCAACGCCATCTTCCGTGCCGCGCACACCATGAAGGGCAACGCCGCCTCGCTCGGCTTCGAAGGACTGGCCAGTCTGGCCCACGCGATGGAGGACCTGCTGGACGAGCTGCGCGCCAGACGGTTCGCCGTCACTCCGGCGTTCGTCACGCTGCTCCTGCACTGCTGCGACGCGTTCCGGCAGATGATTCCGGCGGCGCTGGCGGAGGCGCATCAGCTCACCGCGGAGGCGACGCGACTGATCGCCGCGTTGGAGACCGCGAAGCGCGACGGCGTCGTGACGGAATCGGCCGTCCGGTTCGCCGGCGACGCCGAACCGCAGGAGCTGGCCGTGGTCTCCGGACGGAAGCTGCGGGTGGATCTGGCGCGCCTGGACGTCATTCTCGACCTGACGGGAGAGCTCTCGATTGCGGGAGGCCGCCTTGCGGATGGTGTGGCCTCGCTGAATCCCGCGGATCGCGAGAGGCTGCGGTCTGCCTCGATGGACGTGGAGCGCATTCTCTCGGACCTGCAGGAGCAGGTCACCCGCGTGCGCATGGTGCCGATCGGACCGCGCTTCGAACAACAGCGCCGGGCGGTGCGGGATCTGGCCCACGCCGCGGGCAAGCCGGTGCGCTTCGTCATCGAAGGGGCGGACGTGGAGATCGATGCGTCGGTCGTGGAGCAGATCAAGGACGCGTTGACGCACATCGTGCGCAATGCCGTCGATCACGGCATCGAGAGCCGGCAGACGCGTCTGGCCCGAGGCAAGGAAGAAGCGGCCACGCTACGGCTGCGCGCCCGCCACGACGGTGGCGCCGTGGTCATCGAAGTCTCCGACGACGGCGGCGGTTTCGACCGCGAGCGGATCCTGGCCCGGGCCGTGGAGCGGGGGATGGTCTCCGCGGGTCACGTGCCCGCGGACGAGGAGATCTTCGGCTACGTCTTCGCGCCTGGCTTCACCACCGCCGACACCGTCACGGAAATGTCCGGGCGGGGCGTGGGCATGGACGTGGTCAGCCGCGCGGTCTCCGCGATGCGCGGAACGGTGCAGGTGAGCAGCAAGGCCGGTGTGGGGTCGGCGATCGTGATGCGCCTTCCGCTGACGCTGGCCATCGTGCGGGGGCTGGTCCTGGACGGGGGAGGCGAGCGCTTCGTCGTGCCCATCGACGCATTGCGGCAGTGCGCCGCCGTACCGCTCGATGAGCCACGCGACACCACCTACGGCCTGGTCGACCTCGACGGCCGGGTCGTGCCGTACGTGCGTCTGCGCGAGCTCTTCGAACTCCGCGGTGCGGTTCGCCCTGCGGTTGAGCAGATGGTGATCATCTCCTCCGACTCGACGGAGCTGGCCATCGTCGCGGACGACCTCGTCGGCGAGATGCAGGCCGTGATCAAGCCCCTGGGACCGCTCTTCCGCAAATTGGCGGGGGTGTCCTCTTCCACCATTTTTCCCGACGGTCGCGTCGGATTGATTCTCGACATCGCTGAATTGGTACGCCGCGCTTTGCGCGATGGAAACAACGTCTCCAATGAAAAGAAAAAGGGAGTATCGACAGTATGAACTCGAAACGTTGGATGGGTTTCTCGCTCCTCTTGATGCTGGTCTCCGGAGGTGCACACGCGCAGACGACCGACACCGGAAAGCTCAGTGAAGGATTGATCTACTCCGTGAACCGCACGCCGGAGCGTCCGTTCGAGACGTCCCGCGCGGTCGAAGTGATCACACGGGAGGAGATCTGGCGCAAGAACGCGACCACGCTCACGGACATCCTCGACGAGGAAGCTGGCTTCCTCAAGTACCGTACGAGCAACAGCGCGGCCTCGCCCGTGCTGCGCGGCATGGTCGGCCGTCAGGTGCTGGTCCTGATCGACGGGGTGAAGGTCAACAACGCGCTGTCCGGCGACACGCCGAACCTGGATCTGGTCGACATCAGCCAGATCGAGCGCATCGAGATCGTGCGGGGCGTGGTCTCGGTCCTCGGGACCGAGGCGCTCGGAGGCGTGATCAACATCATCACGCGCAAGGGCACGGAGTCCAATCACGCCGTCGGTCTGTCCGTGGGAGCGCAGTACGTCAGCGGCTCGGACACGTTCTCCACGCCCGTGCGCGTGTATCAGCAGAACGGCAAATACCGCTGGACGGCCGGCGTGAACCTGCAGCAGTTCGGGGAATCCCGCGGTGGAAAAGGCGTGGGCACGCAGCCCTACACCGACTACGAGCAGCGCGCCGCCGACGTGAGCTTCGACTACTTCGCCTCGGCCGACAAGACGCTGTCGTTCGCCTACCGCACGTCGGCGCAGGAAGATGCCAAGAACAACTCCTCGATCGTGAGTGGCACCTCCCTCGAGAGCGTGACGACGCCGAATACGCTCACTCTGGCCAGCCTGGCCTATCAGGACCTGACCGACCGCGGCTGGACGCAGTCGATCCGCCTGACCGGGTACCTGAACGATCAGGACAACGGTACGGTCGAAGTCCGCCGCGTCACGCCGGATCGCGAGACGTCGTTCCTGGATGAAGACCGGATGTTCGGCCTCAACCTCGAGCTCGGGTCTTTCCTTGGGCGCCATCACCTGGTCTACGGCGTCGATCTCACCAGCGAGACCATCGACTCCACGACCTCCGACCGCACGCTCAGCACCAACACGGTGACCTCGCGCCGCGGGCGTTTCACGGACGACGCCGAGTACTCCAGCGCCGGCATCTACCTGCAGGACCACTTCAGCATCACCCAGCGGTTCACGGCCACGGCCGGTGTCCGCTACGGCATCTTCAGGTCGCAGGGCTCGGAGACGCTTCCCATCGTCGGCGCCGTCGATCTCGCCGGCAGCGAGAGTGACGTCACTGGCGCGCTGAACCTGACCTATCACGCCACACCCAGCCTCAACATCATCGCCAACGTGATGCGCGGCTTCCGCGCCGCGAATCTTCGCGACATCTCGCGCTTCTCCTCCTCGGCCACCAACGTCGAGATCCCGGCCACTGACGCCGCGGCCGAGCGCGTCATGAGCTACGAGGCGGGGCTGAAATTCGACCGGGGCATGTTCTCGGGATCGGCGTTCTTTTTCCGCAACAACCTCTCCAATCTGCTCATCGTCACCAACTCCACGTTCCGTGGCCTGCCCTTCATCGATGCGAACGGCAACGGAGTCCGGGATACGGGCGAGCCGGCAGTCCGGGAGAACCGCAACCAGGGCGACGCCGTCATCGACGGATACGAGCTCGAAGCCCGCGTGACGCCACGCGCGTGGCTCTCCATCTTCGCCAACTACACCGCGAGCGAAGGGCAAAGCGATGACGCCGTGCCGGCCACCCTGCTTCAGCGCGTGCCGCCTCCGGCCGGTGCCGCCGGTGTACGCGTCACGTCCGGCGGTCGCTGGTCGCCGTGGGGAGAGCTGGTGTTCTCGTTCAACAAGCCCTACACGCTGGACGGGGTGGAGCTGACTCCGGCCAGTGACGAGATCAGCCTGCGCACCGGCTTCACGCCCACGAACTGGCTGCGGCTGGCCGTGAGTGGCGAGAACCTGACGGACGAGAGGTACATCCCGCGCTTCACCGCCACCGCCCATCCGGGCCGCCGCGTCGTCGTCACGACCGAATTCCGCTTTTGAGGAGGTCCAGTTGAAGACAGCAGTCCTCGCATTTTTACTCGCCACTGTAACCGGTTCCTCCGCGTGGGCGGCCGGGTACAAAGTGATCATCCACCCATCGAACGATCGCGGCTCGATCGCCAAGAAAGAGCTCGCTCAGGTGTTCTTGAAGAAGGTGCCCAAGTGGGAGAGCGGCACACCCGTCGTGCCGGTCGATCTGCAGGAGAAGTCGGCCGTCCGGGCCACCTTCACGAACGAAGTCCATGGCAAGAGCGTGTCCGCGGTGAAGAGCTACTGGCAACAGCAGATCTTCTCCGGACGCGATGTCCCCCCGGTCGAGAAAGTGTCGGATGCGGAAGTGCTCGCGTTCGTGAAGACGAACCCCGGTGCCATCGGCTACGTCAGCGAGTCCGCCGATCTCGGCGGCGTCAAGGTGCTGCAAGTTCGTTGATCGTTCAGTAGGAGCCGGTGCGGCCGGCAGCAAGTTGGCTCGGGACGACCACCCGTGCTCGAAGTTGGCCAACCAGTGCTGCCGGCCGTGCCGGTCCAGGAGATTTCAGACAGATGGCGGAAACGCGCAGGAAGATCGATTTCGGAGCGAGGCTCCTCAATAAACTCAGCTTCAAGCACAAGCTGCTCGTGCTGCCGGTGCTCGCGGCGATTGGTTTCGTGGTGGTCCTGTGCGTGAGCGTCTTCTTCAGCGTCCGGAACCAACGCCTGCTCGGGCTGATCGAGACCGGGTACTACCCGGCCGTCGACAGCTCCGAGGCGCTGAACCAGGAACTCGGAAAGATCCAACGCAGCCTGCAGGATGCGGTGGCCGCGGCGAATCCCGCGGCCGTCGAGGACGCCGACCGCATCCGGGACACGTTCTTGCGGATCGTCTCGGAGATGCAGAACAACCCGGTCGTGAGAACGGAGGACCACCGGGAGATCCGGCGGGCCTTCGAGGATTACTACGCGCTCGCGCGGCCGACCACGCTGCGGATGATCGGAGGCGAATCGGGCGACGCCCTGCTCGCCTCGCTCCAGCAGATGAAGACGAAAGACAACGTGGTCAAGCAGAGGCTGGCCGAGTTGCTGAAGAACGACAGCGCGGCCGTGACGCAGGCCTTCCGTGACACGGCGCGGATGCAGCGCACCACCACCATCCTGATGTCCGTCGTGGTGTTGATCTGCATCGCCATTCTCGTGGCGGTCTCATTTCACGTGGCCGGGCTGGTCACGCGTCAGATCGAGAACGTCGTTGGCGTGGTCCAGACCATTGCCGACGGAGATCTCTCCGTGGAGATGAAGATCGAGACCGCCGACGAGACGGGTCGTCTCTTGCGGGCCATGAGTGAAATGTCGGAGAAGCTCTCCGAGATCATCGGTCAGGTACGCGGGGGTGCGAGCACGCTGGCCTCGGCCTCGGGCCAGCTCTTCGCGTCCGCGACCGAGATGTCTCAGGCCACCAGCCAGCAGGCGTCCAGCGTTGAAGAGACGACGGCCAGTCTCGAAGAGATGAGCGCATCGATCGCTCAGAATGCAGAGAACAGCCGGATCATGGAGCAGATCGCCACGAAGGCAGCCCGCGACGCCGAGCAGAGCGGCACCGCGGTCGGCGAGACCGTGGCGGCCATGAAGTCGATCGCCGAGCGCATTTCGATCATCGAGGAGATCGCTTTCCAGACGAACCTGCTCGCGCTGAACGCGGCCATCGAGGCTGCACGTGCGGGGGAGATGGGTCGCGGCTTCGCGGTCGTGGCTTCGGAGGTCCGCAAGCTGGCCGAGCGCAGCCAGGCGGCAGCCAAGGAGATCCGCAATCTGGCCGGCTCCAGCGTGCAAGTCGCGGAACGCTCCGGCGCGTTGATGCAGGAGCTCGTGGGCACGACCAAGAAGACGTCCGACCTCCTGCAGGAAGTGGCCGCGGCCTCGGCCGAGCAGGCCTCGGGGGTGAACCAGATCAACCGCGCCATGGGGCAGCTCGACCAGGTCACGCAGCGCAATGCGGCCGCCGCGGAGGAGCTTTCCAGCACGGCCGAGGAGATGAACTCCCAGGCCGCCACTCTGCAGGAAGCCATCTCCTTCTTCACGGTCCACGGCGCACGCCAGATGGAAGCGGCGCCGCCTCCCGCCCGATCGTTTCGGAGCCCCGATTCGCGCCTGCCGATCGAGCGTTCCGGTCCGGCCGCCGCGACGCTTTCCTCGGCGCGAGGCAGTGGCCCGGACCTCTTCCAACCGCCCACGCCCGTCGGCGACATGCCCGACTACAAGAGATTCTGAGATGCTGAACGCGTATGCAGGCGAGTTGTTGATCGTCGTCATCGGCGGTCAACGGCGCGCGGTTCCGATGGAACGGATCGCCGAGGTGCGCATCCACTACGGCGCTACCCGCATCCCCGGCGCACCGCCATGGATCCACGGCTTCGTTGAGCGCAGCGGAGCGCCGGTGGAGGTCTTCGACGCCGCGCAACGCCTGGGCATCGGAGCGCTCCACCTTACCCCGAGGAGCTGTCTATTGTTTTTCGAAAGTGCCGCGATGCTCGTGGAGGGCGTGGACCGCATCGTGGCCGCTGATTCCTGCGAAGAGCCGGTCCTCGACCTCGAGGAGTTCTTTGGCAGCGCCGTCCCGGCAGTGATGGCGGGAGGATGGTCGTGACCTCGGCCCATCTCACCCTTCGCGTCGGCGAGGAAAGCTATGCCGTGCCCGCGGCAATCGTGCGGGAGCTGGTCGTCCTGCAGCCGATGACGCGCGTGCCGACCATGCCCCCTTGCGTCCGTGGTCTGATGAACCTGCGCGGGACCGTGCTGCCGGTCGTCGATCTGGCCCGGCAGCTCGGCCTTGGGGAGACTGCCATCACGGGACAGACCTGCATGATGGTGGTCGACATCGACGCGAGCGACGGGGCACGGTCGGCCATCGGCGTCATCGCGGACGAAATGCTCGACGTGGTGGTGCTCGACGACGGCAACGTCGAGGCGGCGCCTGCGTTCGGCTCGCGGGTGAATCCGCGTTACCTTTCCGGGATCACGCGTCTCGACGGCCGGTACGCATTCGTCCTGGACCTGACGTGCATCCTTTCGCCGGAGGAGATCTTCGCGCTGGGCGAGGGGGCATGATCGCCATCGAAGAGCTGGTGCCCGATCCCTCGGTGTCGGCGCTGACCGAGACCGAGTTCCTGAAGTTCGCGCAGCTCATCGAACAGGAGATCGGCATTCAGCTATCCGAGGCCAAACGTCCCCTGCTCGTATCGCGACTGACGCGGCGGATCCGGCGGCTGGCTCTGCGCTCGTTCGATGAATACTTCGATCACATCGTGAGCGGAGACGATCCGGGCGAGAAGGTGGCCATGTACGACGCCATCACCACGAACGAGACCCGCTTCTTCCGCGAGCCGCATCACTTCGAGATCATGGCCTCCCGGATCTTTCCCCGCTGGAAAGAGCAGGCCGCGGCGGGGGAGCGGGCCCGGTCGATCCGCGTGTGGAGTGCGGGCTGCTCGAGCGGCGAAGAGCCCTATTCCATCGCCATGACCCTGCTCGAGCACTTCGACCCAGGCCAATGGGAGCTGCGTGTCGACGCCACCGACCTCTCGACGCGCGTCCTCGAGAAAGCCCGCGAGGGAGTCTGGCCTTTGAGCAAGGCGTCCGGCATTCCCGCCGCGCACTTGCGCCGCTTCATGCTTCGTGGCACGCGCTCCCAGCAGGGCTTCTTCAAGGCCGGCGCCGAGTTGCGCGAGATCGTGCGCTTCGCGCGGCTCAACCTTTCTGATGAGCGCTACGGTCTGTCCGCCGGCTACGACATGGTGTTCTGCCGGAACGTGCTGATCTACTTCGGCCAGTCGCTTCGCCGGCGCGTGGTTGCCAATCTTCTCTCCCATGCCCGGCCGGGAGGCTACTTCTTCATCGGCCACGCCGAGACGCTCAGCGGGCTGGCGGAAGGGCCGGTCACGATCGGTCCCACGGTCTATGTCAAATAGCATCCACGTCCTCGTCGTCGACGACAGCGCCGTCGTTCGCCAGACCATCCTGGCCATTCTCGGAACGCAGGCCGACGTGCGAACGAGCATCGCGCCAGACCCGATCTTCGCCGCGGAGAAGATGAAACGCGATCGCCCGGACGTGATCGTGCTCGATCTGGAAATGCCGCGCATGCACGGCCTCACGTTTCTCCGGAAACTGATGATCGAGAGTCCGCTGCCGGTGATCGTCTGCTCCAGTCACGTCGGGGGAGCGGGTGAACAGGCGCTGCTCGCTTTGGAGGCCGGCGCGGTGGAGGTCATCGCCAAGCCCAGGCTCGGCGTGCAGGACTTCCTCCATGACTCGGCGGTCATGCTCATCGACACCGTGCGTGCGGCGGCCGCCTCGAAGGTCCCCAGCCGGCGTGCGCCAGCGGCCAACGTCAGCATCGATGTGATCCTCCCGCCCCCCGCGCTGCTCCCCCGACCCCGGTCCGGGCGCACCCGAGCCATCGCCATCGGCGCATCCACGGGTGGAACGGAAGCGATCCGCGAGATTCTCGACCGTCTGCCCGAGTCGTCTCCCGGAATCGTCATCGTGCAACACATGCCGGCCGGCTTCACGCGCTCGTTTGCCAAACGACTGAACGAGTCCTCGGCGCTGGAGGTCAAAGAGGCGGAGACGGGAGATGAGATTCGCCCTGGGCGCGCGCTCGTCGCACCCGGCGACAAGCATCTGGTCGTGCTCGCGAACGGCCCGCAGCTGTACGTCGACGTCATCGACGGACCGTTGGTCATGCGGCACCGGCCGAGCGTGGACGTGTTGTTCCGCAGTGTGGCCAATGCCCTCGGCAGCGACGCGATCGGCGTGATCCTCACCGGCATGGGAGCCGACGGAGCCTCGGGACTTGCGGATCTGCGTCGCGTCGGCGGTCGCACGTTCGCCCAGGACGAGGCCACGTCCGTGGTCTACGGAATGCCCGGTGAAGCGGTTCGCCGGGGCGCGGTCGAGAACGTGCTGCCCCTCCTCTCCATCGCCGGCGCGCTTCAAGCCGCGTTCTGAGCTCAGTACAGCCCCCGGAAATGAGTGTCCGGCGGGTAGAAACCGTTGCTTGTCATCCCGAGCGTCGAGCGAGGGACCTGGGCGGGCGGGGCGCCAATCATGTGTCGTGCCCTCCCACCCAGGTCCTCGCTCGGCGCTTCCAAGAAACTCCCAATGTTTGCAGAGTCAGAATGCAAACTCATCGGAGGCTGCATCGCCCCCCCCAAACCGCCCATGGCCCCCAAAAA